>Ga0126306_10000895_pt1 | contig 15177 bp, 16 predicted proteins | sample Plot27_FD_92592 | JGI IMG/M metagenome (GOLD analysis project Ga0126306, IMG submission 92592) | Serpentine soil microbial communities from UC McLaughlin Reserve, CA, USA - Plot27 | ecosystem: Environmental > Terrestrial > Soil > Grasslands | place: USA: UC McLaughlin Reserve, Lake County...
CGCGATGCCGACGTCGCGCATCTGCTGGTACTCGCGGTCGGTGAGCGTCATCGCCGGTGCGACGGTGACCGAGTCGCCGGTGTGCACGCCCATCGCGTCGATGTTCTCGATCGAGCAGATGACCACCACGTTGTCGCTGCGGTCGCGCATCAGCTCGAGCTCGTACTCCTTCCAGCCCAGCACCGACTCCTCGATGAGGACGGTGTGCACCGGGGAGTCCGCGAGACCGTGCGCGGCCATGCGGCGCAGCATCGGCTCGTCGGTGGCGATGCCCGAGCCGAGGCCGCCCATGGTGAACGACGGCCGGATGACGACCGGGTAGCCGACCTCCTCGGCCGTGGCGAGCGCCTCCTCGACGCTGGCGCAGACGGTGGAGCGGGGGGCGTCGGCGCCGATCGAGCGGACGATGTCCTTGAACATCTGCCGGTCCTCGCCGCGGTTGATCGCGTCGACGTCGGCGCCGATCAGCTGGACGCCGTACTTCTCCAGCACGCCGTTCTCGAACAACCCGATGGCGATGTTGAGGGCGGTCTGCCCGCCGAGGGTGGCCAGCAGCGCGTCGGGGCGCTCCTTGGCGATGACCTTCTCGACGAACTCCGGCGTCAGCGGCTCGACGTAGGTGGCGTCGGCGATGCCGGGGTCGGTCATGATCGTCGCCGGGTTGCTGTTGACCAGGCTGACGCGCAGGCCCTCGGCCTTGAGGACCCGGCAGGCCTGGGTGCCGGAGTAGTCGAACTCGGCGGCCTGGCCGATGAGGATCGGCCCGGAGCCGATCACCATCACGTGCTCGATGTCGGTCCGCTTAGGCACGCTTGTTCTCCTCCAGGAGGTCGACGAACCGCTGGAAGAGCGGTGCCGCGTCGTGCGGGCCGGCCGCCGACTCGGGGTGGAACTGCACGCTGAACGCCGGCACCTCGAGGCAGCGCAGCCCCTCGACCACGTCGTCGTTGAGGCCGACGTGGCTGACATCCACCGGCCCATAGGGGGTGTCGCTGGGCCGGTCGAGCGGCGCGTCGACGGCGAAGCCGTGGTTGTGGCTGGTCACCCGGACCGTGTTGCTGACACGGTCGAGCACCGGCTGGTTGAGCCCGCGGTGACCGAACCGCAGCTTGTAGGTGCCCAGGCCCAGCGCGCGGCCGAGGATCTGGTTGCCGAAGCAGATGCCGAACAGCGGACGGCGGGCGTCGAGCACGCCCTTCACCGCCTCGACGGCGTAGTCGGCGGCGGCCGGGTCGCCGGGCCCGTTGGAGAGGAAGACGCCGTCCGGGCCGGCCGCGAGCAGGTCCTCCGCCGTGGCCGTGGCCGGCAGGACGTGCGTCTCCACGCCCAGCTGGGCCAGGTGCCGCGGGGTCGCCGTCTTGATGCCGAGGTCGAGGGCGGCGATCGTGAACCGCTTCTCCCCCACCGCCGGGACGACGTAGGGCTCGTCGGCGCTGACCTCCGGCGCCAGGTCGGCGCCGACCATGCTGTCGGCGGCAACCACCCGGGCCAGCAGCGCGTCGGCATCGGTGGTCTCGCTGCTGATGCCGACCCGCATCGCGCCGCGCTCGCGCAGATGCCGCGTGAGCGCGCGGGTGTCGATGCCGCTGATGCCGACGACCCCCTGCTTCGCGAGCTCGTCGTCCAGGGTGCCGGTGGACCGCCAGTTCGCCGGCCGGCGGGCGGGGTCGCGGACGACGAACCCGGCGACCCACATCCTGCGGCTCTCGTCGTCCTCGTCGTTCACGCCGGTGTTGCCGATGTGCGGGGCGGTCATGACGACGACCTGGCGGTGGTAGCTGGGGTCGGTGAGCGTCTCCTGGTAGCCGGTCATGCCGGTGGCGAACACCGCCTCGCCGACCGTCGTCCCGCGGGCGCCGTAGGCCTCGCCGCGGAACGTGCGACCGTCCTCCAGGACCAGGATCGCCGTCATCGGGTCGCCTTGCCGTCGAGCACCGTCGGAGCACCTCTCAGGAACGTGTGGACCACGCGGCCGGGCAGCTCCCGGCCGGCGTAGGGGCTGTTGCGGCTGCGGCTGGCCAGGGCGGCCGGGTCGACGGTCGCCCGGGTCGTCGGGTCGAGGAGCAGCAGGTTGGCCGGCTCGCCCGGGGTCAGCGGCCGGCCCTGGTTCTCCAGGCGCCCGATGGCGGCGGGGCGCGCCGACATGCGGTCGGCGACGCCGGCCCAGTCGAGCAGGCCGGTCTCGACCATCGTCTCGATCACGACCGAGAGCGCCTGCTCCAGCCCGAGCATCCCGGGCCGCGCCTGGGCCCACTCGCTCTCCTTGTCCTCGACCGCGTGCGGCGCGTGGTCGGTGGCGACGGCGTCGATGGTTCCGTCGGCCAGCCCCTGGCGCAGGGCGGCGACGTCCTCGTCCGTCCGCAGCGGCGGGTTGACCTTGAACACCGGGTCGTAGCTCTCGGCGCAGGCGTCGGTGAGCAGCAGGTGGTGCGGGGTGACCTCGGCGGTCACCTGGACTCCGCGCGCCCTGGCCCAGCGCAGCAGCTCCACCGACCCTGCCGTCGAGACGTGGCAGACGTGCAGCCGGGCGCCGACGTGCCCGGCCAGCAGCACGTCGCGGGCGATGATCGCCTCCTCGGCCGCGGCCGGCCAGCCCGTGAGGCCGAGCCTCGCGGACCGGTCGCCCTCGTGCATCTGGGCGCCGACGGTCAGCCGCGGCTCCTCGGCGTGCTGGGCGACTACGCCGTCGAAGGCCTTCACGTACTCCAGCGCGCGGCGCATCAGCGCCGGGTCGCTGACGCACATGCCGTCGTCGGAGAAGACCCGCACGCGCGCCGCGGAGTCGGCCATCGCGCCCAGCTCGGCCAGCCGCTCGCCCTTCAGCCCGACGGTGACCGCCCCGACGGGGACGACGTCGACCAGCCCGGCCTCCTGGCCGAGCCGCCAGACCTGTTCGACGACGCCCGCCGTGTCGGCCACCGGGTCGGTGTTGGCCATGGCGTGCACGGCGGTGAAACCGCCCAGCGCGGCCGCCCGGCTGCCGGTCTCGACCGTCTCGGCGTCCTCCCGGCCGGGCTCGCGCAGATGCGTGTGCAGGTCGACCAGCCCGGGCAGGGCGATCAGCCCGGCGGCATCGATCACCTCCGCGCTCGTCGTCGAGAGGCTGTCGCCGATGGTCGCGATCCGGCCGTTCTTGACCAGGATGTCGGCGGGGTCGCCACCGAGGGGCCGCACGCCCTTGATCAGGTAGTTGGTCATGCGGGCTCGTTCCCTCCGAGCAGCAGGTAGAGCACGGCCATGCGCACGGAGACGCCGTTGCCGACCTGCTCGACGATCGTGGAGCGGACGGAGTCGGCCACCTCGGCGGCGATCTCCATGCCGCGGTTCATCGGCCCGGGGTGCATGACGATCGCGTCGTCGTCCAGTGCGGCCATGCGGCGCGCGTCGAGCCCGTAGCGGCGGCTGTACTCGCGGGCGCTGGGGAAGAACGAGGCGTTCATCCGCTCGGCCTGCACGCGCAGCATCATCACGACGTCGGCCTTGGGCAGCACGGCGTCCAGGTCGTAGCTCACCTCGACCGGCCAGCTGCCGATCCCGACCGGCAGCAGGGTCGGCGGCGCGACCACGGTGACCTCGGCGCCGAGGGTGCGCAGCAGCCAGACGTTCGATCGGGCGACCCGGCTGTGCAGGACGTCGCCGACGATGGCCACCCGCACGCCCTCGAGCCGGCCCAGCCGCTGCCGGATCGTGTAGGCGTCGAGCAGTGCCTGGGTGGGGTGCTCGTGGGTGCCGTCGCCGGCGTTGACCACGCTGCCCTTGACCCAGGAGGCCAGCCGGTGCGGCGCCCCGGACGCGCTGTGCCGTACGACGATCGCGTCGCTGCCCATCGCCTCGAGCGTGAGCGCGGTGTCCTTGAGGCTCTCGCCCTTGGAGACGCTGCTGCCCTTCGCCGAGAAGTTGATGACGTCGGCGGAGAGGCGCTTGGCGGCCAGCTCGAAGGAGATGCGGGTGCGGGTGGAGTCCTCGTAGAAGAGGTTGACCACGGTGCGGCCGCGCAACGTCGGCAGCTTCTTGACCTCGCGGCCGGCCAGTGCGGCGTCGATCTGGGCGGCGGTGTCGAGTACCAGGGTGGCGTCGGCGCGGTCGAGGTCCGCCGACTCGAGCAGGTGGCGCTTCACTCCGTCGCCCCTTCGCTCCCGCGGGACGCTCCGCTCCTCGCTCGTTCCTCGCTGCGATGCTCACGCCCCTGTCCGCTCACGGTCTCCCCCTCGGTCACGAGCACCTCGTCGACGCCGTCGATCTCCGCGAGGTGGACCTTCACCTGCTGGTTGCGCGACGTCGGGACGTTCTTGCCCACGAAGTCGGCCCGGATCGGCAGCTCGCGGTGCCCGCGGTCGACCAGGACGGCGAGCTGCACGCTGCGGGGGCGGCCGAGGTCGCGCAGCGCGTCGAGCGCCGCGCGCACCGAGCGCCCCGAGTAGAGGACGTCGTCGACGAGGACGACCAGCCGGCCGTCGATGCCGGCGTCGGGCAGGACCGTCGGCTCCAAAGCCCGGACACCGCGCAGCCGCAGGTCGTCGCGGTAGAGGGTGATGTCGGCCGTGCCGACGTCGACCGTCGTCCCCGTGAAGGCCGCGATCCGGGCCGCCAGCCGACGGGCCAGGGGCGCCCCGCGGGTGGGGATGCCGACGAGCACGAGCGCGGAGAGTCCGCCGTCGGAGGACTCCGGGTCCGCGGCCGCGGCTCGTTCGATCAGCTGGTGGGCCATCCGGTCGACCACTCGGGCGACGTCGGCGGCGGAGAGCAGGATCCCGGCGGCGGAACCGCCGGGCCGGGGAGCGTCGCCGGGAGCTGTGCTCCGGGCAGGCTCGTTCGAGCGGGCCAAAGAGGCCTCCTTCCCCGCCTCACTGGACGGGTCGTTAAAGGAGTGGTCGGACCGCCGACGACGGTACTGCACGCCGGCCCGGGCGCCGGTAGCCCCCCGGGACGTGACGCTGCGTGCCGAGCAGATGACCGACCCGCGAGGCGAGGGCTCCTGTTGCACATCCGGCCAGACCAGTACGCTCCGTCACCAACCACACCTTCTCCAGACGACGGACAGTGAGCAGACAGCGATGAGCACCGACTACTCACGGGCCCTCGGCGCCCGGCTCCGCGCGATCCGCAACCAGCAGGGCCTCTCCCTGCAGGGTGTGGAGGACAAGTCGCACGGCCGCTGGAAGGCCGTCGTCGTGGGCTCCTACGAGCGCGGCGACCGCGCGGTCACCGTCCAGCGGCTCTCCGAGCTGGCCGTGTTCTACGGCGTGCCGGTCTCCGAGCTGCTGCCCGACCCGCGGCCCAGCTCGGCGGTCACCACCAACACCAAGATCGTGCTGAACCTCGAGTCGCTGGGATCGCTGCCCGCCGACGAGGCCGGGCCGCTGGCCCGGTACGCCTCGACCATCCAGGCGCAGCGGCACGACTACAACGGCAAGGTGCTGTCCATCCGCACCGAGGACCTCAAGTCGCTGGCGATCATCTACGACATGAGCCCCGACGAGCTCACCTCCCGGCTCATCGAGTGGGGCGTGCTCTCCCCCGGCATGGAGGGCATCGTCGGGATGGGCGGCAGCGACGACGACGACGAGGAGCTCGACCCGCACTGGGAGCGCCGCCGCTCCCCCCGCTGAGGGACCGGGCGTGCGCGGACCGCGGTTGTGCGGAAGTCCACGTCCAGTCGGCGTCCGCGGGTGGATTCGCGCACGATGATCTTCGGCGCCGGCGCACCCTTCGCCAGCACCCGGCCGCCGGGACTCAGGCGGTGGGCACCTCGGCGGCGAGGATCGCGCCCAGGACGCCGTTGACGTAGGCCGGCGAGTCGTCGGTCGACAGCCTCTTCGCCAGCTCCACGGCCTCGTCGATCACCACGAGATCGGGGACGTCGTCGGCCCACAGCAGCTCGAAAACGGCCATGCGCAGGATCGCGCGGTCGACGTCGGGCAGCCGGTCGAGCGACCAGTTGGACGCGTGCGCCTCGATCAGCGCGTCGATGCGTGCGGCGTGCTCGGCGACGCCCTCGACCAGCCGGATCGTGTGATCCGGCACCGGCGGGTTCGCCGTCTCGATGCGATCGCGCAGGACGGCCAGCGGGTCGCCACTGCGGACGTCCGCCTCGTACAGCACGTCGACGGCGCGCTTGCGGGCCTTGGACCGTGCGGCCATGTGCGGCTACCGGAGCTTCAGTTGACGCGGCCGAGGTACCGGCCGTCGCGGGTGTCGACCTTGAGCTTCTCGCCGGTGGTGATGAACAGCGGCACCTGGATTTGCGCGCCCGTCTCGAGCGTCGCGGGCTTGGTGCCGCCGGTGGAACGGTCGCCCTGCAGGCCCGGGTCGGTGTGCTCGACGACGAGCTCCATGGTGACCGGCAGCTCGACGTAGAGCGGGGTGCCGTCGTGCACGGCGACGGTTACCTCGGTGTTCTCCAGGAGGTAGTCGGCCCCGTCGCCGACGGTCTCGCCCGGCACGTGGATCTGGTCGTAGGTGTCGCCGTCCATGAACACGAAGTCGGCGCCGTCCTTGTACAGGTACGTCATGCCGCGCTTGTCGACGTTCGCGGTCTCCACCTTGGTGCCGGCGTTGAAGGTCTTGTCCACGACCTTGCCCGAGAGCACGTTCTTCAGCGTCGTCCGGACGAAGGCACCGCCCTTGCCGGGCTTGACGTGCTGGAACTCGGTGACGGTCCAGAGCTGGCCGTCCAGGTTGAGGACCATGCCGTTCTTGAGGTCGTTGGTGGTAGCCATCTAGAGAACCAGCAGTTCCTTGCTCGTGAGGGTCAACAGTTCGGGCTCGTCGTCCGTGACGACCAGGGTGTCCTCGATCCGGACACCGCCGTGGCCGGGCAGGTAGACGCCCGGCTCCACGGTGACGGCCATGCCGGCGGCCAGCGTACCCGCGCCGAGCGGGCCGATGCCCGGCGCCTCGTGGATCTCCAGCCCCACGCCGTGCCCGAGACCGTGGGAGAAGTGGTCGGCGTGGCCGGCGGCGGCGATGACGTCGCGGGAGGCCTTGTCGACGGCGACGACGTCCGCGCCGACCGCCAGGGCCGCCCGGCCGGCCGCCTGGGACGCCGCGACGAGCTCGTAGATCTCCCGCTGCCAGTCGGCCGCGTGGCCGAGGACGACGGTGCGGGTCATGTCGGAGTGGTAGCCGTCGACGGTCGCGCCGAAGTCGAGCTTCAGGAAGTCGCCGTCGCGCAGCTCGGTGCCGTCGGGGCGGTGGTGCGGGATGGCGGAGTTGGCCCCGGCGGCGACGATCGTCTCGAAGGACGGCGCCTCGGCCCCCAGCGCGAGCATCCGGGCGTCGAGCTCGCGGCCGACCTGCAGCTCCGTCCGGCCGGGGCGCAGCGCCCCCTCGGCGGCCAGCTCCGCCAGGGCCTGGTCGGCGACCGCGCAGGCCCGGCGGAGCGCCTCGATCTCGTCGTCGTCCTTGATGGCGCGCTGCGCCTCGACGGCCCGCCGGACGGAGATCAGTTCCGGCACCGTGCCCCCGGCGTCGGCCAGCACCTTTTCGAGCTGCGCGAACCCGTCGACGGTGAGGTCGTGCGACTCGTAGCCCAGCCGGCCCACCCCGCGCTGCACCGCCGCGCGGGCGAGCGCCGGCACGGTGCCGCGGTCGACCAGCAGCTCGACGTCGGGCACCTGGGTGCCCGCCTGGGTCGCGTACCGGCCGTCGGTGGCGAACAGGTCGGACCCGTCGCTGCGGACGAGCAGCGCGCCGTTGGACCCGGTGAACCCGGTCAGGTACCGGACGTTGAGCAGATTGGTGACCAGGACGGCGTCCAGACCCTCGGCCGCGGCCGTGGCCCGCAACGCGCCCCGCCGCTCCGCGGTCCGGCTCATCGGGCCCCCTGGGCCGCCAGCCACTGCAGCGCCATCACGTATCCCCGCACCCCGAGCCCGGCGATCACGCCGTCGGCGACGCCGGAGACGTAGGAGTGGTGCCGGAACTCCTCGCGCTTGTGGATGTTGCTGATGTGCACCTCCACCAGCGGGGCGGTCAGCTGCGCGAGCGCGTCCCGCAGCACGACCGACGTGTGCGACCAGCCGGCCGGGTTGAGCACCACCGGGTCGCCGGCGTCGGCGGCGTCGTGCACCCAGCGCAGCAGCTCGGTCTCGTCGTCGGTCTGCCGCACCTGCACCTCGAGGCCCAGGTCGCGCCCGGCCTTCTCGATCAGCTCCACCAGGTCGGCGTAGCTGGTCGAGCCGTACGTCTCCGGCTCCCGCAGCCCGAGCCGGCCGAGGTTGGCGCCGTTGAGCACCTGGACGGTCATGCGTTCTCCTCGCTCACGGCGGCCCAGGCGGCGTCGAGCCACGTCTGGTCCGGGTCGGTCAGGATGGTCGGGTTGCCGAGGCCGTCGAGGACGACGAACCGCAGGGACGCCCCGCGGGCCTTCTTGTCCACCCGCATGACCGCCTGGATCTGCTGCCAGTCGCCGGCGTAGCGGATCGGCAGGCCCATCGCCGCGACCAGATCGCGGTGGAGGGCGACGTCGACCGGCGCCAGCAGTCCCGCGCGCCCGGCCAGCTCGGCGGCGAAGACCAGGCCCACGGCGACCGCCTCGCCGTGCCGCCAGCCGAAGTCCTCGACCCGCTCGATGGCGTGGGCGAGCGTGTGCCCGTAGTTGAGGAACTCGCGGCGGCCGGTGTCGTAGAGGTCCTCCCCCACCGCCTCGGCCTTGACCCGCACGGCGCGCTCGATGAGCTCGGCGGTGTCGCGGCGGCCGGTGGGGTCGTCGGTGAGCAGGTCGATGATCGTGCCGTCGGCGATGAAGCCGCACTTCACCACCTCGGCCATGCCGGAGCGGAACTCCGCCTCCGGCAGTCCGGCCAGGGTGTCGGTGTCGGCGAGGACGGCGACCGGCGGGTGGAACGCGCCCACGAGGTTCTTGCCGGCCCCGGTGTTGATCCCGGTCTTGCCACCGACGGCGGCGTCGACCATGCCGAGCAGGCTGGTCGGCACCTGGACGACGCGCACGCCGCGGGTCCAGGTGGCGGCGAGGAAGCCGGCCAGGTCGGTCACCGCTCCCCCGCCGATGCCCACGACCGCGTCGGAGCGGGTGAGGCCCAGCCGGCCGAACTCCTCCCAGGCGCCCGCGGCCACCTCGGCGGTCTTGGCCGCCTCACCGTCGGGGACGACGACCGCCTCGGCGGCCACGCCGGCGCTCTGCAGCGTCTCGACGGCGGCACCGGCCATCGCGGCGAGCGGCGGCGCGTGCACGACGGCCGCGCGCGCCGTGCCGGCCAGCACGAGGGCGAGCTCGGACTGCGCGCCCGGGCCGATCACGACCTCGTAGGGCGCCGTCCCGGGAACGGTCACCCGCCTCACGGGGCGACCGTCCGGCCGGGGAGCGCCGCCAGCACCTCGGCGACGACGTCGTCGGGCGCCCGGCCGCCGGTGGCGACGGTCAGCGTCGCCACCTCGGCGTACAGCGGCGCCCGCTGCTCCAGCATGGAGCGCAGCATGGCGCGCGGGTTCACCGCCAGCAGGGGCCGGTCCCGCGACAGGCCCACCCGCTTGGCGGCGGAGTGCAGGTCGACGTCGAGCCAGACGACCGTCCCCCCGCCCTGCCCGTAGGCGACCAGCAGCTGCCGCGTGGCGGGGCTGGTGACGGCCCCGCCGCCGAGCGCGACCACGCCCTCGTGCTCGGCCAGGGCGCGGGTGACGGCCTGCTCCTCCAGCGCTCGGAAGTGCGGCTCGCCGTGGGTGACGAACAGGTCGGCAACCGACGTGCCGGTGGTGGCCTCGATGTCCTGGTCGGTGTCGCGGAAGGAGACGCCGAGCCGGCCGGCCACCGCGGTGCCGACGGTCGTCTTGCCCGAGGCGGGCGGCCCGACGAGGACCAGCCGGGGAGAGCTCACCGGATGGACAGGGAGTCGAGGTAGGACCGCACGTTGCGCCGCGTCTCGGCCACCGAGTCGCCGCCGAACTTCTCCAGGACGGCGTCGGCGAGCACCAGGGCCACCATCGCCTCCATGACGACGCTGCCGCGCGGCACCGCGCAGGCGTCGCTGCGCTGGTTGATCGCCACGGCCGGCTCGAGCGTCGCGGTGTCGACGGTCGCGAGCGCCCGGGGCACGGTGGAGATCGGCTTCATCGCGGCGCGCACCCGCAGCACCTCGCCGTTGGTCATCCCGCCCTCGATGCCGCCGGCGCGGTCGGTGCGGCGCTGGACCCGGCCCTCGGTCAGGTCGATCTCGTCGTGGGCGACCGACCCGCGGCGGCGCGCGGTCTCCAGCCCGTCCCCCACCTCGACGGCCTTGACCGACTGGACGCCCATCAGCGCGCCGGCCAGCCGGGAGTCCAGCCGGCGGTCCCAGTGCACGTGGCTGCCCAGCCCGGGCGGCAGGCCGTGGACGACGACCTCGACGACGCCGCCCAGGGTGTCGCCGTTCTTCCGGACGTCGTCGATCTCGGCGACCATGCGCTCGCTGGTCGCCGGGTCCGCGCAGCGCACCGGGTCCTCGTCGATGCGCGCGTTGTCGTGCGGTCCGGGCAGCACCTCGTCGGGCACCTCGACCGGGCCGATCGCCACCACGTGGCTGACCACCTCGACGCCGACCGCCTGCCGGAGGAACGCCTGCGCGACGGTGCCCAGCGCCACCCGTGCGGCGGTCTCGCGTGCGCTGGCGCGCTCCAGCACCGGACGCGCGTCGTCGAAGCCGTACTTCTGCATCCCCGCCAGGTCGGCGTGGCCGGGCCGCGGGCGGGTCAGGGGCGCGTTGCGGGCCTGACCGGCCAGGACCTCGGGGTCCACCGGGTCGGCCGACATGACCGTCGACCACTTGGGCCACTCGGTGTTGCCGACGAGGATCGCCACCGGGCCGCCCTGGGTGCGCCCGTGCCTGATGCCGCCGGCCAGCGTGACCTCGTCCTGCTCGAAGGACATCCGCGCACCCCGCCCGTGGCCGAGGCGGCGGCGGGCGAGCTGGAGGTCGACGTCGGAGCTCTGCACCTCGACGCCCGCCGGGAGTCCCTCGAGGATGGCGGTGAGCAGCTGACCATGGGACTCACCTGCGGTCAGCCAGCGCAACATGACGCGAATTCTTCCATCTCAGCCGACCGAGGCCGCAGCCAGCGCCAGGGCGAGCACCGCCCCGGTGAGCAGCGGTGGGCCGAACGGCAGAGCGGTGCGCCAGCCCGCCCGGCGGGTGGCCAGCAGCAGCAGCGACACCACCGCGCCGGTCATCAGGCCCAGGAGGACCCCGGCGGCCAGCACGCCCCAGCCGAACCAGCCCAGCAGGAGCCCGAGCAGGCCGAGCAGCTTCACGTCGCCGAACCCGAGCCCCTCCGGGGAGATCGCGGCTGCCCCCGCCGCGAGGGCGAACGCGACCGCGGCCGCGGCCAGCGCGCGCAGCAAGGCCGGCCAGGACTCCAGCACCGCCGCGTCGACCAGCAGGGCCGCGCCGCAGACCGCGTACGCGGGCCAGGTGACCCGGTCGGGCAGGCGGTGGCAGAGCAGGTCCACGCCGCCCAGCACGACCCCGGCCCCGGCCGCCCAGGCCACCGCGGCCGTGGCCGGACGCGCACCGGTCAGCGCCACGGCACCGCCCAGCAGGGCGGCCAGCAGCACCGTGGTGACGGCGGTCCGGAGCAGCGTGGGGCGGTCGGGGTGGTCGGGGTACGCCAGCCGCACGGTCACGACCGACAGCCACGGGCCAAGCAGCAGCGCGACGAGGACGGCGGCGGCCAGCAGCACCGGCCCGGACGGTTCCACGCGCGGCGCTCAGCGCGGAGGGACGGCGGCGTCGAGCGCGGCGCGCATCGCCTCGATGGGAGCGGGGTGCCCGGTCATCAGCTCCACCTGCACGGTCGCCTGCCAGAACAGCACGTCCAGGCCGCCGGCCACGGTGCCACCGGCCTCGCGGACCCGGCCGGCCAGCAGGGTCGGCCAGGGGGCGTAGAGGACGTCGAGCACCGTGTGGTCGGCGCGCCACGGCAGGTCGAGGAGCGAGGGCTGGGCGTCGACGGGCACGGTGCTGACCACCAGCGGCGCATCGAGCTCGGCGTCGGCGAGCCGGGTCACGCTCACCGGGACGCCCAGCTCGTCGAGGACGTGCGTCACGTCGCCGGCCCGCGTGACGTCGCGGACCACGACCTCGACGTGCTCGGCACCGAGCGACGCGAGCGCGACGGCCGTGGCCGCCGCCGTCCCCCCGGCGCCGATCACGGTGGCCGAGCCGACCCGTTCGACGCCGGCCAGCTGCAGCGCCATGCCGATGCCGGTGACGTCGGTGTTCTCCGCGCGCCAGCCGGAGTCGGTGCGGATGAGCGTGTTGGCCGCGTGCAGCAGCCGGGGCAGCCGCTCCACCTGGTCGGCGACGTCCACGGCCGCCTGCTTGCACGGCATCGTCACCGAGAACCCGCGCCACTCGTCGCCGAGACCCGCCAGCAGCACCGGCAGGTCCTCGGCCCCGATGTCGAGGGCGTCGTAGGTCCAGTCGGTCAGCCCGAGCGCCGCGTAGGCGGCGCGGTGCAGCAGCGGGGAGAGCGAGTGGGACACAGGACGCCCGAGGACCGCTGCCCTCATGGGGTCATCCTCCGGGGTGCTCCCGCAGCCACTGCTGGAACGCCAGCACGTTCTGCTGGTGCTCCGCGGCGGTGACCGCGAACCTCGTGTCGCCGGTGTCGGGGTCGACCACCACGAAGAACCGCCACTCGCCCGGGGTCGGGTCCAGCACGGCCCGGAGGGCGTCCTCGCCCGGGTTCCCGATCGCGCCCGGCGGCAGGCCCGGGTGCAGGTAGGTGTTGTACGGCGACGGGTTCTGGCGATCCTCGGGGGTGGTGGTGATGCCGCCCTTGCCGTTGGCGTAGTTGACCGTGGTGTCCAGCTGCAGCGGCATCCCGTCGGCGAGCCGGTTCTCCAGGACGCGGGCCACCTTGCCCATGTCCTCGATGGACCCGGCCTCGGCCTGCACGATGCTGGCCTTGGTCAGCACCGTGAGCCGCTGGTCGTCGGGGATCTGCAGCTCGTCGAGCGCCTGGACGGCGCGCGTCACCATCTGCCGCAGCACGTCGGCGGGCGCGTCATCGGGCTCGATGTCGTACGTCGCCGGGAAGAGGAAGCCCTCCAGCATCCCGTTGGCGTAGGCGGGCAGGCCGATCGCCGCGGGGTCGGCCGCGGCAGCCTGGTACTCCTCCACCGGGGTCTCGGTCTGCTCGGCGAGCGCCGCGAGGGTCTGCACGACGGTGCGCCCCTCGGGCACGGTCACCCGGGACAGCAGCCGGGCCGCCGGGTCGAGCATCAGGTCGAGAGCCGCCTGGCCGCTCATCTCGTGCCGGAGGTTGTACACGCCCGGCTGGATGCCGACGGACGCGGCGTTGGCCTCGGCCGCCTGGACGAACGGGCCGACGGACGCGATCACGTCGGCCTCGACCAGCGTGCGGGCGATGTCGCTGAGCGTGTCGCCGTCCTGCACGCGGACGGAGACCTCGCCGCTGCCCTGACCGGTGTAGTCGCGGGAGGCGGGATTGATCAGCTCGATCAGCTTCTGGCCGCCCACGACGATGCCGAAGACCAGGCCGCCGAGGACGAGCAGGGAGACCAGGACGGCGAACGGGCTGCGCCGGCGGCGTGCCCGTGCCGTGCGCTTGTCGTAGGGCGTGACCGGGATGTCCTCGCCGAACGCCTCGTCGTGCACCGCGTCGCCGGAATGGTCGAGGGCGTGCGCATCGGTCGCGAGGGCGCGCCGCCCGCGGCGGCCCCGCCGGCGGGGGGCCTCGTCCTCCTCGACGTGGGCACCGATGACCTCCAGGCCGCCGGTGTGGTCCTCCCACGCGGAGGGGTCGACGGCGTCGGTGTGGTCGTCGGCCGGGAGGTCGTCGGCGTCCGACGCGTGCCGGCCGGTCCCGCGGGAGCCCGGGAGCAGCGGCTGGGCCACGGTCGAGTCGTCCTGCACGTCGTCCCGGGGGCGGAGGCGGTCCCAGACACCCGGCGGGCGGGGCGGCAGGGGCGCGGACGGGTGCCGGCTGCCGAAGTCGTCGTCGTCCCAGCCCGGGGCGTCGAACTCGTCGTCGCGGCTGTGCCGCGCCGTCAGCGGGTGGGCGGGGTGGTCGGTGGAGCCGTACGCCCACCAGTCCGGCTCGGCCAGGGGCCCGGTCTCGTCCGGGTGCCGGTCCAGCACTCCGGAGACGCGACGGAACCGCGTGGTGGCGCCTTCTGGCGTGACCTCACGACGGGGGAACGGCTCGTCGGCCAGGTCGTCGGCCCAGCGGGGCGGCTCGTAGCGGGCGGGTTCGTAGCGAGGGACGCCGTACTCGGGCAGGTCCTGCCCCGGGAACTCCGCCCCCGAGCCGAAGGCACCCCCTGCACCCTCGGGCGAGGAGTGCCGTCCGTGCCGCGGACCGCCCGGCCCGGTCACGACCGTTGCCGCCGGCTGTCGAGGAACTGTTGCAGGATGACCACGGCGGCCGCCTGGTAGATCACCGGGCGCTGCTTGCGGCTGTCGATGCCGCCCTCACGCAGGTGACTGGCTGCGGTCACAGTGGAGAGCCTTTCGTCGATCAGGGTCACCGGCACATCCGGAATGCGGTCGGCTAGTTCCTGAGCGTAATCGCTCGCGTCGGCAGCCGACGCGCCCGACGCACCTGACAGATGCCTCGGCTCTCCCACGACCACCTCTGTCACCTCGTGTTCCACGACGAGGGCGACCAGCCGGTCCAGATCCGACCGGTTCTTGGCCCGGCGGAGGGTCTCCAGCGGACTGGCCAGCGTGCCGGTGGCGTCCGACAGCGCAAGACCGACCCGCACCTTGCCGACGTCGACCGCGAGTACCCGGCCGCCCTGGCGGCTCGACCCGGACCGCCGCGGCGGCACCTTGAGGTGCTCGGGCCATCCGCCGCGCAGGTCGATCTCGCTGGTCTCGTTGGACACCGGCGGGAACCCGCGGCTGAGGTCCAGCTCGGTCGTCGGGTGGTAGGCCGGCTGCTGCTGCGAGCGGGGCCGCGCCGGGGGGACGGCGGGCAGCTTCCGCCGCCGTCCGCCGACCGGGCCGGTGTCCTCGGGGTTGTACTCGGAGTCGGACACGTTGGTCACCTTCCCGAGGCGGCCGCAACCGCCTGCTCGCCGGCCTGCAATGCCGCGGGGATACCCGCAGGATCCGTTCCGCCGCCCTGTGCGACGTCCGCCTTGCCTCCGCCGCGCCCGCCCACCGGCGGCGCGGCGGCCTTCAGCACGTCGTTCGCCGAGAGGCCGCGCTCGAG
>Ga0126306_10000896_pt1 | contig 15173 bp, 16 predicted proteins | sample Plot27_FD_92592 | JGI IMG/M metagenome (GOLD analysis project Ga0126306, IMG submission 92592) | Serpentine soil microbial communities from UC McLaughlin Reserve, CA, USA - Plot27 | ecosystem: Environmental > Terrestrial > Soil > Grasslands | place: USA: UC McLaughlin Reserve, Lake County...
GCCGAAGAGCCGCACTCCGGGCTCGGCGAACGGCCGCATTGAAGGAGGGACCGGAACGCCGGCGGCGGGCGCGTCAACGCAGCATGGCCCGATTTCGGCCGGGGTGGGAGGACTCCCCCAGCCCGTGCTCCAGCCCCAGCTCCGCCGCGAGCTTCGCGACCTCGCGCGCCTGGTCGTCGAGCACGAACGTGATCCCGACCCCGCTCGCGCCGGCGCGAGCCGTGCGGCCGATCCGGTGGACGTAGTCCTCGCGCGCCGCCGGGGCGTCGTAATTGATCACGTGCGTGATGCCCGTGACGTCGATCCCGCGCGCGGCGACGTCGGTCGCGACGAGCGTCTTGATGCGGCCCGACTCGAAGCGCGCGAGCGCCTTCTCGCGCTGCGACTGCGACTTGTCGCCGTGCATCGCGACGGCCTCGACGTCGTGCCTGCCGAGCCGCTTCACGAGCCGGTCGGCGCCGCGCTTGGTCCGCACGAACACGAGCGTGAGCCCGCGCTTCGGGTCGCCGAGCTCGTGCACGAGCGCGGTCACCTTCGCCTCGTGGGCGACGCGGTGGAAGCGGTGCTCGATGTGGCCGACCCGCTCGGGCGCCGGCGCGTGGTCGTGGCGGCGCGGCCGGTGCGTGTAGGCGGCGGCGATGCGGCCGACCTCGCCCTCGAGCGTCGCCGAGAAGAGCAGCGTCTGGCGGTCGTCCGGCGTCATCCGCACGATCCGGTCGACGACGGGCTTGAAGCCCATGTCGAGCATGCGGTCGGCCTCGTCGAGGACGAGCAGGTCGATGTCGTCGAGCCGCACAGCGCCGCGGTCGATCAGGTCGAGCAGGCGGCCGGGCGTCGCGACGAGCACCTGCGAGCGGCCCGCCTGCTTGGCCTGGTTGTGGATGCCGACGCCGCCGTACACGGCGGTGATCCGCAGCCCGCTGGCGTGCATGACGCCGGCCAGCTCGTCGACGATCTGCGCCGCCAGCTCGCGCGTCGGCGCGAGCACCAGCGCGGAGGGCCAGGCGGCGCCGGGGTCGACGAGATCGGCCATCGGCACGCCGAACGCGAACGTCTTGCCCGATCCGGTCGGCGACTTGACGAGCACGTCGTAGCCGTCGAGCACGTCGGGGATGACCTTCGACTGGACCGCGAACGGCGTCTCTATGCCGCGCTTGGCCAGCGCGGCGGCCACAGGCTCGGACACGCCGAGCTGGGCGAAAGTGGATGACATTGGGAGCTCCTTCTCGCGGCCGCTTGGGGGAAGCCGCGTTCTGCGGTGGGGAGATTCGACTGACCCCAACCGCGCCATCGGAGCGCCTTCAAGGACGAGAACCTCACGGGCGGCAGGACGCCACCCGGAAGTCCACCGTAGCAGCGCGGTCTCATGCAGCCGCGTTATCGTCCCTTCCCGACATGACGACCCTTGCGGAACCGGATGCTCCCGGCATCGACGACGTCGAGCCCTGCGAGCACGAGACCATCCACCGGATCATCACCGGCACCGTGACGATCGTGCCCGTGCTGTGCCTGCTGATCGTCGGCTGGCAGGTGTGGGGCCAGTGGCTCGGCTGGAACGACGTCTTCGTCTTCCTGGTCATGTACGTCCTGACCGGGCTCGGCGTGACCGTGGGCTTCCACCGGATGCTCACGCACCGGGCGTTCAAGACCACGCCGCTCGTGAAGGGGATCTTCACCGTGCTCGGCTCGGCGGCGATCGAGGGGCCGGTCATCTCCTGGGTCGCCGACCACCGCAAGCACCACGCGTTCTCCGACCGGCCCGGCGACCCGCACAGTCCGCACGTCGACCACGGCTCGGGCTGGCGCGGCGCTTTCCGCGGCCTCGCCCACGCCCACGTCGGCTGGCTGTTCCTGCACACGCACCGCGGGCGCCGCAGCCGCTACGCGCCCGACCTGCTCGCCGACCCGGTCGTGAACGCCGTCGACCGCCGGTTCGTGTGGTGCGTGACCGGCGGGCTGGTCGCGCCGTTCCTCCTCGGTTGGGCGTTCGGCGGCACGCTGCGCGACGGCTTCACCGGCCTGCTCTGGGGCGGCGCGGTGCGGGTGCTCGTGCTGCATCACGCGACCTACTCGATCAACTCCCTGTGCCACTTCTTCGGCCGCCGCCGGTTCGGCACGAAGGACGAGTCGCGCAACCTCTTCTGGCTCTCGTTCTTCACGTTCGGCGAGGCCTGGCACAACAACCACCACGCGTTCCCGACCTCGGCCGAGCACGGGCTGCGCCGCTGGGAGTTCGACCCGTCCGCCTACGTCATCCGCGGGCTCGAGAAGCTCGGTCTCGCGTGGGACGTCGTCCGGATCCCGCGCGAGCGCCAGGAGCGCAAGTTCGCGTGAGCACGGCGCCGCTGCGCGAGGCGCTCGCGGAAGTCCTGCCGGAGCGCCCGTTCCGCGTCACGCTGTGGGACGGCACGGAGCTGCCGTCGACGTCCGAGGACGGGCCCGTGTTCTCGCTGCGCTCGCCGGTCGCGCTCGGGCACATGCTGCGCGCGCCCGGTCAGCTCGGCCTCGGCCGGGCGTACGTCGCGGGCGCGCTCGACGTCGACGACGTCGACAAGGTGCTCGCGCTGCTCGACGGCTACAGCCCGCCGCCGATCGACACGCGCACGAAGGGCCGGCTGGCCGCCGCCGCCGTGCGCGCCGGGGCGCTGAAGCAGCTCCCGACGACGCCCGCGGTCGAGCTCCGCCCGCAGGGCCGGCGCCACTCGATCGCGCGCGACCGGCGCGCGGTCACGCACCACTACGACGTCTCGAACGACTTCTTCGCGCTGTTCCTCGACGAGTCGATGACGTACTCCTGCGCGGTCTGGTCGCGCGGCGCCGAGACGCTGGAGGAGGCGCAGCGGACCAAGCTCGAGCTGGTCTGCGCGAAGCTGGGCCTGCAGGCGGGCGAGCGGCTGCTCGACGTCGGCTGCGGCTGGGGCTCGTTCGCCGTCCACGCGGCGAAGGAGCACGGCGTCCACGTGACCGGCATCACGCTGTCGGAGCCGCAGGCCGCGCGGGCGCGGCAGCGCGCGCTCCACGAGGGCGTCGGCGACCGCGTCGACATCCGCGTGATGGACTACCGCGAGCTGCGCGGCGAGCGCGTCGACGCGGTCGCGTCGATCGGCATGGTCGAGCACGTCGGCGACGTCAACATCGACGCCTACGCGCAGACGCTCGCGGACCTGCTCGGGCCCGGCGGCCGGCTGCTCAACCACGGCATCGCGCGGCTGCGCCACGGCGAGCCCGAGGCCGGCCCGTTCTCGGAGCGCTACGTGTTCCCGGACGCCGCGCCGCTGCACCTGTCGCGCGTGCAGCACGCACTCGAGCGCGCGGGCTTCGAGACGCTGCACGTCGAGGGCTTCCGCGGCGACTACGCGCGCACGCTGCGCGAATGGACGCGGCGGCTCGAGGCCAACCACGCCGAGGCGCTGAGGCTGGCCGGTCCCGAGCGGATGCGGGTGTGGCAGGTCTACCTGCGCGCCGCGCGCCGCGGCTTCGAGACCGGCTTCTCGTCGATCTACCAGGTGCGCGCCGTCAAGGCCTAGTCGATCAGGATCGCGACCTCGGCGCGGACGACCTTGCCGCCGCGGAGGAAGAAGAACGTCCCCTTCTCGCCCGGCTGCTCGGCGCCGCGGCTGCAGATCCGCGTGCCCTCGAACGTCTCGCACGTCACGCCGGGCACCTTGTTCTCGACCGCCCGCTCGCTCGATCCGACGCCGACGCCCCTGTTCGTGCGGTCGCCCTTGCCGGTCGTCCCGGCCAGCGTCGCGCGGCCGTTGAGGAAGACGACGCGCAGCCCGCCGCGGTAGCGGAACTCGGTCGTCGGGCCGAACAGGCCGTCGCGGTTGATCACGCGCCGCGGCTTGCCGAGCGCCGTCCGGACCTCGGACTTCGAGTTGCCCAGGCGGGCGCCGGAGACCGCTCGGTCGAGCTGGATCACCGCCTCGGCGGAGGGGGCGAGCAGCAGTGCGGAGACGAACGCGACGAGCAGGCTGATACGAAGCATGCGCGCGAGCGTAGCTACTCGGCCAGCCGGAAGAACGTCACGACCATCTGCTCGCCGTCGGTCAGCCGCCAGCCCGGCTGCTCAGCAGCAGCGCGATCTCGTCACGGCAGCCGGAATAGAACTCGCGGTGGCTCGCGAGCCACTGCTCGAGCGTCGCGCCGCCCGCGGTCTCCGCGCTGACCACGTGCTCGTCGAGCTGGCCGAACGGGAGCACCGCGACGCGCGTCACCTCGACGCTGGCGCGGCGGCGGCCGTCCGTGTCGACGATCGGGAGGCGCTGCCCGATCTTCGGCGGCCCGCCGTCGAGGTCCCACGCGCGCGCCAGCGAGACCGAGACCGTCTTGGTTCCGGCGACGATCTGCTCGATCGATCGCTCGCCCGCTCCAGCGTCGCCGTCGTAGCCGAGCTCGATGAACGGTTCGCGGTCGTCGCGCCACGGCGCGAGCGGGATCGAGGCGCGGAGCCGCGTCCCCGCCCCGGGAGCGCCGTCGACCTCCAGCAGGCCGCCGAGCGCCTCGAGCCGGTCCGACAGCCCGGGCAGCCCGCTGCCGCCGTTCCCGCACGCGCCGCCGGGCCGTCGTCGGCGACCTCCGCGTGCAGCACCGGGCCGTGCCGCTGCACGTGGACGCTGACCGCGCTCGCGCCCGCGTGCTTTGACGGCGTTGCTGAGCACCTCGGACACCAGGTAAGTAAATCGTTACCTCGACCGGCTCGGGCAGCCGGTGGTCGGGCAGCGCGACGACGTCCGATGGCAGCGGCGAGCTCGATGCCAGCGAGCGCAGCGACGCGGCAAGGCCGCTGCTGCGCGCCCTCGTGCAGGTCGCGCCCGATCCGCCGGCGTTCCCCGTCGGCGGCGTGCAGCAGCCGCGTGCGCGACGCGGCGACCTCGGCCTCGCGCGCTCGCGGCACCGCCTCGTGCCGGCGCCGCTCGAGCTCGGCGGCGCGCGCGGCGAAGATCCGCAGCGGGGTGGCTGACGACGCCACGCTCGGCGATCGGCTCGCAGGGGGTGCCGGCGAGCTCGTACTCGTAGCCATCCGGCAGCAGCTCGCCGCCGGGCCAGCAGGCGAGGATGCGCGCACGCGACGGCGGGTCGGCGAGCTCGGTCACGCAGGCGACGTCGGCGGCGAACGAAGCGGCGAGGCAGCGCGCCAGCGAGCGCAGGAAGGCGGCGCCGACGGTGCCGGCCGTGCCCTCCGCGATCGTGCGCAGGAGGTCGCCTGGGGCAAGTGGAGCTGGGGCGAGGGTCTGCATGGGCATCCGTGCCCGCGGCGCACCGGATTGGAGTTCCGGGCCTTGTTAGCGCGTAGCCCCTTGGTGGGAATGACCTCACCACAGTCCACCGAGGGAGGTCCACCATGGCCGACAAGAAGGCCCGCGACATCATGACGCCCGACGCCCAGTGCATCGGCGAGAACGACACCGTGCTCGATGCCGCCAAGCGGCTCGCCGAGCTCAACGTCGGCTCGATGCCGATCTGCGGCGAGGACGACCGGCTGAAGGGCATGCTGACCGACCGCGACATCGTCGTGAAGGTGCTGGCGCAGGGCAAGGACCCGGCGTCGGTGAGGGCGGGCGAGCTCGGCGCCGGCGACGGCAACACGATCACGATCGGCGCCGACGACTCGGTCGAGGAGGCGCTGCAGACGATGATCCAGCACAAGGTGCGCCGGCTGCCGGTGATCGACGACCGCCGGCTGGTCGGGATCATCAGCCAGGCCGACGTCGCGACCAACATCGACGAGGAGCGCGTCGGCGACCTCGTAGAGGCGATCTCCGCCGCCGGCTAGGCGTGCGGCGTTGACGGCGACAATCGCCGTCAACGCCGGTCGCCCGCACAAATCCACTGCCCTCCCTGCGTTGACGGCGACAATCGCCGTCAACGCCGGTCGCCGCCGTCAAGACGCGGGCCGACCGGCGTTGACCGGCGCCTCGCCGCGCCCATTCCCCACGCCGGGACCTGACCCTTCAAAGCCGCCGTTCGCCGGCTCCCGGAACTGACGCCGAGGCGCCGCTACGGCGTCCAGCGCACACGCAGAGCGCCCGGCTTGCGGAACACGAGCCCGCGTGCGGCCGGCGGATCGTCGGGGTCCAGCCGCAGGTCGGGCAGCCGCTCGAGCACGCGCGCGACCGCCGTGTGAGCCTCCAGCCGCGCGAGGTGCATCCCGATGCAGACGTGCGGGCCGTGCGCGAACGCCGCGTGCAGCTTCGCGTTCGGGCGCCGGACGGCGAAGCGGTCGGGGCCCGGGAAGACGGACGGGTCGCGGTTCGCGCCCGCGATCGAGACGATCACGAGCTCGCGCTCGCCGATCGCGGCGCCCGCCAGCTCGACGTCGCGCGTCGCGTAGCGGTCGATCACGGCGGCGGCCGGCTCCAGCCGCAGCGACTCCTCGATCGCGTTCGCCAGCAGCTCCGGCTCGGCGCGCACGGCCGCGAGCTCGTCGGGATGGGCGAGCAGGTGCGCGATCGCGTTGGCGATCATCCCCTCGGTCGTCTCGATCCCGCCGAACAGCAGCACGGCCGCGTTGGAGACGACCTCCGCAGGCTCGAGCCCTCCGGCGCCGGCGGCCGCCGCGACGAGCGAGCTCTCCGCTCCGCGCGCGAGTGCCGGCTCGATCGCGGCGCGCAGCTCCTCGAACCCGCGCCGGCCGGCCTCCGTCGGCGGCCGCCCGGCCGTGATCTCGGTCACCGATGCGACGATCGCGTCGTACCAGCCGAGCACATCCGCGGTCCGCGCGTCGTCGAGCCCCAGCGCGAGCGTCACGGCGGCGGTCGCCAGCGGCCCCGCGAGCTCGCGCCGCAGCTCGGCCTCGCCGCGTGGTGCGATCGCGTCGATCAGGCGGTCGGTCTCGTCCGCGACCGGCGCGCTGAAGCGCTCGCGCACCGCGTCGAGCCGGAACGGGCGCGCGAACGGCTCGCGGTGGCGCTTGTGCGCCTCGCCCTCGAGCGTGAGCATGCTCGGCCCGACGACCTGTCCGGTCGAGAAGCGCGGGTCCTCGACGGTGAATGTCTCCGGCTCGCGCATCACGCCCAGCGCGAGATCGCGCCGGGTGACCAGCCAGCCGTCCAGCGCCGGCAGCCACGAGACCGGCTCGTGCTCGCGCAGCTGCGCGAGCACGGGGTGCGGGTCGTCCTCGAGCTGCGCGAGCGTCACCGCCGCTCCGAGGGGGAAGGCGGCGGCGCGCATCGCGCGATCGTAGTCCTCAGGGCTGGAGCAGGACCTTGAAGTGGTTGTCCTGCTTGCGCTGGAAGCGCTCGTAGGCCTCCGGCGCAGAGTCGAGCGGCAGCCGGTGGGTCGCGAAGCCCTCGACGCCGAGCGGGTCGCCGTTCGCCAGCAGCGGCATGATGTCGTCGACCCAGCGCTTGACGTTCGCCTGGCCCATGCGCAGGTTGATCTGCTTGTCGAACAGCGTCAGCATCGGTAGCGGATCGGCCATCCCGCCGTAGACCCCGATCAGCGAGATCGTCCCGCCGCGGCGCACCGCGTCGATCGCCAAGTGCAGCGCCGCCAGCCGGTCGACGCCGCCGGTCTGCATCAGCTTCTGCGCTACCGCATCGGGCAGCATCCCGGTGATCTGGTGCGCGAACTTCGCGATCGGCGCGCCGTGCGCCTCCATCCCGACGGCGTCGATCACGGAGTCGGGGCCGCGGCCCTGCGTGGTCTCGAGGATCACGCTCTTGACGTCGTCGCTCCCGGTCATGTCGAGCGCCTGCACGCCGTGCGCGCGGGCGCGCTCCAGCCGCTCGGGCACGAGGTCGATCGCGATCACCTGCTCGATCCCGCGCTGCTGCGCGATCCGCGTCGACATCTCGCCGATCGGCCCGAGGCCCAGGACGAGCAGGCTGCCGCCCGCCGGCACGTCGGCGTACTCGACCGCCTGCCAGGCGGTCGGCAGCACGTCGGACAGGTAGACGAAGCGGTCGTCGGGCGGCCCCTCGGGCACCTTGATCGGCCCGTACTGCGCCTGCGGCACGCGCAGGAACTCGGCCTGCCCGCCAGGCACCTCGCCGTAGAGCTTCGTGTAGCCGAACAGCGCGCCGCCCATCCCCTCGTCCTTGACCTGCGTGGTCTCGCACTGCGACTGGAGCCCGTGGTCGCACATGTAGCAGTGCCCGCAGGCGATGTTGAAGGGGATCACGACGCGATCGCCGGGCTTGATCTGGGTCACATCGGCGCCGACCTCCTCGACGATGCCCATCGGCTCGTGGCCGAGCACGTCGCCCTCGCGCATGAACGGGCCCAAGACCTCGTAGAGGTGAAGATCGGAGCCGCAGATCCCGGACGACGTGATCCGCACGATCGCGTCGGTCGGTTGCTCGATGCCGGGGTCGGGGACGGTGTCCACGCGGACGTCACGCTTGCCGTGCCACGTCACTGCTCTCATCGTCGCTCCTTTGCGTTGCTGCCCGAAGGCGCGCACTACCCCGGACGGGCGGCGCGGATTGGGGGCGCGCTCAGATCCGTGACAAGTCGGGCGCGGCCGGCGCGCCGGCGCGGCGATCCAGCAGGCGCGCCGCGACCACGCCGCCGATCGCGCCGAACAGGTGGCCCTGCCACGAGATCCCGGTCTCGGGCACCAGCCCGGGCAGCAGCGTCGCGCCCCACACCACCAGCACGACGAGGCCGAGCGCGATCTGCACCGGGCTGCGGCTGAACGCCCCGCGCGCGACGAGGTAGCCGGCGTAGCCGAACACGATCCCGCTCGCGCCGATGTGCACGGTGTGGGCCGGCGCGATCAGCCACGTGCCGAGCCCGCCGACGACCGCCACGATCGCCGTCACGAGGATCACGCGCGCCACGCCGCTGAGCGCGATCGCGAACCCAAGCAGCAGGAACGGGATCGTGTTGCCGATCAGATGCTCGAAGTCGCCGTGCAGGAAGGGCGCCCAGACGACGCCGTCGAGCCCGTCGAGCTCGCGCGGCTCGATCCCGTTGCGGTCGAGGCGCCCGCCGGCGACCTGGTCGACGACCTCGACGACCCACATCAGCGCGGCGATCGCCGCCACGACGAGCATGCCGCGGACGACCGGGGAATCGGTGCGCGCTGGCCGATCGCTCACACGATCAGCATCGCATAGCCTTGACCGGTGTCACACGTCGTCGTCTCGAACCTCGCGTACGCCCACCCGGGCGGCGACCTGCTGTTCTCGGACGTCTCTTTCCGCGTCACGCCCGGGCAGCACGTCGGGCTGGTCGGGGCGAACGGCGTCGGCAAGTCGACGCTCTTCCGCGTGCTCGCCGGGCTGCTCCCGCCGGACGTCGGTGACGTCGACATCGGCCCGTTCGCGTACATGGCCCAGGACGTCGGCGTCGGCGCCGACAGCGGCCGCACGGTGCGCGAGCTGCTGCTCGAGCCCGCTCCGGCCCGCCTGCGAATCGCTGGCGAGCGGATGCTCGCCGCCGAGCGCGAGCTCGCCGACGGCGCCGATCCCGCCGGCGCCGGGATGCGGCTCGGCGAGGCGATCGGCGACTGGTCGGAGCTCGGCGGCTACGAGCTCGAGGGGCAGTGGGACGCGGCCTGCCGGCGGATCGTGCGCGCCGGTCTCGACGAGGTCGGGCCGCGCCAGACGACGGAGCTCTCGGGCGGCGAGCGCAAGCGGCTGGTGCTCGAGGTGCTGTTCTCGAGCGACGCGTCGGTGCTGCTGCTCGACGAGCCGGACAACTTCCTCGACGTGCCGGCGAAGCTCGAGCTCGAGCGGCGGATCGCGACGTCGAAGAAGACGCTGCTGCTGATCAGCCACGACCGCGACCTGCTCGGCGCCGCGACGAGCGCGATCCTGACGCTGGAGGCGCACGGCACCTGGATGCACGGCGGCTCGTATCGCACGTATCCCGAGGCGCGCGAGAAGCGGCAGGAGCTGCTCGGCGACCGGCTGGAGCAGTGGAAGCGCGAGGAGCGGCGCCTGTTCCACTTTTACAAGACGATGAAGCAGCGGGCCGCGATGTCCGACGCGCTGGCGAAGCGCGCCGACGCCGCCGAGACGCGCTGGCGGCGGTTCGTCGACGCCGGCCCGCCCCCGGCGCCCGTCAAGGACCAGCAGATCGCGGTGCGGCTGCCGGGCGGCGACTCGGCGCGGATCGTCGTGCGGCTGCGGGACATCGCGATCGACGGGCTGGTGCGGCCGTTCGAAGACGAGATCCACTTCGGCGAGCGCGTCGGGCTGATCGGCCCGAACGGCTCCGGCAAGACGCATCTGATCCGACTGCTCGCCGGCGAGCCGATCCCGCACGACGGCGAGCTGCGGCTCGGCAACCGCGTCTCGGCCGGCCTGTTCACGCAGCTCAACGCGCGCGCCGACCTCGACGGCCGCGGCGTGCTCGACGTCGTGCAGGAGCGGCTCGGCGCGGTCGAGCCTTCGATGCGCGCGCTCGCGCGCTACCGGATCCAGGACGCGGCCAACCGCTCGACCGACACGCTTTCCGGCGGGCAGAAGGCGCGCCTGGAGGTGCTCTGCCTCGAGCTCGAGGGCCACAACCTGCTGCTGCTCGACGAGCCGACCGACAACCTCGACATCGATTCGTCCGAGGCGCTCGAGGCGGCACTGGAGTCGTTCGTCGGGACGGTCGTCGCGGTTTCCCACGATCGCGCCTTCCTGCGCCGGCTCGACCGCTTCCTGCTGCTCGCGCACGACGGCGCGGTCTACGCGCTGCCGGACACCGAATCGGCGCTGGAGGCGCTCGCCGCGCCCGAGCACGTCGCCGGGGCACGGCTGGCGAAGCCGCTGACGGCCGGGCGCGCGTAGTGGCTCAGGGGTAGATCTGCTCGCCCGTGTCCTCATCGATCACCGAGATCGCGACGGACGGGCACGCCTCGGCGGCGCGGACGAGCAGGTCGGCCGGCGCCGTGCCGATCACCACGGCGGTGTCGTCGTCTGACAGCGCGAACGCCTGCGGCGCCAGGTCGAGGCAGTCGCTGTGGGCGGCGCACGCCCTCTCGTCCACGAGGGCAATCGCCCTCATGCGGTCCTCCTGTCGGTCAGTGGCTGGTCGAGCTGGTCGCGCAGCGCAGGCAGCGCGCGCGGGCGGCCGACCAGCAGGCCGCCGCGCACGAGGCCGTCGCGCAGGAACAGGGCGGTGAAGTCGCGCGCCTCGGGAGCGCCGTCGAGCTCGAGGCCGTCGGCCCCGCGCGCGTCGCCCACGAACTGGATCCGCGTCCCGTACTGGTCGCTCCAGAAGCTCGGCCGCGGGTGCGGCGGCGGCTCGAGGCCGAGCATCCCGTGCGCGGCCGCGACGCCGTCGGCGACGGCCGCCTCCCAGTGGACGCCGCCCGCGACGTCGCCCGCGGCGAACACGCCGGGCAAGCCGGTCGCGCCGCAGGCGTCGACCGCGGCGCCAAGCTCCGGCAGCCCGCTGGACCGCAGCCAGCCCGTCTCCGGGCGCACGCCGATGCCGGCGAGCAGCGCGTCGCACTCGAGCTCCGTCCCGTCGTCGAGCCGCAGCCCGCCGAGCCGGGCGCCGCTTGCGCGGAAGCGCTCGATCCGGACGCCGAGCCGGAGGTCGACGCCCTCCTGCCGGTGTAGGTGCGCGAACCAGCCGCCGATCTCCGGGCCGAGCGGTCCGTGCAGCGGCGTGGGCGCCGCCTCGATCATCGTCACCTCGACGCCGAGCGAGCGCGCCGTCGCGGCGACCTCCTGGCCGATGAACCCGGCGCCGACGATCGCGAGCCGCGCCCCGGGGCGCAAACGCTCGCGCAGCGCCGCCGCGTCGGCGGCCGAGCGGAGCGCGTGGACGTTCTCGAACCCTTGCGTGCCAGGCAGCGCCACCGGTCGCGCGCCGGTCGCGAGCAGCACGCGGTCGTAGGCGACCGCGGCACCGCTCGCGAGCCGAACCTCGCGCTCCGTCGGATCGAGCGCGACGGCGGCGGCGCCGAGGACGAGCTCGACGCCGTGGCCGTCGTACCAACCGCGCGGCCGCAGCGCCAGGGCGCCGTCGTCCATCGCGCCGGCGAGGTGCTCCTTCGAGAGCGGCGGGCGATCGTATGGGAGCACGGCCTCGTCGCCGATCAGCGTGATGCGGCCGTCGTGGCCGCGGCGGCGCAGCGCCTGGCAGCAGCGCTGCGCGGCGAGCCCCGCGCCGACGAGGACGATGTGGCGGGGAGGGGTCATGAGGCCTCCGGTCGTGGTCGCGGAGTGGGCCGGCTCTCGTCGGGCAGGACCCGCAGAAGGAACAGGAAGAGGATCGGCGTGCCCGTCGCGAGCAGCACCGCGCGCAGCCACGGCGCCTGGGCATCGCTGCCGGCGCCGAGCGTGTGGATCACTCCGAGCACGTACACCAGCACCGTCCAGCGGTGCAGCGAGCGCCAGCGCTTCGCGCCGATCCGGCGGCGCACGTAGAACGACAGCCCGAGCAGCGCGGCGAGGTAGCCGGCCACGATCCCGAGGCCGGTGAAGACCGGCTCGTGGTCCATCACGAACGGGATCAGGAGGCCGCCGACGCCGGGGTCGAGCCAGCTGTCGCCGAGCAGCGTGATGCCGTGCACCGCGATCGCGACCAGGCCGGCGAGCGCGAGGTGCTCGTGCAGCTTCACCGCGCTCCGCCCGCGCACCAGCCGGTTCGCCATCGCGAGGCCGAGCAGGACGGAGAGCGAGATCAACGCGAACGCCACGACGCCGGCGGCGCGGCTGCTCAGCCACCACGCGTACTCGACGGGGTCCGGGCTCGTCATGCCGCCGCTCCGACCGGCGTGGCGGGCCGGAGCCGGTCGCGGCGGAGCCGCAGGACCGGACGCGCCGCGGCGCCGACCCGCTCGACCGAGCCGTCGTCGTGGATCAGCACGCCGCCGCCGCGCCCAAGCACCCGGCGCGCGCCGGCCGGACCGCAGAGCAGCGCGGTCTTCGCGAGCGTCTCCGCCTCCAGCGCGGTCGGCGCCGTCGCCGTCGCGGAGATGAGGCCGGTCCATGCCGGCTCGCCGGTCGCGGGATCGAGCAGGTGGTGCACGGCGCGGCCGCCGGCGCCCTGCCACACCCGCCGCGCGAGCCCCGACGTCGCAACGGCCCCCGTGCCGACGCGCAGCGTCGTCGCCGGCGCGCCGGAGAGCGGGTGCTCGACGACGACGTCGAACGCGGGCGCGCCCGCGACGCGCAGGTCGCCCGCGCAGTCGACCACCAGCCGGCGCGCGCCGGCGAGCAGCGGCGCCGCAGCGTCTGCGGCGAGGCCCTTCGTGGTGCCTCCGGTGTCCAGGCGCAGCCCGGGCGGGCGCGTAATCGACGCGGCCGCGTTGTCGATCTGGACCGCGCGCCAGCGCCGGTCGCCGCGCGCGCCCGCGGCGGCCCGGGCGGGCGCGGCGGCGATCGCCGCGGCGAGCGCGGCCCGCGGCGCGCCGGTCATCGACGCCGTGTAGCCCGCGCGCTCGAGGTCGCCCAGCAGCGTCGGGTCGACCAGCCCGCGCGACCGCTCCGCCGCCCAGAGCGCCGCCCCGACCGCCGCGCGCAGCAGCGGAGACGCCGCCACCGTCGGGCGGGGATCGGCGTTCAGGCGGCTCAGCTCGGAATCCGGCCGGAAGCGGGAGAGGCGGGCGTCGATCGCGTCGAGCAGCCGCCGCGCGGTGTCGATCGCGCCGCGGTCGACGCCCTCGGCGAGCAGCCGCATCTCGCAGCCCATGCAGTTGAAGGTCACGTCGTGCATCAGGAGGAGCGCGTGGTCGGAGGGGCGGGGGCGGGAGCGGGCGCCGGGGCTGAGGGCGCGGCGGGCGCGGGCGCGCCTGCGGCGGGGGCGCTCAGCGCTGCGCCGCTTCGCTCGGCGGCGGGCGCAGCGGGCGCCGCGTGGGTCACGACGACGCGGCGGACGATCCGCCGTACGACGATGCGCTCCGCGGGCGGTGGAGCGGCGGCCTGCTCGCCGATCGCGGGATCGGCGCCGGCGGCGACCTGCCACGCGAGCACGCCGAGGACGGCCATGAAAGCGAGCCCGGACCCGCCCCACGCGATCGCGGCGGCACCCGGCGAGCGCGCCGGGCGCCGAGCGGTCGCCGGGTCGGCGGGCGTCGGGCGCCGATCAGTCATCGGAATCGCCGCCGTGGTCGTCGAAGTCGTCGCCGCCGCGGCCGTGGCCGCCGTCGTCGGAGTCGCCGCCACGGTCGTCGTAGCCGGAGCCCCCGGGACCGGAGGCGACGCCCGGACCGGAGCCGGCGCCGCCGGCGATCGCGCTCCGCATGGTGCGCGCGGACAAGGCGGACGGCCCGCTCCCGGAGCCGGCGCCGCCGCCGCCGCCTTCCGCCGCCGGCTCAGCGCGCTTGCGGCGGTGGATCGTCCGGGTCACGACCTCCGTCCGTACTTCGGGCTTTGGCGCCGCCGCCGGCTCGGGCGCCGGCGCGGCCTGGTCGCCGGCGGCGACGGCGAAGGCGGTCAGGCCGCCGAGGGCGGCGAGCGTGCCTGCGGTTGCGATGGTGGTGCGGATCGGTGCCACGGGGACCTCCTCGTCGAAGCAGTCGCGAATCAGGTCCGGGCACTATCGGCGCGGGCCGCCCAAGCACCGGGCAACCGCGGGTAAAGGTTCGGCCAAATGCGCGGATCCGCGTGTCGCGCCGGTTACCTTTGCCCGATGCCCGAGGCCGGACGACCCACGATCCTGCTTGTCGAGGACGAGCGCTCGATCACCGAGCCGTTCGCGAGCGCGCTCCAGCGCGAGGGCTTCGAGCCGGTCGTCGCCCCCACCGCGCGCGCCGCACTGGAGCTGTTCCGCCGCCGCGACCCGAGCCTCGTCCTGCTCGACATCGCGCTCCCGGATGGGGACGGACGCGAGGTCTGCCGCGAGCTGCGCCGCGAGTCGGCCGTGCCGATCATCATGCTCACCGCGCGCGGCACCGAGACCGACCGGGTCGTCGGCCTGGAGCTGGGCGCCGACGACTACGTCGTCAAGCCGTTCAGCGCGGCCGAGGTGATCGCGCGCATCCGCGCCGTGCTGCGCCGCAGCGGCCGCGACGCCTCCGCGGCGCTCCAGCCCGCGATCGCGATCGGCGGCCTGGAGCTCGATCCCGGCGCCCGCAGCGCGACGCTCGACGGCGCGCCGCTCGAGCTGTCGCGCAAGGAGTTCGACCTGCTCGCGCGGCTGATGCGCGACGCCGGGCGGGTGGTCACGCGCGAGGACCTGATGTCCGACGTCTGGGACGAGAACTGGTTCGGCTCGACGAAGACGCTCGACGTGCACATCGGATTCCTCCGGCGCAAGCTCGGCGACGATCCGGCGGC
>Ga0126306_10000897_pt1 | contig 15166 bp, 16 predicted proteins | sample Plot27_FD_92592 | JGI IMG/M metagenome (GOLD analysis project Ga0126306, IMG submission 92592) | Serpentine soil microbial communities from UC McLaughlin Reserve, CA, USA - Plot27 | ecosystem: Environmental > Terrestrial > Soil > Grasslands | place: USA: UC McLaughlin Reserve, Lake County...
CCACCATTCAGAGCGCGATCGGCCTGCTGGAACGGGCGCGCGACCGGCTCGACCCGCTGGAACATCGGGCGCTGGAGCTGGCCGATCAGGAACTGAAGCGCATCAGGGCGATGGTCGAGGAGCTGTTGACCCTGGCCCAGATGGACTCCTGGAAGTACCAGCTCGAGGTGGGGCCGGCCAACATGAGTACCGTCGTCCAGACCGCCATAGAGTCGGTGGAAGCCAAGGCCCAGAGGTTCGGGATCGGGATTTACTTCGATGACACCGGCGAGCACAAATGCATCTGCGACGTCCAGAAGCTCTATCAGGTCTTCATCAATCTGCTCGACAACGCGATCAAGTACTCCGACTCCGGCGACAGGGTGGACGTGGAGATAGAGGAGGACGTCTCTTGGCTGACGGTGCGTATCCGTGACACGGGCGTCGGAATCCCTGAAGAAGACCTGAACCAGCTATTCGACCGTTTCTACAGGGTGGACAAGGACCGCTCACGGGCGACGGGGGGGAGTGGACTGGGGCTCGCCATAAGCAGGCAGATAGTAGAGATGCACGGTGGCAGAATCTCCGTCGAGAGCGAAGTCGATGTGGGCTCGGTCTTCGAGGTCACGCTCCCGAAGGCGTTCCTCTCACGTTCCGCAAGCACTGCTCTCTAGGATGAACTCGGCGAAATGGTTCCTGATCCTCTCGATAGCGGCCATCCTGGCATGGGGCTGCGCCCACTCCAGTGAGGAGGACTCCATCGCACCCCTTGCCCCGGCGTCCGGCCGGGTCGATCCGGGGCTCGGCCCGGGAGCGCAGGCCCTCAGTTCGGGGCCTGGGTACAAAAGCTCGCCGAGCTGGAGTCCGGAGGGCGACAGGATCGCCTTCACGGTAGACGGCTACGTGGTGGACAAACCGACAGGATCGGAAGGCTTGAGACGCTGGACCACGCGGGATTTCTTCGCGGAAGATACGGAGTGGGAATCGGACGATGCTCTGATGATACTCGGCGCAGCCCCGTCAGCGGGGGCACAAGAGATATCTAGTTCCCTGTACAGGGCGCAACTGGGGGAAGATTCGCTGGAACTGGAGAACGTCGAGAATGACGTTTCGGCGATCGGAACCGGCGGGGATCGTTTGTACTTCGTCCTCGGTAGTGGCGCGCACGAGAGTTGGCTCGCGATGACGCGAGGCGGCGGGAAGATCGACAGACGCTACAGCAAGCCCATCGAAGGCCGCGTGGCGTACCTCTCCCTCGCGCCTGACGGCGAGCAGGCCGTACTGGCCGTGCGTCCCCCCGGAGACGGTGAAGTCTCGATGTTGCGCGCGTTCGACCTCAGGAAGGGGCAGGGGCGGGAGATAACGCGGCTGGAAGGGGCCAGCGAGATCCTCGGCACGCCACAGTGGACGGAGCAGGGCATCTACTTCGTGGCCGGCAAGCAGAGTACGACCCTGGACAGCGACGGTGCAGAGACGCTCTACAACATCTACCGCGTGCCGGAAGAGGGTGGCCCACCCGAGCTCGCGCCCGGCGTGGGAGAAGACTTCGTGGCCGCGAGCATCCGCGTCTCTCCCGACGGCAGAAGGCTGGCCGTCGTCGGGAGGCTCAACCCGAAGTCGCCGACCAACCTGTACGTGCTAGATCCCCTCGCGAAAGTCCTTACGGCCGTAACGACCAACGAGGACATGGAGATAAAAACCGGACCCGACGACCTCGCCTGGTCTCCTGGTGGCAAGAGCGTCGCTGTTATCGCCCGCGGCACCCCCTCCACGGAACCCGAGGTGCGCGCGGAACCCGCCGACAGGCTCTTGAGAGACTTCTACAACCTCTACGAGATACCGGTCGGTAGCCCCGAGGATACCCCGCGATGAGGGACCTAGTGTTCTGGCTCTCCGGTGCAGCCCTGGCCTTTTTGGTCACGGCGGGAGCGTTCCTGCTTCTGGCGAACCTCGCCACCACCCCTTCAGAGAAGAGCCTGGATCCGGACAGGGCTCCTGTCGGGTCCGGACCCGCCATAGACCTGCAGCTGGACAGAGAACGGCTCGCGTCTCTCGAGCCATTGCCTGACCAGATTCTCGACCTGTCAGTAGAGAACGAGGACGACGAGCCCCTGTCGGATGTGAACGTGATCCTTATCACCTCCACCGAGAACACGGCCCTATCGGATTCTCGCTCCTACAGGCAGACGGTCGAGAAGATACCGGCCAGCGGGGCCGAAAGCGTGCGCTTCGAGTTCGACCTCGAAGTTCCCGAGCATCCCGCCAGAAGACCACTCGCAGCGTCTCCGGAACCATCGCGGGAGATCCTGGAGATCAGGGCAACCACGCCAGAGGGCAACTCTACAGACAGGACGGTGATCCTGCCGCCGTAAGGCTCTCTACCGGCTTCTTTGCTCCCCCGTGGAGCGGGCCAGCGCACCGGGCACGGGCGATTTGAGCTCAGGCAGCTTCACCCGCCCGACCAGCGCCCGCGCCAGCTCTCCCACCTCGACGGCGCTCTTTAGGTCGATGTGCGCGAGCGTGTAGTAGCTCATGCGGTAAGGGGCGCGGCGCACGGGCTGCCAGCCGCTCTCCAGAAGGAAGGAAGTGGGCACGTAGTCGGACACCCCACGGTCGCTGGCTATCGCCTCGACCCTGCCCACGCCCCGCTGCCTGAGATCCCTGAGCATTCTGACCAACAGTCTCCGCCGCGTGCGTACATCTCCGCCGACGTAGGCCAGCAGCACGGCCTCCTCGTCTATCGGCCCCAGAGGGTGACTCGAGGAGCGTGCCAGACGCTCCGGCGGCCCGTAGACCACAAACCCCTGAACCTCCCCCCCGCGCCGCACGGCGAAACCAGCCGTACCCCACAGGTCATTCAGTTCCCGAAACCACTCCTCTGCGGAGTACCCCTCCTCGGTCCAGTACGAAACAACGGCCTGAAGGCCGGGCACCTCCCGAACGTCCCCGGCTGAGATCTCACCGACCATCGGCACGAACGAAGTTGGTTTCATCGCTCCCGATCACTATCCTTCGGTCCCCGCAACCTCTCCCTGGTCTCCCTCACCTTCCGGCGCAGCTCATCCGACCTCTCGGCTTCGGAACCGGAGGTCTCTTCCAAAGACTCGGACCCGATGTCGCGGGATACGTCCCTGAGGTAGGGTCGCGACGTCCCTGTCTCCGCTGAAGTCGGGGAGGAGCCGCCGAGGTCGACGTCCTCGGAGCGACCCCTGGAACCTTCGCGGGCTTCGGCCAGACGCTCCCTCATCTGCTCCTGCGCATCGAAGTAGGTCTCGCGGCTCCTCTCGCGGGCCTCTCCCGCCCTGTTGGCGAGCGAGCCCCTGAGCTCCTTGCCGCTACGTGGGGCCAGGAGTATGCCCACGAGGGCCCCCACCGCGCCGCCGAGCACGAAGGTTCTCAGTCGCTGCCTGTTCAGCACCTTTGTCTCCTTCTGGCCTGCAGGGTTATTCTAACCGCTTTTCGCGCGCGTGATGGGCACCCCGTGCCTGGGCGTGCCGGCGTCGAGAAGCATCGCCGAGGCCCGCCGGCCCGCCCTGTCGGCAATCCCCGAGACCCTGTTGGCCACGATCTCGACGGCCGCGTCCGAGGTGTTCTCTATGGAGAGGTTCTCGACCGCCTGCACACCCGCCCTCGTCGCACTTTCGACTATGTAGTCGTGGATCTGACGTATCTCCTGGAAGTAGGAGATGTACTCTTCGGCCGGACGCCGCATCGCCGTGCCCATGGCCCTGATGTAGAAACGCGAGCGGTGCACGTGCTCGTCGGAGAGGTAGACCACGAGCGTGCACACGTTCGGGTGATCGCGGTAGCGGCTGAGGATCATCTCGGGCACGAGGTGAACGCCTTCGACCACGAGGTTCGTCCCCTCTTTGAGGCCCCTGTCCACAATGGCCTCGACGCCGACCGCTACCTGGGCGGCCTGCTGCCTGAAGCCGTAGAGGACCAGCTCGTCTTCCTCGACGGGCACCCTCAAGTCCTCGCGCTTTATCTCGTAGGAGCTCTTGTGTAAGAGAGGGAGCAGATCCGGGCTAATAGCGCGCCTCAGGACCTCCCTGATCGAATCCGTCCCCACCACGCTCTGGATGTTGAGGCGCCTGGCCACGTCGGCGGCGAGCGTGCTCGTCCCCACGCCCGTAGCCCCGCCGATCAGAACCACTATGGGCTCGGTCGACTCCCTGAGGACGCGCCACTTGTCGAGCCTGCCCACCACGAAGGCGTCCTTCTTGACCAGCTTGTTCCTGACGCGGGCGAGGACCTCTTCTTCCTCGACCGTGTAGCGCTGCTCGGCGAGCAGCTCGGCGCGTACCTCACTCGCTATGCGGTGCGCAAGCTCGGCAGGCGCACCAGCCTGAGCCAACGTCTGCGCCAGAATTCCCCGGGAGAACGGCGTCTCCCTCCCCTCCTTGACAATCGTGATCTCCCGCTCGTCCATTGCACCCTCCTAGAGCGCCGACGAATACTAATCGCCAAGGATACGGAGGCCCCCGTACTTCCTCCCCCGCCGCTTCCTGATGCGGTGGAAGAAGAATAACAGAAACCCGACAAGCAAGACCGGCACGAAGGGCAAGAATATCCCCAATATTCCGCCTAAAACAGCCACGACATCTTCCATAGCGCTCAGGAATGCTGTCGTGACGCCGGCCGACGAACTCCCCGACCGGGGGCGCAACACCACCCCGAGCACGGCGACGAGGACTGCGATCGCGGCACCCGCCGCAAGTCCTGGTACTGCGCCGAGGAGCGCCCCGGTCCCATACATGGTCGCGAACAGAACCGCGCCGGACACCGCCTTGAACGGTACCATGGCGTAGCCGAACGCGGGGTCCAGGGCTCGAACCTTGTCCAGAACTATCTCCAGGACCGCGAGCGCCGAGAGCGCGAGGACGAGGGTCCACCCGACCTGCAGGCCGAGGATGTCAGGCAGTTCGATGAACCCGAGCAGGGCGAACAGGCCGCACAACGCGAGAGGCACGAAGGCCCTCACCCCTGCCACGGAAGCGAGACCCACGCCCAATCCTGCCAGAACAAGACTCTCCACGGCCGACATTATATCGAATGAGGAATTTGGAATTGGTTCTTTGCCTGAGTCCATTCCTGATTCGAAGTTGATAATTCCCAATTCAACTGGGCTATACTCGCTGGACTTTCTGTTGTGATATTGGTTCGGAGGGTTCATGGCACAGACCGTTACGATGGACAAGATAGTAGCCTTCTGCAAGCGAAGAGGCTTCGTGTACCAGAGTTCGGAGATCTACGGCGGCCTCCGTTCCTCCTACGACTACGGGCCTCTCGGGGTCGAGATGAAGCGGAACATCAAAGAGGAGTGGTGGCGCCGCATGGTCCACATGCGAGAGGACATGGTCGGTCTCGACTCGGCCATAATCATGCACCCGCGGGTGTGGGAGGCCTCGGGGCACACGGCCACCTTCAACGACATGCTCGTCGAGAGCCGCACGAGTAAGCGCCGCTACAGGGCCGACCACCTCATAGAAGATGCCACGGGCATCGACGCCGAGGGCCTGAGCCCGGAGCAGCTGACCAGGATCATCGAAGAAGACGAGAGGATCAAGGATCCCGTCGACGGCGGACGTGACTTCACTCCCGTAAGACCCTTCAATACTATGTTCGAGACTTACATGGGACCGGTGAAGACCCCCGAGAATCTCACGTATCTACGGCCCGAGACGGCGCAGGGGATCTTCGTGAACTTCAAGAACGTTCTCCAGACCAGCAGGGTCAAGGTGCCTTTCGGGATCGCCAACATAGGTAAATCGTTCCGGAACGAGATCACCCCGGGCAACTTCATCTTCCGCACCCGCGAGTTCGAGCAGATGGAGATGGAGTTCTTCGTCGAGCCTGGCACGGACGAGGCCTGGCACGAGTACTGGATCGAGGAACGCTGGAACTGGTACACGAACCTGGGTCTGAAAGAGGAGAACCTCCGCCGCTACGAGCACCCCGCGGAGAAGCTCTCCCACTATTCCAAGCGTACCGTAGACCTCGAGTACGACTACGCCTCCGTCGGCTGGTCCGAGCTCGAAGGGATAGCCAATCGCACGGACTTCGACTTGAAACAGCACGCAGAGTATTCCGGCGAGAACCTGGAGTACTTCGACCAGGCCACGGGCGAGCGCTACGTCCCCTACGTAATAGAACCGGCCGTCGGGCCGGACAGGATCATGCTAGCTTTCCTCGTCGACGCGTACACCGAGGAAGAGGTGAAAGGCGAAGCACGCACCGTGCTCAAGCTGCACCCGCGCATCGCCCCGACCAAGGCCGCCGTCTTCCCGCTCTCCAAAAAAGTACCCGTCTCTACCATCGCCCGCGAGCTCTACGACGACCTCAAGGGCGACTACCGCCTGTTCTACGACGACTCGGGCTCCATCGGCCGCCGCTACCGGCGCCAGGACGAGGCTGGCACCCCCTTCTGCGTTACCGTCGACTTCGATACCATCGAAGACAAGAAAGTAACCATCCGCGACCGCGACACCCTGGAGCAAGAACGCGTACCCATCGAGGCGGTACGTGACAGGCTGAAGGCCCTGATCTCGGGCTAACTTACGAAGGTCCTGGCAGCAGGGTGATCCGTCCCTCCGCAGCTACTACCCCAAAGTGCCTGAGATCCAGGGTCAACACCCGTCCACCGTTACGCTCGGCGCAGGAGATCACGCTCGCGTCCGCAAAACCCAGGGGCAGGTCGGCGTAGCGTCCGACGAGCTCGCGGATTCGGGGCAGATCTTCCTCGCCGCATTCCAGAGTCAGACCGCCGGATTCGAGGTCAAGTAAGAGGCTTTCGAGCGCCTCGGAACCGAGACGCTCTTCGATCATGTAGGCGACTTCTGCAAGGATCCCAGCCGGGACCAGGTAAAGTCCCTTATCCTCGAATAGCGCGGCCTTGACCGGTTCGTGGTCTTTGTCTGCACGGTTGAGGAGGGCGAAAAGGCCCGAGGTGTCGAGCGTGATCAGGGTTTGTCCCACTCGGCGCGTAACCAGTCTTCGGACTCCGCGCCGGAGAGTTCCTTGTCTTCACCTATACCCACGGAGCGCAATCGGGGACGTTCTCTGCGTTCTAAATACTCCTCCAATGCCCTCCGGATCACCACCGCCTGGGCCTTCTTCTCCGAGCGAGCCGCTTCCTTGAGAGCTCGCTGCAGGTGAGAAGGCAGATATATAGTCGTCTTCTCCATGGCGACGATTGTACCACCATATACCATACGTCATACGTAGAGCCTCGATGATCCGGAGGTCTACAGTGACCGGATCATCGAGGCTCCGCAAACCTAGCGGCTACTCCTCCGGTATCTCGTCGTAGACCATGTTCAGGTCCATCCCCTGGGCGCGGCGGAGCAGGCGGAAGCCGACGTAAAGGGCCAGCGCGATGGCGTACAGGATCAGCATGTATATGAGTGACGAGCCGACGTTGACGCCGTAGGTGTCGTTGAAGAGCCACGCCAGCAGGCAGAAGACGAGGAAGCCTCCGAAAGCCACCGAGGTGACCGTGATCAGGGGTATCCCCAGTACGTTGTAGCGGGCTATCGGGGAGGCGTTGTAGATGTCGGGCTTGCGCCACGGCAGCACCGCCGCCGAGACCGTCGAGCCGAGGAACGTTATGGCGATGACGAGCACTGCATCAAGCACGTAGGTGGCAAAGTTCTCCCCGAAAGCGAACATGTAGCTGATGGGGATAGACGGGATCAGCATGAGCAGCAGTGCCGCGTAGGGGACGCCGTTGTTCGTGGTTCTGGAGACCCACTCCGGGAGCACCCGGTCGAAGGCCGTGGCGAAAACCACGCGCGTGGAGGAGAGGAAGACCGATCCGGTCCACCCGAAGAACCACAACGACATCACGGCCACGAAGATCACCTGCAGCACGGGGTTGCCCAGGATCATCGCGACGAGCAGGCCCGGATACGGGAATACCGAGACGGGCCCTTCCCCGGCCCAGAAGGCGTTGTTGGCCGCGTAGTAGAAGTCCCAGCCGAAGGTCTTGGCGAAGAGCAGCAACAACACCACGGCCGCCGCCGAGGTAAAGAGCAGCGCCCCCGCCATCGCGTAGATGTTCTTGCGGAAGTCCGAGGCGCCCCTGACCTCGCCGTAGAGCGTCGCGCCCCAGTTGGAGTACAGGTTGAAGAACGCGAGGAACGGTATCAAGAGCAGCGTCGGGATGAAGGCGTTCGCGGTCTCGACACTGCCGGCCTGGATGGTCTGCTGGTAGGCGTTGCCGCCCGCGCCGAAGAGCTCCTGGGCCTCCCGGTTGTAGGCCGACTCGAAGCCCGACTGCGAGCTGAAGAGCAGGATAAGGATCATCACCGCGAGCCCCACGAGGCCGCCGTAGAAGCAGAACTTCTGGATGCGGGCGTAGGTCCTCATGCCGAGCGAGACGTACACCGAGGCCACGACCGCGACGATCATGGAGGCAGTGAAGAGACCCGTCGCCCCGGAGAAGAAGGTGACCGTCCCGTCCAGGTTCAAAAGCGCGGCCAGGGGTACGAGGACGTCCTTGTTCAAGAGGTCGGCGTAGATGGGCACCCAGTGCCAAAGGATGAACCACCAGCCCGTAACCGCCAGCACGAAGCCGATGCCGCCTCCGAGGACGCGGCTCGTCCACACGTAGTCGCCGCCTGCTCTCGGCATCACGGCGATCAGGGACGCGTAGGTGACGGTCTGGAAGACAAGGTAAAGACCCGCCAGGATGACCGCCAGGATCAGGGAGCCGGTCGGGATGAACGGGGCGAAGGAAAAGGCATAGAGGCCGAGCGTGATGAGGTTGATCGAGAACGCCGCGTAGATGAAGCCGTCCCACACCGACCAGCCCCGCAAGAGCCCGGTGGCCTTCCTCTGGAAGAGGTCGTCGGATCCCGCCGCATTGTTCGCCATCTAACTCCCTTTCTATCCGCTGGTCAGTACGAACCGCTTGACCTTGCTCTTGCCGTCCAGGTTCACCACCGCGCCGAGCAACTGTCCCTGCTCGTAGGAACTGCCAGGGTTGATGCACAGCGTGTTCCCGATGCGTGTGTTCCCCTTGGCCTCGTGGATGTGCCCGTGCAACGCCAGAGCGGGCTGTCCCTCCTTTATCGCATCCCTCACCGCTGTCGACCCGACGGGTACGATCGATCGCCCGCCGTGCTTGGGGCGCATGTTCTCGTCTATCTCGGGGGCGTCGTCGAGGCCGGATCCGTAAGGCGGGCAGTGAAAGTTGTAGATGGTCTTCTCGGGAGGGGTCGTCACCTGCGAGGTCATCTTCTTCAGCCGCTCGGCGAGGTCGTCCTCGTCCTCTTCACGATAAGTGTCCCAGGGCGTGCGGTTCGACCATCCGGTCGAGACCATCTGGAAATCGCCGAACTCGACGACCTTGCCCTCGGCTAACTGTACGCGCTTGGCGGAGGAGATGATCTCATCGACCTCGAACTGGTCGTCGTTGCCTGGAGAGACGAAGCACTCGATGTCGGTGCCTTCGAACTTCTCGTCGGCCATGTGCATCCAGCGCTCGATCGTCCCGAGCATCTCCTTGTAGAAGAGCTCGTTGCGCAAATCCTCATCCGCCTCCAGCTCGCTCATCTCGTCCGGATCGGTCCGGAAAGGGTAGTAGCCGCGCCTCTTGACCGAGTCCTCGAACTCCTTTACCTCGTCCTCGTTCTCGAACTCCCGCCGATTCTCCAGTAGCGTGGAGTGCCAGCGCCCTTTGCCTTCCTCGACGATGGGGACGAGTGCTTTACCCGTCATGTCACCGCCGAGGATCATGATGTTCGCCTCGTAGTGCTTTCCCGAATTCAAGAACTTGCGCCAGCAGGTCTCCGATCCGTGGATGTCCGTGGCGAAGAACACCCTGGTATCGGGTTCCCGCGAAAAGAGTCTTGAGATCATGGTCCTCCCTCCACCTCCTCAGGCAAGTCGTACCAGCGTTTGCGATCGCCTATCTTGGCCCGCATCTTCCAGCCGAAGCTCTTCGGTTCCTCCTCGATGCGCGCGAGCAGCGCCTTCACGCGCTCCGTGATGCGCTCCTTGCTCTCGTCTGTGAGGTCGAAGCGACCCAGGTAACCGTGTAGGGCTTCGAGGTTGGCCGTGAAGGTGCGCCATAGGCCCCAGTCCGAGGCGCACAGTTTGGAGATGTGCGCGGCGTTTATGGCGTCTCCGTCGTGTTCGTCCACGGGATGGTCGTGCAAGAGGGCGAGAGCGTCACCGACGTCCTTCTCGTTGAGCTCGATGATCTGGAGTTTGGTAAGCAGGAGCTCTGCCAAAGGGACGGTGAGTGGCTCCAGGGCCATACGGTCCCCGAAGGGGATCTCGTGGCACATCCTGAAGTTGCCGACGAGGACGTCGACCTGCCTGTCGTGCTCTTCGTCGAAGTACAGGAGCCGCTCCCGACCGTACATAGTGTTGAAGCGTGTCTGCGGAACGTATCCGAGGGACTCGAAGAAGCGTTGCACCTGGGAGGATTTGCCCTTCCTGGTGATCCAATCCAGGTCGGCGTACTTTCGCTCGAAGGCGGGTTCCATGCCACCTTCGGCGCGTACCTTGATGGCCACCCCTCCGAGCAGGCGGAGCGCCACGTCGTTGCGCTCGGCTTCCTCGGCGACCCGTACGGCCTCCTCGACCATGTCTTCCCTGATATCGTCCGCGCTCTTCTCCTGGCTGGTCACGTGTTTCTACTCCTCCTGCGCATTCCTGGCGGCCTCGACCCAGGGCCGCACCAGTTCCCTGTTCTCTTTCTCTTCGAGCCATCGTCTGACGCCCGCCTCCGGGTCTTCGGCCTTGTTTATCGCCAGCTCGAGGCTGCCTACCTGGTCCTCGTCCAGTCTCATCGCGTTGATGAGGGCGTAGGCCGCCGGTTCGTCTTTGGCAAATCCTTCCCGCGCGACCGAGTGAAGCGTCTGGGGGGCGTCGACCGACCCCATGGCGTTCTTCGGGTCGGAGAGGTAACGGAACTGGTACTCCTGATTCATCCAGTGTGGCGACCAGGCGAGGAAAACGAACGGCTCCTTCATGCTGTAAGCCTGCTCGAGCTCGGCGAGCATCGCCGGCGTGGTCGCCCCGACGAGGCTGGATCTCAGGTGGTACCGTGGGACCACGTCGGTCTGGATCTTCTTCATCAAGACGGCGCCGGGTTCTATACCGGTGATCATGTCGGTCCCCGAGGAGTCGAGGTCGGAGATGCTTCGCACACCCTTCATATAAGCGGGAACGGCGATCCCGTACCTGGTCGGGTCTACGTACCACGGCTCTTTGGAGACCTTGATCTTGCCTTCCCCCCGCTCCACGAACTGTTCGTGGTTCGGCATCCAGGCATCGAGAAAAGCGTCCGTGTCGCCCCTGATCAGATCCCGGTATACGAGCCCCACGTCGTCAGCGAGCTTGAGCTCGACGTTCTCGTACCCGAGCTCGTCTTCGAGTAGCACCTTCGTCAGATAAGAGTTGGCCACATTCTCGTCCCAGCTGAGGTAGCCGAGCGTGAGATCCCCACCCCCACCGAACCCGCAGCCCACGGCAAGAAACCCTGCTACCACCAAGAGCACCGAGGTCTCGAGCAACTTCAGCAGCGGTCCGACCAGCCCTGTCCTATCCGGCCGGTCGCTCGTCATTCTCGGACGACCCTCTTCTCCCGGACTGTGGTCGGCTTCCGCGGCTCCTCCTTCTGTAGCCTGCAACGTAGGATCGCACGCCCCGCCACTTGCACCTCTCCCGCGGCGAATACAAAAATGCATGCTACCCTCGCACCTTACCCCGTATAGTCGCGAGTACCGCTGAATCATACGTCGTCGACGCCCCCTGTTCAACTCGTTGGCCGGCCAGCATTTCAGCCTGTCAGCTTCTCGTTTACGCCCGAAGCCGATTTATAGTCGTAGGTCGGGGATCTACAGTAGGTCGATATCTCTGCGGGTTCCTTTAAAACCGCAAGATACCCGGCCACGACGCGGTGGTAAGCATAGCCGTCGCGGGTTACACTGTTGGCGCTTTGCGCCTGTAGCTCAGGGGATAGAGCAGCGGTTTCCTAAACCGCGAGTCGGAGGTTCGAATCCTTCCAGGCGCGCTTCTAAATTACCTGCAAATCGCGAAAAAGTGGAGAACTTCGGTTTTTCGCCGGCACTCTACTACACCAATGCAGAAATATCCCCGCAATCCCGAAACTCACGGGGTAGTTAATCTGGAGAGACGCGACTTGATTCCACCCGAAGCGTCCCACGAACTTCCGCTTGACGGCGTTCCAGGAAGTTCTCTGTCGAACTTCCTGGAACTACCCTAAGTAGCCGGCGGCTCGCCAGAGTCCTCCCGGGGCTCCCGAAGCGTACATGCTCCCTTCACCGCGCCGATGACCTCGGCCAAGGAGGCGCTCTTGGCGAGGAAGGTGCTGGCCCCATCCTCATGAGCTCGCGCCGCAGGCGGGGCTGGTCATGCATCGTGAGTATCACGATTCCGGGCGGGGGAGAGCCTTCCCGCAGGATCAGCCCCAGCGCCTCTGTGCCTTCCATGACCGGCATCACCAGGTCGAGGACGACGACGTCGGGGCGCACCTCCCTGGCGAGCGCGACCGCCTGCGCGCCGTTCTCGACCTCTCCGACGACCTCGATGCCCCCGTCGGTCGCGAGCATCTCCCTTACGCCCAGACGGAACTCGGCGTGATCGTCTGCCAGCACAACTCGAATGGGGGCCTCCAGTCCCACGTCGGTCGTCTCGCCGATGCGCCGCATGCCCATATTTATCGCACACCACCGCGGGAGCATCATGGCCCCAAAGGTGCAAACTACGGTTCGATAGGGACTAAAGGAGCATGGACCCGTCGTCTCGAAACGCTATAATCCGGCACAGGGAATCGCTTGCAACCGAGCGGGCGCACGAGGAGGGCCTCCGAGGGGCAAGACGGAGGCGAAGGATGCCGGGCGAAGCGGATCGGGCATGGTAGGACGCAGAGTAGGGCCACCGGCGGGACCAAACCTCCTGGCCCACGTCACGGAGATGGTCACCATAAGCGACCGCCGTAGCGTGATCGTCTACGCCAACCCCGCCACCGAGCGCGTCTCCGGCTATACCCCCGAGGAGTTTATGGCGCTCGATCCCTTCGAGCGGATACACCCCGAAGACCGCCCCCGCTGCGAGGAGGTCTTCGAGGAGCTGGCGAACACCCCCGGTCTGAGCATCAGCCTCGAGCACCGCGTCAGGCACAAGGACGGGACGTGGCGCTGGGTGGAGGGGACGTTTTCTAGCCTGTTCGACGATCCGGACGTGGGCGGACTCCTGGCCACCGTGCGCGACGTCACCGAGCGCAAGCGGGCAGAGCAGGCGTTGCGCGCCTCAGAGGAGAAGTACCACTCGCTCTTCGAGACCATAGACGAGGGGTTCTGCATCGTGGAGGTGATCTTCGACGAAGCGGGTGAGCCTATCGACTACCGCTTCCTGGAAGTCAACCCGGCCTTCGAACGCCACACGGGGCTACGCGACGCCGCGGGCAGGCGGATGCGCGAGCTCGAGCCGCGCCACGAGGAACACTGGTTCGAGACCTACGGGCGCATCGCCCGAACGGGAGAGCCGGAGCGGTTCCAGAACCCGGCCGAGTACCTGGACGACCGTATCTTCGATGTCTACGCCTTCCGCATCGGCGCCCCCGAGGAGCGCAAGGTGGCCATCCTCTTCACCGACATCACCCGCCGTAGGGAGGTCGAGGAGGAACGCCTCAGGCTCCGCGGCCTGGAAGCATCAGTCAGATCCGAGGCCGCAGAGCGCCAGAAGATCGGCCGCGAGCTCCACGACCGGGTGGCCCACACCATGGGCGTTGCCCACCAGAACCTCCAGCTCTACACCGCCTACGCAGAGAGCGACCCGACGCGCGCCGCCGATAAGCTGGAGCGCGCCACGGAGGCCACCAAGACCGCCCTGGAGCAGACCCGCGACCTCTCCGCGCAGCTCGCCCGAGAGGGAATGGAGGAGACGCGCGAAGGGCTGGGAGAGGCCCTTCGTGAGCTGCTGGACGCCTACGTTCCCGAGGGCGTGGAGACAGCGCTCTCGGTAGGGGGCGACGAGTCATCCCTCCCCCCGCACGTCGCGGATGAGGCGTACCTAGTGATGAGGGAGGCCGTGCGCAACGCCGTCGAACACTCCGGGTGCGGGCGCGTGGAGGTAAGCATCGAGGTCGGGGGCGGGGACTGCGGGGGCGCGTACAGGACGACGGGACGGGCTTCGACCCGAGCGAAAGTCCGGACGACCCGCGCCCCGGCCGGGGGAACGGCGCTCCCGACGAGGGCGTCGGACTTGGATCGATGAGGAAGCGTGCGGAACTGCTGGGCGGACGGTTGAACCTCGACTCGGGGTCCGGTAGTGGCACCGTGGTAGAGGTTTGGTTGCCCCTGGCAGGCTGAGCGCTATTCACCGGAGTGTGTGGAGAAATTGTTTGGAAAATCGGAATGAGTCCCGAAGCGGGGCCTGTAGGGACGCCAGGAGAGGGCGAAGAGTAGTCTATCTGCCCCTCCTGGCGCCAACCACGCACCCTCGAGAGGCCTTCCAGCTATTTTCCAAACAGTTTCGGAAGGTAAATTCTGCGAAATCCATATGCAGGATCGTGCATAAACGGACCACAAGTGTCCCGAAACCACGATGTACAGGCAACGCCAGCGATGGGCCGACCACAACACCCAGCGGTGCCGAATAAAGATGCGAGATCGTGCACGGAATTCGGGGAGACGCCGCGCGGGAGATCCCATCCACGAGCAGATCTCTGCGGGCTAGGTCCCTTTACATGAGCACGATTCGTAACGCGGCTATCCGAGTGCGGCGTCCATAGCGCCAGCGGCGGCGTCGCCCATGTCGGGCAGTACGTGGGAGTAGACGTTCAAGGTAAGGCTTACGTTGGCGTGACCCAGAAGCTCCTGCACGTACTTGGGGTTGACGCCCTGCCTGAGTAGGAGCGTGGCGCATGTGTGCCTGAGATCGTGGAAGCGTACCTCAGGCAATCCAGCGCGCCGGAGCGCCGCCTTGAAAGCGCGGCTGAGGTTGCCCCCCCACTGGGGCGTGCCGACGGTGGAAGGGAACACGAGGTCGTAATCTTGCCAAAGCGCGCCGTGCTCCATTCTTTCCTCTAGATGAGTGTTGCGTGGATTGAGAGTAGAAAGAGGGCCATCGTAGTCTCCCCTCGACAAGGAGCAACTGATGGCCCAACCCAACCATACCCAACGGCTCGCCCGAACGGAAGAGGCCCTCA
>Ga0126306_10000898_pt1 | contig 15163 bp, 10 predicted proteins | sample Plot27_FD_92592 | JGI IMG/M metagenome (GOLD analysis project Ga0126306, IMG submission 92592) | Serpentine soil microbial communities from UC McLaughlin Reserve, CA, USA - Plot27 | ecosystem: Environmental > Terrestrial > Soil > Grasslands | place: USA: UC McLaughlin Reserve, Lake County...
ATCAGAGGTCTCAACTAACCCCTGAGCCACAAAGTCTGACGCGCGACACCCCAACCCCGAAGCCCCGCCCAACCCGAACCGCCGCCCAACCCGAACCGCCGCCCAACCCGAACCGCCGCCCAACCCGAACCCCCGCCCAACCCGAACCCCGCCGAACCGGAACCGGACTTTCGGGGCTTCTGTCACTAAGACGGGCTGCGGTAGCCGCGTTTACCCCATTAGTCCGGTTCGTGGTTTGCGGTGGTTCCTGAGCGGGCGGTGGCCTGATGGATTGGCGGCGTGCGGTCGCGGTGGGGCAGGGCCGGGCAGGTCAGGGGCGGCGGTGGAGGCCGGGGACCTTGACGACGATCAGCTCGGTGTCATCGGGGCGGCCGAGGATCCGGCCGTCGTTGCCGGGGAAGTTGTTGTCGTTGGCTACCAGCACCCGGTTGCCCGTCAGCGGCAGTACCGACTCCACCGACTGCAGCGGGAACGAGAAGATCGGGCCCACGCCGAACTCGCCCGGTCGCGCGGGTGTCGAGACCCCGTGCGGGTCGGCGATCCGGAGCAGGTCGAGCGCGGTTCGCCGGGGAAGTGCGCCGGCCGCATCGGCCCGGTCCAGGTCGGTGACGATCAGGCGCTTCACCTTCGCGTCAACGCCCTCGGCGTTGTCCCGTTCGATGAGCACCAGCCGACGCCCGGTCAGGACGGCCGCGTCGCCGACCACCAGGTCCGCGGTGGCTACGTGGAAGGCCCAGGTCCGGCCGGTGTACGCGGCGCGCCGGATGTCGAACTCGTAGACGATACGGCGGTGCTGGTCCGGGTCGTCGGTCTTGGCGCCCTCCAGGATCGGGTAGAGCGTCCAACCGTCCCGGCTCGTCGCCATGGACTCGAAGCCGCGGCTGGGCGGGATGGTCGGCGTCTCGCCCGGGCGCAGATCGGGCGACTGCGGCGACTTCGCGCCGTCCGGCAGCGGGATCGGGGCCCGGAGCACCTTGCCGGTCCGGTCGGTGTTGAGCAGGTACGGTCCGAACTCCTCGCCGATCCACAGGTTGCCACGGGCATCCCGAGCGAGGGACTCGATGTCGAAGTCGGCGCCGGTGAGCTGGCGGTCCGCCGTGTTCTCACCGACGATCGGGAACGGCACCTTGTGATCGGGGTCCCGGAAGCTGATGAAGCCGTGGATCTTCACCGTGCCGGCGGCGTACCGGGGCTCGATGACGTACGCGCGGAGCAGGAAGTCGGCAGAGTTGGTCTTGGCGCCGAAACCGTTGTCCGGCATCGCGAGCAGCCGGCGGCCGGACCGGTCATCCGGGGTCGCCGGGATCACCGCGGAGAAGCCGGGGATCGGCTGGCCTGGGAACGGAGGCGTCACGCCGTTGACCGGGGTGGCCGGCAGCTGGGTGCCCGAGACCGGGCCGGGCTGGTACGCCGTTGCCGGGATGAACGCCCGGGCGAGCAGCCGCGCGGTCGGCCGCCGATCGGGGTCGGGGGGTGCCGCGCCGGCCGGCGCCGCGGCGAGTACCGGCAGCGTGGCCAACGAGAGGGTGAGCAGGATCCGTCGGACGCGCACCAGAACCTCCACAGGGCGAGCGGGATGGGCCAGCGCCGATCGAAACCCACGCTCACCGACGGCGGCAGGCCCACCGGCGAACAACCGGCAAACACCGGGTGGCGGGGTACCTCCCGCAGACGTGTGAGGCGCCTCCCGGAGACGTGTGGGGTACCTCCTGGCGTCGCGTCGGGCGCCTCCCGAAGACGCGTGGGGCGCCTCCCGGCACAGGGAGGCGCCCCACCGTCAGATCCCCGGGGTCACGACCTGTCGGGTCGCTGGGTCACCCGCAGGGCGTTGAGGATCGGCTTGCCGAAGCCCTTGTGGGTCACGAACCGGACGTTGAGCTGACCGTCGACCACCCGGACCTGGTACGTCCGGCTCACGGCGGCGTAGCTGCCAGCCTCGAGCGCGATGTCCAGGCTGGGCAGTACCTCGACGCCCTCGACCAGGACGTCGAACACCCGGGTGTTCGGTTTGGCGCTGCGGAGCTCGGCGAAGTCGAGCTCCACTGTGTACACCCTGTCGGCCAGGCCGTCGAAGCGGTACTCGTACGCGTTCTCGCGGGCGTCGGCGAAGCGCGCCGGATCATTCGTGCCCGCGATCGGCTTACGGGTGCTGACCACCGTCGAGCTGCCGAGGTAACCGTACGAGCCGGCGCGGTAGGCCTGATCGGACCGCCAGGTGTCACCGAGCGCGTCGACGTGGGCTCGCTGGCTGCCCGTGTCGAGCGAGGCCTGGAAGCCCGGCACGACGATCCGCACCGGCACGGTCAGCACCGGGTTGCGCCCGCTCTGCGAGGTGACCCGCAGCTCGGCCACGTGGTGCGTACCGGCGGGCAGGTCGGCCGCGCTCACGGTCACGGTGACCTTGGCCTTCGCGCCCGGCCGGAGGGTTCCGGTGGCGCCGACCACGCCGAGCCAGGGCACGTCGCCCGGCGTCCCGCTGCTCGCCTCCGCGACCGAGTACGCGGTCTCGAACGCGCCCGTGTTGGCGAGTTCGACGGTGCGCGTCCGGCTCTCGTCGGCGGGTACGACGACCTCCAGCGCGCCCGGCGTGGAGGTGACCCGGGCCGTCCGCAGCACCGACTCGAGGCTCACCACGGACGCCGCGGCCAGCGTCACCGGCACGGTCTTCGTCTCGTACGCCGGCGCCTCGGTGGTGACCGTGAGGTCGCCGTTGGCCACCTGGAGCAGGTACGTCCCATCGGCGCCGCTGGTACCGGTGCCGACCACGGTGGCGCCTGACTTGACCGTCACGGTCGCGCCGACAACCGGCTTGCCGTCGTTGGCGTCGGTGACCACGCCGCGCAGCACACCGGACTTCGTCGTCCGGTACGCGACCGCGAGGCCGTCGGTGATGGCCGGGCTGTTGTACGAGTACGTGAAGCCGACCGTGCCGGCGGCGTTCTCGAGCCCGACGGTCGCGCTGCTGCCGGCCTCGAGCCCAATGCCGGCCACGTCCTTGTACCGGTAGACAACCGAGCCGTCCTCGCCGATCTGCGCGACGATCGAGAGCCGCTGGTTCTCGTCGGTGTAGTGGCCGACGTTGCGCCACTCCACCACGTAGGCCCGGTGCGGCGCGGTCCCGATCACCCCGGTGTAGATCGCCGACGCGGCATCCACCTCGAGGTCGTCCCAGAACGGGTAGAGCGCGCCGTTCGGCGTGCCGGTCGACGGAATCGTGCTGTTCACCCCGGTGGTGGATGAGCCGCCGAGGGCGATGTTGCCGTTCGTGCTGATCGTCGCCTTGGTGTACGTGACGCCGTAGAACGGCACCGCGAACGGCAGATCGACGGCCTTCACGATGTCGTCACCTGCCAGGTCCAGCTTGCTGTCCAGGCTCGGCCAGCTGCCGGTGGCCGGGCCGCAGGCGAAGCCGTACGAGTCGGCGCGGTCCGGCAGCGTGAGGTCGAGCGTGGTGTTCGCCGAGAGCACCACGCGCTGGGTGATCGAATCGGCGCAGCGCGACGCGTGGGTGGCCCGCACGTCGTATTGGCCCTCCGGCGCGGTGAGCGAGTAGCGGCCCGCGTCGTCGGTCTTGGTCGCCAGCGGCGTGCCGAGAAGGGCCACCTCAGCGCCGGCGGCCGGCCCGGTTGAGCTCCGGACGATGCCCGAGAGCGTGGCCGATGGTGCCTGCGTCACCGACAGGTCGACGATGGCGGTGCCGCCCTCGGTGACGGTGGCGGTGCCGGTCGCCGTGGCGTACCCGAACTTGCTGCCCTTCACGGTGTAGTCGCCCACCGACAGGGTCGGGAAGGAGTACCTGCCGTCGGCGCCCGTGGTGGTGGTGCGGTCGATCGGGCCGTCGGCGAGGACGGTGGCGCCGGCGAGCGGCTGGCCGTCGCTGCTGACGGTGCCGCCGAGAGCGCCCAGGGCACCGCGTGGCGCGGCCGCGACCGCGGCGTAGGCATCGAGGCGTCCCTCACCGAAGACGTTGTTGTTCGCCGCCGTGCCGCCGCAGGACGTGTTGTCCACATCGATCGCGGTGGCGTCGAGCAGCCGGCGGGTCTCCGCGACGTTGCCGCGCAGCGCCGGCGAGGCCGACCAGACGAGCGCCACGGCGGCCGAGGTGTGCGGCGCCGCCATCGAGGTACCGGAGAAGCTGCCGTACCCCCCGGGGATCGAGGACCGGACGTTGGCGCCGGGAGCCGCGATGTTCGGCTTGATGTCGCCGTTCTGGCCGGCACCCCGGCTGGAGAAGCTCGCGATCGCGTTGTTGATGTCGAACGCGCCGGAGCTGTAGCTGACCGAGGCGATGCCCGGCGAGCCGGAGGTGTTGCAGCCCGGTCCGCTGTTCCCGTTGGAGAAGGACGGGAAGATGCCGGCGGCCACCCAGGACGCGACGATGTCGTCGTACCACGGGTCGGGGATGGCCGAGCCCCACGAGTTGTTCACCACGTCCGGCGCCAGTTCCGGGCGCGGGTTGGTGCCGGCGAGGTTGGTCGGCGCGACCACCCACTGGCCGGAGGCGAGCAGCGACTCCCGCGAGCAGCCGCTGGTCTCGCAGCCCTTCGCGGCGATCCACTTGGCACCGGGCGCGACACCGACCTGGTTCGAGCCTTCCTCGCCGACCATCGTGCCCATCGTGTGGGTGCCGTGGCTGTTGTTGTCACACGGAGCAGGCGTGGCGCAGATCCGGGCGGGGTCGAACCAGTTGTAGTTGTGGTCGACCGTGCCGTCGCTGTTCGTGCCGCGGTACCTGCTCACCAGCGCCGGGTGGTCCCAGTTGACGCCGGAGTCGATGTTCGCCACCACGATGCGCTCGCCGCGGGTGCCGAGCTCGTTCCAGACCCGCGGGGCGTTGACGCGGTCGATGTTCCACTCGACGGCGTTCACCTCGTCGAGCCGCTGGCTCCTGATCAGCTTGGGCAGCTTGATCGGCTCGTCGGCCTCGATCCGGGTGACGTCGGCCCGGCCGGCGATCTGGCCGAGCAGCTTCGCGTCGCCCGTCACCTTGATGGTGTTGGAGATCCAGAACGGGGTGTAGTCGACCTTGCGGTTGTCCAGCAGCCGGCGTAACCCGGCCTGGCTCTCCCGTGCCGTCTCGGTCTTGATCCGGTAGACCTCGGCGGCCTTCTCGGGCTTGACCTTCTTCGCCTGCGCGGCGTTGAGGTTCGCCTGCTCACCGAGGATGACCCAGAACGTGCTCTTGCCGTCGGCGGTGACCTCCGCACGCACCGCCGGCTCTACCTTCTTGGCCACCGCGCGGGCGGTCTCGGGGTTGGACGGGCCGGCCGGGGCCGCGAGCGCCTGTCCGGTTGGCGCTGGGAGTGGAAGGGCGATACCGGCGACCATCGCCACCAGCGCCGCGCGCCATTGTCTTCTTCCGGTAGCTGCCACTGCGGCTCCTTTCGAGCGCGACATAGGCACATGTGTGCCGCAAGACCGTCAGTGGTCTTAGGCGAGGAATATGCCAATCAGGGCGGCTTGCTCGATAGATCCCGGATTCGGCGCACCTGCGCCATGTCGCAGTTGCGCCATGTGAGTGCCAGTTAACGCTGCGTTTCAGCGCCAGGCAGCGCCTGTCCTCTATGGAGCGGTTGGTCCCGCCGTTAAGGGGGTTTGGCACGGTCGAACCGCTGTAACGCTCATGCCGCTGAAGACGACTCAAGTAGAGAGCGGACCCCGGATGCTGCTGCCGAGACCCGGTCGCGACGCTGTCGGCGATCGCGGTGTGCGAGCGGTGGTGCGACGAGCGGGGATCGTGCGGACAGCGAAGCGCGCCACGGCGCACCTGCGCCACGGGAGGCGATCGTGCTCGAAGCAGCCGGACTCGGCGCCGTCGAGGAGTCGACCTACCTGGATCTGGTCCGTCGCGGGCCGGCCACCGTCACCGAGCTCGCCGGCCGCGCCGGCCTGACCCTGCCTCGCGCCCGCCGCGCGGTCACCGGGTTGCACCGCAAGGGGCTCGTGCACCGCACGCCGCCGCCGCAGGACTTGGTCGTCCCGGTACCGCCGGATCTCGCCGTCGACCACCTGATCCAGCGCCGGCGGGAGGAGCTGGAGCGGGTCCGGGAGACCGCGCAGCGGCTTGCCGCGGAGAGCCACGACCGGGCGATGAGCCGGCGGGCCGACCGGCTGATCGAGATCGTGCCGGTCGCGTCCGGGGTGCTGCACGCGTTCGACCAGGTGCAGCGGACGGCGAAGCACGAGGTGCGGGTGCTGGTGGCGCCCCGTACGCCGGCGCGTCGCGGCTCAACCAGACCCAGCTCGACCGGGGCCCGGCCGGCATCGTCTACCGGTCGGTGTACGGCAACGAGGCGCTGGAGGAGCCCGGCTTCATGGCCGCGATCGCGACCTACCTGCGCGCGGGCGAGCAGGCGCGGCTGACCCACACGGTGCCGATCAAGCTCGCGATCGCCGACCGCACGCTTGCCCTGTTGCCGCTGGAGTGGACGTCGCAGACCCCGGACGCGGCGGTGCTGGTGCACCCATGCGGGCTGCTCGACGCGCTGGCCGCGCTGTTCGAGAGCATCTGGGCGCTGGCGACCCCGTTGACGCTCACCGGGTCGGACCAGGTCGCCGCGCTGGCCGAGATCTCGGCCGACGACCACGAACTGCTGTCGCTGCTGGTGGCCGGGTTGACGGACGAGGCGGCGGGGGCGCGGCTGGGGATGAGCCGGCGCACGGTCGTCCGACGGGTACAGCACCTGATGGCGGTGACCGGAGCCCGGTCACGGCTGCAGCTGGGGTGGCGGGCGCGGGAGCGGGGCTGGCTCTAGCTGCGCAGGCGCGCAGGTCCAGTTGAGCCGGAACGACGGCCGGCCGGCGTTCCTGGTCGAGGACAGGGCCGCGATCGCGCTGGAGGGGTGAAGGTCCAGGGGGAGTGGGAGCGCGTACGACGTGGGCCTCAAGGGCGTCCGGGGATACGCGGTGACGAACAGCTCCACCAGGACCGGCGCTGAGCTGCGGATCAACGCGAGGAATAGCCCTGTCGCCGGCATTGGTTGCCGGCACCCGCGACTGCGGCAACCTCGACCATGGTTGAGGTCCGGCTAGGGTGGACGCATGGCGCTACCCACCGACGAGCTCACCGTCGGCCAGCTCGCCGCCCGTAGCGGGGTGCCGGTCTCCACGCTGCACTTCTACGAGGCGCAGGGGCTCATCAGCAGCCGCCGGACCGCCGGCAACCAGCGGCGGTATCGGCGGGAGGTGCTGCGCAGGGTGGCGTTCATCCGCGTGTCGCAGCGGATCGGCATGCCGCTGAGCAGGATCCTGGAAGCGCTCGGGCAACTGCCCGCCGAGCGGACGCCGACCCGGCAGGACTGGGCGAAGGTCTCGGCCGGCTGGCGCACCGACCTCGACGACCGGATCAGGCAAATGCAGTCGCTCCGCGACGAGCTCACCGAGTGCATTGGCTGCGGCTGCCTCTCGCTCGACCGGTGCCGCCTGGCCAACCCCGATGACGTGCTCGGCGCCCAAGGGCCCGGCCCGCGCCGGTTCGGCAGGTAGGCGCCGCCGCCCCCAGCCCTCGAGGGCGCCGAGCGCGCGGCGCCGCCCCAAGCCCCGCTCGAGTGTCGGAATTTTGCTTCGCTGAATCGATCCGATTCGTACAAAATTCCGACACTCGGCGTTGCGACGGGCCCGGCGTCTGAGCGAGCCGCCTCCCGTCGAGGACCCAGGGGCTGGCCCCAGGGGCGGGGCACCGAGGGTTGGCGCGCGTACTCCGCCAGACATCTGAGGAGTCGCTGGCTGGATATGTGGACACATCCGGGTTCACTTCACGAAACACCCTTGACTCATCGGATTAACGACCCCTAGCGTGAGCCATCCGGACGGCGGCGGTATACCGTATACCGCTCGCCGCCTGACCGGCAGCCGCCCGGTTGCCGGCCTCGGTGACGGGCGAGGTGGTCACGGTGCGCACACTGGTGTTCGGAGCACGTTCAGCAAGGCCGGTCGCGATACGGAGGTGCAGGCTCGCCGCGCTGGTCGTGGTCGCCGTCGCCGCTCTCTGGGCCGATCCGGCGGCCGTGGCCGCGGTTACCGCCGCGCCGCCCGCCGCGCCGCCCCCAGCTGCCACGGCGCCCGCGGCGCAGGCCACGTCCATCCGGCCGTTCACGGTGCCCGGCCCGGGCGCCGCCGCCGTCGTCCTCAACGTCCGCGACTACGGCGCGACGGGCAACGGCTCCACGAACGACGCCGCCGCGATCAACAGGGCGGTCACCGCGGCCAGCGCGACCGGCGACGGGATCCTGCGGTTCCCGTCCGGCACGTACCGGTCCTGCAACTCGATCCACCTGAAGAGCAACGTGACGTTCCAGCTCGACGCCGGCTCGGTGATCCGCGGCTGCGGCGGCAGCGGCTACGACCCGCCCGAGTCGAACCCGTGGGACGACTACCAGGACTACGGCCACAGCCACTTCCACAACGCGATGATCTGGGGCGACCGGCTCACCAACATCGGCTTCGTGGGCTCGGGCATGATCGACGGCGGCGGCGCACTCATCACCGGCAACCCGAGCTCCGGCCAGGCTGACAAGATCATCTCGCTCACCCGCTGCACCAACCTGACGATGAGCGGCATCACGCTGCGCGAGGGCGGCCACTTCGCGGCGCTCATCAACGGCTGCACCAACGTCGTCTCTGACCGGCTCAAGATCGACACCGCGATGGATCGCGACGGCTGGAACATCATCAGCACCCGCAACGTCAAGATCACCAACATCAATGCGGACGCCAACGACGACGCGCTCGCGTTCAAGAGCGACTACGCGCTGGGCCAGAAGCTGCCCAACGGCAACGTCACTGTCGAGGACTCCTACCTCTCTGCCGGCTGCTGCAACGCGCTGATGTTCGGCTCGGAGACCTGCGGGGACTTCACCGGCTACCGGTTCTCCCGGATCACCATCGAGGGCTCGAACAAGTCCGGACTGGGCATGGTCTCGATGGACGGCACCCGCATCTCCGACGTGCACTATCGCGACATCACGATGACCGGGGTCCGGTCGCCGATCATGATGAAGGTCGGCAACCGGCGACGCTGCGGCAACAGCCCCGGCATCGGCGGCATCGACAACATCGCCTTCACGAACGTCACGGGCCGGGGTGTCAGTCCGTCGTTCAGCCCGACGATCTGGGGCCACTCGGCCAGCAACCGGGTCAGCAACGTGACGTTCACCAACGTCAATCTGACCGTGCCAGGCGGCAACGGGACGATGTCCACCGACCCGCCGAGCAACGACTCGACCAACTACAACCCGAACAGCATCGGCACCCGGCCCGCGTACGGCTGGTACATCCGCTACGCCAGCAACATCAGGTTCGTCAACAGCTCGGTTCGGTTCGCGTCCAACGACAACCGGCCCGCGGTGCTGGTGAACAACTCGACCGGAGTCGGGCTGGATGGCTTCATCGCGCAGCGCGGCAGCGGCAGCCCCTTCGACGTGGGCTACCAGTCTTCCTCCGGCCAGTGCGCCAGTAACGCGCGGAACACCAGCGGTGGCGCGCTCCGGTACAGCCCGTCGACCGCCCCGCCGGCCTGCACGCCCACCGGCGACGACTTCTCGGTGGGCGTCACGCCGGCCAGCCAGACCGTGGCGCCCGGCGGCACGGCCAGCTACACCGTCCAGACCACGGCCGTTTCCGGGTCGCCGGGCAACATCACGCTGACCGCCAGCGGCGTTCCGGCCGGCGCGACCGCGACGTTCAGCCCGAACCCGGTCGCGGCGGGGAGCAGCTCCACGCTGACGGTCGCGACGACCCCGTCCACGCCGAACGGCACGTCGTCGATCACGGTCACCGGTGCGGCCGGCGTCACCACCCGGACCGCGACCGCCGGCCTTACCGTCGGCACCGCGCCGCCGGTCACCCGGTACGAAGCCGAGAACGCGATGATCTCCCAGGGCACGGTTGACTCCGACCATCCCGGCTACTCGGGCAGCGGATTCGTCAACTACACCAACGTGACCGGCAGCTACGTGCAGTGGACGGTGAACGCGGCGCAGGCCGGCACAGTCACGCTGACGTTCCGCTTCGCGAACGGCACCACGGTCAACCGGCCGATGGACGTCTCGGTGAACGGCACGGTGGCCCGGCCGGGCCTTGCGTTCCCCGGCACGGGCGCTTGGACGAGCTGGCAGTCGGTGACGACCACGGTCAACCTCAACGCCGGCGCAAACACCATCCGGGCGACCGCGACCACCGCCAACGGCGGACCCAACGTCGACTTCCTGGAGGTGGCCGGCTAGCCGCTGGGGCGGGCGTGGTCCACGCCGCTGGGGCGGTCCACAGCGCGCCCGCCCGCCAGCACGACGCTCGCCACCAGCGCGGCGAGCAGCACCGCGACCACGTGGATCGGCGCCGGCCCGAACGGGGCCACAAGCACGAGCACCGCGGTAACCGGGAAGGCGACCGTGATCGGCCCGCGCTGGTGCGGCCAGACGTGCAGCACCCAGACGCTGAGCAGGAAGACCGCGACCGGCACCGCCGTGGCGTACCCGGCAGCCAGCGACCCGACGTGCGCCTCGTGGAGCTCGTAGTCGACCGAGACCGCCAGCCCCGCGCCGACCGCCGCGGCCGAGCCGAAGATCAGGTAGTGGCCATAGCCCCAGGTCATCGCTGTGCGCAGCGAGGTGAGCCGGTCGTCAGCCGGCCGGTCGAAGTAGAGCCACCACATCGAGAAGACGATCACCAGACCGGCGGCCGCGAGGGACAGCAGCGCGGCGTCCCCGTGCCCGGTGTCGAGGGCGGTCTGGATGGCGAACGTGGCGGCGAGGATGGTCTCGCCCAGCACGATCACGGTGAACAGGCCGTACCGCTCGGCGACGTGGGCGGGATGCCAGCTTGTGGCCCTGGCGCGCTCGGCCCAGACCGGGACCGCCAGGTCGGCCGCGATCAGCACCAGCATGCCGGGCAGGAACCAGTCTTGGGGTAGCGCCAGCCGGGCCACCCACCCGAGCTGCACGACAGTGATGCCGCCCGCGAACCGGAGCGCGGTCGTGCGGTGGTCGGGGTCGGTGTGCGCGGCGCGCAGCCACTGGATCACCATCGCCAGCCGCATGAGCACGTAGCCGAGCGTCACGATGCCGAAGTCGTTCTCCTCGAACGCCCGCGGGATACCGGCCGCCATCACCAGGGCGCCGCCGATCTGCAGCAGGGTGGTGAGCCGGTACGGCACGTCGTCGCTGTCGTAGGCGGAGGCGAACCACGTGAAGTTCATCCACGCCCACCAGATGGCGAAGAACACCAGCAGGTAGCTGAGGAGGCCGTGGCTGAGGTGGTTGTCCGCGACGTCGTGGTGAAGCTTCGCCGCCGCTTGGGCCACCGCGACCACGAAGCACAGGTCGAAGAGGAGTTCGAGCGGGGTTGCGGTGCGGTGCGGCTCGCGGCTGTCACGAGCCTTCATCGGCACGTACCAGGGCCGCCGCGGCGGGGTACGGGGCGCCAGTTTCTCGGTCACGAGAGCTCCTCGGCGGCCGGTGACACAGCGCATTGATCCTGCCAGCCGGCCGGACGCAACGCAGGATGCGCGGGCGCCGAACCGCCGCCTCCCTGAACGCACGACGGAAGCCCCGCACGCTCGAATGAGCGCGCGGGGCCTCTCCCGTCCGGCTACCCGGCGGCGGTGGTCAGGACCGCGGGCACCGCTTCCACGCGAAGTGGTAGATGGTGTTGATCGCGCCGTCGGTGGAGTCCATCGTGATGAAGCTGGTGGTGGTGTTCGGGTCGGACGTGCCCTTGTTCACTCGGAGCTCGGTGTTGATGTTGAACAGCCGCTGCTCACCGCAGGGGTGGAACACCAGCGCTTCGACGTCGACTGTGTCGGTGGCCTGCCAGTCGTCGCTGATCGGGCCGCGGTAGGGGTGAGTGGTGTAGATCGTCTGAGAGTGGCCCTGGAAGTAGTAGTTCGCCCGCTGCTGCGCGGTGGCGCCGCGCACGAGATGCGCGAACCCGCGGTAGTCGGCCTGGGCGATGGCGTAGGTGAAGCCCTGCGGCACGTGCACCCGGAGATTGAGCTGGCAGTTCTTGCGGAAGTCAGTCGGCTTCGAGCCCACACCCACCTGAGCTGTGTACTCGCTGTAGGTCACCGTGAAAGCCGTGTTGTCCGGCGAGACGGCCACCGCTGCCGAACCGGGGCGGCAACCCGACCCATTCACTGTGACGACGTCAATGATGATCCGGTCGGGCGGAGGCGTCGACGGCCAACGACTGACGTTGTCGCTCCCGACCTTGGCGTGCGCGGGTGCGGATAGGGAGAGAGCCAGGACAGTGGCCAGAGCCACCAGCATCGCGCGCCTCGCGCCGGTCAGGCTGATTCTCATGAGACACCTCTCAGATTGCATGAATAATGCGTGCGCGGGTACCACTCCGGCGTGCCCAATCGTCGATACAGCCCCGCACCTGGGCGTCTGTGGCAAGTGGACAGTGAGATCGATCTCGGGACGGATCGTAGCGGCGCCCTTAATGATGCTTCAAGCTTTTTCAAGATTTTTCGGACTTGCCAGTTTTGAACGCAATAAGAGCTATTGACCACAATGGTCATTAATGGACTCGCCATGCCTCATCGTCACGTTAAGTGCTAGCTGAGCTCGCAATCCCAATTGTTGTTGCCTGACCAGGCGCGATGCCCGTGCCGGCGGTCTTGAAGGGCCTTTCCGGCGCGAGCTGGGCCCATTCACTCCCGACGGGCGCCGCCGAGCCGTGGTTCCAGCCGCGCCGTCAGGTGTCCCCGTGACGCGGTGTGGAGTCAAACGTGCATTCGGCGGAGCAGCCGGCCGGTCGCGCCGTGGTGACGCCATGGGATCACTGACAACTGATGTCAGGGGTGGCCTCTACGCTGCCGGTACCAGTCCAACGCCCAGGAAGGACCGGTCAGCGCGATGACCGATATCAGCCCGGCCGTGCTTCCGGCGCCGCCGTACTACGCCGTCGTCTTCACCTCGCTGCGGACGCCCGGTGATGACGGTTACGCGGAGACGGCGCGGGCGATGTTCGAACTGGTGCGGGATCAGCCCGGGTATCTGGGCGTCGATTCGGCACGCGGTGCGGATGGGTTCGGGATCACGGTCGCGTACTTCCGCGACGAGGACTCGATCGCCCAATGGCGGGCGAATGCCGAGCACACCGCGGCACGCAAACTCGGCCGCGAACGGTGGTACGAGGCGTATGCGATCCACGTGGCCAGAGTTGAGCGCGCCTACCGGTTCGACCGCTGAACCTGACCTCGTCTGCCGGCACCGGTCACCAGGCGGTGGCGTGCTGCGGTGCAGGTCACGGGCGTGCGGCAATGTGCTAGACGGGCCGCTGTGGCTGCCCGGAACCGCCTAGGCGGAGAGAAGGTGAAACGCGGCGCAAACACCGCTGGTCAGGGCACGATCGCCGGCCGGAGCCAGTAGTTCAGGGTGAACGGGCCGTGCCCGTAGGTCTGCGGACCGCCGAGTGCGTCGCCAACTCCGGTGGTGACCTTCTCGATCGCCAATCCGGCGTCGGCAAAGATGGGTGAGCAGGTCGCCTCTGTCAGCGACAATGGATGCATCTCGTCGGCCTCGGCATGCATGTCGAACGAGAGAAATGCGATGCCGTCCGGCTTAAGGTACTGCCGGATGTTCTTGACGATCTGGGGGAAGTCGAAACAGTGGTCCAGGACATTGATGCTGATGACGAGGTCGGCAGTCCCGACAAGAGTCTCGATGAGCTGTTCCGCCGGGCGTGAATGCACCTCTTCGGCATCGCGCAGGTCAGTAGTCTTGATCTCGGCCAGGAACCGGTCGGCCAGCGGCTCGACGACTATCAAGCGCGCGTCGGTGAAGAATTTGGTCCGGAGCATGCTGCCCGCGCCGACATCGATCACGGTCTTGCCGGCATAGTCCGTCGGGGCGAATCCAAAGTGACGGAACAGCCGATCGGTCTGCGCCATGAAGTCGCCGGTCTGCCGCCACCGATCACGCTTGTGGAAGCGGAACTCTCCTTCCTGGGCGTCGCGTTCCCACTCCAATCGGGAGGTCGTGGTGCGTGCCGACACCTTCCGGCGGCCGCGCCGGAGCTGCTTCACCATGCGCTTCCCGCGCCTCGCCACATCACGCCAGTAGGCCATGGGGGAGGACGATAGAACCCGTGGCGGTAGCGTGCAAGAATTTGAGCAGACGGGGGAGGACCAACCTCCCCCGGGCAGCGGCCGTCATCGGGATCGAGGCGTCGAATCCGCAATGCGCCTATGCTAGCTCTTGTCGATTCATGGGCGTTCTCGACGTCTAAATCGTCTTTGTCTTGCTTTCTACATCCCAATACGATGCAGTGACAATTTGTCTCATTGTCGCCTCGACGAGCTCTCGGTCGGCGGAGCGTCCTCGCCGTCTGCCGGTCGCGGTCAGCCTGCTCCCGGGGGCCGGGCAGTCCGTGCCAGCGGTCCCCAGGACGCCACCACGCCAAGAGAACGCCGTGGGAGGACTTTCGACGACATCGGAGCTTCCCGCGGCTGGGTCGCGCGGCATGACGACTACGCGAGGCAGGAAGCGGTTGACCACGGCGAAGCGTCAACTGTTTGTCCATCTCGCTACAGTTCAGGCCACGAACCTCGCTGAGACCACTCTAATGTGGCGGCGATCATTCGGGCGGTTCGGTTGGGCGGTATCCGCATCGGTCTGGGCTGCATTCAGCTTTGTGATCCCGACCCCATAGATAAAGGGCGTATTGGGTGGCGCGGATGAGATGTACGAGGCGGCGCTGCTGGAGACGCGGCAGGTTGTCAGGCAGGGCGGCGAAGCGTTCCGGAAGCACCGCGACCGATGTGGTCACCTGCCTGCCATCGACCATGCGCAGTAGCTCACGGCAGTCCCACCACCGAATCCCGTCGGGATCCGGCCAGTAGTAGGACGCCGGATCCGGAACCAGATAATGCGTGCCATTCGGGTCCAGTGGGCCCGCAGCCAATGGCTGCCGCTGCCCAATCCGAGCCGTCGCTCTCCTGCTTCCTCATGAACGGCGACTATCTCTTGGGTGCTCAGTGCCTTGAGTGCTCGTGCGGATGCCGGGAGCGGTCTGCGTCCGATCGGGGTACGAACCGGCCACCGGCCGGTCATCGTGCTGACCTTCCGCCATGCGGGCAGGCTGGGGATGTCTCTAGACGGAGGAGGGGGAGAGGGGGCGGCGTCCAAGCACAGTCGGCGTATTCGATCGTGTCGAGCATCCA
>Ga0126306_10000899_pt1 | contig 15161 bp, 11 predicted proteins | sample Plot27_FD_92592 | JGI IMG/M metagenome (GOLD analysis project Ga0126306, IMG submission 92592) | Serpentine soil microbial communities from UC McLaughlin Reserve, CA, USA - Plot27 | ecosystem: Environmental > Terrestrial > Soil > Grasslands | place: USA: UC McLaughlin Reserve, Lake County...
CGACCTGTGGGCGCTCGGCTGCACCCTCTACGCAGCGCTGGAGGGGCAGTCGCCGTTCTGGCGGGATGAGCCGTTCGCGATCCTCAGCGCGATCACGGTGGAGGCGGTGCCGCCGCCGCGCTCCGCCGGCCCGCTGGCGCCGGTTCTCTGCGGCCTGCTGGAGAAGAACCAGTCCGAGCGGTGGGACGCCGAGCGTACCCGAGCGGCGCTGGAGCGGATCGCCGCCGGCCGCGAGGTCGAGGAGGTACGTGGCTGGGGCGCACCTGGCCCGGTCGAGCCGCCCGCGCCCGTGCCACCGGGCGAGCCCCTCGATCCCGGCGAGCGCGCCGGTACCGCGCCGCCGCAACGCGCAGGCCCTGCCGAACCGGAACCGCCGCCGACCCCGACCCCGCCCCCGGCGCCGCGCCGTCGCCGGGGCAGGCTGGCGCTCGCCGTAGCCGCGGTCGTGGTGCTGTTCGCCATTGTCGGGGTGGCAGCCGAGTTCCTCTTCCACCCGCTCGGCCTGCCCATCGGCCAGCTCAGCGCGCAGGCCGAGCGGGGTGATCTCGGCGGCGAGCCGGAAGGCCCTGTGAGGCTCACCCACCCGGACGCCGGCTACAGCATCGCGGTGCCGCCGGAGTGGACGCAGACGCCCGTGAGCGAGCGGGCTTGGCGGTTGAGCCGGCAGTCGTCAGACGGGGCGCCCGCATCGACGATGAACATCTACGTGGAGACGCAGCCGGCCGCCGGACAGTCGTCGCTGGAGATCGCCACCAGGTACGACCGCAAATGGTCCGCCGACGACAAGGGCTTCCCGCGGTACCAGCGGATCGATCTCGACTGGATGGTCTACGGCGAGTACCGCGGCGCCGTGCTCGAGTTCACCTACCGGAATCCGAACAGCGGGCCACGGCACGTGATGATCTTCCGCACCGTCGCCCGCGACGTCAGCTACGAGATCTCGCTCAACGGGCCGGCCGACCAGTTCGAGGCGACCCGGCCGACATTTGAGCAGGTCGCAAGCTCGCTACGGATCCCGGAGTGATCATCACGTAAACACCGTGTACCCATCGTGCCTGTCTTGTGATCATCTGTGACAGAGTTGTGGAGGCGCGCTACCGGATCGGCGAGTATTCGAGATCGATATCACGAGGTGCTGTTGATGCTTGACGCTCCGAAGTGGCGGCACTTTTGGAACCATCGGCTACTACCTAGTTGATCGCGGAGGCTCACAGAATGGCGGTATCCGCCGCATCAGCCGAAATATCTCCCCTGGTCGCGGCCGTTCGGGGCGGTCGCGTCGAGGTTCCCAGAGGCAGCGTCGGCACCGTGGCCGGCCTTCGATCGTTAGCCCGTCAGCCGTGACCACGACTCCCACGCTGCCCTCCATATCCGCTGTCGGATCGCGTTGGAAGAGGAACCCACCGATGACCGCACAGTCGACAACCACGCCAACAGATCCCCGGCTCGCCGTGCTACCCGCCGCCACCCCGCCCGTGACCGTGACGGTGCAGGTCACCCTCCCGGGTGGCGACGACACGATGAGCACGGCGGCGCGGCTGGCCGAGCACCTGCATACGATCACGTCGGTGGCCACCAGCGACACCGCTCCGGTGGCCGACGTTTCCACCACGGTCGCGGTGCTGGTCGATCGGACCGGCGGTGCGACGCCGACCGACGACGGATTCGGTCCTGATCCGGCACTGACCGACGCCGCCCGCGACCGGGCGAACCAGGAGCCGCCGCTGTGCATCGACACCGGGCGCCGGGACGTCCGGTTGGCGGGTTCGGTGCTGCGGCTCACCCGGCGCGAGTACGACCTGCTGCTCTTCCTGGCCGGTCACCCTGGGCGGGTCTTCACCCGTCCGCAGCTGCTGAAGTGGGTATGGGGGCACGACATCATCAGCGGCGAGCGGACGGTGGACGTCCACGTTCGCCGGCTGCGCCGCAAGCTACGGCAGCTGGGGCCGATCATCACCACGGTGCGCGGGATCGGGTACCGCCTGGATGACTCGGCGCGGGTGAAGCTGATCGGCTAGGCTGGCCGGCCCTGTTCCGGGGCGGATCCTGGGTGCCGTGCGGCCGGCGGGCCTTCGCGGGCGGCCGGTCGACACGGGCGGGCGATCGTTGCGGCGTGTGGTGGGTCACTCTCACAGGGGCATCTCTATTCAATCAGTCTGCTTTATAGGATTTACTCAGCCCGTGAATACGGTGGCCCTCGACCCGTTCTGGGTCTCGCGACGTCTGAACCACTTCGACGGTGTCTGTCCGTCGGGTTGCGCGCGTCGCGGCTGACGGCTCATCTGGCCGCACGGCACGCAGGCCCCGGGCGTTCCGTGGCGTCGCGCAGCCCCGCCCTTCGGTGTACTGGCCCGCCCACCGCTCGCTGCGCTCGATCCCACCGGCCCGCCCGTCGCGAACCCGGGACCGTTCTGTCCTAGGAGGACACCCATGTCGCCCTCAACGTCTGTGCTGCCTTCAACATCTGTACTCCCGCACCCCGCGCGGCCGACGCACCAGCGGGAGGCCGCTCGAGAGGTTCTTCCCGAGCCGCCCGGCGGGATCGCCTCGCCGGCCGTCGTGGTGACCGTGCAGATCACCCTGCCCGGTACGGCTGCCGGCAACAACGCGGACGCGGTGACCGCGGCAGCCCGCATCGCCGAGCGGCTGCACGCCGTCGCCACCGACACCATCGCCGCAGCCGACACCGCGACCGAAGCAATCACCGGCGCGATCACCGCCGGGGCGGACGTCTCCACCACGGTCGCCCTGCTGGTCGACCAGAACGGCGAACCCGAACGTGAGCGCGACCGGGTGACAACGCGGTCGCGTCGCGCGGCCTACCCTCGCGCCGTCGACTCCACCCCGCGTCGTCCGCCGCTGCGGATCCTCACCGCCCGCCGCGAGGCGCTGCTTGCCGGCACCCCGCTCACCCTCACCCGGCGCGAGTACGACCTGCTGCTCTTCCTGGCCGGCCACCCTGGTCGAGTCTTCACCCGGCCGCAACTGCTCAAGTGGGTCTGGGGTCACACGATCATCAGCGGCGAGCGCACCGTGGACGTCCATGTCCGGAGGCTGCGCGCCAAGCTGAAGCACCTCGGGCCCACGATCACCACGGTCCGGGGCATCGGCTACCGCCTGGACGACGTCGATCGTGTTGCGGTGGTGAGCCATCGGCCGGCTGTCGAGCAGGGGGCAGCGGTGTTCGGGCCGCGACCGACACCGGGCGGTGGATAGGAGAGGCCCCGCTCCCTGAAAGGCGGAGCGGGGCCTCGTTTCGCGCGAGTTCCTACTGGACGGACAGGTGCACGTGGTTGGTGTGCGCCGCCGAGGGACTGCCGCCGCCGTCGTAGGCCCGCCAGCCGGTGGACGGCATCCAGATCTGCCTGTACCAGATCACGTAGAGGACCCCGAGTTCGTCCGCGTTGTTGATGCACCAGGCCGCGAGCCGGTTGCCGTAGGTGCGCTCGCCGCCGGTGGCCGCGCCGCCGAACCCGTCCTGAGCCGCGGCGAAGTCACAGGCCCGGCCCTTGGGGTGCTCGCCGAAGGACGCGTCCCGGTAGCAGTGCGTGTACCGGGTGAAGCCGGCGAGCCGCGCCTCGGTGTACGCATGCTTCATGCGCGGCGTCAGGCAGCCGTCCGAGGTGGGGTCGTCGAGTGAGCAGCTCTCCGAGGGGAACGAACCGTCGGCGTTGCGGGGCGCGGGCTTGGCCGCCGCCGAGCCACCGGCGAACCCGCCCGAGGCGCCGCCGCCGACCGCGGCGAGCGCCTTCTCGGCGTCGGTCTTCCGCTTGGCCATGGCCTTCTCCTGCGCCTGCTGGATCTTGATCTCGCCGACGATCTTCGCCTTCTGCTTCTCCAGCTCGGCGCGGGCGTTCTTCAGCGCGGTGATCTTCTGGTTGTTCTGCCAGGAGAGCTGGTCGATCATCGCCGACTTGTCGAGGAAGGTGGGCACCGAGCTGCTGTCCAGCGCCGCGCTGAGGAGGTTCATCTGCCCGCCCCGGTACGCGGCGGCGGCGAGGATCTGGACGTCCTTGCTGAGGACCGCGACGCGGGCCTCGGTGACGCGCTGCTGCTTGGTCAGCTCAGCCTGGCGCCTCGCGGAGTTGGCGAGCTTGATCTTCGCGGCGGTGTAGCCCTTCGACGCGTTCTCCAGCGCCTGCCGCAGGGACGGTGTCCCGCCTTCCGGATCGGGTGTGTTGGTGCCGGCGCCCGGCGCGGCCGGAGCCGGCAGCGGGGAGCCGGTTACGAATGCGATGGCAGCGACGACGATCGAGAGCATGAGCGTGATCCGCACACGTGCGGAACCTGCGAACGCCACGTTCGTGAGTCCTTCTTCCGTCAGACCGCCTACCGGGTTAGCTGACGGGTTCGGGCGGGAAGGACGCCCTACCGCTTGCGCGGATTCACCCCACGTAACCGGGTCCCCGGCTCGTCCCTCGCGGGCCGACTCGGCGGTGCTCACCGACCGTGCCTGTGGGGGCAGCAGGGAGCCGGCGAACGAGCGGAAGTTTACAGCAGACAGTGCGCTGCTCAAGCCGCCTGACACCGTTCGTGTGGGCTACCACGTGACTACCCAAAGTGAACGACAGCGCGGCACGGCGTGGCGACCGGCGTACGAACCAGGGCGGCACGCTCACGATGAGTGGCGGTTGACCGCGGCTAGCGTGACCAGGTCCACTGTCGTCTTGACGTCCCCTCGCGAGCGGAGCGGAGCTGCCCCGCGGTGGGGGCAGCTCCACTGGATGTCAGGCGGCCTGCGTGGCTACCTGGCCGGCCGCCGGCTCGAGCGCCCTGGCGACCACGTCGGCGACGTCGTCGACCAGGTGCACGGTCAGCTCGTCGCGGACCGAGGCCGGGACGTCGTCTAGGTCCGGGCCGTTCCGCGCCGGGATCAGCACCTCCGTCAGGCCGGCCCGGTGGGCGGCGAGCAGCTTCTGCTTCACCCCGCCGATCGGCAGCACCCGGCCGGTGAGCGACACCTCGCCGGTCATGCCGACCTCCGAGCGCACCGGCCGTCCAGAGAGGAGGGAGGCCAGCGCCGTGACCATCGTGATGCCCGCGGACGGACCGTCCTTGGGCACCGCGCCGGCGGGCACGTGCACGTGGATCCGGCGGCCAGACAGGCCGCTCGGGTCGATGCCGAGCCGGACGCCATTGGCGCGCAGGTAGGAGACCGCGATCTGCGCCGACTCCTTCATCACGTCACCGAGCTGACCGGTGAGGGTGAGGCCCGCCTCGCCCTCCATCGACGTCGCCTCGATGAAGAGGACGTCGCCGCCGGCGCCGGTGACCGCCAGTCCGGTGGCCACGCCGGGGGCCGCGGTCCGCTCCGCCGACTCGGGGGTGAACCGGGGCCGGCCGAGGTAGGTCCGCAGCGTCTCGGCCGAGACCGTGATCGGCGCGGCGCTCTCGTCGGCCGCGAGGGTGGTCGCGACCTTCCGCATGACCTTCGCGAGCGCCCGCTCCAGCTGACGTACGCCGGCCTCGCGGGTGTGCTCGGCCGCGATCTCGCGCAGCGCGTCGTCCTCGACGGTCACCTCGTCGGCCTCCAGGCCGGCCAGGGTGAGCTGCCGGGCGAGCAGGTGGTCACGCGCGATGGTGACCTTCTCGTCCTCGGTGTAGCCGTCCAGACGGACGACCTCCATCCGGTCGAGCAGCGCCTCCGGGATGGTCTCGGCGACGTTGGCGGTCGCCAGGAACAGCACGTCCGAGAGGTCCAGTTCGACCTCCAGGTAGTGGTCCCGGAAGGTGTGGTTCTGCGCCGGGTCGAGCACCTCGAGCAGCGCCGCGGCGGGGTCGCCGCGGTAGTCGGAGCCGACCTTGTCGACCTCGTCGAGGAGGACGACCGGGTTCATCGAACCGGCCTCGCGGATGGCCCGGACCAGCCGGCCCGCCTGCGCGCCGACGTAGGTACGACGGTGGCCGCGGATCTCCGCCTCGTCGCGGACACCACCAAGCGACACCCGGACGAACTTCCGGCCGAGTGCGCGGGCGACGGACTCGCCGAGCGAAGTCTTGCCGACCCCGGGCGGACCGACCAGCGCCAGCACGGCACCGGAGCCGCGCCCGCCTACCACGTCCAGGCCACGGGCGGAGCGCCGGGCCCGGACGGCCAGGTACTCCACGATCCGGTCCTTGACGTCCTCCAGCCCCGCGTGGTCGGCATCGAGCACCTCGCGCGCGGAGACCACGTCGGTGGAGTCCTCGGTCTTCACCGACCAGGGCAGCTCCAGGACGGTGTCCAGCCAGGTCCGGATCCAGGAGACCTCGGGCGACTGATCGTTGGTCCGCTCGAGCTTCGCGACCTCCTTGAGGGCCGCGGCGCGCACGGCGTCGGGCAGGTCGGCGGACTCCACGCGGGCGCGGTAGTCGTCGGTGCCCTCGGCCTCGTCGTCGCCGAGCTCCTTGCGGATGGCGGCGAGCTGCTGGCGGAGCAGGAACTCCCGCTGGCTCTTCTCCATCCCCTCGCGGACGTCCTCGGCGATCTTCTCGGTCACCTCAACCTCGGCCAGGTGTGTGCCGGCCCACTCGAGCAGCTTCTCGAGCCGGGTGGCCACGTCGACCGTGGCGAGGATCTCGGCCTTCTGCCGGATGTCGAGGTACGGCGCGTAGCCGGCGGTGTCGGCCAGTTCGGCCGGGTCAGTGATCCGCTGGACCACGTCGATCACCTGCCAGGCGCCCCGCTGCTGCAGGATCTTCAGCACCAGCGCCTTGTAGTCACGCGCGAGCTCGGGCAGGCGGGCGTCGGTGTCATCCTCGACGAGGACGGTGGCCTCCACCCAGAGGGCGGCGCCGGGGCCGTTCACGCCGTGGCCGATCCGGGCGCGCGAGACACCGCGCACGACGGCGGCCCGCTCGCCGCTGGGGAGCCGGCCGACCTGTTCCACGGTGGCCAGCGTGCCGACGTCGCCGTAGTGGCCGTCGAGCCGCGGGACGAGAATCAGCTGCGCAGGATCCGCCGCCGCACCCGTGCGGGCCGCGTCGACGGCAGCCTGAGCCTCACCGTCCAGCTCGATAGGGACGACCATCCCTGGCAGAACTACAGCGTCGGTTATCGGAAGGACGGGGAGTGTCACAGTTATGGGCATCAAGTCACCTCACATCAGGGCTCAAAGTTGAGTCCGTTTGACTCAATGCCCCCCGCGTCCCGCGCATTCCGCCCTGCCGGCCGGATCTCGGCTGAACGTGGCACGCTGCAGCTACTGGCTTCACGCGCTGCGCGAAGGGGACTAATTACCCAAAACGTTACTCGATCGCCGTGGGGAGGAGGCTGGCCCGATGGCAATGAAGCCGTTCGCGTCCTCGGCCGACCTGGAGGACAAGGTCGAGACGCTCGAGGTGCTGGCCGACGGGGTGTACGCGCTCACCGCCGAGGGCGACCCGAATGTGGGCGCCGTCGAGGGTGAGGACTTCCTGGTCTGCTTCGAGGCGCGGGCCACCCCGGTGGCCGCCCAGGACTGGCTCACCAGGCTGCGTGAGCACACCGACAAGCCGGTGCGGTACCTGGTCCTCTCGCACTACCACGCCGTCCGCACGCTCGGCGCCAGCGCGTTCGGCACCGACGCGATCATCGCGCACGAGCAGACCAGGGCGCTCATCGCCGAGCGCGGCAAGGAGGACTGGGCCAGCGAGTTCGCCCGGATGCCCCGGCTGTTCCGCGACCCGGCGTCGATCCCCGGCCTCACCTGGCCGACGATCACGTTCTCCGACCGGCTCACCATCGACCTCGGCGGGGACCGCGGCGACCTGGTGCTCCAGTACTGCGGGCGTGGCCACACCGCCGGCGACATCGTGGGGTGGCTGCCCAGGCAGCGGATCCTCTTCGCCGGTGATCTGGTGGAGGCGCAGGCCGCGCTCTACACCGGCGACGCCTTCCACACCGACTGGGCCACCGGCACTCTGGACGCGGTGCGGGGCCTGGGCGCCGAGGCGCTCGTCGGCGGGCGCGGCGCGGTGGCCCGCGGCCGCGGCGCGGTCGACGCCGCGATCACCCAAACAAGAGACTTCCTCGTCGGCCTGCGCGAGCAGGTCGGCGCCGTGCACGCGGCCCGCGGCACGCTGAAGGAGGCCTTCGAGGCCGCCCATGCCGCACTCGCCCCGACGTACGGCGGGTGGCCGATCTTCGAACACTGCCTGCCGTTCAACGTGCAGCGGCTCTGGGACGAGCTCGACGGCATCGACTGGCCCCGGATCTGGACCGCCGAGCGGGATCGCGAGGTGTGGGACGCGGTGCAGAGCTGATGGCCGGGTACTCCGGCGCGCCGGTCGTCGTCATCGGGAACGGCCCGGTGGGGCAGACCACCGCGCTGCTGCTGGCCCGCTGGGGGATCCCGACCGTCGTGCTGGACGCGTTGCCCGCGCGCGAGGTGGTCGGCTCCAGGTCGATCTGCCAGGCGCGTGACGTGCTGGACATCTGGTCGTCCGTCGGGGTCGGACGGGCGATCGCGGACGCCGGTGTCACGTGGACCACCGCCCGCACGTTCTACCGTGACCGCGAGCTGTTCTCCTGGTCCTTCACCGACCGTGGCCGGTCGCGGCTGCCGGCGTTCGTCAACATCTCGCAGTCCGACACCGAGCAGATGCTGGACCAGGCCATCCGTGCCGAACCGCTGATCGAGGTGCTCTGGAGCCATGAGGTGGTCGGCCTGGAGCAGTCGGCCGCCGGTGTCTCGGTGCGCTGCCGGGGCGGCCGGGTCTTCCAGGCGCCCTATGTGGTCGCCTGTGCCGGCGGGCGGGCCGAGCCGATCCGTGCGGGGCTCGGCGTCCGCTTCCAAGGGAGCAGCTTCGACGACCGGTTCCTCATCGTGGATCTCCGCGCCGACCTGCCGGGATGGGAGTTCGAGCGGCGCTTCTACTTCGACCCAGAGTGGAACCGCGACCGGCAGGTGCTGATCCACCCCTGTCCGGCATCGCAGTACCGGATCGACTGGCAGGTACCCGCCGACTTCGACCTGGAGGCGGAGGTGGCCGACGGCCGGCTCGACGCGCGGATCCGGCAGATCGTCGGCGACGCGCCGTACGAGCTGCTGTGGCGCTCGGTCTATCGGTTCCACTCCCGCCACGCCGACCGGTTCCTGGTCGGCCGGGTGCTGCTCGCCGGCGACTGCGCGCACGTCATGTCGCCGTTTGGCGCGCGTGGGCTCAACTCCGGTGTGGCTGACGCCGAGAACGCCGCGTGGAAGCTCGCCTTCGTGCTGCGCGGCTGGGCGCCGCCGCGGTTGCTGGCCAGCTACCACGACGAGCGGATCGCCGCCGCCCTGGAGAATCTCGAGGTGACCGGCCGGACCATGGAGTTCCTGGTGCCGCAGTCACCCGAGGCGTGGGCGCACCGCCGGGCGGTGCTGGCCAGAGCGGTCGACGAGTCGGAGGCGCGCGGCCTCGTCGACTCGGGCCGCTTCTCCGAGCCGTTCTGGTACCTGGACTCGCCGCTCACGACGCCCGACCCGAGCCGCCCGTTCGGCGGCCGCCCGCCGCGCGGCGAGACCCCGGTGCCGACGCCGGGGGTGCTGGTGCCGGACGCGCCGATCCGGGACCGTTCCCGCCCGGGCGTCGGGCAGTTCCGGGAGATCGTCCGGGACGGGTTGCTCGCGCTGACCTGCCCCGGCGCCGACCCGGATGCGGTGCGGGCGGCGCTGAAGCCGCTGGCGGCCCCGGTCCGGGTAGTCGCACTGGCGGAGATCGACTGCACCGGCCACCTGGCGTCCGCGCTCGGCGTCCGGCCGGCGGAGGTGTGGCTGATCCGGCCGGATGGCCACATCGCGGCCGTAACCCGCGACGCCGCCTCGACGGCCGGCGCCGCCCGTCGAGCCCTGGCCTGGTGATCTGCGGCGCGGCGGAATAGTTGAGGGCTCAACTGTATTGATAAAGGCATGACTGCTGTGCACGAGCCAACCGAGTTGCTCGCCTCGACCCGTCCGCCCAGGACCTGCTGTTCCGCGAGGCGCGCACGGCCAACAGCTTCACTGACGAGCCGGTGACCGACGAGCAGGTTCGCGCGATCTACGAGCTTGTCAAGTGGGCGCCGACCGCGATGAACCAGCAGCCGCTGCGGGTGGTGCTGGTCCGCTCCGCGGAGGCCCGCGAGCGGCTGCTCGCCCACCTTTCGCCCGGCAACCGGACGAAGACCCGGAGCGCTCCGCTGACCGCGATAGCCGTGGACACCGAGTTTCACGAGCACCTGCCGGAGCTGTTCCCGCACTATCCGGGCGCCAGGGACGTGTTCGCGGACGACTCGGCCCGCGAGCGGTCGGCGCGCTTCAACGGCGCGCTGCAGGTGGGCTACTTGCTGCTCGGGATCCGCGCCGCGGGGCTGGCCGCTGGCCCGATGGGCGGCTTCGACGCGGCCGGCGTCGACCGGGAGTTCTTCCCCGACGGACGGCACCGCGCACTGCTCGTCGTCAACATCGGCGCCCCGGCCGCCGACGCCTGGTTCGATCGGCTGCCGCGCCTGCACCACGAGCAGGTCCTCACCACGGTGTGACACCTGCCCGCCACCGCCGGAGAATGTGACACAGACTCGCATTCTCCGTCGGTGGGGCAGGCTGGTTCGCTAGGTTGCGTCCATGGCCCGGCGACAGGTACGACCAATCGAACTGCGTGGCGCTCACGTGATCGTGACCGGCGGCTCCAGCGGCATCGGGCTGGCCACCGGCCGGCTGCTGGCCGCCCGAGGCGCGACCGTCTCGCTGCTCGCCCGCGGCCAGGACCGCCTGGAGTCTGCTGCCGAGGAGCTCCGCGCCGGCGGCGCCACCATCCACGCCCGGGCGGTCGACGTCGCTGAGCAGGCGGCCCTGTCCGCGGCGTTCGACGAGCTGGCCGCGGCAGCCGGGCCGTGCGACGTACTGGTCAGCTGCGCCGGCCTGGCCCGGCCGGGCCGGTTCCTGGAGCTGCCTGACGAGGTGTTCCGGCAGATGATCGAGGTGGACTACTTCGGCACCCTCTACGCGATGCGCGCGGTGGCGCCCGGCATGGTCGAGCGCGGGCGCGGCAGCCTGGTCGCGGTGTCATCGGCCGCCGGATTGCTGGGCGTCTACGGGTACTCCGCGTACGGCCCGGCGAAGTTCGCGGTGCGCGGTCTGATGGAGTCGCTCCGCGCCGAGCTGGAACCGCACGGTGTGCACGTTGGCGTGGTCTACCCGCCCGACGTGGATACCCCGCAGCTTGCGGAGGAGGACCAGTGGAAGCCGGCCGAGACCCGGGCGATCACCGGCACGATCAAGCCGCTCACCGCCGAGGCGGTGGCGACCGCGATCGTCGCGGGCATCGAACGCCGACGCTTCGTAATCTGCCCTGACCTGGGCACTCGTGCGCTGTCGCGGCTCGGCGGGCTGGTCGCACCGGTGCTGAACTGGTCGTTCGACCGGAAGGCCGCGGCCGCCAGGGAGCCGGTGGGCTGACCCGGATCGGGCGCTTCTACGCGAAGCATCCGAACCCTAAGGTTTCTTTACAATTCTTGACACTTCCAATCTCTGGGCGTTCCATGTTCACCCGGACCCGCCGGACCGGGGTCGCGCGGCCGCACCCGCGCGGCCCCGGACGGTGCGTCCGTTCCTGGACGGTGCGGCGGCGTTCGACAAGGCCGTGCTGGGGGGCGCGCGGCGTGAACCGGGGGCGGTCACCGTCCGTACAGCTCCGTGTGTCCCGGTGCGCGGCAAGGCGGGGACGGACGGAGGAACCTCGATGCGTCACGGCATGGATCTGAGCGCGTTCCGGCAGGGTGCCCACAGCCCCTCGTACTTCACGCTCACCCGCAGCATGGGTGCCTCAGCCGAGATCGTGGACTTCTGCATCCCGTGCAACCCGTACTTCCCCACGCCGGAGATGTTCGCCGAGCTCGGCCAGAACCTCGAGACGATCCTGAAGTTTTACCCGAGCGACGCCGGCATGATCACCGGCCAGCTCGCGGGCGTCCTCCGCGTGCCGCCGCAGACCATCGCGATGGCCAACGGCTCCACCGAACTGATCACCTGGATCGACCACCTGCTGATCCGGGAGAGCATGGCCACCCCCATCCCGACGTTCGGCCGCTGGACCGACCAGTCGCTGGAGACGGGGAAGCGGGTCGACATGTACCCGTTGAGCGAGGCCGAGGGCTTCGCGCTCGACGTCGACGCGTACGTCCGTTTCGTCCGGGCGCGTGGCTCCCGGGTGGCCGTGATCTGCAACCCGAACAACCCGGACGGCTCCTACCTGCCGCGCCGCGAGGTGGTCCGGCTGATGGACTCCCTTGCTGACCTCGACCTGGTGGTCATCGACGAGTCCTTCCTGGACTTCGTGGACGAGGAAGGCGACGCGTCGGTGGCCGGCGATGCGATGGTCCGCTCGAACGTGCTGGTGCTGCGAAGCCTCGGCAAGAACTTCGGGCTGCACGGCGTCCGGTTCGGGTACGTGGTCGGCAACCCCGCGCTGGTGAAGACCCTGGCGTCGCGGTTGCCGAAGTGGAACATCAACTCGATGGCCGAGGCGGTCGTCTTCATGCTCAAGGAGCACGAGGCGGCGTACCGGGAGAGCCTGCGGCTGCTGGCCCGTGACCGGTACGCCATGTCGGCGGACCTGATGCGTGTGCCCGGGCTCACCGTCTACCCGTCGCAGGGCAACTTCGTGCTGGTGAAGCTGCCGCGCAGTGTGGACGGCACCCGGCTGCGAGACTTCCTGCTCTCCCGCCACGGCGTGCTGGTGCGCGAGTGCGGCAACAAGCTGGGGATCACGAGCCAGTTCATCCGGCTCGTAGTGCGGCCACGGAAGGACGTCGACCGGCTGCTGGAAGGGCTGCTCAGCTACCTGAGCCCGCAGCGGGATGAGCCGGTGCGGCCGTTCGACGAGCCACGGAAGTTCGACGAGCCGTCGCGGCCGCTGGACGAGCCGTTGCGTGTGTTGGACGAGCCGCTACGGTCCTCCACTGACGACACTGGATCCGACCTGGTGGTGCCGTTCATGAGCCGCTCAGCCGAGCGGGCCGCCCGGGCCAGGTAGGCCACCCAGACCCCATCACGGATGCGCGCGCAAGGTGCCGGACGCCCCGAACGCGAGCTGTTCCCGCCGTGGTGGTACCAGGCCGGCATCCGTCCCCAACCCCCTCCGGGGGACGGATGCCGGCCTCTCTCTCGTTGAACACCGCACGAAGCCAAACCGGACGAAGCCAGAGTGCTGGAGGTTAGGCCCTGGCCCGCTCGGCGGTCGCACGCCCGCGGTCAGCGGGCGGTCAGGCGGAGGACATCACCGGGCGACGCGACGAGCAGCCGGGCGGCGCTGCCGCTGTTCACGGCCAGCGCCACCTGCCCGGCAGAGTCCACATAGCACACCACTGACCCGGCCGGCACCGAGCCGAACGTCTGCCCGACGGTCGCGACGACCCCGCCGACCTCGATCGACGCACCCAAGGTGTCCAGTTCGGATGGTCCGGCGACAAGCTGCACATTGCCGTAGTGATCCACGGTCAGCACCTCCGCCTCGACCCAGCCGTCGCCGCGGCGCAGCACCGGATCGGGCAGGCGCACCAGATCAGTCACGGCGTTGCCGGCCTCAGCGAGGTCGACGCCGCCGGCGAGGTGGGCGGCGACCGGGGCGAAGACGTCCCGACCGTGGAAGGTCCGGGAGACCGGGTGGCGGAAGAGCGCGTCGTTGGTCAGCTCGACCGCACGGACCACCCCGCCGAGTGCCTCGGCGGCCGGTAGCAGCAGCCCGTTGTCCGGGCCGACCAGAGCGCCGCGCGGAGTGTCCACCGCGACCGCGCGGCGGGAGGTGCCGACGCCTGGGTCGACCACGGCCACGTGCACGGCCGGTGGTAGCCACGGCGCGGTCTGCGCCAGCACCTGGGCTCCGCGCCGGACGTCACGTGGCGGCACCAGGTGGGTCACGTCGAGGTGAGTGACGCCCGGCGCGATGGACCACGCGACGCCGTGGCACGCGGCGACGAATCCGTCCGTCAGGCCGTAGTCGGTGGTGAACGAGAGGTAGTCGTAGGCCACGGAGCCAGCGTAGTTCCGGCGAAACCGCCATCTGAACCGGTTAACCGTGTCCGCTTCCTCGACCTCGGCCCCTCGATGCACGGCCGCGAGGCGTGTGCGAACGGCGTGAAGAGCCACGCCGAGGAGTGGGCGAACGGCATCTACATCGACGTCGACCAGTTCAAGAACGGGATTCGCGAGAACCTCGTCTCGCACGGCGCGCACCCCAATGCAGGGATACGCGCAGATCGCGCGCTGCCTCAGCGACTTCTACCGGATCGCGGCCCGGAACGGTCGCTGCGGTCGGGGTTCGGACGGCAACCTCGCGGTGCTTGGCGTCCCAGAGGCGCAGCCGGTGACCCCGCGCACCTTCCCGAAGATCGAGGAGCCCCCGCCGCCGGAGGCCCAGGACTGACGTCGCTTGGGCGGACGGTGGCCACTTGGGGCCGGGTGAAACGCGCGTGCTCGGCACGGGTCGCGGCGTTACCGTGGACCTGTGCCGAGCATTCGCCGATTTCCGCGCCCCCGGCTGACCTGTTCAGCCGCTGGGGCACGTCGGCGCGCCCGCACCTGAGGCGCCAGCCACGCCGGTGACCAGCGACGGGTCGGCCGGGGGAGACACGCCCCCGTTCGCCCCGTTCACCTGGAGCCACCATGCCTACCGTTCTCAGCGACGCCGAACTGGCCGCCGCGCTCACCACCCGCGACCTCACCGACCCGGCGCAGGGCCCGCACGCCCTGCAACTCCTCGTCACCGCGATCCTCGACGGCCTCCGCGCGACCACCGCCGACCAGCGCACGATCCGGGCCCACCCGCTGGTCCCGGTCGAAGAGAACTACGACCAGCTCGGGTACGCCCCCGACGCGGTCACCCGGGACGCCCGGTACACCCGGTACGCGGGCCCCGACCGGCTACTGCGCAGCCACACCACCGCGATGATCCCGCCAGCCTTGCGCCGGCTCGCTGCCGAACCCGGCTGGCGCGACGTGCTGCTCGCCTGCCCCGGCCTCGTCTACCGCCGGGACGCCATCGACCGGCTGCACACCGGAACGCCGCACCAGTTGGACCTGTGGCGGATCACCACCGGCCGGCCGATGACCGGCGCCGACCTGGACGCGATGATCGCCGCCGTGATCGGCGCCGCGCTGCCCGGCGCCGAGTGCCGCACCGAACCGCGTCAGCACCCGTACACCGAGGCCGGGCGGCAGATCGACGTGCTGGCCGGCGGCGAG
>Ga0126306_10000900_pt1 | contig 15157 bp, 16 predicted proteins | sample Plot27_FD_92592 | JGI IMG/M metagenome (GOLD analysis project Ga0126306, IMG submission 92592) | Serpentine soil microbial communities from UC McLaughlin Reserve, CA, USA - Plot27 | ecosystem: Environmental > Terrestrial > Soil > Grasslands | place: USA: UC McLaughlin Reserve, Lake County...
AAACACTGCAAACTCGGCGGTGAGGGCTAAGAAACCTTTCGTCAAGAGTGCCTTCTGGTTCATCGCAAACCTCCACGAGAACTGCACCCAGATATTCTACAGCGGACTACCGATTTCCGAGAAGATCTCTTCCAGGCATTTAGGGGATTGAGGCAGCTAGTCTTCTTGCCCAAATTTCACAAACGTATTGGTACGCACCCACAGCGTGAAGATCGCGGTCGCGGTCGGCGCGGGCGTCCTCGCCGTCGCGCCGCTGGGTCGGCGGGCTTCACAGCGCTTTCTACCACTCCAAGTCCGTAGAACGTTCATTCTACGAGCTTGGGTGAATAAGACAGGAGATACTATGAACTAAGTAATAGGACTGAGAACGAGTCCCTGAGAAAAGGCATGGAAAGCTTCCAGTACACGGACATGGTGCGCGAATACTTCTACCGGCTGGCAGAGTGAGAGGATACGGCGCTTAGCGTGTTAGGCTCCCTCTCCTTGTCGGCGCTGGCCTTCGTCTTCGCAGCCGCGGCGGGCGCAGTCTGGGTGGCGGGCATCCGCCTCTCCGACACTACAGATGTGCTCTTGGAAAGGTTCGGGCTGGGGCAGGCGCTCGGGGGGCTGATCCTCCTTGCCATCGTCACCAACCTCCCCGAGATCGCCATCACGGCCAGCGCTTCCCTCAGCGGGGAGCTCGGTATCGCCGTGGGCAACATCCTTGGCGGCATCGCCATCCAGACGGCGGTGCTGGTCCTCGTCGATGCCTTCGGCGTGCGGGGAGGGCGCCCCCTGAGCTACCGTGCTGCCTCCCTGGCGCTAGTGCTGGAAGGGACGCTGGTCATCGGCGTGCTCGCCGTCACCGTCATGAGCAGCCAACTGCCTTCTTCGCTCATCTTCGGGCGTGTAACTCCCGGGGGCCTCCTCATCGTCGTGTGCTGGGTGGTCGGCATCGTGCTGCTCTACAAGGCCCAAACGCGCCTGCCCTGGTCGGAGGAAGAGGAGCTCTCCGGTAGCCAGCGGGTTCCGAAGGGGATCGCCAGGGCTCGCAAAGACCGGGATGCGCGCAACAAGGGGATCAGCACCACTCAAACGCTCGCCGTCTTCGCCGTGGCGTCCGTCATCACGCTCGTAGCGGGTGTTGCGCTGGAACAGAGCGGGGAGGCCATCGCAGGAAGGATCGGGATGAACGGGATCCTCTTCGGCTCCACCGTGCTCGCAGCGGCGACAGCCTTGCCCGAGGTCTCGACCGGCCTCGCCTCTGCCAAGCTTGGCGACTACCAGCTCGCAGTCAGCGACATCTTCGGGGGCAACGCCTTCTTGCCCGTGCTGTTCTTTCTGGCGGGGCTCCTCTCCGGCCAACCCGTCTTCCCGCAACTCAGGGATACGGACATGTACCTCATCGGCCTAGGGGTCTTACTCACCTGCGTCTACATCTATGGCCTGATCTTCCGGCCCCAGCGCACGGTCCTTAGGATGGGGTTGGATTCGTTGGTGGTGTTGGCCTTGTACCTTCTCGGAACGGCAGGGCTCGTGCTGGTTGGGTAAGGGTAGGAGGGCATCGAGAGCTGTATAGTGGTCTCGTCAGCAAGCTTTAGCTCGCGTACTGAGGCGGGCATACGGGCGTCGAACTTCCGAGACTGCCAGCCTATTAAGCAGCTCGGCGCATGAACCGTATTCGCCACCTCCCAGAGCGTTGGCATCGTAACGGAGACGTGATGTTACTCGTACAAACCCGGGGCTGAGATTGCGCAGGAGCTCTAGGGGTCTCGACTTCCAAGAACGCTACTTTCTGGTAACCAAATGCGCCGGGGCCTGGTCGGTGGTCGCCGCTGACATCCTCGCCGCCTGAGTGACTACAAGAGTCTTCCTTCGGGTTCGCCTCACACGGTGATGACGACCTTTCCTCTGACGCGTCCTTCTCCAAGATACCGGAGCGCTTCAGGGACCTCGCTTAGCGGGTACGCCTTATCGATGACCGGGATGACTTTGCCGGCTTCATAAAGCTCCGTTATATGAACCATATCTTTTAGATTTGGTTGAACCGCCAGGATGCGCATTTTCTTGCCCGTGGTTCCTCTAATCCATGGTCCCAGGAGCAAAATCTGGAAAATTGTAGCTACAGAACCTCCGGTAAGGAAATAACTTCCATTAGGTCTTAGCGCCCGCTTGTAAGCGAAAGCCGAACGATGCGCGACAACATCAAGTATCAGATCATACTGCTTTCCATTTTTGGTGAAGTCTTCCCGGGTGTAATCAATGACATGGTCTGCGCCAAGCGAGCACATAAAGTCCAGCTTGCCGGTGTTATCCACCCCAGTCACCTCAGCCCCGTATAATTTGGCAAGCTGGACTGCAAACGTACCGCCGCCGCCGCCGGCGCCACTAATCAAGACCTTTTGCCCCGGCTGGACCTGTCCTTTATCGCGAATCCCCTGCAGGGCGATCACTGCCGCTTGCGGGATGGCCGCTACTGCCTCGAATGTCATACTGGCTGGTTTCAGCGCCAAGGCACTTTCACGAGCACACACATACTCGGCAAAACCACCCATACGCCCCTGGATGTCTCCGAAGACTTCATCCCCTGGTTGAAATCGCCTGACGTTTCTGCCAGCCATTTCAACCCGCCCGGCTATGTCCGATCCGAGTATCTGGTGACGTGGTTTTAGTATCCCCCCTATGCGAGCATACAACGGTGTACCTCTCAGTCCCTCCCAGTCAGATCTATTTACGAATGCCGCCTGAACCTTGATCAGTACTTCATCGTCCCTAGGTGTAGGTTTTTCTACCTCTTTGAGCTGAAGAACCTCTGGTGGCCCGTATTTGGTGTATACAATCGCTCTCATAAGTATTCCTCCATAACAGTCTGTGCCACTTGCTCAACGCTGATTTGGTGTTCGATCTGTAGGAGGTGCATCTTTTGTACTACTTTCCCCACGCTCCCTTGGGGAGCGGTTGCACCCAATGCAACAACATCGTAAAGAGCTGTGCAACCCCAAATGGATGATCTTTGAAACTTTCCTGGCGAACTGCCGAGAACAACGAGGCCTACCGGCGCGCGGTGCCCGCCTGGTGGCCCCGCCTGCGTCCCTGGAACCCGGCGAGCCCGACGAACCAGGCGCGGGGTGATGCTCCTACCGAGGACCAGCACCTTGCCCAGCGGGGGCTGGTCAAGCTCAGGTGGAGAACTGCGAAGAGCGGGGTAGAGGCGCCCCACGGTCGAGATCCAAGCGCCGCTGCGTGGTGGCCGCGCCGCTGGAGCAGCAAGGATAGGTGAGGATGATGCGCCTCTCCGATCACGGACATCTGCTGCGAGCCCGGGACGGGGGCGAGCAGCCGGTCACGCCCCTAGAGTTGTTCTTCGACCTAGTCTTCGTCTTCGCCGTCACGCAGCTCTCCCACCGGCTGCTGGACCACCTGACGGTGGGCGGCGCGCTGGAGACGCTGCTGCTGTTGGTGGCGGTGTGGCGGGCGTGGGTCGACACGACCTGGGTTACCAACTGGTTCGATCCCGAAAGGACGCCCTTGCGCTTGCTCCTGATCAGCCTGATGCTGGTCAGCCTTCTCATGTCGGTGGCGATACCGGAAGCCTTCGGTGAGCGCGGGCTGATGTTCGCCCTGGCCTACGTGACCATCCAAACGGGGCGTACCGCCTTCGTCGTGCTCGCCCTGGAGAGGTCCTCCTCGCTGGGCCGGAACTTCCAACGGATACTCGCGTGGTTCGCGATACCTGCCGTGCTGTGGGTAGCGGGCGGGCTGCTCCAAGGCGAGGCGAGGTACGCGTTGTGGGCGATCGCCCTGGTGCTGGAGTACACAGGGCCGGTGGCCGGCTTCTGGACGCCGGGTCTCGGACGCTCCGCCACCGCCGATTGGACGGTCGAGGGCGGGCACTTCGCCGAGCGTTGCCGGTTGTTCGTCATCCTCGCCCTGGGGGAGTCTATCCTGGTGACCGGCACCACCTTAGCCGAGATCGAACCTTCGGTGGCCGCGGTGTCGGCGTTCGTGGTCGCCTTTCTGGGCAGCGTGGCGCTGTGGTGGATCTACTTCGCCCGCAGCGAGGAGGCCGCCCGTGGGGCGTTCTCATCCTCCGAGGATCCGGGCCGGTTGGCCCGATCCGCCTACACCTACTTCCACATCCCCATGGTAGCCGGGATCATCGCGGTGGCCGCCGCCGATGAGCTGACGGTAACGCACCCTGGCGATCGAGCAACGGCCGCCCTTCTCACGCTGGCCCTCGGGGGAACGGCCCTGTTCCTGGCCGGGCATGCGCTCTTCAAGTGGGCCGTCTTCGGGGTGCTGTCCTGGCCGCGCGTGGTCGCGATCGCCGCGCTGATCGCCCTGGTACCCGTGGGCTTCGAGATGCCGGTGCTCGCGCTCAGCGGCGTAGCGGGGTTGGTCGTGGTGGGCTTTGTTGCGGTGTGGGACACCCTAGCACATAGAGGATGACCGGGGCGCAAAGGATAGCCGGCCGGACCTTAGCTTTGAGAGAAGGCTAGCGAGCCGTTCTCTCGGGCTCCGGGAGGCGGCCCATGATGGCGCGCAGGCCGAAATCGCCCGGCAGGCCGGAGGTGAAGCGGCGCACGCCTAAGGTCTTGCGGGCGTCGACGACGACCTCGCGTCCGGCGAGGTGCGGGAAGATGGCGCGGGCGGCGAAGATAGGGTCATCCCCCTTGAGGTGGACAAGGCCCTTGCGTCCCCGCGCCCTCTCCTCCTTCATCGGGTAGAGGCTCATTTCTCCGACCCCGGCGCAGCAGATCGCCATCCGGTGCCAGTCCAGGACGAGCGCCTCGTCCGGGCGCAGTAACCCACGCGCCGCCGGCGTCAGATGCACGTCGAAACCGTAGCGATCCATGCGACCAGTCTACCAAACGCGTCGGGCGCTAGACCCGCTGCATCCTCATCCAGTTGCGAGCACGCGGCGGCCAGGGTGCGTGCGCTCGTACGGGGCACGGTCTGGCATGTAGTAGTTGTATACGGGCGCTCCGGCTTCCTCCATCGACCTCTCCGCCGCACCGAGCGCTCCGCCTTCCCGCTTGCCCTGGCGACCACGGCCAACAGTATCAGGTGTAGATCTGATCGTTAACCGTGAAACGTTAACCGACCAGAACGCTACCGTTCTCTCAGGCAGCGGGGAGGCCTTCAGGCCCTCCCCATTGCATCTGCCCTAACGGCATAGAGTTGTGTTCTTCGCCGGGGCTCGGATAGCTTCGCCCGCCCCCACGTATCGGATCGGGACAGGACCCGGGTCGCGGAAGTCGCCACGACGCTCCGGAATCAATCCAGTCGGTGATGCTACTCGCCTTGGGCTGAAGTTACGATTCATCCAAACTCGCCTCCGCGCTTGGTCCTGGTCTCCTGCCCCATCCCTCGGGATAGTCACGTTGCAGCACCCTTCTCGCAAGCTGATTTCTCAGCGCGTGGAAGTGCTCGCCGAAGTCCATTTCATCGTGCATCCACGCCTGGATCCCTCGAACTCTCGGGAACTCACTAGTCTTGGACGCTTCCTCGGATATCTCTTCAAACAGCTCCTCAGCGATGTGAAGGTGGTAAGCCGCCCGAGCCTCCTTCTCCGCTAACCCGTAGAGGCGCATCAAGTCTTCTACATGTTGGTGGTTTTCCTCCACGACTTTTTCCTCCGCTTCCTGCAAATGGCTTGGCTACCCTATGGCTACCTTATCCTTAACTGCGCCCATGATGCCACCCTAAGAAGCTCGGTGCCGCGGTCCTCTTTTTCTACCTGGCCCTGCGCGCCGCGGCGAGTACGAATACGCCCAGCGGATGACCGCCCGGGCGCTCGAAGCTTCCCAGGAGGCCGAGTACCGCATATTTAAGCCCTACCACGAGTTCCGGACCATCCACGGGGACGTGGAGTCCAACCCCAGCGATTACCTGCGCAACCGCCTCAAGAGGCTCAAGGAGTACTTCGGCATCCAGACGCACGAGAACTTCAGGGTCCCGTTCGAGTTCTTGAGGCCAGCCGAGGTCGCCGCCGCGCAGAGGGTCTTCATCGAAGCCTCCTGGAACGCGGTCAAGCTCACGCGCAGGCCCGCAGCCTCTGGCTCGAGACCCGGACGGTCGGCTGCGTCGTTATCGTGCGGATCCGCGACGACGGACGCGGGTTCGACATCGTCGAGCCCCCACCGGCCTGGGGCTGCGCTACATGCGACGCCGCGCCGAGGAGGTCGGGGCCGAGCTCGACGTCATCTCCGCCCCCGGGCCCAGCACGACCATCCAGCTCCGCTTCGACAACAGGTGAGCTACTCTAACGCGTTCTCGCCACGCTCGCGAGCGAGCGCAGATCGACATCGAGATCGCAAAGCTTGGCCGCGTCGACTGGCTCCTGGGCTTTGATCAGCGGCATCGAACGGCGCAGGTCCTTCCCCCGGTTGACCGCCACAGCCGCAAGGACTCGCTTGTCCTTTCGATAGAACGCCACGAAGTTTCGCTCGTCCAGGCTGCCCCGCACGATCAGCTCGTCCCACTCGGTATGGAACCCGGCGTACTGGAGGTTGTATTCGTACTGATTGGACCAGAACCAGGGGATATCTTCGTAGGGCTCGTCCTTCTCCAGCATGTTCCGGGCCGCGGCGGGACCCTGCTTGAGCGCGTTCTGCCAGTGCTCCACGCGTATCCTCCGCCCGAACACCGGGTGGTAGTGGTTGGCCACATCGCCCGCCGCGTAGATACCCTCCACGCCCGTCCAGAGGTACTCGTCGACCACGACGCCGTTGTCGATCCGGACGCCGGTGCCGGCGAGGAGGTCCGTTACCGGCTCGGTGCCGAGGCCCACCACGACGAAGTCGCACTCGATGCTGCGCCCGCGCGCGGTCGCGACCCTCCCCACGCGCCCAGCGCCTTCGAATGCGGCCACCGTGTCCTCGAAGATCATGGAGGTCCCGTGGTCGCGGTGGATGCCTTGGATCACCCGTCCTACCTCTTCACCGAAGACACGACGCAGCGGCACTCTGTTGCGGTCCACGACGACGACATCCACGCCCGATCGCCGGAGCGACGACGCCACCTCCGAGCCTATGAAGCCCATCCCCACCACTACCGCCTTCCGGCCCGGAGCGATCTCCGCGCGGATGCGGTCGGAGTCGGCCACCGTGCGCAGGTCATAGACGCCCTCGAGGCCGACGCCCGGGGTGGTGAAACGCCGATTCCTGCCTCCCGTTGCGATCAAAAGCTTGTCGTAGGCCACGTGCTCGCTACCGTCGAGCTCTACCACTTTCTCAGTGGCGTCTACCCGCGTGGCCCGAACCCCGAACCGGGTCTCGATGTCGTTCTCTTCGTAGAAGTCGGGCGGCTGGACCAAGGCGCCCTCGAACGAGAACTCGCCACGGAGGTACTCCTTGGACAGCGGCGGCCGCTCGTACGGCGGCTGCGGCTCCGCCCCGATCAGGATCACCCTTCCGTCGAAGCCTTCCTGGCGGAGGGTTGCCGCCGCCCAACCACCCGCCAGGCTGGCGCCCACGATAACGAACGTCTCGGACATCAGCTACTGACCTCCAAGCTGCCGCCCTCCACCCGCGTTTCGTAGGTCTCGACCGGCTCCCTGGCGGGACCCTGCAGCACAGCCCCGCTGGTAACGTCGAACTCGGAACCGTGGCAGGGGCAGATCACGGTGGTCTCCTCCAGGTCTCCCCCGGCCAGCGAGCACCCCATGTGCGTGCACGTGTCGTCGAAGGCGTAGAACGTGCCATCCACGTTCGCGACCGCTATCTTGGTGCCCCGCACGTCAAAGGCTCTTATGTCGCCCTCTCCCAAATCTTCAGCTCGGGAAATCGACACAAACTCGGCCATAGCTTCAACTCCTTTCGATCCTCGTTCTGCTTGTCTCCGCACCTTACCCAAGCTTCAGCAATAAATCAAGTATTTATTTGATTTATTTGAGAAAATGCTTTTTCTCTGGTATAGTAGCGGCGGAGACCGACTGGAAGGAGCGACTTGGCTACGAGCTTAGACCAGAAGTTCTTGGAGAGCACGCGCGGTCGGATCGTCGCGCTGCTCAGGCGTTCCGGCCGTACCGTAGAGGAGCTCGCACGGGCGCTCGGCCTCACAGACAACGGCGTCCGGGCGCACCTCGCCACGCTCGAGCGCGACGGGATCGTCCGGCAGCGGGGCTCGGTGCGCCGCGGCAGCGGCGGTGGCAAGCCCGCCTATGTCTACGAGTTGGCACCGGAGGCCGAGGACCTCTTCCCGAAGGCCTACGCGCCGGTCCTTCTCCGGCTACTCGACGTACTGTCCGAGCGGCTGGGCCCGGAGGAATCGGAAGAGTTGCTGAGGGCGGCGGGGCATGGCTTAGTGGAAGGAAAGAGCGCACCATCGGATGACACGCGCGCCCGGCTCGAGGGGGCCGTTGAGGTACTCAACGAGCTGGGAGGTCTGGCTGAGCTTGAAGAGCGGGATGGAGCCTTCGTGATCCGGGGCTATAGTTGCCCGCTGGCCGCCGTGACGCCGGACCACCCCGAGGTGTGCCGCATGGCCGAGACCCTGATCACCGAGCTAGCAGACGTGCCGGTCCGCGAGCATTGCGACCGTGGCGAGAGTCCTCGCTGCTGTTTCGAGATCGCGCATCCCCACGATACGCCCGGTACGCGTAATCCGGGCTAGGCGTGCCCATGCTCGCCGGGGTCTCAGCGAACTTCGATGAGCTCGTCGCGGCGGCTCCGGATCGGGTGGGGGTGATCTGGGCGCTCGAAGGAAGTGGCGACCTGAACGCCAACCTGGTGCGCTTCGACGCCGGAGGCGGTGTCGGGCAGCACGTCAACGAGGAGGTGGACGTGCTGTTCGTGGGCGTAGCCGGGTCTGGGTTCGCGCGCGTGAGCGGCGAGGAGCACCCGTTATCCGCCGGGACGCTAGTGTTCGTACCCAAGGGCGCCGGGCGCTCGACCGTCGCCCTCTCCGACGGCTTCGCCTACCTCACGGTCCACCGGCGCCGGGGGCCGCTCAAGATCGGCGGTTGAGCCGGCCGGGGCCTAACGGGCGTCGGTCTCGCCGGGGCCGCGCTCGGAGTAGCGGTTGGTCATGGGCATGCGACGGTCGCGGCCGAAGGCGCGGCTCGTGACCTTGATACCGATGGGCGCCTGGCGGCGCTTGTACTCGGCGGCGTCCACCAGCTTTATCACGCGCCGGACATCCTCCTCGTCGAAGCCGCGGGCCACGATCTCGCGCACACCCTTGTCTTCCTCGATGTACGCCTCGAGGATGGGGTCGAGGATCTCGTACGGCGGCAGAGAGTCCACGTCGCGCTGGCCGGGCCTGAGCTCGGCGGAGGGCTCCTTGGTCAAGATCGAGTCCGGGACGACCTCGCGCCTCTCAGTCTCGTTCACGTAGCGGCAGATGCGGTAGACGAGGGTCTTGGGGACATCCTTTATCACGGCGAACCCGCCGGCCATGTCCCCGTAGAGGGTAGAGTAGCCGACGCTCATCTCGCTCTTGTTGCCCGTGCTCAGGGCGATCCAGCCGAACTTGTTGGAGAACGCCATGATGACGTTCCCCCGGATGCGCGCCTGGATGTTCTCCTCGGTCGTGTCCTCGGGCAAACCCCTGAAGGGGCCTTCGAGCATCTCCCGGTAGGCGTCGAAGGCGGGGCCGATGGGTACGACCTGTGTGTCTATGCCGAGGTTCTTGGCGACGGCCTCGGCGTCGGTGTTGGAAGCCTCGGAGGTGTAGCGACTCGGCATGAGCACGCCGGTAACGTTCTGCGGGCCAAGGGCGCGGGAGGCGACCACGGCGCAGAACGCGGAGTCGATACCGCCAGAGAGCCCGAGCACCGCCCGCGAGAAGCCGTTCTTGCGGAAGTAGTCTCCCAGACCCAGCACCAGGGCCTCGAACACCTCGCCCTCTTCGGGGAGGAGGCGCTCGATCCTTGACTCCCCGGGCTCCGCCGGGCCGCTCTTCTCCGCGTAGCCGGGGACGCTCAATAACTCCGAGGGGCTTCCGGGGTTCTCCTTGCGGGGGCGGGACTCGTGGAGGCGTTGCGTCAGGACTTCCTCCGGGTAGAGATCCACGAGAAGCATGTCTTCGTCGAACTGTTTGGCGCGGGAGATAAGATCCCCCTCCGGGTCGAAGACGAGCGAGTGCCCGTCGAAGACGAGCTCATCCTGACCGCCCACCAGGTTGCAGAAGACCACGTAGCAGCCGTAGTCCGAGGCCCGTACGCTGAGCATCCGCTCCCTGAAAGCGCCCTTGCGCTTGTGGTAGGGCGAGGCCGAGATGTTGAGCAACACGCCCGCCCCGCCCAGGGCCTGCTCGCGCGCGGGTCCACCCGGGTACCAGATGTCCTCGCAGATGCTCACCCCTACCAGCGCGCCGTCCAGCCTCAGAACCGGCGCGCCGGAGCCCTCGCGGAAGTAGCGGTTCTCGTCAAAGACGCCGTAGTTCGGCAGGTAGCGCTTGTGGTAGCGATGCACGACCTCGCCGCCGGAGATGACCGCGCAAGCGTTGCGCAGGTCCGCATCCAGGTCCACGAAACCTATTGCGGCGACGATGCCCGCGGGAACCTCCCCGGCGAACGCCTCGAGCGCCAGCAGGTTCTCCCTTATAAAGCTCGGCCGCATGAGGAGGTCCTCCGGCGGGTAGCCGGTGATGGCCAGCTCCGGCAGCGCGACTAGCTGTGCTCCGGCCTCGGTAGCTCGCTTCAGGGCGTCCGCCGCCTTCTCGACGTTCCCCCACACGTCGCCGACGGTCGTGTTGATCTGCGCCAGCCCAACCCTCACGAGCGTAAATATACCGCGACGGCGAACCTCGTGACGGACCGACGTGGCCCATCTCGTCAGATGTATCACAATGTTCACGCTCTACCGAGCCCGGGTGTAGAGTGTGGCGCAGTGGCCGCACGGCAAGGAGGAACGGGGCTTGGCGCAGAACGGTTCGTCGGTCGAGCAGCACGCCGGAAGGGCAAAGAGGAAGGCGAGCCCTTGGATCGAGCGCCTCGCGCGGGCCGGCTACGTGGCCTACGGGATGGTCTACGTGCTGGTGGGGGTGCTGGCGCTGCGGGCGGCGTTCGGCGGGGGCGGGGAGACGACCGGCCAGGAGGGCGCGCTGCGCTCGATCCTGCTCGCGCCTCTAGGTAGGATTCTGCTCGGTCTGGTCGCCGCTGGCCTTGTGGCGTACGCGGTCTGGCGTCTCTTTCAGGGGGTACAGGACCCCGAGGACGAGGGCGGGAACGCGAAGGGGGTCGTGAGGCGCCTCGACCACGTGCTCAACGGTCTCTTCCACGCGGGCCTGGCCTTCTCCGCCGGACTACTGGCGTTGGGCTCGAGCGGCAGTGGTGGCTCGCCCGACGACTGGACGGCGACCCTGATGTCCCAACCCCTCGGACGCTGGCTCGCCCTCGTCGCCGGCGCCGTGATCTTCGGCGCGGGCCTCTACCAGTTCTACAAGGCCTACAAAGCCGACTTCCGCGACGAGCTCAAGTCCCACGAGATGAGCCGCCGGGAGGAGGCGTGGACCACGCGCAGCGGGCGCCTCGGCTACGCCGCAAGGGGCGTGGTCTTCGGCGTGATAGGCGTCTTCCTGTTGCAGGCCGCCCTCCAGGCCGACCCGCAAGAGGCGCGCGGCCTGGGAGGCGCTTTGGAGACCCTGGCCCGCCAGCCCTTCGGTCCTTACCTCCTCGGCCTCGTCGCGGCCGGGCTCGTCGCCTACGGCGCCTTCATGTTCGTCGTAGCCCGCTACCGCCGGATCGAGCCGGCCTGAAGCCTGCGGCCCCACGGTGAGCCAGATCTCGGGTCCGATCTCCGACGGGGTCCGGGCCGCGGAGCTACTCGAGGAGGCCTGCCGGTCGGCGCAGGGGGCGCCGAAAGCCCCGCGGATCGAGGTCGTGCGCGAGCTGGCGCTGGACCTCGGGCGACAGCTCGACGCCCTCTCCGTCCTCGCCCGGGAGGACGCCACGCTGGACGTACTGACGGAGGCCGCGATCTGCTGTGCGGATCTCGCCAACCTCGCGGCTTGCAACGCCGCGGATCTCCCGCTCGACGCCGCGCCACATGTGACCGAGGCCGCGCGCCTAGCCGCCGGGGCGGTCGGCGCCCTCGCTCCCATAGTCGAGTTCGGGAGCGGGGACCTGGACGCCAGGCACGCCGAGAATTTGCTCAGGGATGTGCGGTCCGCGGGGTGGCGGGCAACGTTCGCCGCCCGGATCGCCGAAGGACCCGGCGGGGAGAGCCGCTCGGGCTAGAAGGCCCGGCCTGGCTCTCCGCCGGCGAGGATGCGGCGGGCCGCCTCGGCAACGCGCCGGAGGTAGTCGTCCTGGTTCGGGACGAAGTCCGAGAGGCTCACGCGCGTGGCGGAGACCTCGCCGTCTGCGTACTCCGTCGCGGGCGCGGAGCCCCGGTCAGCGCCGAGCGCCTCCGCGGCGTCGAGCCCTACGCGCAGCACGGCCTCGACCTCCCCCTCCTGCAGCCGCAGGTCCTGCGGCAGGGTACCGTCGAGGAGGAGGAAGACGTCGTGGAACTCGCGGTCGCACCCTTGCGGTATCTCCTGCTCGATGCGACGGGTGCCGAGGGGTATGAGCCTCTCGGGCCCGACCCGCAACCCCAGCTCCTCCTCGAGTTCGCGCAGCCCGCCCGCAAGCGGCCCCTCCCCGCTCTGCAGGTGCCCGGCCGCGGTGACGTCGAGGCAACCGGGCCAGGTGTCCTTCGCGGCGGCGCGGCGCTGGACGATAAGGTAGCGTCCCTCGGCGTCCTCGCCAGCCACCCAGCAGTGGAAGCAGCGGTGAAAGAGGCCGCGGCGGTGGGCCTCGCTCTTCCACACGACTTCGCCGGTCGGCCTCCCGAGCTCGTCGAGAATGTCGAGCAACTCGTCCACGCGGGTTAGAGTAGCATTTCCGATTGTCAGCACGCCGCCTGGAGAAGGCGGCTCATCAGCCGGTCAGCCGGTCAGGTAAGCTATGGCCAGCGTGGGCACGGTTCGTTCGAGAAGCGATTCGACGAGGAAACGGCTTCGCGAGTGCTCTGCGGCGAGTCGTAACCAAAAAAGCTGACAAGCTGAAGTACGGTCAAGCTCACTAGCCGCCGACGGAGGGAGGCATATTGACCACCGTGGTCATAGGGAGCTACTTCGAGGAAGAGCACGTCCGGCGCATCCGGGAGGTGGACGGGCGGTTGAGGGTGCTCTACCGGGAGGATCTCGTCCCCCCGCCGCGGTGGCCGGGAGATCACGCCGGGCCCGAGGACTGGCGACGCCCGCCTGAGGAGGACGAGGAGTTCCTCGCGATGCTCGGGGAAGCCGAGGTCCTCTACGACTTCCCCCGGGGGCACGTGCGGGACCTGACGCGGGCCGCCCCAAACCTCCGCTGGTTGCAGGCGAGCATGGCCGGCGCCGGGGAGGTGGCGAAAAAGGCCGGCCTCCTGGAGACGGACGTCGTGGTGACGACCGCGAGCGGCGTCTACTCTGGACCTCTGGCGGAGTTCGTCGTGATGGCGATGCTCCAGCACGCCAAGAACCTCGACAGGCTGCGGCGTGACAAGGCCGAGAAGGCGTGGCACCAGGCTTACAACGACACCCTGGAGAACAAGACGCTCTGCGTCGTCGGAATGGGGAACATCGGGCGCGCCATAGCGGAGCGCGTGCGCCCGTTCGGGACGCGCATCCTCGGCGTCAAGCGGACGGTGCGCGAGGACGACCCCGCGCGAAGCCACGCCGACGAGCTGCACGGCACGGAGCGCCTACGCGACGCGCTCGCCGAAGCAGACTACGTGGTCGTTACGCTGCCGGGTACCCCGGAGACCCGCCACCTCGTGGACGCCGGCACCATAGCCGCCATGAAGCCGGGGACCTACTTCGCGAACGTCGGCCGGGGTTCGGTGGTGGACGAGGGGGCGCTAGTCGAGGCGCTGCAGAGTGGGCACCTCTCGGGGGCGGCGCTCGACGTCTTCGAGGTCGAGCCGCTGCCGCAGGAGAGCCCGTTGTGGGAGCTCGAGAACGTCATCGTAAGCCCTCACGTGACGGACATGGTCCCAGCCCTCATAAACGAGCGCCAGACGGACCTCTTCTGCGACAACCTCCGCCGCTACCTGGAAGGGGAGCCCCTCGTCAACGTCCTCGACAAGCGGTTACTTTACTAGGGCTAGTTAACGAAAAGGGCTGTTTTGCAGGTATAACACTACGCCATAATCGGATGTTCTATCGTGTCCTTTGCACGAATTTAGGCGTTGTGGGTGTCAGATTTGGTGTCAGCTACCTCTCCTTTCGGCGCAGTTGCGTATGGACAATTATCGGCGTAGGTTTCCGAAAAACAAGGCTCAAAACACCTGTTGAGCCTCCTATGATCTTCTGACTCCCCTCCATAGGCCTCACGAAGGATTCTAGGAAAGGTCTAGTCCTATGATCGCTTGCGTATACACTCCTACCCTTTTTCCCGATGACCTGAACGGGCCTTTCCTATTTGTTGATATGCTTCCCTCCCTACTTGCGCACAGTACCCTAGGGTAAATTCTATGGGATTTGAAATGAGAACATGTAACTAAAGTTACTTATCTATAATTCTCCGAGTGTCCTGCATATAGGACCTCTACTATCTATTGAGCTCCTTGCCTCCATTCCCACGGATGTTCCTCTTCTGGCAGTTTATTAGCTATATTCCATTGGTTCGGATTCTTATGCCACTCATAGGTGCGCTGCACCACCACTCTCGTCTCTTCATCGTACGCATAGTTTTGTACAGATTCTAGAGCAAGCTCGCAGAACTCTGATGATGCTAAACATCTTTGGCGGAACGTATTCAAGCCACGATACGCGTCATCAGAGCTCATGTAACCTATCCTATATTTCGCTATAGCATACTCGAGACTGTCAAGCTCAAGGTAGACATACATCATACGTTTGTAGGAGACGTGACTCTCACTTCCATTTTCCTTCCAGGGACCAGCGAATGGACGAACTTCTTCCCACTCGTCCAGTTTATCATTGGTACCTGAGAGGCGGTTCCAGAAATTGTCTAACGATACTTCGCTCCTCGAGGCCCGAAATTGTTGGAAACCAAGATATAACGCGCCCACACCAAGGATTAGGGCCTTAGTGTCTTTGGTCACGCCCTCAGATAGGAGTCTATCCAACCAGGTCTCGCTAAGAACGCTAAATGCTAATGCGAGGATTGCGACAACTCCTATGGTAGACCAACCACCCCAACGCGCTCCAAAGGTTCGAGGAAAACCAAACGCCTTTAGCGTCT
>Ga0126306_10000901_pt1 | contig 15149 bp, 11 predicted proteins | sample Plot27_FD_92592 | JGI IMG/M metagenome (GOLD analysis project Ga0126306, IMG submission 92592) | Serpentine soil microbial communities from UC McLaughlin Reserve, CA, USA - Plot27 | ecosystem: Environmental > Terrestrial > Soil > Grasslands | place: USA: UC McLaughlin Reserve, Lake County...
ACGAAGCGCCAGAGCTTCGAGTAGAGCCCGAACATCGCGAAGATCACGAGCTTCATCGCGACCGTGAGCGCGATCGTGTCCCAGAGCAGGTTCTCGTACCGCTGCGGAATGCCCGAGTCGAAGCGCAGGACGTACGCCAGGTAGTACGCCAGCCCGAGCAGGCAGGCGTCGACGCCGACCTGTCCCAGGCGGCGGGCGTTCACGGAGGAGGTCAGCGATCTCATGAGTCGGTGGCCGAGAGGAGCAGTTTGACGAGTTCGCGCGGGTCTCGGCGAACGCGCAAGCCGCCGTGCTCCGAGCGCCGCTCCAGGCTCACCTCGTCCGGATCGGTGAGCCTGCGCAGGCGGCCCTCGCGCAGCAGCGCCTCGTCCACGGCGCCGAGCCGACCCTCGAACGTCGTGTACACGGGCGTGCCGAGGGCCACCGCCTCGCGGTTCATGGTACCGCCGGCCGAGATCACCAGGTCGGCGAACGCGACCAGGCTCTGGGCATCCACGGCGTGCTCCGGCACCACGAACGAGCCCAGCCTGCGCACCTCGTCGCGCTGCTCCGGGGTCCGCGGCAGGACGACCGCCTGGATGTCAGCGCCCGCCAGGCGCTCCAGCACGCGGCGGAAGAGCGGATTCTCGAAACGGTGGTAGAGCGACACCTCGGGAGGAGTCCGCATCACGACCAGCGGCCGCTCGCGCTCCAGGCCCAGCTCGCCCAACACGGCGTCGTCGGGCTCGAAATCGGCGAGGTAGTACTCCTCCTTCAGACCGGGGTAGCGGCGCAGCTTGCCCGGCTTGGCGCCGTAGCGCGCAAGCCGCTCCGGGGGGATCAGGTCCGGCACCATGACCACGCGGCAGAGGCGGCAGTTCACGTGGTGCTGCTGGGCGGCGAACTCGTAGTCGAACGCCGTCGCGGAAGGGATCCGCAGCAGGGCCGCGGCCACGCTCACGTCGTTCGAGCCGTGCCCGATCGCGAGGTCGAAGCGACGCCCGCGAGCCCAGCGGACCAACGCGCCGCTGCGCGACACCAGGCCGACGCCCTTCGAGGCGAGCCGGCCGCCGCGGTGGCGGCCGACCGCCGTGTGCGCGATGCCGAAGCGATCGCAGAGCTCGAGGGTCTGCGCGAAGTCTCGCGCCGTGACCTCCACATCGTCCCCGTCGGCCCGCATCGCCTCGATCAGGGGCCGCATCACGAGCACGTGGGGACTGTTCGTCAGGTCGACCCAGACGCGCATTCTTCGACGACCTGGCGGACCTGGTCCTCACTGAGGTCCGTTCCCATCGGGAGGGCGAAGTTGGTGCGGGCCGCCTCCTCGGTGGCGGGCAGCTCGGCGCCGTCCGCGACCGCCGGCTGCCGGTGAACCGGAGTGCGGTAGTAGCCGCGCCCGACCGGCAGCTCACGCTCCGAGCGCACCACGTAGAGGTGATAGGCGTGCTGCGCGCCGCCGGTCGGCTGCGGGAGCAGCGCGTGCTCGCCCATGCCGAGGCGCTCGTAGGCCGACGCCACCGCGCGGCGGCGCTCGGTCCATCCGTCCAGCTCGGGCAGCAACACTCGCAGGACAGCGGCCTGGAGCTCGTCGAGGCGCGAGTTGTAGCCCACGTCCGTAAAGGTGGTCTTGTCCTTCGATCCGTGGAAGCGCAGGATGCGAGCGCGATCGGCCAGGGCGTCGTCGTCCGTCGCTATCGCGCCGCCGTCACCCAGGCAGGGCAGGTTCTTCGACGGGAAGAACGAGAAGGTGGCCACGTCCCCGAGCGCACCCGCTCTGACGCCGTCCAGGCCCGCCCCGGCCGCCTGCGCGGCGTCCTCCACCACCGGGACACCCAGTTCGCGCAGCGCCGGGACGGGCGCGGCGTTGCCGAACAGGTCCACCGGCACGATCGCCTTCGTGCGCGGCGTCAGGGCTGCCCTGACCGTGTCCAGGGTGACGCAGAAGGTGTCCAGGTCGATGTCGCAGAACACCGGCCGCGCGCCGAGCACGAGCGCCGCCTCCGCCGTCGCGTAGAACGTGAACGACGGCATCACGACCTCGTCGTCCGGGCCTACACCGAGCGCGCGCAGCGCGATCGTCAGGGCGTCGGTCCCGTTCGCAACGCCGACGCAGTGCCGCACGCCCAGGTAGCGCGCGAACTCCTGCTCGAAGGCCTCCACCTCGGGGCCGAGGATGTAGCGGCCGCTCCGCGCGACCCGCTCGAGCGCCTCGGTCAGACGCCCATGGTAGGGCTCGAGACTGCTGGCAAATAGCGGAATCAAGGCTCGCTACCCTACTTCGCCCCAATGCCCTTGCTTGCCTCGATCACGGACCCGATCGTCGAGGTGGCCGTGGACGTGGTGGACGCCATGGGGCTCCCCGGAGTGTTCGTGCTGATGCTCCTCGAGAGCGCCTGCATCCCCGTGCCCAGCGAGGCCACGATGCTCTTCGCCGGGTTCAACGTCTCGAACGGCGAATACAGCCTGTTCGCCGCCACAGCCGTGGGTTCGGTGGCGAACCTCGTCGGATCCTGGCTCGCCTACTGGATCGGACGCGTCGGGCGCGTGGACATCCTCGAGAAGCACGGCAGGAAGCTGCACATCAAGAAATCGCACCTCGAGTGGGCGGATCGCTGGTTCGAGCGGCACGGCGACGCCACCGTCTTCTTCACCCGCATGCTCCCGATCATCCGCACCTTCATCTCGCTGCCGGCCGGAGTCGCGCGGATGCCGTTCTGGCGCTTCAGCGCGCTCACGCTCGCCGGCTGCGTGCCGTGGGTGCTGATGCTCACCCTCATAGGCAGAGAGGCGGGCGACAACTGGGAGCAGTGGAAGGACAATCTCCACTACGTCGACTACGCGGTGGCCGCCGCGATCGTGATCGGCGTGGTGTGGCTGGTCGTGCGCCGCCGGCGCCCGGCCGAGCCGGAACGCGCGTAGCCGCTGGCGAAACGGGCGTAGCCGACCTATGGTGGATGTGCAGGGGGACCCACGACCATGACCCACGCCGCCAGCGCCCCCCCAAGCTCCCCTGCGCCCAGCTCCCCTGCGCCCTGGCGGGAGCGCACGCTCTCGCGCCTCGTGGCGCACGTGCGGGCCGCGCTGCCCGTGTCGGCGGTGGCGTTCGTGACTGCCGACTCCGACGCGCCGGCGGACCTGCGCTCGACCGGCTGGTTCGCAACCGAGGACCTGCGGGCAGCGGTGGAGGCCTCGCTCAGCCGGATGGTGCGCACTCGCTGCCTGCTGCTGCCCCGCGTGGACGCGTGGGAGGCGGCGCCCGATCTGATGGAGGCGATGGGTGAGCAACTCGGCGAGGAGCACGCCCAGCGCGTGTGGGAGAGCTACCGCGCAGCGTCCGTGATCGTCTGCCCGGTTCGCAGCGAGATTGGGAGGCCGCTGGGAGCGCTGATAGTGGCCTCGCTCGACGAGAGCCGACCGCTCGAGCCCGACCAGCTGCCGATGGTGGAAGCGCTCGCCGACCTCGCCGCCATGGCGCTCGAGCGCACGAGCCTTCTGGAGACCGAGGGCCGGAGAGCCCGTGAAGAGCTTCGACTCAAGTGGGCCGCAGCCGCGGTGTCGGAGTCGCTCGATCCGGGCGAGGTGTACACCCGCGTGGTCGAGCACGCCGCCGCCATCACGGGCGGGACGCACGCGCTGCTCACGCGACTGAACGCACGTGCCGGCGAGCTGCGCACCGCCGCGCAGGTGAACTTCTCGGACGAGCTGGCCGAGCAGGTCGTGGCGCTGGACAGCAGCAGCTTCGGCGAGGTCGCGCGCACCAGGAAGCCGATGCTCCGCAGCGGCGTCGACGCGGCACCGCTCGGCTGCCTGATTCACACGCCGATCGAGCTCGGCCCGCGCCTGTACGGCGTGCTGACGGTCGGGCACGAGGACCCCGAGTTCCTGGGACCCGAGGAGCTCGAGCTGCTCGTGAAGCTGGCGCGCTCTTCCGCGGGGGCGATCGCGAACGCGATCGACTACGAGCGCGAGCGCCGTATCGCGCGCGCCCTCACGCTCGGCTTCGTGCCGGAGTCGCTTCCCGCCGTGCCCGGCTACGAGACGGGCCTGCTGTACTCGCCGGCTGCCAACGAGCCGACCGGCGGCGACGTGTACGGGGCCTGGCCCGTGGGCCGCGACGCGGTGGCCGTGCTGGTGGGCGACGTGGCCGGCAAGGGCGTCGAGACCGCGGCCCTGAGCGCGATGGTCCGCTTCTTCGTGGAGGCCCGCAGCTGGGACACGCTCTCGCCGGCGAAGGTACTCGAGCAGGCCAACGCCATGCTGCTCGGCCGGCTGCCGCGGGACACGTTCGTCACGGCGTTCCTCGGGATCCTCTCGAACCAGTCGCTGCGCTACTGCAACGCCGGGCACCTGCCGCCGCTGCACATCCGCTCCGGCACGGTGTGCCCGCTCGACGGCCACGGCCTGCCGCTGGGCGTGCTCGAGCGCCACGGCTACTCGGAGAGCGAGCTGCGCCTAGAGCTGGGCGATCTCGTGTTCGCGCACACCGACGGCCTGATCGAGGCGCGCCGGGCCGGCGACCTGTACGGCACCGAGCGGCTGGCGGAGCTCGTGGCGAGCCTCGCTGACTCGCACCCGCCGCACGAGCTCGTGCGCGCCGTCCACGAGGACGTGATGAGCTGGGCTGGCGGGATCTCGGACGACGCCGTCGCGCTCGCGCTGCGGCGCACCGCCTGACGCGCTGCGGCCGCCGCGCCTCGACGCCGCGCGTTCCGCTTGAATGGGGCCCGTGGCAGAAGGGGCATATGCGCGCGCCGGCGTCGACCAGCTGCTGTCCGGGAACGCCGTTGCGGCGCTGGTGGAGGTCCTGTCCGGGATCCGGACCGGCCGCCCCTCCCGTGCCGCTCTGGCCAGCGGCCACTACGCGAACGTCCTGAGGCTCGACGACCGGCGCGGCCTGGCTCTGTCGTGCGACAGCGTCGGCTCGAAGGTGATCGTCTGCGAGCAGCTCGGGCGCTACGACTCGATCGGGATCGACCTCTTCGGCATGAACGCCAACGATGTGATCTGCGTCGGGGCCGACCCGATCGCCCTGCTCGACTACATCGCAGTGGAAGAGGCCAACCCGGAGGTGCTCGAGCAGATCGGCATCGGCCTGCGGGCCGGGGCTGAGCTGGCCGGGGTGGAGATCCCCGGCGGGGAGCTGGCGGTGCTGCCCGACGTCGTGCGCGGCCATCCGTCGCCGCGCGGCTTCGACCTCGTCGGCTTCTGCGCGGGTCTGGTGGACCTCGACGCCATCATCACGGGCGGCCGCGTCGAATCCGGCGACGCCCTGATCGGCATGCCGTCCAGCGGCATCCACTCGAACGGCCTCAGCCTCGCGCGCAGCGTGCTCACCGACCTCGACGAGGAGATCGGCGACGCGACCGTCGGCGACATGCTGCTCGAGCCCACCGTCATCTACGTGCAGGCGATACGCGAGCTGCTCGACTCCGACGTCGACGTGCGCGGCCTGGCCCACATCACGGGGGAGGGCTTCCTGAACCTGCTGCGCCTGGAGGCGCACGCGGGCTACCGGATCGACGCGCCCCTGCCCGTGCCGCCGGTGTTCGTGCACATCGCCGAGCGCGGCGGCGTGGAGGATGCGGAGCTGTACGAGGTCTTCAACATGGGCTGCGGCTTCTGCGTGGTCGTCCCACCGGACGACGCCGAGGCCGCGCTCGAGCTGCTCGGCCGGCACCACCCGGGCTCCGCACTGATCGGCCAGACAACGACCGCCACCGGGGTGGTCGAGCTCCCGAAGCAGGGCCTGATCGGCCGTCGCGGCGAGGGCTTCACAGCGGCGTCGTAGGACGCGCGCAGGCGTGGTCGTGCTGCTCGCGGCGGTCGCGCTCGCTTGCGCGGCGGGCTCCCCGTCCGCCCGCTCGGGTCCCGTGATCGCGGGCGACCACCCGGATCCGTCGATCCTGCGCGCCGGCAGCGGCTGGTACGCGGCTGCCACCTCCGGGAGCTGGCTGCCGGCCTTTCCCGTGCTGCGCTCGGGCGACACGCGCAGCTGGCGCCAGGTCGGGGCGGTGCTTGAGCGCCGGCCGCGCTGGGCAGCCGGCGACTTCTGGGCGCCCGAGCTGGTGCGCCGCGGTCAGGGTGCGCTCGTCTACTACGCCGCGCGCAGCCGCAGCGGTCGGCGCTGCGTGGCGGTGGCCTCCTCGGCGCGCCTGCGCGGCCCGTACCGTGACGAGGGTCCGCTCGTCTGCAGCGGGGTGGGTGAGATCGACCCGCTGCCGGTGACCGACGAGCACGGCGCCGACTGGCTCGTCTGGAAGCAGGACGGAAACAGCGAGGGGCAGCCCACGCCGATCCTCGCCGCGCCGCTCGCGCCGGGCGGGCTTCAGCTGGCCGGCGTGCCGCACGAGCTGTTCCGCGCCGACGAGCCGTGGGAGCGCGGCCTGGTCGAGGCTCCGGCGCTGCTGCGCCGGGACGGCATGTTCTACCTCCTCTACTCCGCCGGGCGCTGCTGCGGCCTGCGCTGCAACTACGTGACCGGCGTGGCGCGCTCCCGCTCGCTGCTGGGCCCGTGGGAGAAGCGGCCGGGCCCGTTCCTGGAGGACGATGCCTCGTTCCGCTGTCCGGGCCACGTGAGTGTGGCCGGCGCGCCGGGCGGCGGGCTGCTGCTCGCCTACCACGCGTACGCGCGCGACGACCCGGCGAACCGCCAGTTCCTGATCGCCCCGCTCGAATTCGACGCCGAGGGCTGGCCGACCCTCGGCGCGGCCGCGCATTCCGGGCCCGGCGCCGTGCCGGTGCGGTTCGACTTCGAGGGCGCGCGGCTGGGCCAAGGCTGGCAGTGGCCTGTCGGACTGCGCCCCGCCGCGCGTGCGGGCGGCGGCGGGCTCGAGCTCGGCCCCGGCGTGCTGGCCCAGCAGGCCGGCACGGCCACGTTCAGCGCGCGGACCGCCGTGACCGAGCGGCGGCGCGGAGCCCGCCCCGGCCTCGCCGTGATGGCCTCGGCCGCGAACGGCGTCGGCGTGGAGCTGCGCGGGCGGCAGGCGCTCGCCTGGCGAATCGACGAAGGGCGGCGCGCCGAGCTCGGCCGCGTGCGCCTCCACGGCCCGCGGGCCCGCCGCGATAAGCCGGTGGAGCTGCGACTGACCATGGGTGCGAGCGTCCGGCTCGCGGTTCGCACGCGCCGCGGCTGGCGCCCACTGGGCGGGGACCAGCCTCAGCCGCGCTGGAGCAGCGGACCGCGGGTGGCGCTGCGCGTGGGCGGCCCGGCGGCTGCCCGTGCCTCGTTCGACGATCTATGGATCAGCCCGGGCTAGGCGAGCTCCCAGAGCTCGCCTCCCAGCACCGGCAGGCGTCGCACGCGCCATTCGCTGGCGAGCCGCCACACCTCCGCCCCGGCGCGCGGGCCGGGCAGGTCGCAGACCGCCTCGAGCTCCGCCGTGGCCATGCTCCCGAAGCGCCGCAGCGCGGCGGTCACGTCGGGATGCGGCGCCGTGCTGGGAGTGGCACCGGCCGCCAGTGCCGCGTCCCGCCACTCTTCATAGGAATGGTCGCCGCCCACCCAGTGCTCCTCACCGCCGTCACCCATGAAGCGCAGGGCGGGAAACGCCAGCCGCTCGACGCTCGACCCATGCGTGCCCTCGGTGGCGAGCCCGGCCCGGCACGCGGCGTCCGGGATCGTGCGCGACTCCTCGAGGTCGCTCCCGAACGCCTCCAGGATCGCGTTCGACTCCAGGTCGATGCGGAACCGCTGGACGTCGAGGCCGGCGCGGCGTGCTTCGGTCGCGAGCGCCTCGGGGCCGTCGAGCTTGCGTCCATGGCACATGAAGCCCTCGCGCAGGACGCGCAGGTAGCGCTCCGCAGCCGCCGCTCCCTGCTCCGCAGCCGCCCTGAAGGCGATGCAGGCAGGATAGGTGGAGCGCACACCGTCGCGCCCCCAGACACGCGGGTCGAACGGCATCCCGGACTCGGCGGCGTGGTCGAGCCATGTGATCACGAGCGGCGAGAGATCCGCCTCGAACTCGCGGGCGAGGCCGCCCATCACGTAGGTGATCTCGAGCTCCTCGCCGAGCTCAACCATGAGCCGGCGCAGGCGGGGCTCAGCCGCCCACGAGGCGGAACAGGCAGGATCCGTGTAGAGACGAAGGCGTACAGCCACCGGAGAGCGGAAAATAGATGACGGTGATCGGCACGCTGATCAGCGAGCGGTACCGGCTCGAGGAGAAGATCGGGTCCGGAGGGATGTCGAGCGTCTACAGGGCGTTCGATCCCATGCTCGAACGCTGGGTCGCGATCAAGCTGATGCACCGCGACATCTCGCACGACCCCGACCAGCTCGAGCGCTTCCGCCGCGAGGCCCGAGCCGTCGCGCAGCTCAACCACCCGCACGTTGTGACCGTGATCGACGCGGGCGAGGACGACGGCGCTCCCTACATCGTGTTCGAGTACGTGGAGGGCGAGACGCTGAAGGAGCGCATCCGCCGGCTCGGGCGCCTGCCGGTCTCCGAGGCCGTGGCCTACGCGATCGAGATCGGGCGCGCGCTCGAGTGCGCCCACGACAACAAGCTCGTGCACCGTGACGTGAAGCCCCAGAACGTCCTGATCGACCGCGACGGCCGCGCCAAGGTCACCGACTTCGGCATCGCTCGCTCGCTCGAGGCCCAGGGTCTGACCGCCACCGGCCGCGTGCTCGGCACCACCGACTACGTCTCGCCCGAGCAGGCGCTCGGCCACGAGGTCACCGGCCAGTCCGACATCTATTCGCTCGGGATCGTGCTCTACGAGATGCTCACCGGCGAGACGCCGTTCACGGCCGACACGCAGGTGGCGGTGGCCATGAAGCACGTGCGCGACCCGCTCCCCGACGTGCAGCGCCGCCGGCCGGAGATCTCCGCGGCGCTCGCCGCGGTCGTGGAGCGTTCGACGGCGAAGGAGACCCAGAACCGCTACCCGACGGTCAGCCAGATGGTGCACGACCTCGAGGAGGTGCTCGCCATCGAGGCGGCGCGCACCGGACAGACCACCGGCGAGGCCACGGCCGTGCTCCAGTCACTCTCCGGCGACACGGCCGACTTCGCGCCGATTCGGCTGCGGCGCCCGAAGCGGGCGTTGGCGCTCACGCTGCTGGTGCTCGCGCTGCTGGCCGCCACGACGGTCTTCCTCGCCCAGCGCACCGAGAAGGGCACGGGCGGCGCCGTCGTGAAGAAGCCGGCCGAGCTGAGCGAGGTGCGGCTCGCCGGGAACGCGGCCAGCGACTACGACCCGGAGGGCGACAACAAGGAGTCCGACGACGCCACCCGCAACGCGATCGACGGCAACCCCGGCACGAACTGGAACACAGAGACCTACCAGGGCGGATTCGAGGGCAACGACAAGTCCGGGGTCGGCATCTACGTCGATGCCGGCAAGCTGATCGCCGCCCGCGGGCTCACGCTCGCCACGGCCACCACCGGCTTCAAGGCCAGGATCTATGCCTCGGAGACCGTGCCGGCGAGGATCAACGGGTGGGTCCCCGTGAGCGGCGTCGAGCAGGTCGAGGAGGACCATACGTTCCGCCTTAAGACGAGGGGCAGGAAGTTCCGCAACTACCTGCTCTGGATCACCGAGCTCCCGGAGGGCAACAAGGCGGAGGTTCAGGAGCTCTCACTGCTCCGCTAGTGGCGGTAGCGGCGCTCCTCCTCGTGGCGCTCGAGCGCCAGTGCAAGCAGCCGCTCCAGGAGCTCCACATACGGGATCCCGCTCGCGTCGAAGAGCTTCGCGTACACGCTCGTGGACGTGAATCCGGGGATCGTGTTCAGCTCGTTCACAAGGACCCGGTCACCGCCCTCCACGAAGAAGTCGACGCGGGCCATCCCGGAGCAATCGACGAGCTTGAAGACCTCCACCGCGAGCCGGCGCACCTCCTCGCGCACCTCCTCCGGCACGCGTGCGGGCACCACCAGCTCCATGCCCCCGGGCTCGTACTTCGCCTCGTAGTCGTACCAGTCGCTGTTCGTGAGCACGATCTCCCCGGGCTGCGACGCGATCGGGTCGCGGTGGCCGAGCACGGAGCACTCGACCTCCAGCCCGTCCGAGAAGCGCTCCACCAGCACAAGCGGGTCGTGCTTGAACGCACCGGCGAGCGCCCCGTCCAGATCCGCCTCCGACCATGCCTTGCCGATGCCCACCGACGAGCCCAGCCGCGCCGGCTTCACGAACACTGGCGGCGGCAACGTGACCTCCGCGCCCTCACGCACTGCGACGTAGTCCACCTGCGGGATGCCATGCGCCCGCATCAGGTCCTTGAAGACCGCCTTGTCCATCGCCACCGACGAGGACATGACGCCCGCCCCCACGTACGGGACGTCGAGCAGCTCGAGCAGGCCCTGGACCGTGCCGTCCTCACCGAACGGGCCGTGGAGCACCGGGAACACCGCATCTGCGTCGAGCAGTCCGCCCGACGGCTTCAGCGCGACGGGCGCGCCGTCGTGCGTCCAGCGGCCGTCGCGGTCGATGCGCACGTCGAGCGGCTCGTGGCCAGCCTCGGCGAGGCCCGCGCGCACGGACTCCGCGGACGAGAGCGACACGTCGTGCTCGCTGGAGCGGCCTCCGGCCAGCACCGCAATCCTCACGGCAGCTCCGGAGTGGTCGTGGCCGGTGGCTCCGCCACCTCGAGCACGCCGATCACGATCACGACCTGGCGGCCCTTGTCGAGCTGGGTGCCGGAGCCGGGCCTCTGCTCGATCACCACGCGGTCCTGAGTGGGGTCGCTCACGGTGCGCTCCTGGGTCACGGGCTCGAGGCCGGCGGACCTGAGCCTGGAGCTGGCGCTGCGCTCGCTCAGCCCGATCACGTCGGGCACGTCCACCTGCGGCTGCCCCGTCGAGACGGTGATCGTGACGGTCTCGCCGCGCGTGAGCTCGGTCCCGCCGGCCGGGTTCTGGGTGATCACGTCTCCCTCCGGCTCCTCCGACTCCTGCTCCGCCACGGACACACCAAAGCCCTCGTCGCGCAGCCGCGCCTCGGCGGACTCGCGTGACAGCCCCGTCACGTCCGGCACCGCGACCTGCTCGGGGCCGGAGCTCACGAGCAGCCGCACCCGCGTGCCCTTCGTGACCTCCTTGCCCTCCGACGGCACGGTCCGGATGGCGAAGTCCTTCTTCACCTTGTCGGACGACTCGCTGTCCACGGTGACCTTCAGGCCCGCGTCCTCGAGCTCCTTGATCGCCTGCCCCTGGCGCAGGTTGGCCACCGGCGGCACCAGCACGTTGCCGGGTCCGTCCGACACCTCGAGCGTCACGGTCGAGCCCTCGTCGGCCTCCTCGCCCGGGTTCGGGTCCTGGTCCACCACCTGGTCGAAGGGCTGGGAGCTGCGCACCCGCTCGGTCTGTACCTCGAAGCCCGCCCGCTCCATCAGTGCCCGAGCCGCAACGAGCTGCTTGCCGGTCGCGCGTGGGACCTCCTTCTTCTCGGAGCTGAGCGCGCCGCTCAGGATCACGTAGAGCAAGGCACCGACCAGGGCGAGGGTGAGGATCCCGATCGTGAACCACGGCCAGCGGCGCTCGCGCTCGGCGTGCGGTTCGGTCACGGGCGCGATCACCGGGGCGGTGGCGGCCGCAACCTGCGTGGCGGCGGTGGCGTCGTCCACCGGCAGCGGGATCGGTGCGAACGCCGCGGTGTCCTGGCCGCCGTTGTGCCCGGCCTCGATCTGCACCCGCGCGGCCTCCAGCGCGGCCGCCAGGTCCTCGGCCGACTGCCAGCGCTGTGCGGGGTCCTTGGCCAGCGCGGCCATCACCACCGCCTCCAGCGCCGGATGCACGTCGGGGCGCCACTGCGAGATCGGCGGCGGCTGCTCGGAGAGGTGCTTCAGCGCAACCGCCACCGCGCTGTCGCCCTCGAAGGGCAGTCGCCCCGCGAGCATCTCGTAGAGCATCACGCCGATCGAGTAGATGTCCGACGTGGCCGTGACCGCATGGCCCTGCGCCTGCTCCGGCGACAGGTACTGGGCGGTGCCCATGATCGAGCCCGTCTCGGTCATCTCGGAGGCGCCCGCGCGCGCGATGCCGAAGTCCGTGACCTTGGCGTGCCCCTGCTCGTCGACGATCACGTTGTGCGGCTTGAAGTCCCTGTGGATCACGCCGTGTCGGTGCGCGAACCCGGCCGCCTCGAGGATCTGGGTGCCCACGTCGACCACCCGCTCCTGGGGAAGCGGCGCCTCCGCGGTCACGATGTCCTTGAGGGTCCGGCCGGTGAGGAACTCCATCGCGATGTAGTAGGTGCCCTCGTGCTCGCCGCGGTCGAAGACCCCCACCACGTTCGGGTGGTTCAGGCCCGCGGCCGACTTGGCCTCGCGGCGGAAGCGCTCCACGAACTCCTGGTCCTGCGCAAAGCGCCGGTGCAGCACCTTGATCGCGACCTGGCGGCCGAGGTGGCTGTCCTCGGCGCAGTACACGTCCGCCATGCCGCCCGACCCGATCCGGCGCAGGACGCGGTAGCGGCCGTCGACCAGCGTGTTGCCGGCCACCTCGGTCATCCCGCGCCTCCGCCGAGCAGCGCCTCGAGGACGGACTTCGCGATCGGGGCGGCCACGGTGCCGCCCTGCCCGGTGGTGCGCTCCACGGTCACGGCGATCGCGATGCGTGGGTTCTCGACCGGCGCGAAGCAGATGAACCAGGGCTGGGTGAACTCGCGGTTGGCCCCGACTTCGGCGGTGCCCGTCTTGCCGGCCACGCGGACGCCGGACAGAGCAGCGGCGGTCCCGGTGCCCTCCTCGACCACCCGGCTCATCATCGCGGTGAGCGCCTCCGAGGTCTCGGGCTTCATGACCTCCGCCTGGAGGTCCGGCTCGATGCGCTCCTGCACGCGCCCGTCCTTCTGGACGATGCGGTCGGTCAAGCGCGGCTTCATCAGCCGCCCCTTGTTAGCGATCGCCGAGGCCACGAGTGCCATCTGTATCGGGGTCGTGTCGAGCGCGCCCTCGGCGCCACCCTGCCCGATCGCCACGCGCCCGACATCGAAGCCGTCCTCCACGTATTCGACGCCGTTCCTGCGGATCCCGCTCGGGATCATCTGGAAACCGGGGTAGTCGAGCTGCGGGTCCTCGAAGAAGCCGAAGCGCTTCATGTACTCCACGAGCGTCTCGGCGCCCACACGCTCGCCCACCTGCGCGAAGACCGTGTTCACCGAGTTGGTGAGCGCGTCGGTGAAGGAGATCGGGCCGAAGTCCTGCCCACCCGCGTTCTCGAGCGGCGCGCCGCTGATCGTCCTGGGCGAGGAGCCGTCGATGACCGTGTCGGGGGAGACCTTGCCGGTGTCGAGGGCGGCCGTGGCGGTGACCACCTTGAACGTGGAGCCGGGCTGGTAGAGCTCCTGCGTGGTGCGATTGAAGGTCGGCTTGTTGGGATCGCTATCGAGCCGCTGGAACGCGGATGGGATCAGGTTCGGGTCGTACTCGGGGATCGACACCATCACGCGCACCTTGCCGGTCTGCGGCTCGATCGCGACCACCGCGCCCTTGCGCCCGGCGAGGCCGTTGACGGCGGCGTCCGTGCCGGCCATGTTGAGGTTCGTGACGACGTCGTTGCCCTCGCGGTCGCGGCTCTCCAGGCCGGAGAGGATCGAGGCGAACTCGTCCTCGTCGCCCGTCAGGTCGTCGTTGCGGTAGAGCTCGAGGCCGCGCCTGCCGTTCTGAATGAACGAGTAGCCGATCGGGTGGGCGAAGGTGCCGCCCGTGGGATAGCTCCGGGTGTAGGTCCGGTTCTCTCCGCGCCCCTCGCCCACGCTGCGGGCCAGCACGGTGCCGTTCGAGGCGAGGATCAACCCGCGCGGGATCTTCTGCTCCTCGATCAGCGGCCGCCGGTTGTCCGGGTTGTCCGCCAGGGAGTTGGCCTCGAAGACCGTCCAGCGCGACGTGAAGATCACCAGTACCGCGAACAGCAGCGTGAACAGCCCGAAGAGCTGCACGATCTGGCGGTTCACACGAGCCCTCCGCGACGCCTGGCCTCGGAGCGGGCATGGTCGGAGACGATCAGGAGCAGCGCGAGCAGCACCATGTTCGCGACGATCGAGCTGCCGCCGTAGGACACGAACGGCAGCGTCACGCCGGTGAGCGGGATCACGCGGGTCACGCCCCCGACGATCACGAACACCTGGATCGCGAGCACAGCCGTGAGCCCGGTGGCCAGCAGCTTCGAGAATCCGTCGGCGGCCGAGAGGGCCGTCCGCAGTCCGCGGTACACGAGCAGCAGGTACGCGCCGATCAGCCCGGCGGCGCCGAACAGGCCGGCCTCGTTCACGAGCACCGCGTAGATCAGGTCGGTGTGCGCCGCAGGCAGGATCGTCCCGCCCCCGGGTAACTCCAGCAGCGCCTGGCCGAAGCCCTGGCCGAAGAGGCCACCGTCGGCCTGGGCGAACAGCGACTGCGCGAGCTGGTAGCCCTCGTGGTCGACCACGTCCTGCTTGAACGGGTCCAGCCAGGTGTCCACACGCTCCTGCACATGCTCGATGTTCTGCGAGAGGAAGAACGCCCCGCCGAAGAACATCGTCGAGCCAACGCCGATCAGCGACAGGCGTCCGGTGGCCACGTAGAGCAGCGCCAGGAAGCCGCCGAAGAACATCAGCGAGCTGCCGAGGTCCCGGATCAGGATCAGCATCAGCATCGCGAGGCCCCAGACGAGCAGCAGCGGGCCGAAGTGCTTCGGCGACGGCCGGTCGCGCACCACCGCCGCGAACGAGAACAGGAAGACCGCGAGCAGCACCGAGCCGGCGAGACCCAGTCCAAAGAGCGCCACACCGAGAAGCGTGAGCACTGCGGGAATCCCCCAGAGCAGGATCTGGCGCTGGTAGGGCAGGGGCCGCAGCCGCGGGCGCACGAGGATGTCACCCGTCTCGCGCAGGTAGCTCGCGAGGAAGATGATGATCCCGAGCTTCGCGAACTCGGCCGGCTGGAACTGGATCGGGCCGACCTTGATGGCGAGGAAAGCTCCGTTCACCTGCGCCCCGATGCCGGGCAGGCGCGGCAACAGGAGCAACCCGATGCTCGCCGCCGCGATCGTGTAGCGGTAGCGCTCGAGCACGTGGTGGTCGCCGATCGTGAGGATGGTGATGCAGAAGAACGCCAGTCCGACGACGAACCACTGCGCTTGCTCGCGCGCCAGCTCGGCGTCGATCCGGTAGATCAGCACCAGGCCGATCCCGGCCAGCGCCGCGGCGAGCGGGAACAGGTACGGGTCCGCGTCCGGGAGGCGGGCCCT
>Ga0126306_10000902_pt1 | contig 15147 bp, 17 predicted proteins | sample Plot27_FD_92592 | JGI IMG/M metagenome (GOLD analysis project Ga0126306, IMG submission 92592) | Serpentine soil microbial communities from UC McLaughlin Reserve, CA, USA - Plot27 | ecosystem: Environmental > Terrestrial > Soil > Grasslands | place: USA: UC McLaughlin Reserve, Lake County...
AGCTCAGCCAGGCAGAGCGTCTGGCTCTTAACCAGTCTTTAAACGGGGTTAGAATGTCGTGGGTCCGAATCCCACCGAACCCGTTGAGTATACGGGTTCTTATACTACTACAAGACAGTATAAAGTGAAGAATATAGCTGCAAAGGAGGAAACTGGCTAGATAATGGCAATCAGACTAATCACTACACTAAATAAGATTAGCTTTATACCTAATTCAACTAATTCAACCATAATCAAAGATTTTTACGAATATATGAAGGCTAACGGTACTTCTGAAAATTATCAAAATCAGAACCTCAAAGCAATGATTGTTTTTGCTGACCTTATTCCTTTAAACTCCGTCCCTAGACATCTTAAGCATGTGTACCGGTCCCTTTTTTCCGCCAATACTAAGATATACTCAGTATCCAATGACTCAAAAACGTTACAAGGAGCACTTGCTCCCATACTTGGATTTACAAAAACGAACCTCATTATGGGTTTACTTTCGATATAAGCTTGAGAATAATATTGGTAAAGCGTTTGTTTAACAACTATAGACCAGATTGAGTTTATCAGGACTCGGGGAGTAATCAGATCTTTGCCTCGTCCTTCTTAGTAGAATGTGAGACTACTCTCCGGGTTAGTCATTTAACGAAGGTATAGTATAAGATTTAAGGATACCACAGGTGATTCGACTAACTTGACTAAGTTAGCACCAAGCAATATTAGGTCGAGTCTCGTTATTGGACCTGCGATTGATGCCGTCACATAGTTAGATTCTGTTCTATATCCTTAAACATGAGAGCTAAATCTATTAGACAAGGAGAATGTACCACCGCAGGAGACTCAGCCGGAAGCTGTGAGACCCGGAGTCCTAGTCGAGTGCCTTCCTGCGGGTTGTGGTGTATAGATATGGATAAACCTTTGTCCCCTATAGCTTATGGTAAATATGATATTTAGCGATATACCGCAGGATACCCAACTTGATGATTGATGCCGTAATCCCGATGCTTATGCTTTTAACTGCAAAACAAGCGAATTTAGTTGCATGTGCAATTGTTTTAATGATTACGACTTCACTGCTGATGACTGCATTGCTACAGCGGTAGATGCATTATAGAATATTCACCTGAATGATATAGAAAAATTATTTATCCCCGAAAGTTTGTCTGTACCTGCATGAGTAACGATAATAGCGAAAGTGGTAACAATAAAAATCCAAAAGAACGATTTGATGAAACAAGAGAAGAATCTCCATACAAGTGTAACTTCTGTGGCAGAGCATTTGCAAATAGGTCAACATTTGAGCAACATCAACTCAGCGAACATAAAGATCAGCAGACAATCTAGTCTCTATTTATGTGTCGATGAGACTGTACTTCATTGCTATACGTAATTATTGATGTCCTCCCTCTCCATGATATTGATTGCTTTGAAAGGAGAGATAATATATTGGCAATATACGATACCACTATAAATCCTGCTCCTAAGAATGAGAGTAGAGAATAAACTGGTGCGATTCTATATTTTTTCATATCTTTCGCTGCTACTGCTATAACTATAGTTAGGCAAGTGATAACATTAAGATAAAACGATAACACAACCAGTTGCTCTAGTTCTTGCTGTTGTTGAAGTATATCAGAAATATCAGCCATCCAAAGGAAAGGATTTACGTTGGAAACTCCAGTATAAGCGCCTGGTAATAAAGTATATGGTAAAAGTACAAAGGGCAGCATAGCCATAAAGAACACAGTTATTAGACTAGCAAATATCTGCCGTTTGGTCATGGGAGCAAACGTCCTTCCTATACCATGCCACAGCGTTAGAAGATCTCTAGACCAAAGAGCCGATACAGCATTGTCTATTCTTACAATTTTCATATTATATCCTGCCTGTTTTATACGCATTCCTAATTCTCTATCTTCCTGTATGGCATTTCTCACAGACCTAAACGATCCTACTTCTTCAATCACTTTCTTGCGTATTAGAAAGAAACTTCCCATAAGATATGCCACTTTAGACTTTGGATTATTCATGGCACCTGTGTTTGCACCTAGTAATATTGAAAAATGGTTCCATAATGGCATTGTGATTTTGGACCAAAAGTCGCGCAGTTCTATAAAAGGAAGACCTGTCAACACATCTAGATTTTCTTTCTGCATATATGACACAGCCTGTGATATTGTATCCTTACTCATATAGTATGTATCTGCATCAGTAAATAATAGAATATTTCCACTACTTTGCAGATATCCTTGCTCAGATGCCCACGTCTTTCCTGTCCATTTATCTGGTTTTTCAGTCAAGGATATAATTTTCAATCTTTCTATCGATAGAGGTAAACCTCTGCCTGGTCCTAGTCCTCTTATTCGAACTTTAGTCTCTTGAACTATTTTTAATGTATTATCTGCTGAGTTGTCATCTACTATTATAAGTTCAAAATTTGGATAGTCTTGATTTAACAACGAGAGAATGCATCCTTCTATGGTATCCTGTTCATTCCTAGCAGGAATAATAATGCTTACAAATGGAACAGGGGTACCACTCTTGTTCTTGATCCTCTTAATTTTAGATGTTCCAGAGATCTGGCTTGTTGGACAGGGACGTTCTGAAGTTATTTTGGGAGTGTGAAGATATGATCTAATAGATATAAAAAAAAGAGATATCCACGCGACATTTATGATAGTAAACAGAGCCAGCAGAAATAACGAGGGTACAAATTTTGAAGATATTGGAAGAAAATCAATGGACATTGCGTTTGAATGATTAATAATGTACATAATAGTTTATAATCAAGTAAAGCAATTCTTAGTTGGGCAAGAACTCCAACAAGAGATCATTAACATAGTTAATTCATATTAATATCCAGAGCGTCTATTCGTTGTATAGTGATAGACCAAAAAATAGCAATTATAACGATTCATGATGTAAATCCTTCTCATTCAGAAAAAATACTAAAAACCTTAGACGAACTCAATAAACTAAAAATCAATTATAATCTTAGTATTGTGCCATATTATAACAAGAAATATAATCTTAAAGATTTTACTGATTTCTCTAATAGTATTTCTTCGATATTACAAGCAGACAACAATAATGTAGAACTTAGCTTACATGGACTATACCATCAGGCTGACGGTCAGATGGATGATTTTGATACACATACTAAAGATGAAGAAAGGAATGAAATCCAAAAAGGACTAGATATTTTGTCATCTGCTAACCTACCAAGACCTTCAATATTTATACCCCCTGCATGGCACTTGAGTCGTCAGGCAATCGATGGATTAAGAGAATTGAACTTTAGTATATCCGAGTCAATGACGGAACTTGATTTTATCCAAAAAGGCAAAAAATACTTACTCCACCCTGTAATGAATTGGGATCAACAAGGAGACAAGGTAAAAAACAAACAAACCCTAAAGCCAAACAAACAGTTGTTTTATGAGAGATTATTTAACATAAGCGGCGGAAGTTCTGGACTATTTAGAATAGCCATACATCCTCCTAATGATCCTGATGAAGCATTAGAAGATCAAATTGAAATGATAGAATATCTAAGACGAAAAGAGTCTTATAGATTTGTTATTTATTCAGATTTACTTGAATTAGAATCTTCCCATATCTGAACTAACTAATCTATATGGTATGTACTTATGATAAAACTTATGATAGTTCTACCCAGGTATATTAATATCCATTTATAGGCCATTCATACAATATTTGGTTATCATACGTGAAATAAGAGATAGTGATATAGAGAAGGGATTTTTAGATGCATTAAACAATTTGCTTCCGCCAGATATTAATGACAAAGGATATGCTAAAAGTATATTACAAGAGATAAAATCCAATTTATTACATAAAATATATGTAGCAGAAGATGATTCCAATGGCAAAATAGCTGGAACTACCACATTACTCATAGAACCAAAGTTTATCAATAAAGGTATGAAAGTTGGATACATAGAAGATGTAGCAGTTTCCAAAGATTTCGAAGGATTGGGAATTGGATCAAAACTTGTAACCTATGCTACTAACCAAGCAATTTCAATCCATAATTGCAAAAAGGTATTGTTATATTGTTCAGCAAAGACCAGACCCTTCTATGAGAAGTTGGGATATAAAATAGCCGAGGATACAGTTGTTATGAAATTTGAAAGTTTATCAGAGAGTAGATAACTCTGTAATATGTAATATGAATAAAGGAATAATTGATAAGATTAGAACACTTAGTCTATAGTATTGCTGTTATAACTGGAGTAGATTGAAAAGCAATAGATAATTTCTTCCTTTTTAAAAGGTTGGTTTTCGTGTGCATGTATATATGTATGTATGCAAACTCAATCACTGCAAATATTAGATCTTCTCTTTTTCAAGTGTTCTTCTTTTTGTAGCTTTGTGGCATACCTTCTACACTTAGTACAAAACAAGCACCTGAACTGTGACCTGTAAAAGACCATTGCCTGATTATCAATGATACAGTTTGCCGCCATCTTCATACTTTGATAAAGAGCCTCTTGTGATAAACTCCCATTGCTTGGGTTTGATTCATTGATTTTTCCTGAGGGTATGCTTTTGCCAAACTAACAGAGCACAAAAGGGAGGGCACGAGGCGCCATATGGCAAGATTTTAGGAAAGCCAAATCTCCTCTCTACGATTGCTGCAAGTATATAGACCTGAGTAAGAAATGTTTACCATCAAGTATCTTATATAATATGAATTCATTATGATCTGCTGTTTGATTTGATTTGACAAGTTCCACTACTCCTTTTTCTGCTTATCATGTTGATAATAACAGTGGGAACAACTATGCCAACAGTGTTAAAAAAACAAAGGTATTTCATGGCCCTGAGAAGGTAATAGATATAGCATTACAATTTGCCTCTAATGCTGAGAATAAGATTGATGCTTGTGTGGATCATACAAGACCATCACTAATAGTAAAAATTAGAGAAATAAAGAAAGCCTTTCGTGCCACTAGGAAAAGAGGTGTAAAATTAAAATGCATTACTGAGATTACAGCTGAAAATGTATCATTCTGCAAAGAGTTGTTAACTTCAATAGTAGATGAGCTTCGTCATTTAGATGGCATTAAAGGCAACTTCTATGTAAGTGAAAGAGAATATATTGCTCCTGCTGCCTTACATGAAAAAGGCAAACCATCATCACAGGTAATCTATAGTAATATGAAGGAAATTGTGGAAGAACAACAATACATATTTGACACTCTATGGAACAAGTCAATATCAGCTGAAGATAAAATTAAAGAAATCGAGCAAGGAATAGAGCCAGAATACTTTAGGGTGATTAATGACAATGAGGAAGCAACCCATATACTAACAGATCTTACAAAGCATGCTCAAAGAGAGATACTTTTTCTTCTTCCAAATGATAAGTCATTAACTAGAATAGACAAACTTGGAATAATAGACTACCTAGTCGGTAAATGCAATGAAGAAAGAATGGAAGATATGATTCAAGTCAAGATTATCTGTCCTCTAAGTGATGCAAACTTAAATATCGTGAATCGAATCTTGCGGAATACTACTGGTACTAGCAATAACATTAGAATCGTAAATGGTAGTGATAGTTCTTTTGGAATGGTTATAGTTGACAATACAAAGTTTCTAAAAGCTGAGCTAAGAGAACCTGAAGCTGAACAATTTTCTGAAGCAATTGGTTTATCTTTCTATTCGAATAGTAATCCTAGCGTAGAATCCTATAAACTATTTTTTGAATTACTTTGGAATGAACACACAACTAATGAACAATTCAAGCTTAGCGATAAAATGCAAAAAGAGTTTATCAATATAGCGGCTCATGAGCTTAGAACACCTACTCAAGCGATTACAGGATATTCAGAGCTATTGGCAGCTGAGCCTGAAAACGGTAAAATGTTCGTAAATCCTATACTCAGAAATTCAAAGAGACTTCAGAGACTTTCTGAAGATATACTTGATGTGACAAGAATTGAGAGTCAATCACTAAAACTAACAAAAGAAGAATTCGATCTGAATGATGTAATATTATCAATTGTGGGTGATTACAGAAGCCTTCTGCTTGATAATGAGAATAATGCTAACCTGAATATCGTTCATGAACCTAAAAGCATTATTGTAAATGCAGACAAGGGGAGAATAGCACAAGTGGTTTCTAATCTTTTATCTAATGCTATCAAATTCACTACAAAGGAAAAAGGAACTATATGTGTCATGGCGGAGAAGAAGGATTCTGAGATTATTGTTGGTGTAAAGGACACTGGACAGGGAATTGATCTGGAAATATTACCTAAACTATTTAGAAAGTTTGCTACCAAATCTTTGTCAGGGACAGGCTTAGGCTTGTTTATCTCAAAAAGTATTATCGAAGCTCATGGAGGTAGTGTATGGGCTGAGAATAATTCAGATGGTAAGGGAGCTACTTTTAGCTTTAGCGTACCGATAACTCAATAAATAACAACGAAATAAGCACAAAGGGCCTGATTTCCCAAAACTAGCTTTAATCATACCTTATCATACGAAGATTCTAGAATTATACCTCTTCTCCTCTTGATACAAATATAATCAACTAAACTTTATAGAATTTTTATCAATTTTTCCTGTTCCCTTATCTGTTGTCGCAGTCTTTCCAATATTGTAATTTGATTTTTTACTGTGTTGGATTGCATGCTTTTCGAAGTCCTCTTTGCTTTCAAAAAATGCATTACAAGACTGGCATTGAAACATCTTTTGACCATTGCTGGTAGCATGAACAAGTTCTCTATGTTTTGCAAGTTCTTTTTCATTAACAAAAATCATTCCACAATTGTCGCATCTATATGGCTCTGATTTCATATGTAACTCCAGCCTTAGGGATTTGCGATACGGAAACAATGCTTTATTATATATGCCTTACTAAATATCGTCTATTTTTTCTCAGCTTTTTCCAAAAAGTCCTCCGAATTCTTTCCAAACATTCTTTCTGCATCAAGGATTAGATCAACAGCAATTGCGGATAAGTCTTACGTTTACCACTCTCGCTCATTAACTCGTCATCTTCTATCTTCCACTTCATATCATATTAGCGTGCCTCTTCTTCATTAGGATCCCAAAATGTACACAGACCGTATGGCGTTATAATTCCATGTTCTTTTTCATATACATCAGGACCACTACCTTCTACTATTGCATTGAACACACAATTAACACTGTGCTACTGTCGGTACTCCTACCGTGTACCATTTGGCATACTTGTTTCACTCAAGGATACTCAGTTTTTGTTGGAGATAGAGTCAGTCTTGCTCATAAGAAATGCTTGCTATAGAGGTTGTTGAGGATGAACACAAGAAAGGACTTTGAATCAAAACTTGGCAAACCAATATACTCCTTCACGTTATATCAGAAAGTAAAGAGGGTAGCTATAACCCTAGAAAATAAAGAATACCCTATACTTATGGCGCCCTTTGATATAGAAGCAGAACATGAAAATATTATTGTAAATAAAATATTACCAATGATCAATGAAGAAGGGCTATAGAGTTTTAGTTTATAACAATAAAGAAAATCATGACCTAACATTCGCAATAACCGGGTACGGAACCTTCTAGTCCATAGTGGTAGTCCAAGAATAAACGACAATAGAGGCAGGTATCCTCTGGCTCTAACTCAATCTGTTGCTGACTGTTGTGATTGGACTAGCTTTTGTAGATCTTTGAAAGTCACTACTAGATAATATCAAGAGCTTGCTCAGTTTAAGCTTTTAAGAGAAAACAGGGATGAAACAATATGGTAAGGGTAAACTTCTCAGGACCAGACTCAAGTTCTTATGCAGACCCCTCGAAATGTTGTTATCTGTCCTATACCTGTGCGTATTGTAATAATATTTTCCATTTGGTTCAGCCAGACAACTTTATGGCAGGCGGAGCTATTATCAAAGAAGTCTATAGAAATAAAGCAACTGGAGAAGAAAAGGAAGGAAAAAGGATTATGGCTGTTTGTATGTCATGTGCGAGAGAAATGATGAGAGAACGACAGTAATGAATTTATCTAATCAGACACAGTCCGAAATAAATATTGTACTATAGTATAAAACAAATGTCCAATTTAGAAAAACTAGAACAAAAACTGGGTGAAGTGCTTGGGTTAGAAATGGCTGCTCAAAAAGCAGTTGAAGAATTCAGCGCAAAAGGCCCGTTAGATGAAGCAGGGGTAAGGACACAGGTAGAAGGAATGAAGCAAGAAGCAAACAATCATCAAAAGCAGATTGAAGAGCTGGTTGAGACTCTATCTACATCGGAAGGTCTTGACTTCAAATGCGTATAGTGTGTTAGAAGTATAGATTCCTTTACATAGTATTGGTCATGTGATTTGATGTCTCTATGCCTCTCTGTCAGTCCATCAGGATCAGAAGGAGCGAGTGTGATGGAACTGGTATAGAAGATGCACCTGGACTCTCATTAAAGGTAGGGGATGAACTGAACAAAGTAGCAGCCAATATTGCAGTAGGAAGAAATTGGGCAGGTGTGCACTATCGTAGCGATTATACTGAATCAATAGTATTGGGCGAAAAGATGGCGTTAGGTATACTACAGGAACAAGCGACGTGCTATCACAAAGACGATCCTTTTGCTTGCACGTTAAGGAGATTTGATAGAAAACAGATCAAATTTGGAGGAACAAAGATTACAGAGGTCTGATGCATAATCTGAGTATATACGTCCAAGACGTTAAAATTTACCTGTCTTTTCATACAGGTAAACCATCAAAAGTCCTATACACTGTCTTCATTGTTGGGATCACATTTCCTAATGTCTATCCAAAATATTTTAGCAGTAAAGTTAGTTCAAATAAGAAGCTGAAGAAAAGTTGTTGGGCTTTCCTTCTGATCCCCTCACTAGGGTCCCCACTTCATCACTGTAATCACAATTTAATGACCCATTAATGAGGCAATTGCAAAATGCCCTAATCCGTACAATATTATCGGCTTTTCACGTTATGTTAGCAAGGAAAAGCTAAATAAGAAGAGTAACAGAACCCGCATACATGAAGGGACCTAATCCCACCGAACCCGATTCACTAGTGTATCATTTTATAGGACTACATCTTTTCAATATATGAATGTCTATTCAAGCAACGGCAAAATGATAAACATTGTTCTACTAATTAGTGAATTCGTTTCCAATAATTCTAGGATGAAGGAAATCAAAGGCAATGGTTATTCCTGTTGATGTACTATTCTTCGACATCACCAAGTTCTTCCTGAAGAAGAGTATTTATGATTTTAAGTGAGTATATCTGATCCCATGCAAGACCAAAAAGTTGCAGTAGTGACTGGTAGTTCAACTGGGATAGGATTTGAAACTTCTCTTACCTTGGCAAGGAATGGTTTTCATACATATGCTACTATGCGTAACTTGAAAGGAGAAAAATCCAAACCCCTGACAGAAGTGGCAAAAAATGAGAATTTACAGTTACAAGTTATCGAACTTGACGTCAATAACGATAAATCTGTTGCAGATGCTATTAGGATAATAGTCGATGAAAGAAAAAGAATAGATGTTTTGGTTAACAATGCAGGATATGCATTAGGAGGAGCACTTGAAGACTCCTCTATAAATGAAATAAAGGCACAGTTTGAAACTAACTTTTTTGGATCCTTAAGAGCAATGAAAGCAGTATTGCCTGTTATGAGAAAACAAGGAGCAGGCAAAATAGTAAATATAACATCTATGGGAGGAAGAATATCGATTCCTCTTTCTTCATCTTACCATGGCTCTAAATTTGCTTTGGAGGGTCTATCGGAATCTATTCAGTACGAATTAGAGCCTTTTGGCATCAAGGTAATACTTATAGAACCAGGGGCAGTTGGTTCAAACTTCTGGAGGAATATCAAAATTGCCAAGTCTTCATCCGATTCTGATTCCCCATATTCACAATTTGGAAACAAAATATTGAAAGCATTTAAGGTAATGGAACAAAATGTAATAAATCCGTCGGTAGTTGCAAAGACAATTCTTGACGCTGTTACATCTGATAATCCTCAACTAAGATATGTAGTGGGAGAAGACGCTGCTAAAACAATAGAAGCAAGAAAGAATATGCCTGACAAAGAATTTGGAGACTTGATAAAGAAGCAGTTTGGCATATAGACTACGGTGCTATCTATATGCCCATAATGATAGCGTTAATTCAATCCATCAACTGCTATCTACTGACAAATCGTTACAGGACAATCAAGACAATGTCCTATGTAAAAATATAAGAATTTCAAGATCAGAAAGGATATTTGGAGTGAATAACGTCTTAAAACTTTTGCAGAAATAATAAATAAATAAATCGTTGGCAAACAGATTAATATGAAGTTTGGTTTGCAACATCCTATTTTTGGTTTTGATTACCGAAACGGAGATACTTCACGGATTGTTGATTCTTTAAAGAATCTTATTACAAGAGCAGAGGATACAGGTTTTGATTCTTTTTGGGTGATGGATCATTTCCATCAGATTCCCTTTATAGGAAGACCGGAAGAGCCTATGCTTGAAGGTTGGACAACCATATCTGTACTTGCAGGTATAACCACAAAAATAAAACTAGGAACACTTGTGACAGGCATACTTTATAGACATCCGTCAGTTTTAGCAAAGATTGCCGCTACATTAGACGTATTGAGTAAAGGAAGGTTATTCATGGGTATAGGTGCTTCTTATTTTGAAGAAGAAGCAAGAGCATATGGTATTCCTTTCTATCCATCTACCCAAGAGCGAATGCAAAGGCTAGAAGAGGCAATTCAAATTATACGTAAGATGTGGACTGAAGAACCTTATGCTTCCTTCGAAGGCAAATATTATCAAATCCAAAATGCGTATTGCAATCCTAAACCAATCCAGAAACCTTCGCCGCCTATATTAGTAGGCGGGAGTGGTGAAAGAAAAACACTCAAGATTGTTGCAAAGTATGCTGATGCATGCAATCTATTTGGATCCATTGAAACAATAAAAAGAAAACTAGATGTGCTAAAGGAGCACTGCAAAAATATAGGAAGGGATTATGATTCAATTTTGAAGACAAAACTTGATCTTGTTGTTATTGATGACAGTGAGGAGAAAGCCAGAAAAAGGGCACAACAATTCTACATTGGAATACCAGAACAACAAATAAAAGATAGAGAATTTGCAATATATGGTACACGTGAAGATGTATCAAGACAAATAGAATTGCTTGAAGAGGCTGGTATTCAATATCTTATGGTGCACTTAGAGCCTTCCAGAGAACTCGAAGAATTGGACACATTTACAAGTGGTATTTTAAAAAGATCGCACAATTAAGAATCGACCATGCATGTCTTAGATATCAGCCAAACATAATTAACCGGACTATATACACTAGTGTATTGCATCCCACCGAACCCGATATTAATTTATCATATAATAGTCATGAAAAAATAAAATTTATAGAAACCTACATTCGCCAGCTCTAGTTTTAGTTGAACTCCAATTTTGATGTCTAGATATAGCATTTGTGTGCCTATCTTCAGGAATATAGTGAATAGGATGGTTGGAAAAGAGGACGACGTTACGATGAAAGTATTTCAGCATATAGATTCTATACCAGTGGTCGTTACGATAATAGGATTCCTTTTCGTCTTCCTCACCCAATTCTTGAAGTGCACTGTTAAATCTTCTGGGATCTAATTGTTTGGCTGGAACTTATCTCAAAAGCTTAAGATATCGTTATTGTGTATTGTCATGATGACCTTTTTGTCTGCTCTCCTTATTTCCACTTTAGTCCTTATTATAATCTGGTTATCATTCTCCTTTGCAGTAAATCAGCAAATAGCAATAGCACAGACAGCTGAAATAAGTTTTGTGCCTTATAGCAATCCGACATTTGGAATAAGGATTCAATATCCTGCAAGTTGGGGGAGATTAGACCTCTCATTCTTGCAAAACGATTCTGCAGATATCAATTTTTATCCTCTTGATGATCCTTCGGGAGCTCTGAGCGTAAGAATACAGGTCAACAGTCTATTGCCGTCAAAGAGTACGACATTTGATGAATACACCAACATGAAAATTGATTCAACCGAAGGTCAAATCATAGAATCAAATTCAACCACACTAGCAGGTCTGCCTGCTCATGAAATAGTAATTAGTAATTCCGTATTGAAAACAATGCAGGTGTGGACGCTAAAGGATGACAGGGTATTTACCATCACTTATCAGGCGGAGGAAGAAGATTATCAAAATGACTTACAGGTTGCGCAGAGAATGATTAATTCATTTGGAATAATTAACAATTATTAACCATTCAAATATGAATGATTACTATGATATTTGTAACTATCTCAGAACACCTTATTTTAGTGTCGAGTTGTCCTTGGTAACTGATAATCCCCTGATAATAGGCATCGACCAAGAGCGTTGAGTCTGGCCCTGCGTATTCTTGAATGCAATTTCGTTCCAACCCAATACCATGCTTAAAAGTACATATCTGAATGTAACATCACATAATAATGACTAGCCATATTTATTATCATTTCCTCACAATAATATAATATTTGAGGTATCGTGATGAGAACGACCTAGAGAAGTTGAATTTTTATTCGTGCAGAAATATCACACGTGAGCTAGATCCTGAAGATGCTAATGAATATTGCAGAAATCATTGGTAAGGAGATTAAATCTAGACTACATTAGTTTTAGCTATAAATAGACATTATCCCTGACAAGTTTCCTTAATTTCACAAGAGCATCTGAGAGTGGTTGTTCAGTTGCAAAGATTATCAGCGTGTGGTTATCAGTCTTATTATCTGGCCAGTATTCTCCAGGGCAGTATTCACAAGTTCCATAAGTAAAATTATATTCGCTAAGGATTCTAAATCCATTCTTTGGAAACTCCGCTCTATAATATTGCAGGGATCCTGGATGCATTCATGCCTCATATTCAGTGTTAACTATAGTATAGTTTCCTGCTGGAAGGGTAATTGGCTCAGAACTGTTTGTATACTCTAATACTCCAGTACTGTACACAACGTCTCCTCCACCGTCTCTTATTTCAACTGTTTGTGGATGAGGTGTATCCCAGCGAGCATCCGCATTAAGAAACGCTATGGTAGTCCCTTGCGGTATAACTAGTTTTTTTGGAATATAGTATGGATTCTTATCAGTGATTAACTTGTGTTTTTCGCCTTGCCAACTTTCATGTGCTTCATTTGCTATCAATACTATAAAGGATCCCACTGAAGTAGGCAATGTCATGGATTCCGATTTGTATATTGATTCTCCAGTGGGAATATTTTTTGTCATGTTCGTTATTGATGTCATTGAAGAAGACGAATTACTCTGTTGTGCCCGTGCTGATACGCCAAAGTATGCTTGACTTTTTGTTGTTATGGTCGTTCCGCCAACGGCAGCAGAGAACAACAGTAAGAGTGCTAATGCTAGTCCCAATAAGTATAACATTGAAAAAATGGGTTTTATTGTACGCATAATAGTGTTATCGAAGCTTGTTTGATCGTATTATGATGATAAGGGCAGGGGAATTTAGTCCAATTCATGCAACTGATTCACTACTGAGATATCAGATCCAACGCCATTTTTAATTCTTCTATCTCTCTTTTTATTACTGGAATGTCATTTTGGTCCTTCGAATATTCAATAAGTCTTTCACATGCATGGAGTTGAGCTGCAATTATATCTCTCTTGTCTAGGTATGTACTATAGTACATATCAATAAATTCATAGGTTACCTTCCTTCCTCTTTCATATGCCTGGTTGTAATTGCATGTTTTTGCAACCACAAATAACGAAACTTCTGTACTGATTATGTTCATTATCTTATTCTCACAAATCAATCTGGCATGAAGTGAACTCCGACGTAATTCCCCTCCTCACATCATAATCATCGTTGGATATTGATAGTAACTCAATTCTTTCATTCTGACAGACTGGACATTTTTCTCTAGATAGATTATCTTTGTATTCGTATGAGGATGCACACCAGAAACAAGAGCCGCATAACATAGATAGTCTTTTCTTATCGGTGGCTATAATTTGTATATAATTTCTGTATGACTTGCCATTGGCGCGGCTACTGAGATTTTTTAATGTATTCAAATCCTTTGGCTTTTCATTGTATTCATCAACCTCAAGAATCATTGATGACCATTAGTATAGTCGTTAATAAGCATGGATTAACCTAGTCACTTAACATAGTTAATCCCTAAATAAGATCCGTCTTATTGCAGCGGAATGGAATCAATTCAAGATAGCGAAAATAAAGAGGCAGCAAAATAAGTGGTGCTAACATTGGCAACAATAGTAACTTCACCGATGGCCCTAAAGGACCAACCTATCAAAAGGAGGATTAGAATCAATTCACTTCATAAATGAAGATTACGATACCCATGCCAAACATAACTTTAACATTGACGAATTCAAGGTCCATGGTAAGGATTTAGGATAGTTGTCATGTGATAGAATATGAAATGTTATATAAATAAGGAATACCAAGAGAAAATGAACTTAGCTAGCAATCTCATGCCCGACCACTTAATCAAAATGGTGTTGAATAGGCTATAATTAACTAGAATAATTAGAAGGTAGTTAACATAGTTAAGCAATACTCTTTAAACCAAACTATGATAAACAACATAATGTTTGAGACCCTAATCCAACAATCATTAAGTTTAGGAGGGGGTGCGGTCTTTATACCACTAGCATTTGGATTGGCAGTAGGTCTGGCGTATGTTATTATCTCAGCAGCACGACACAAAAAGGGAACTTGAATAATTAGATACCATCTCTCGGCTTGGTTAACTCATGCGAGTCATTTCATATACTATTCTAAAAGAATAGAGAATAACATACTATTCTCATCATTAATAGTGACCTCATGCTTGGTTGTCCCTGTGGCCAGATTAACATCCATGAGGCACAAGCTCATCTGGAACACTTACCGCACTATAATGCTGGCGAAAGTAGGTCGGTGTAGCAGAAAAGAGGTCAGACGAGGGCTCAAAAGTAGAAGACAAGAGCAAAGAAGACATTTCTAATTTGTCAGAGCAGCTAATGAACTTAATGCAGGAAGTAGAGATATTAAAAAGGCAGCGGTAGGTACTACAATTACCATTCCTTACTAATTCTGACACCTGAGTAGAGTTCACGATTAATCCCTCAGAGACAA
>Ga0126306_10000903_pt1 | contig 15136 bp, 15 predicted proteins | sample Plot27_FD_92592 | JGI IMG/M metagenome (GOLD analysis project Ga0126306, IMG submission 92592) | Serpentine soil microbial communities from UC McLaughlin Reserve, CA, USA - Plot27 | ecosystem: Environmental > Terrestrial > Soil > Grasslands | place: USA: UC McLaughlin Reserve, Lake County...
ACGATCGCGACCGTGAAGAGCGCCACACCGAGGATGCCGGCGGAGAGGCCCTGCGTGATCACGAACCAGGCACCCGCGAGGCCGCCGAGCAGCATCCACCAGGCGATGCGCTTCGCGCGGAGGCCGGCGACGACCCGCACCAACCCGGTACGCCCGGGGCGCCAGAACGCGAGCACTGCGAGGAGGATGACGAGGCCCGACCCGAAGGAGATCGCCGCAGCCATGTAGGCATCGTCGAGCGCCATCGCGAGCTGGCTGTTGACACGCGACTGCAGGGCGGTGAGGGCGCCGAACAGCACGGCGAGCACGATCGCGATCCACATGGGAATCGGCGAGCGCTCCGCGTGAGCGTGGCGATGGGTGGTGTCGGGCATTGCGGCCGGTGGGCCTGCTGCCGTGGTGGATGCTTCAGTCAAGAGCCGGCTGCGGGACTCGAACCCGCAACCACCGCTTTACAAGAGCGGTGCGCTACCAATTGCGCCAAGCCGGCGAGGGGCTGCCTCCCTGACATCCTAGCGATCGGCCCGCCGGTGACGAACGAAGGCCCGGCACAGGTGCCGGGCCTTCGAGTCAACGGGTCGCGTTACTACGGCGCCGGGGTGGGCGTCGGGGTCTCCGTCGAGTTCGACTCCGAGAACGTCTCACCCGTCGCCTGCAGCACGAACGACTGGAACTCGGCCGGGTCGGTGAGCGAGCCGACGTACTGCTTGCCGTTCACGAGCACGGTCGGCGTGCCGGTGATCGACTCGAGGTCGGAGTTCGGCACTGGTTCGGTCAGCGCCCGGTTCGTGGCGGCCTGCACCCACGCCTTGAACTGCGAATCGTCGATGCACTTGTCGATCTTCGAGAGCGAGCCGGCGCCCGACTGCTCCACGAATTCCTTGAGCTCGTCGTTCGTGAGGCCGGTGGAGCCCTCTTCGGGCTGGTTCTGGAACAGCAGCTGGTTGAAGTCGAGGAACGCCTCGGGCGAGTTCTCGGCGACGCACGCCGCGGCATTGGCGGCGCGGAGCGAATACTGGGTGCCCGCCGACTTGTTCGTCAGGATCGCCACGGGATGCACCTCGAGCGTGGCGGCCCCCGACTCGACCATCGTGCGGATCGACTCCGAGTTCGTCGTCTCGAACTGGCCGCAGAACGGGCAGAGGTAATCGATGTAGGTCACGATGTTCGCAACCTCGCCGCTTTCGTCGTGCACGGTCGCCTCGGGCGTCGCCCCCTCCGCGAGCGCCGGAGTCTCGACGACCGTGATCGCGCCATCGACGCCGGTGAGGACGATGCCGTCGCTCGCCATGTTCTCGGGGCCGGGGCCTTCGGGCTTGGTGTTCTGCATGATGAGGGTCACGACGAGCGCCGCGACCGCGAGCACGGCGACGATGATGCCGCCCTGGATCAGCACCTTGTTGCGACGCTCCCGCTTCTTCTGCTCCTCACGGAGGATGCGGGCCTTCTCACGAGCCGCGTCTCTGCGTTCGTTTCGGGTGGGGCGTGGCTGATTTGATCCGCCGTTGCTCATCGATGGTCACTCCGGTCGCTGTGGGGCGCGCGCGTATGCACACGAACGCAACCACGATAGTAGGAGCCACGTCTGGGAATCACCCAAACGGATGCCGCGAGCCCGCCGCGTCTTCCCTGCGTCCGCGGGGGTGCCCCGTGTACGGGGGGCGCCCGCGCGCGTGCGATACTGAATGAGCGTCAGCGTCGACGCAGTCCATTCACTACGGATCGTCCGGCACGTACCTGCCGGTGAAGGAGAACAGAACCATGGCGTCAGTCACGTTCGACAAGGCCACCCGCCTCTACCCGGGCAGCACCAGGCCGGCAGTCGACAAGCTCGACCTCGAGGTCGCAGACGGCGAGTTCCTCGTGCTCGTCGGCCCCTCGGGTTGCGGCAAGTCCACCTCGCTCCGCATGCTCGCGGGTCTCGAAGAGGTGAACGAGGGAAACATCCTGATCGGCGACCGCAACGTCACCGACGTGCCGCCGAAGGATCGCGACATCGCGATGGTCTTCCAGAACTACGCGCTCTACCCCCACATGACCGTCGCCGAGAACATGGGCTTCGCGCTCAAGATCGCGGGTGTCGGCAAGGAGGAGCGCGCAGCTCGCGTGCTCGAGGCTGCGAAGCTCCTCGACCTCGAGCCGTACCTCAGCCGCAAGCCCAAGGCCCTCTCGGGCGGCCAGCGTCAGCGCGTCGCCATGGGCCGTGCGATCGTTCGCCAGCCCCAGGTCTTCCTCATGGACGAGCCGCTGTCGAACCTCGACGCGAAGCTGCGCGTGCAGACCCGCACGCAGATCGCGTCGCTACAGCGCCGCCTCGGCGTCACCACCGTCTACGTCACGCACGACCAGACCGAGGCACTCACGATGGGTGACCGCATCGCCGTGCTGAAGGACGGCCTCCTCCAGCAGGTCGGCACGCCCCGCGACCTCTACGAGCAGCCGAACAACGTGTTCGTCGCCGGCTTCATCGGCTCGCCCGCGATGAACCTGTTCCACGCCGACCTCGTCGAGGGCGGCATCAAGTTCGGCACCGCCACAGTGCCCGTCGAACGCGATGCCGTCGCCGACTCGAGCAGCACGATCGCCACGATCGGCGTCCGTCCCGAAGACATCGTCGTGTCGCCGCACGAGGGCGAGGGCCTCGCGGTCGACGTCGACCTCGTCGAGGAGCTCGGCGCCGACGGCTACCTCTACGGCCACTCGACGGTCGAGGGCAAGCGCACCGACATCGTCGCGCGCGTCGACGGCCGCGTGCACCCGAACGCGGGCGAGCGCGTGTACCTCACGGCCACGCCGGGCCACGTGCACATCTTCGACGCCGAGACGGGCCTCCGTCTCAGCAAGAAGCCGGTCGTCGCCTGACGCTCAGCTGCAGTCGACGATGCCGGTCGGGCCCTCGGGCCCGACCGGCATCGTCGTTCTCGGCCCTCTCGATCCACGACTACGCTGAACCACAATGAGCGGCTCACTCTCCATCACCTCGGCCATGGCCGACCCGGCACTCCTCGACCTCCCCTGGGACGTTCCTCTCGAGGCCTGGCCGAACGACACGATCGCGGCCCTGCCGAAGGGCATCTCCCGTCACCTCGTGCGTTTCGCGCACCTCGGCACCCACGTCGTCGCGATCAAGGAGACCACCGCCGAGATGGCGAAGGGCGAGTACGAGATGCTGCGCACCCTGCAGCGTCTCGACATCCCCTGCGTGGAACCCGTCGCCGTCATCACGAACCGCACCGACGCCGACGCCGACGAACTGAAGCCCGTGCTCGTCACCCGGCACCTGCGGTTCTCGCTGCCCTACCGGGCGCTCTTCTCCCAGACCCTCCGACCCGATACGGCGACACGACTCGTCGACGCGCTCGCCGTGCTCCTCGTGCGCCTGCACATCGTGGGGTTCTTCTGGGGCGACGTCTCGTTGTCGAACACCCTGTTCCGGCGCGACGCCGGGGCGTTCGCCGCGTACCTCGTCGACGCCGAGACCGGCAAGCTCTACGAGGGCGGCCTCTCGAACGGACAACGCGAGAACGACCTCGAGATCGCCCGGGTCAACATCGCCGGCGAACTGCTCGACCTCGAGGCCGGCGGCAAGGTCGCCGATGAGCTCGATCCCGTCAACATCTCGAACGGCATCGTCGAGGCCTATCGCAGCCTCTGGATCGAGCTCACCGGCTCCGAGTCGTTCTCCACCGCAGAGCGGTGGCGCATCAACGAGCGGGTCAACCGACTCAACGAGCTCGGCTTCGACATCGAGGAGCTCGCGATCCGCACCGACGAGGCGGGCACGACCGTGCGCATCCAGCCGAAGGTCGTCGATGCCGGGCACCACCAGCGGCGGCTCCTCCGGCTGACCGGCCTCGATGCGGGCGAGAACCAGGCCCGCCGCCTGCTGAACGACCTCGACTCGTACCGTGCCGCTTATGGCAAGAGCGACCTCGACGAGGAGATGGTGGCGCACGAGTGGCTCATGCGGGTCTTCGAACCGGTCGTGCGCGCGATCCCGATCGAGCTGCGCGGCAAGCTCGAACCGGCCGAGGTCTTCCACCAGCTGCTCGAGCACCGCTGGTTCATGGCGCAGCAGGCCGGCCATGACATCCCGCTCGCCGAGGCGGTCACGTCATATGTGAACTCGGTCCTGCGTCACCGACGCGACGAGGCGACCGTCATCGGCCCGCAGACGGGTTCGATCACGACCTCCATCGACGTCATCGCGCCCGACACCTCATCGATCGCGGTCGTCGACCCCGATGATGACGAGGACTGGCGCCTCAAGGTCTGACGGAGACGGCGACCTGACAGTCGCCGACTCCGAACGAACCGGCTTCATGCCGGCACGGCGGCGGGCGAGAGCTCGGGGAGCCCTTCCTGGTCGACGAGTTGTCGTTGCGTGGTCTCGAGAATCTCGCCGAGCAGCGCTCGGGCGACTCGCAGGAGGTCGGCGACCTGCGGATACGCGAGGCGATAGTAGACGAGGCGGCCGCGCCGCTCGGCCACGACGAGCCGGTTGCGCCGCAGCACCGAGAGGTGCTGCGAGAGGTGGGACGCCTCGAGCGACGTCTGACTGATCAGCTCGGAGACGGAGGCCTCGGGCGCGGCGGAGAGCACCTCGAGGACCCGGATCCGGATGGGGTGCGCCAGGCCTTTGAAGAGACCCGCTTTCACCTCGTAGAGCGGTGCATTCCTGCCGATTCCAAACATTGCTGTTCTCTCCCGCCGGATGACTTGATAAACTCATCATGCCATACGAGATGAGAGCCGGTGGCGAGATGGGAACCCTGTACTACGGCGGCGGCCATGGTGATCTTCCGACGGGCTTCCATGTGGATGATGCCCTGCTCGCCCATCTGAAGCAGGTCATCGTCACGAAACTCCGGCGCGGTGAGAGCTTCGTCATCACATTTCCCGCAATCGAACACGGCTGCGACGTGTGCGAAGCACTCTGGATGAGCCCGGCGATTCCCATCCGCTTCGTCATCGACCAGACGGAATGGCTTCCGCTCGACCACGATCGCCTGGAGGCGCTGATGATCCAGGCCAACACGGTCCGCGGGATCGTCCTCGTGGCTTGAGCCGACCGCTCCAGTGCGTCAGCGGGCGGCGCGGAGCTTCGAGATCTCGTAGAGGGTGACGGATGCCGCGATGCCGGCGTTCAGCGACTCCGTCGCCGCGGTGATCGGGATCGAGACGATCGCGTCGCACGTCTCGGCGACGAGTCGCGAGAGCCCCTTGCCCTCGCTGCCGACGACGATCACGATCGGTCGATCGGCCCAGGAGAGACCCGGCAGCGAGACATCCCCGCCGCCGTCGAGGCCGAGCACGAAGACGCCGCGCTCCTTCAGGGCCTTGAGCGTCTGGGTGAGGTTCGGGGCCATCGCCACCGGCACCCGCGCCGCCGCACCGGCCGAGGTCTTCCAAGCGGCGGAGTTCACGCCCACCGAACGCCGCTGCGGCACGATGACGCCCTGGCCGCCGAACGCGCCCGTGGAGCGGAGGATGGCACCGAGGTTGCGAGGGTCGGTGATGCCGTCGAGCGCCACGAGGAGCGGCGTCTCGTCGCGGGCGAGCACCTCGTCGAGCAGCTCGATCGGGTGCGCGTATTCGTACGGAGGCACCTTGAGCGCGAGTCCCTGGTGCACGCCGCCCTCACCCGCGAGCCGATCGAGCTCGGGGCGCATGACCTCGAGGATCGGGATGCCGCGGTTCGTGGCGATCTTCATCGCCTCCTTCACCCGGTCGTCCATCTCGACTCGTGCAGCGACGTAGAGCGTCGTGGCGGGGATGCGGGTGCGCAGCGCCTCGACGACCGAGTTGCGACCCGTGACGATCTCGGACTCGTCGCCCGACTTGGCACGTCGCGCAGCACCGGAGGCGCCGCGTGGCGCCCCGGCGCGCTGGCCCTGACCCTGGCCGGCGACCCGCTTGCCGCCCGCGGTCGCGCGGTAGCGCTCCTCGGCGGCCTTGCGCTTGCCTGCCGGGTGCCAGGCACGGTCTTCGGCCTTCGGCGTCGGGCCCTTGCCCTCGAGTGCCTGACGGCCCTGGCCGCCAGAACCGACCTGCTTGCCCTTGCCCTTGCGGACGGCTCCCGCGCGAGACTTCCCGCTGTTGCCCTTCATGATCCCAAGCTCCAATGCGTGCCGGTCTGGCTGTCTTCGATGGTGATGCCCGCTGCCGAGAGCTCGGTGCGGATGCGATCGGCTGCGGCGTAGTCCCTCGACTCGCGCGCAGCCTGGCGGTCTTCGATGAGGCGGGTGACGAGGGCGTCGAGCGCGGATGCCGCGGGGCCGGCCTCGGTGGCCCGCCAGTGCGGGTCGCGCGGGTCGATGCCGAGCACCTCGACCATGGCGACGACCTGGCCGTGCGCGACGGCCGCGTCGTGCAGCTCTTCGGCGTCGAGCGACTGGTTGCCCGCGCGCACGGTGTCGTGGAGCACGGCGAGCGCCTGGGGCACGCTGAGGTCGTCGTCCATGGCGGCGGCGAAGGCGTCGGGGATGACGGGGCTGCCGACGCCGGCGTAACGGGTGCCCGCGAGGCGTCGCTCGACGCGCTCGAGGAAGGAGCGGATGCGGTCGACCGCCGCCTCGGCCTCGGCGAGCGAGCCGGGGGTGTAGTCGAGTGTCGACCGGTAGTGCGCGGCGCCGAGGAGGTAGCGCACGGCGAGCGGTGATGCGAGCCCGAAGAGCTCGGCGGCGTACACCGAGTTGCCGAGCGACTTCGACATCTTCTGCCCGCCGACGTTCACGAGTCCGTTGTGCACCCAGTAGCGGGCGAACGCGTCGCCGGCGGCCGAGGACTGCGCGAGCTCGTTCTCGTGGTGCGGGAAGCGCAGGTCGAGCCCGCCGCCGTGGATGTCGAACTCGGAGCCGAGATAGCGGGTGACCATCGCCGAGCACTCGATGTGCCAGCCGGGCCGGCCGTCGCCCCAGGGCGAGCGCCACGATGCGGACTCGGGCTCCTCGGCCTTGCGCCCCTTCCAGAGTGCGAAGTCGCGGGGGTCGCGCTTGCCGCGCGGGTCGGCGTCGGCCGCGGCTTCCATGTTGTCGCGCGCCTGACGCGTGAGCTCGCCGTAGGCGGGCCAGCTCGCGGTGTCGAAGTACACGTCGCCCGAGGCATCCGGAGCCGCGTACGCGTGGCCGCGATCGATGAGGCGCGCGATCAGCTCGACCATCTGCTGCACGCTCGCCGTCGCGCGCGGCTCGTAGGTGGGGGCGAGGATGCCGAGCGATGCATAAGCCCCCGTGAACTCGAGCTCGACGCGGTACGCGAGCGCCCACCACTGCTCGTCGCCGGCGGCCTGCAGGATCTTGTCGTCGATGTCGGTGACGTTGCGCACGAAGGTGACGTCCGTGCCGCGAGCCGAGAACCAGCGGCGCATGATGTCGTAGACGAGGGCGCTCCGCAGGTGGCCGATGTGCGGGCTCGACTGCACCGTGGGACCGCAGACGTACATGCCGACGTGCCCCTCACGGAGGGGCACGAAGTCACGCAGGGCCTGGGCCTTCGAGTCGTAGAGTCGCACGGTCACCCGCCAAGCCTACCGGCGCGCCGATGCTCGACTCCGTGTGTTGCGCGTTTCGGAGATCGCCGGAGACTCGCCGTGCTGCAGGCACCATGCGGCGGCGTGTCGGCCGGAATCCCCGAATCGCGATACACACGGCGGGCGGCCCCGGATGCGCCCCGGGAGGCGACGCGTCGCCGGCTCGGCTCAGGCGGGCAGGAGCATCGCCGTCGCGATCGCGGCGACGCCCTCGCCGCGTCCGGTGAAGCCGAGCGCGTCGCTCGTCGTGGCCGTCACGCTCACCGGCGCGCCGAGGATGCCCGAGAGCAGTGCCTCGGCTTCGGCGCGGCGGGGGGCGAGCTTCGGACGGTTGCCGACGAGCTGCACGGTGACGTTGCCCACGACGAAGCCGGCCTCGCGTACCCGGCGCAGCGTCTCGAGGAGGAACACCTCTCCGTGTGCGCCGTCGAGTGCCGGGTCGGACGTGCCGAAGATGCCCCCGATGTCACCGAGCCCGGCAGCGGCGAGCAGCGCATCGCACACGGCATGGCTCGCCGCGTCGCCGTCGCTGTGGCCGGCGAGGCCGCGCTCCCCCGGCCACTCGAGGCCGGCGAGCCAGAGCGGGGTGGTCTCATCGGCGGCGAAGGCGTGCACGTCGACGCCGGTGCCGATGCGCGGCGCACGGCGAGTGGCCGCTGCCGAGGCAGCCGTGCCTCCCTTGGCGGTCGCCTCCGCAGCCACGAGCTGCTCGGCGCGACGCAGATCGGACGGCAGCGTCACCTTGAAGGCACGCGCGTCGCCCGGCACCACGTCGACGGGCAGCCCAGCGGATGCCACGAGCGCCGCGTCATCCGTGTGCTCGGTGCCGGCCGTGGCATACGCCTCGTCGAGCGCCTCGCGGGGGAAGCCCTGCGGCGTCTGCACGGCCGCGAGCTGGGACCGGTCGACGGTCTCGATGACCCGGCCGTCGCGGCCGACGCGCTTGATCGTGTCGACGACATCGAGCGCCGGGATGATGCCGTGACCGCGCGCGCGCACCGCGGCGGCCACCTCGTCGAAGACGATCGAGGGCGTCAGCGGCCGCGCCGCGTCGTGCACGAGGACGGTGTCGACGACGCGTGGCAGCACGGCCAGACCGCGGGCGACCGACTGCTGCCGGCTCGTGCCGCCGGCGACGACATCGAGGGGCGCGGATGCCGCGGCGGCCACGCCGGCGAACCGCTCACGGGTCTCGTCGACGCGATCGGACGGCACCACCAGCACGAGGTGCGGGGTCTCGCGCATGCCGAGCGCGGCATCGACGGCGACCGCGAGGATCGTCGACGAGCCGAGCGGCACGAACGCCTTCGGTTCGGTATGCCCGAGCCGGGTGCCGCTGCCCGCGGCGACGACGATGACGGCGACCGTTGACGCGCTCATTGGTCGAGCGTATCGCGGGTCGGGAGCGGCGGTGCCGCCCCGACCCGGGGAGGTGCGCCTAGGAGGCGAGCACCTCGTCGAGCACGGTCGAGGCCTGCTCCTCGTCGGTCTTCTCGGCGAGCGCTAGCTCGGAGATCAGGATCTGGCGTGCCTTGGCGAGCATGCGCTTCTCGCCGGCCGACAGCCCGCGATCCTGGTCGCGGCGCCACAGGTCGCGGACCACTTCGGAGACCTTGATGACATCGCCGGAGGCGAGCTTCTCGAGGTTCGCCTTGTACCGGCGCGACCAGTTGGTCGGCTCCTCGGTGAAGGGAGCGCGCAGCACCTCGAAGACCTTGTCGAGGCCCTCTTTGCCGATGACGTCACGAACGCCGACCAGGTCGACGTTCTCAGCAGGCACCTCGATGACGAGGTCTCCCTGCGTGACGTTCAGCTTGAGGTAGAGCTTCTCTTCACCCTTGATGATCCGTTTCTTCACTTCGGTGATCGTTGCGGCTCCGTGGTGGGGGTAAACGACGGTTTCGCCAACCTCAAAAAGCATGAATACGTGTCCTTTCGGCAACTATCAGGATATCACATCGATGATCGTGCTAAGGTTCGCCACCCCTCCGTGCGGGGTGCGCGCCGTAGGCTACACTCGACTCGTTCCCTTCGCGTGCGGGCCCTGACGGCCTGCGCGTCGCTCGCACTTGGAGGTTCTGTGAAGGCGCGTCTCGCGGCATCCGCCGTTCTGGCCGTTGGTCTCGTACTCGGCGCGAGCGGCTGCTCGATGCTCACCTATCAGGCCACCACCGAGCACTACGACCCGAGCGACGGAGTCTCGGCCGACGTCGGCGACCTCGACCTGCGCAACATCCTCGTGGTGAGCGAAGACGGCGAAGACGGCAACCTCGTCCTCACGGTCGTGAACACCGGCGACGAAGACGCCGAGCTCGGCGTGCAGGTCGGCGAGGGCGGCGGCGAGCCGCTCATCATCGAGGTCGAGGCCGGAGCCACCGTCAGCCTCGGCGGCGACGAGGAACCCCTGCTCCTCGAGGGCATCGACACGCAGCCCGGCGCGCTGCTCCCGCTCTACTTCCAGTACGGCACCGCCGAGGGCATCGAGAAGCTCGTCCCCGTGCTCGACGGGCGACTGCCCGAGTACGCCGACCTGGCTCCCTGAGTCAGATTCGCGCCACGGCGCCGGCCCGCTGCCCCGACGTGGTTCAGCCTTCGAAGCGATAGCCGAGCCCGCGCACGGTCACGAGTTGCACCGGTTCCGAGGGATGCTCCTCGATCTTCGAGCGGATGCGCTTGATGTGCACGTCGAGCGTCTTCGTGTCACCGAAGTAGTCGGAACCCCAGACCCGGTCGATGAGCTGGCCACGGGTGAGCACCCGCCCGGGGTTGCGCATCAGGAGCTCGAGCAGCTCGAATTCCTTCAGCGGCATGGGCACCGGCGATCCGTCGACTTCGACCGTGTGCCGGTCGACGTCCATTCGCACGCGTCCGCCCTCGATGATCGCCTCGTCGAAGTCCTCGACCTCGATGCGGCGGCGGAGCACTGCACGGATGCGCGCAAGAAGCTCTCTCGTCGAGTACGGCTTCGTGATGTAGTCGTCGGCGCCGAGCTCGAGCCCCACGACGATGTCGATCTCGGAGTCCTTCGCGGTGAGCATGATGATCGGCACCGTCGATCGGGTGCGGATCTCACGGCACACCTCCGTTCCGGGAAGACCCGGGAGCATCAGGTCGAGGAGCACGAGGTCGGCGCCGGCCCGGTCGAACGCGGCGATCGCGGCCGGTCCGTCGGCCGCGACCTCCACCTCGTAGCCCTCGCGGCCGAGAAGGTAGCTCAGCGGGTCGCTGAGGGCGATCTCGTCTTCGACGAGCAGGATGCGGGTCACGGTCGATCTCCTCGTTCGGGTGCGGCGGAGGCCGCCGCGTGTGCTGGTGCCGGGGCATCCGTCGTCGTCTCGTCGCCCGACTCGGTCGGGATCTCGGCCTCCGCGACGGGAAGCCGGATCATGAACGTCGACCCGCGTCCGGGCTGCGACCACACGCGCACGTCGCCGCCGTGGTTCTGCACGGTGTGCTTGACGATGCTGAGTCCGAGGCCCGATCCGCCGGTATTGCGCGAGCGCGCCTGGTCGACGCGGTAGAAGCGCTCGAACACCCGGTCGAGCTCGTCGGCCTCCATGCCGATGCCCTGGTCGGTGACCGCGATCTCGACGGTGCCGTCATGGACCTTCGCGCCGACACCGACGCGGCCCCCCTCGTTCGAGTAGGCGATCGCGTTCGAGACGAGATTGTGCACCGCGACGACCATGAGCGCCCGGTCGCCGTAGACCGCCGCGCCGGTCGAGGCCCGCACCGCGACGTCGACGTGCTTGGATGCCGCGACCACGCGGTTCTGGTCGACCGCGGTCGCGATGACCTCGTCGACGTCGACGAGCACGTCGGGTCGCAGGGCGTCGCGTGCCTGCAGGCGGGAGAGCTCGATGACCTCGCTCGTGATGCGAGCGAGGCGGCTCGCCTCCACCGAGAGGCGCCCGGCGAACCGCCGCACCTGCTCGGGTTCGTCGGCGGCCTGGTCGAGCGCCTCGGCGAGCAGGCTCACCGAGGCGATCGGCGTCTTCAGCTCGTGGCTGATGTTCGCGACGAAGTCGCGGCGCACCTCGTCGAGGCGGTGCGCCTCGGTGCGGTCTTCGGCGAGGACCAGCACGAACCGGGTGCCGAGCCGCGCCACCCGCACGTGCAGCCGGATGGTGGAGTCGCTGAACGGCCCGCGAGCCAGCAGGAGCTCGTCGGAGACGGTCTCGCCCCCGTGCCGAACGAGGGAGACGAGGTCGAGCAGCTCGGGGTGTACGAGCGCCTGGTGGCGCACGAGCCCCATCGCGAGCGCGCCGGGCGAGGCCTTCAGCACGTTGTTGGAGGGATCCAGCACGATGCCGGCCGAGTCGAGGACCCCGAGCACCTGGTCGACGCCGTCGGGAATCGTCGGAGCGACGACCCTCGCCGCATTCGAGCCGCGGCGCTCCGCCATGTGCAGCACGATCATGAAGGCGGCACCGAGGAAGACACCGAAGGCCAGTGCGGTGAGCACCAACCACGTGGAGTTCATGAGTCCCACACTAGCCAGCCGGATCGGGACCGATCGCACCGCTGCCATCGGCGCTGCGGGTACGTTAGTGAGTGTTCAGGCTCTCGGCACCTGCTGTTCACCTTGCACAGCGAGGATGTCCCAGGGAAGCCGGATCGAGCCGGTGTGCCCGCGTGCCCGCGGGACCGAGCAGACAAGGATTTCGTACATGCGTGAGGTGTTCCAGCAGGAACTGCGCGAGGTGCAGGAGCGACTCGTCGAGATCGCCGGCCTCGTCGCCGAATCGATCGACAAGGCGACCCGGGCGTTCAACGTGTCCGACGTGAGCCTCGCCGAAGAGGTGATCGCCGACGACAACCGCATCGACCAGGCGGCCGTCGAGCTCGACGAGCTGGCCATCACGATCCTCGCGAGGCAGCAGCCGGTCGCCCGCGACCTCCGCATCGTGGTGAGCGCGCTCCGCATCAGCGCCTCGCTCGAGCGCATGGGCGACATGTCGACGCACATCTCGCAGCTCGCCCGCTACCGCTTCCCCGACAAGGTCGTGCCGAAGTCACTGCGCCCGACCTTCGCCGAGATGGGCCGCCTCGACGTCGAGATCGCTCGCAAGCTCGTCGCGCTCCTCCGCACCGAGGACGTCGCGATCGCCGAGGACATCCGCAACGAAGACGACAAGATCGACGCGCTGCACCTCTCGGTCTTCGACAAGGTGCTCGGCGAGAAGTGGAAGGGCGAGGCCGTCGACACGGTCGATGCCACGCTCGCGAGCCGCTACCACGAGCGGTTCGCCGACCATGCCGTCTCCATCTCGAAGAAGGTGCAGTACCTCGCGACCGGTGACTGGGTTCCCGAAGACGCGTAGCACCGAGGGTCAGGCCGGGCGCACCCGGCAGCTATGACGAAGGGCGGGGGATGTCGCATCCTCCGCCCTTCGCCCGATTCTGCTCGGTGGGTGCTACTTCCTGCCCTGTGCGGCCACGGCCGCGGCGCCCGCGGCGGCCGCTTCGGGGTCGAGGTACCGGCCGGGCTCGAGCGGCATGAAGTCGTCGCCGAGGCGGTAGACGAGCGGGATGCCGGTGGGGATGTTGAGCTCGGCGATGTCGTCGTCGCTGATGCCGTCGAGGTGCTTCACGAGCGCTCGCAGCGAGTTGCCGTGCGCCGTCACGAGCACGACCTTGCCGGCCTCGAGGTCGGGGATGATGTCGGTCTCCCAGTACGGCAGCATGCGCGCGATCACGTCTTTCAGGCACTCGGTGCGCGGCAGCTCGTCGTCGGCGAGGTCCGCGTAGCGAGGATCGCCGACCTGCGACCACTCCGCGTCGTCGTCGAGCACCGGCGGCGGCACGTCGAACGAGCGGCGCCAGAGCTGGAACTGCTCGGGACCGTACTTCTCGAGCGTCTCGGCCTTGTCGAGGCCCTGCAGGGCACCGTAGTGACGCTCGTTCAGGCGCCAGGAGCGGCGCACGTCGATCCACGCACGATCGGCGACGTCGAGGGCGATGTTCGCCGTCTGGATCGCTCGGGTCAGCACCGAGGTGTGCTGCACGTCGGGTAGCACACCGTGCTCGACGAGCAACTCGCCGGCGCGGTTCGCCTCGGTCTTGCCGAGGTCGCTGAGCCGCACATCGACCCAACCGGTGAACAGGTTCTTCTGGTTCCATTCGCTGTTGCCATGGCGAAGCAGCACGAGGGTATGGGGCATGCGGACAGCCTACCGGCGCGGAATCCGCCGACCGTGATCGTGAACGCCCGTGACGGCGGCGGCTGCGACTGCCGCCGGGACTGCCGGCGCGACTGCGGTCCACGGCCCTCGCCGCGCGCCTGTCAGACTTGAGCCATGCCCTTCGACCCCGCTTCACACTCGGGTCACCGCCGGATGGGACATCGGGTCGGCACGGTCACGCGGGGCACCACGAACACCAACCGCCTGCGCCGCGTCGACCGGTGGATCGCCGCGCAGCCGGCGCTGCTGCATGCGACCGACCCGTTCGTCGTCGACCTCGGCTACGGCGCGAGCGGGGTCACCACCCTCGAGCTCGCGACTCGCCTCGCCCACGTGCGCCCCGACGTCGACGTGCTCGGCCTCGAGATCGACCCCGCGCGGGTCCGGTCGGCCGGGGAGCAGCTCGCCCGGGTCCGAGGCGGCGACAGCGCATTCGCGCCCGACGTGCGCCTCGACTTCGCGCTCGGCGGGTTCGAGGTTCCGACGCCGGGCGATCGCAGGCCCGCGGTCATCCGCGCGTTCAACGTCTTGCGGCAGTACGGGGAGTCCGACGTGGCGGGGGCGTGGCACCGGATGACCTCGCGGCTCGCGCCGGGCGGGCTCCTCGTCGAGGGCACCTGCGACGAGCTCGGGCGCGTGGCGAGCTGGGTCGGCGTCGGGGCATCCGGACCCCGCACCTTCACCGTGAGCCTGCGCCGGTCGGGTCTCGAGGCACCGTCGATCGTCGCCGAGCGGCTGCCGAAGGCGCTGATCCACCGGAACGTGCCGGGCGAGCCGATCCATGAGCTGCTCGCGGCGCTCGACCGGGCGTGGCGCGTGCACGCGCCGATGTCGGTCTACGGCGCGTCGCAGCGATGGATCGCGACGGTCGCGACGGTACGGCACGAGGGATGGCACGTGATCGGCGGCCCTCGCCGCTCACGCCTCGGCGAGCTCACCGTGCCGTGGGAGTCGGTCGCGCCGCACTGAGTGCAGCGCGTGGGCATCACTTGCGAATGCCGAGCCTCGGCAGTCGCGGCACGTCGACGGCCGCCCCGGCGTCGGCCGGCACGATCTCGACCTGCGCCGCAGCCACTTCGATGCCGTGGCTGAGCACGATGAGCGGCAGGTCCGCCGGCACCTGGCGCTTGACCACCGCGAGCGCGACCGGGCCGAGCTCGTGATGCATCGCGCTCGAGGTGATGCGGCCGACGGTGCGCCGCTCGGGCGCCTCGCCGGGGGCGGGCTCGGGTCGCACCTTCTCGCCGACGACCTCGTCGCCGGGTGCGGGCAGCACCGTGTCGCTGCCGTCGAGATGCAGCAGCACGAGCCTGCGTGGCGGCCGGCCGAGGTTCAGCACCTTCGCGACCGTCTCCTGGCCCTTGTAGCAGCCCTTGCCGAGGTCGACCGCACTCCGCAGCCAGTCGAGCTCGTGCGGGAT
>Ga0126306_10000904_pt1 | contig 15130 bp, 18 predicted proteins | sample Plot27_FD_92592 | JGI IMG/M metagenome (GOLD analysis project Ga0126306, IMG submission 92592) | Serpentine soil microbial communities from UC McLaughlin Reserve, CA, USA - Plot27 | ecosystem: Environmental > Terrestrial > Soil > Grasslands | place: USA: UC McLaughlin Reserve, Lake County...
GATGACGGTGCTTCGAACACCGCCGAGAACATGGCCCGCGACGTTTCTGCCTTCCTTGCCTGGTCGGCGGAGCCCAAGCTGGAGCAGCGAAAAGCGCTCGGCTTTCAAGTGATGATCTTTCTCGTCGTGTTCTCCGCTTTGGTCTATCTCGCCAAGCAGAAAATCTGGACGGGAATCGATCATTGAGCGGGTGATCGGGCCTGCCTTGCCATCGCTGGCCCGACACTTTATAAGCTCCGCCGCGGGCGCCGGTCACCCCTGGAGGAAGGCCCGTTGAAGCCAAGATGGAGCCGCTGGGCTCCATTTGATTTATCGAGACAACCTGAGGAGTTCCGCCATGGCTAAAGCAGTTTTGTTGAAGGCCGAGGCGCGTGCCGGGCAAGGCAAGGGGGCCGCCCGGGCCGTGCGCCGCGAAGGCCTGGTTCCCGCCGTCATCTACGGCGACAAGAAGGATCCCGCGCTCGTTTCCCTGAAATACCGCGACCTTCTCCCCCATGTGAACACCGGCCGCTTCACCGCAACCCTGGTCGATCTCGACCTCGGCGGCGAGACGGTTCGCGTGATCCCGCGCGATATCCAGTTCGAGCCGGTGCGCGACTTCATCATCCATGTCGATTTTCTAAGGCTTGGCAAGGACGCTCGCATCCGCGTCGAGGTTCCGGTGCACTTCCGGAATCACGAGGCGTCCCCTGGGCTGAAAGCGGGCGGCGTGCTCAACATTGTCCGCCACCAGATCGAATTCTTCTGCCCTGCCGACAGTATTCCCGAGGAGGTTCTCGTCGATCTTAGCGGCCTTCATATCGGCCAGTCGGTTCACGTCTCGCAGGTCAAATTGCCTGAGGGCGCGCAGCCGACGATATCCGAGCGCGATTTCACTATCGCCACCATCGCTGCTGCTGCTGCCGCTCCGGTCGAGGAAGAAGCTGAAGCAGCCCCGGCAGCTACCGAGGTCCCCGCCATTGCCCAGAAGGTACCGGCCGAAGGTGCCGCGGCCCCTGCCGCGTCCGGCAAGGAAGCTGCTCCGGCAGCTCCCGGCAAATCGGCAACTCCGGCCAAGAAGGAAGCTGGTGGCGATAAAAAGAAATAATCCGTGCGGACTCGCCTGGTTTTGCTAGGCAGGGATCGGCTTCATGTTGCTCTTCGTCGGCCTCGGCAATCCCGGGAGCCAATATGCCTTCAACCGCCACAACATCGGTTTCATGGCGGTGGATGCGATCGCCATCCACCATCGCTTCTCGCCATGGCGGCGCAAGTTTCAGGGAACGATTGCTGAAGGCATTCTCGCCGGCGTGAAAGTCATTGCCCTGAAGCCTGGAACCTACATGAATGAATCCGGCCGCAGCGTCGGCGAAGCCATGCGTTATTTCCAGTGCGCGAGCTCCGACATCTATGTGTTCCATGACGAGCTTGATCTCATGTCCGGCAAAGTTCGGGTGAAGACCGGCGGCGGCACCGCCGGCCACAATGGCATCCGATCGATCGACGCCCATATCGGCAGCGGCTTTCATCGAGTCAGGCTCGGCATCGGCCATCCCGGCGAGCGGCACCGGGTTCACGGCCATGTTCTCGGCGATTTCGCCAAGTCGGATAGGGAATGGCTCGAGCCGCTGCTCGATGCCATAGCCGAACATGTGGGTCTGCTTGCCACCGCCGGCGAGGCGAGCTTTCAGAACAAGGTCCATCTCGCGCTCAATCCGGTCGATAAGACCTTGGCGAACGGCGCGAAGGACTTGCCCTGATGGGTTTCCGCTGCGGTATAGTCGGGCTGCCGAATGTGGGCAAGTCCACCCTGTTCAACGCCCTTACCCGGACCGCTGCCGCCCAGGCGGCCAACTATCCCTTCTGCACCATCGAGCCGAATGTGGGCGATGTCGGCGTGCCCGACGAACGGCTCGACACCCTCGCCCGCATTGCGGGCAGCGCGCAGGTCATTCCGACCCGGCTCACCTTCGTTGATATCGCCGGCCTGGTCCGCGGCGCCTCGCGCGGCGAAGGGCTCGGCAACCAGTTCCTCGCCAACATCCGTGAGGTGGATGCCATTGCCCATGTCGTGCGGTGCTTTAGGGACGACGATGTCACCCATGTCGAAGGACGCATCGACCCCGTCGCCGACATCGAGACGATCGAAACCGAACTGATGCTTGCCGACCTCGACAGCCTCGAAAAGCGGATCGTGAATCTGGAGAAGCGCGTGCGCGGCGGCGACAAGGAGGCCAAGGAAACCCTGAGCCTTGTCAGCCGCTCGCTTCCCTTGTTGCGCGAGGGCAGGCCCGCCCGCCTGGTCGAACGCAAGCCCGAGGAACGCAAACTCTTCGATGCGCTCGGCCTCTTGACCTCCAAGCCCGTTTTATACGTGTGCAATGTCGAGGAGGCGTCTGCCGATCGTGGCAATGAATTCTCCGCTAAGGTATTTGCCCGCGCGCGTGCCGAAGGAGCCGAAGCCGCCGTGGTCTCTGCCAAGATCGAGAGTGAGATCGCCCTTCTCTCACCCGAGGAGCAGAAGGACTATCTCCGCGCCGTCGGCTTGTCGGAGCCGGGCCTCAACCGTGTGATCCGCGCCGGTTACAAACTACTGCATCTCGTTACGTTTTTCACCGCCGGCCCAAAGGAAGCACGGGCCTGGACGGTGACGAGCGGCACACGCGCCCCTGCGGCCGCCGGAGTCATCCATACTGATTTCGAAAAGGGCTTCATCCGCGCAGAGACCATCGCTTATGAGGATTATGTCGCCTTGAATGGTGAGGCAGGCGCACGCGATAATGGCAGGCTGCGGCTCGAGGGTAAGGACTACATTGTTGCAGACGGCGACGTGCTGCATTTCCGCTTCGCGCCCTGAACAGGCGCCTTGCGGGCGAGGTATGAAGTCACGGCAAAAATTTGCTATGTTCGCATCCTGCGCCTTGTGCAGCAGCTCTGGAAGATTGGCACCATAGGATGGGTACGGACACCGGCGTCACCAACTACCGAGCGAGCGGCAATGACCGCCTGCGGCATGTGTTCGTGCGCGATCTCGAGTTCATGGCGCTCCTGGGCGTGTATGAGCATGAGAAGCGCAAACCCCAGCGCATCGTCCTCAACATCGATCTGTCAGTACGCGAGGATCTGGTGAACCTGGCCGACGACATTGAGAATGTTGTGAGCTACGAGGCCGTCGTGAGGCGCATCGAAGCCATCGTGGCGGAAGGTCATGTTCATCTGGCCGAAACCTTGGCCGAGCGCATCGCCGAGGCGTGCCTGGCCGATGAGCGTGTGTCTGCCGCCCGGGTGCGCGTCGAGAAGCCCGACATCATACCCAACGCCCGCAGCGTCGGCGTCGAAATCGAACGCCTCCGCCAGCCGGCCGGTCAGCGATAGCGCGAGCATGACCTCAGGTACCGAGAAAGATACTGGACTGGCGCTCCCTTGACGCCCATGTGCCTATTGCCATGACCGCCGAGACCGATAACGAGGGCTTTGAAGAGGAACCCGCCGCCGACCTTTCTGCGCCGGGCCCCGACGTCATTCGACGTCTTGGCAGGATGCTGCCAAGCAGGCCTGGCGTCTATCGCATGATCGACGCCAAGGGTGAGGTGATCTACGTCGGCAAGGCGCGCAGCCTTCGCAATCGTGTGATGAATTATACCCGGCTCGGCGGCCACACCAGCCGCATCGCCGCGATGATTGCTGCCACCGCCAATATGGAATTCGTGACGACCGAGACCGAAGCCGAGGCGCTCCTGCTCGAAGCGAACCTCATCAAGAAGCACAAGCCGCGCTATAATGTCGTTCTTCGCGATGACAAATCTTTTCCCTATATCCTCATAGCCCGCGACCATCGCGTGCCGCAGCTTGTCAAGCATCGCGGCGCCCGTAGCCGCAGAGGCAGCTACTTCGGGCCATTCGCTTCCGCCTGGGCCGTCAACCGCACAATCAACTCTCTTCAAAAGGCGTTTCTTCTGCGCTCCTGCAGCGATTCGGTTTTCGAAAACCGCACACGCCCCTGCCTCCTCCACCAAATCAAGCGCTGCTCCGCCCCCTGCACTGGGGAAATCGACGAGACCTCCTATCTGGCGCTTGTCGATGAGGCCGAGGACTTTCTGCGCGGCCGCAGCGCCGTGATGAAGGAAAGGCTCGCCGCCCAAATGCAGGAGGCTTCGGACAAGCTCGACTTCGAACTGGCGGCGCGCTACCGCGATCGCATCTCCGCCATGAGCGTCGTCACTTCGGTCCAAGGCATCAACCCTGAAACGGTGGACGAAGCCGACCTCTTTGCCATCGCACAACAGGCCGGCCACACCTGCGTCCAGGTTTTCTTCTTCCGCGCTGGTCAGAACTGGGGCAATCGCGCCTATTTTCCCCGCGCCGACAAAAGCCTCGGCGAGGCCGAAATCCTCGGCTCTTTCCTCGCCCAGTTCTACGACGACAAGCCGCTGCCTCCCGTGATTCTTCTCTCGCACCCGGTAGAAGAGCAGGACCTGCTGGCCGAGGCCTTCTGCACCCGTGCCGGACACAGAATCGAGATCCTCGTGCCCCAGCGCGGTGAAAAACGCTCGCTCGTCGATCACGCCCTTGCCAACGCCCACGAGGCGCTGGGCCGCCGGCTTGCTGAATCGCAATCGCAGTCGCGGCTGCTCGACGGCGTTGCACGAGTGTTCGGTCTGGACGCAACGCCCCGCCGGATCGAGGTCTTCGACAATTCCCACATCCAGGGTGCTGAGCCGGTAGGGGCCATGATCGTTGCGGGGCCGGAGGGCTTTATCAAGAATCAGTACCGAAAATTCAACATGCGCAGCGAAGCGGGCGCGCTCGGCGATGATTTTGGCATGATGCGCGAGATGCTCACCCGCCGTTTCACCAGGCTGCTCAAGGAGGAGGCCGAAGGACAAGCTTCAGCCGAAGCCGATGTTCAGCACCGCCCCGACCTGATCTTGATCGATGGCGGCCAGGGTCAAGTTTCGGCCGTCAGGGCCGTTCTGGAGGATCTGGGCCTCCACGGGCTTCCCGTCGCCGGTATCGCCAAGGGATTGGAACGCGACGCCGGCCGCGAGCATTTCTATCTTCCCGGCAAGGAGTCTTTCATGCTCGATTCCCGCGACCCGGTTTTGTACTATGTCCAGAGGCTCAGGGATGAAGCTCACCGTTTTGCCATCGGGTCCCACCGCGCGAAGCGCTCGAAGGCCATTGGCATCAATCCTCTCGATGAAATTCCGGGCATTGGACCCGGGCGCAAAAAAGCCTTGCTTATGGCATTTGGATCGGCAAAAGCGGTAAGTCGCGCAAGTGTCGGCGACCTTGAAAAGATAGACGGCATCAGCCGGCAGCTTGCTGCGGCCATTTACGATTTCTTCCATGAGGGAGGAAAATAGGTGTGTCTACGCGGGAACAGACGACCACCTTTGCTGGCCAGACGATGGTTCTGAGCCTGCCTAACATTCTCACCTACGGACGCATCCTCGCCGTACCGGTGGTGACCGGCTGTATCCTTTGGCGCGGCGACAATGCCCGCTGGTTGGCGCTTTTCGTCTTCATCGTCGCTGCTTTCACCGATTTTCTCGATGGCTATCTTGCCCGCCGCTGGAAGCAGCAATCTGCTTTGGGCCGCATGCTTGATCCCATCGCCGACAAGCTCCTGGTGGCGGCCACGCTATTGGCTCTCGCCGGCGATAAAACCATCTACGGCATGCACACCTGGGCCGGCGTTATCATCATCTGCCGCGAAGTTCTGGTATCGGGCTTGCGCGAATTCCTGGCCGAGCTTCGCGTCTCCGTGCCCGTTACCCAGCTTGCCAAGATGAAGACCGGCCTTCAACTCGTCGCCGTCGCCTTCCTGATCGCCGGCCCGGCCGGAGATAAGCTCTTTTCCTATACGACCCCGATAGGCCTCGCCGGCCTTTGGGTTGCCGCGGCCCTCACCCTCTACACCGGCTACGACTATTTCCGTGCCGGTCTGAGCCACGTGGTAGACGAAAAACCGCGATGAAGATTCTATATTTCGCCTGGGTGAGGCAGCGTGTCGGCATGGCAGAAGAAACACTTGCCCCGCCCGACGATGTTACGACCGTAGCTGGTCTGATCGACTGGCTCAAATCACGCGATGAGAGCTACGCCAATGCCTTCGCCGATTTGCGTGTCATTCGCGCTGCCGTCAATCAGCAGCTCGTGCCGCTCGACGCCCCGCTCGCAGGCGCGCGTGAAATAGCGTTTTTTCCGCCCGTCACCGGCGGGTGAGATGGGTCCTTACACAATAGAAATTCCCTTCCGCCGGCTTTTCGCCTCCGGGTGAAGGAGAGGTGGGAGGCCGGCCCTCCTAGGTGCCTACTTCAAAGAGTAGGACTGGTGCCCACTTCCGTTAATTTCGAGAATCCCTCTCCCCATTTCATCTTCGTCATGCGCGGACTTGATCCGCGCATCCGGCCGGATCAAGTCCGGCCATGACGTAGTGGGTGAAACTGGCTCAGAGGCTTTCGCCGGAATGACGATGGAGGGACGCGTCTGCGCGCGCTTGATCCTATGCTGCAGCGGCCTGCTTGGGCATGACCTCCGCGAGATAATCCTCGCGCAAAGCCTTGGTGATGTCGCCGACCTCGAACCGGTAGGGACCGATCTCGGAGACCGGAGTGACTTCCGCGGCCGTGCCCACGATAAAACATTGGTCGAACCCTGCCATCTCCTCGGGCATGATCGCCCGCTCGATAACGTTGATCTGCCGCCGCTCGGCAAGTCCCATCACTGTTCGCCGCGTTATACCGTCCAGGAAGCAGTCGGGCGTCGGGGTGTGCAGCTCGCCATTTCTGACGAAGAAGATGTTCGCTCCTGTGCATTCGGCCACCTGTCCGCGCCAGTCCAGCATGAGCGCATCCGCGTAGCCCTTGCGCTCGGCCGCGTGTTTCGACAGCGTGCAGATCATATAGAGGCCGACCGCCTTTGCCTTGGCCGGTGCGGTCCTCGGATCGGGCCGGCGATATTCCGCCATGTCGAGGCGGATCCCCTTCATCACCTGGGCCGGGTCGAAATATGCCGGCCATTCCCAGACCGCTATTGCAACATTGATCTTTGCCGCCTGTGCCGAAACTCCCATCATCTCCGAGCCGCGCCACGCGATTGGCCGCACATAGGCATTGGTGAACCCCTGCCGCAGCAGCGTGGCCCGGCAGGCCTCGTCGATTTCACCGACGGTGAAGGGAATTTCCATGTCGAGCATCTCGGCCGACAGGAACAGCCGCTCCGTATGCTCCGTGAGCTTGAAAATTTCCCCGCCATAGGCGCGCTCGCCTTCAAATACCGCGCTCGCATAATGCAATGCGTGCGTCAGCACATGGACCTTGGCATCCTTCCACGGCACGAACGCGCCATTCATCCAGATCACGCCTTCGCGTTGGTCGAAAGGAATGATAGCCATGGCGCTTCTCCTCTGCGGGCTCTCACGCGGTATTGAAAGGTCTGGAATATTATTCCATCGGCACTTGTTTTTCTGTAATGGTTGGATAAAAATATGTCAATATGGCTGACATAAATATAAGGCTGCTGCCCCGGACAGATGAGTCCCTCGTCGAGCTCGTGGAGCTTTTCTTTTTCGCTTATCGCGACTTTACCGCCGATCCCGATCATATCCTTGCCAAGATCGGCTTCGGGCGCGCCCATCATCGCGTGCTTCACTTCGTCGGCCGCAATCCCGGCATGACGGTGGCCGAGCTGCTCGACATACTCAAGATCACCAAACAGTCGCTTGGCAGGGTTTTGCGCGAGCTGATAGAGAAAGATTATGTCCTTCAGGAGGAGGGATTGCAGGATCGCCGGCAGCGCCTTCTTTATCTGACCGGCCGCGGGGAAGGTCTGCACCAGGAACTCATCTCGCCGCAGCTCACGCGTTTCGATCGCGCGCTGGCCAGATCTCCCGGCAGCGAAAAGGCGTTTAAAGACATGCTGCTGCATATGATCGATGGTGAAGGACGCGAGCAGTTGCGCACAATCCAGGCACGCGCCCGCAAGCGCGCGAAGGGAGATCGCTGAATGGCGGAAATGGGCGACATCACGCCGCATATTCTCGTAGTGGACGACGACCGCCGTATTCGCGAGCTCATTGCGTCTTTCCTAAGCGGGCACGGCTTGCGCGTGACCGCCGCAGCCAGCGCGGCCGAGGCCCGTGAGAGAATGCGTGGCCTGGCTTTCGATTTGATCGTTCTCGACATCATGATGAAGGGAGAAACCGGTATCGAGCTCACCCGCTCGATTCGCGCCGAGAGGAACAGCGTTCCAATTCTGCTCCTGTCTGCTCTCAGCGACGCGCCGGACCGCGTTAATGGACTTGCATCCGGCAGCGACGATTATTTGCCGAAACCCTTCGACCCCATGGAACTGCTGCTGCGCATCCGCAGCATCCTCCGCCGCAGCGATGGAACAACCCGTTTAGGCGAGGAAGTCCGCTTCGGCACCTGTACGTTCCACCTCGCCCGCGGCGAGTTGCGCCGCAACGGAGCCGCCGTTCGGCTCACGACGCGCGAACGTGAGCTCCTGCGCCTTTTTGTCGAAAAGGCCGGCACGACGATCGGCCGCACCGAACTGATGCATCCGGGCACCGAGGAAAATGCCCGTACCATCGACGTCCAAATCAACCGGCTCCGGCGTAAGATCGAGGCCGACCCGGCAGCTCCCGTTTATCTGCAAACCATCCGTGGTGCAGGTTATACTCTCTACCTCGACTAGGAGGTTCGCAGGATGACCAGCGTGGCCGACAGCCGCCCTGACCGTGGCAAGCGGAACAGCATGCTCTGGCACGTGAACCGCTTTCTCGAGCGCCACCTGCCCGATCGCCTCTATCCCCGCTCGCTGATCATCGTCGTCGCGCCGATGGTGATCCTCCAGGCGATCATGGCGTTCATCATCATGGAGCGCCATTGGGATAATGTCACCAAGACGTTGGCCAAGAGCTTGGCGCGGGAAATCACCTTCGTCACTGCCCTTTACGAAGGATCTCCAAAAACGCCGGAAGCGATCGCGGCGCTCATTGCCACTGCGAACGAGACGCTCGATGTCGTCTTTTCCATCGAGCATCTTTCCGACTTGCCGGCATCGCCGCCCGAGCCGCTTTTCTCCATCGTCGACAACAAGCTCACCAAATATCTGGAGCAGCGCGTAAGCAACCCGGTTGCCGTCGATACGGTTGGGCAAGCCGGCCAGATCGACGTGCGCATCAAGCTCGCTGACGATCTCGCGCTCCGCTTGCTGACCAGGAAGGAGCGTGCCTATGCCTCTAACACGTCGATCTTTCTGACCTGGCTTGTCGGTTCCTCGCTGGTGCTCCTCGCTCTGGCGATCTTGTTTCTACGCAAGCAGATACGCCCCATTCAGGATCTGGCCAAGGCAGCCCGCAGCTTCGGCATGGGCCGATCGGTAAATAATTTCCGTCCTTCGGGAGCGCGCGAGGTAAAGGAAGCTGCCAGCGCTTTCATCGCAATGAAGGAGCGCATCGAGAAGCACGTCGAGCAACGCACCGCCATGCTCGCAGGCGTGTCTCACGATATCCGCACGATCTTGACTCGCTTCAAGCTCGAATTGGCGATGCTCGACAAGCATCCCAAGCTTGGCGCGCTGCAGCAAGACGTCGACGAGATGCAGCGAATGCTCGAAGGCTACATCGCTTTCGTGCGCGGCGATGATGGAGAAAAAAGTACAACCACCGATCTTGCTGCCCTGCTGCGCGAAGTCGCCAACGATGCTGGACGCAGTGGATTGCCCGTCGCTCTGCAAGTGCCTCCCGCCCTCATGGTTGCGGTCAAGCCGCAGGCATTCAAGCGCTGCATCGCCAATCTGGTCACCAATGCGCTTCGCTATGCCGGCCAGGTTTCGCTTGGAGCCTCGCAGGCCGATCATCAGCTGACTGTTACCATCGACGATGACGGGCCGGGGATTCCGCCTGAACGCCGCGACGATGTGTTCAAGCCGTTTTATCGCCTAGATGATGCCCGCAATCTCGACGAAAGCGGCACAGGGCTTGGGCTTTCGATTGCCCGCGACATTGCGCGTGCGCATGGCGGCGACGTCATGCTTCATGAAAGCCCGGCGGGAGGATTGCGTGCAGAGATCCGCATTCCGGTATGAGGCGACTGGCATTGCTGCTGCAATCATGCAAAATTTTGTGAATTGCCCGCCTCTGCCATTGACCGGTGCGCCGTTATGCGGCATGTACCCCACCATGTGCAGGAAACCCGCCATGTATGTCGTCAATTGGCTCCGCCAAAACCTCGGCGGCCGGGTCTGCACATGCGTTGACAGCTAGTTCGCTTCTTACAAACGCTAAGCTCCCGACCCCGCCGCCAAACTCCGCCGGCGGGTTTTGATTTTCTCGTCGGCGCCATCCGAAGGAGGAAATCATGATCCAGTTCACATCAATCCTTAGCCAATCATTTCCCTGCCTGGAAACTGTCAAACAATCGTCACCGAACACCTTTAGCGGAGCCGCATCATGATCTCCAACGAAACACTGCCTTTAAAGCCGCTCGAAACGGCGCCCTTGCCCAATCGTCTGATGAGCCGTGTCCGGCACTGGCGAAGCGCGGCCCGCACCCGCCGGCTGCTGCTCGATCTCGACGACCGGATGCTGCGTGACATCGGGCTCTCGCGCAGCGAATTGCTCTTCCCGCCGCGCGCCATTGGGTTCGGCCAGCCGTCGGCACCCAAGCTCACTCCGCTCGCGACAATGATCATGACCGTTCTCGTGGTCGTCGGCTCGTTAGCGATGGTGATGGTGGCGGGCAACAGAGAGGCCGCCCGGCCGATGCAGCTCGCCTCTTGCGCTCTATTCGAATCGCACTGCCTTGCGGGCGCTGTGCGTTTCGGACATTAGTGTTTTCATTCAGATCGCTCCGGCCCTGTGGGCCGGGGCTAATAAAGCCGTCCCCCATTCGGCACTTTGCGGTCGATCGTAACCAGCACCACTTCGCCCTGTTCATCGGGAAAACCCAATGTGAGCACTTCCGATCGGAACGGGCCGATCTGTCGTGGAGGAAAATTTACGACGCAGGCCACCTGCCGCCCCACCAGCATTTCCGCAGAATAATGCTTGGTGAGCTGGGCTGAGGATTTGCGCAGGCCGATCGCCGGGCCGAAATCGATCATGAGCTTGAAGGCCGGCTTTCGCGCCTCCGGGAACATTTCAACGGCAGTAATCGTGCCCACCCGCACATCGACCTTGCTGAAATCCTCGAAGTTGATTTGCGGCATCGCGCCGGCGTCTTTCATGACGTCTTCCCCCTGCCGAAAAACTGCCGGCCTGCTGCCCCCGCTGCCTTTGCCAGTCCTCCAATGACTGCGATGACCGTGCCCGCCCGGTCGCTGAATGCCGCCCAGTCTCGCAGAGCCCTGTCCAGCGCCGCCATCGTCCGCGAAAGCCCCGGATCGTCGTCTCCAATCCAGGCCGCGAGTGCTTTGACATAAGCTCGGCCCAAGCCCAGCTTTCCCAAGGACTGCCAGGCCGGTTCCTCTTCAACCTTGGCCGCAGCGGCAATCCAGCCGACCGTGACGGCAACAGACTGCAGCATGACCGCAGCCTCGCCCGGATCGCCGATCCGCCGCTTCATAACGCTGCCGATCACCGGCCGGTACGGCTGCATGATTTCCACCCGTTTGATGATCACGTCGAAAAGCCGGTCATGTGCTTCGCCCTCGGCGGGATATTTCTCGAATACCAGCAGCATGGCTCCGTCGATGTCCCGCGAGAAATCCCGCAATATTGCCGCCTTGGATGGAACATCGCGCATCATCGCGGCAATGCTCAGTCCCGACTGCTCCGCAATTGCCGCCATGGTGATCTCATGCCAGGGTCTGCGCTCTGCAAGCGCAAATGCCGCCTGGCGTATCCTGAGCTTATTGGCGCCGAAATCACCCATGCCCCTGCCTGCCATAGCGACAGGGGCGGCGCAAGCCAATCGGTTCGGTGACTTCAGCCGGCAAGCTCGCGTGAGCGTTTCTCCGCCGCCGCGAGCGCGTCTTCGAAAAGCTTCATCATGCCGTTCTCCGCCATCAAGACCTGAAGCGCGGCATGGGTCGTGCCTTTTGGCGATGTCACATTCTGTCGGAGCGTCGCGGCGGGCAATCCGCTGACCCGCATGAGCTCCCCTGAGCCCGATACGGTCGCCCGTGCCAGCCGCGTTGCCAGCTCCTCGGGCAGGCCGAGCTTCTTGCCGGCTTCTGCGAGACATTCGGTAAGAAGGAAAACATAGGCCGGGCCGGATCCGGACAAGGCCGTGACCGCATCGATCTGCCGCTCATGGGCAACCGTCACCACTTCTCCGATAGCCGACAGGAGCGCGCGCGCCAGGGCGTGCTGCGTACTGCTCACGTTCTTGTTTGCCGCCATGGCCGTGATGGCACGGCCGACCGCCGCCGGTGTGTTCGGAATCGTGCGGATGATGGGGGCATCGCTGCCGAAATATTCCTCGAAGAATGCGATGGTTTTTCCTGCGACCACCGAGAGTATCAGCGGGCGCGAGCTTCGCAGCGGTGCTATCGCCGGCATCGCATCGGTGGCGGTCTGCGGCTTCACCGCCACCACGATGATCTCCGCATCCGCAATACCGCTTATCGGCGGGTTTAAGGAAATGGCGCTCTGCGTGATGAGGGACTTCACGTCCGCCGATGGCGCCGGGTCGATGACGGCGAGTTTCGCCGGATCAATATCCTCTTTCAGCCAGCCTTCCAGCATGGCGCCGCCCATCTTGCCGGCGCCCACCAGCACAAGCCTGCCCGCAAGCGAAATGGTCATGCTTCACCCTGCGTCTCCATCAGGCTCGACTGGATTGCTTCTTCCGCGCTCTTGCCGGCCCAGATGACGAACTGGAAAGCTGGAAAATAGCGCTCGCACGCTTCCAGCGCCAGACGCAGCAGCGTTTCGCACTGCGCATCGACGATTTCAACGCCGCCGGTAAGAATCAGGCCATTGCGGAACAGCAGCACGCCGTCATGGCGCCAAATGTCGAAATGGCCGAAATAAAGCTGCTCGTTGATGAGCGAAATCAGCCGCGCCACCTCTTCACGGCGGTTGGCCGGCACCTTCAGATCGAAGGTGCAGGCAAGATGCAGCCCCTCTATGTCGTCGCGCCAGTTGATGCAAAGGTGCAGATCGCTCCACGAGCCCTGCACGATCATGTGAACTTCATCGTCGCCCGGCCGGTCGATCGACCAGTCGTGAGCCGCGGCTATCTGCTCGATTCGATCAATTGGGTTTGCATTTTCCTGAACAAGCGCCCGCACGGCGGTCATGACGATTCCTCACTTTCATGCCGCTCGGCCGGGCCGAATCCCAAGCCGAATCACATCAGCAACCCAACTTGCCGGACCCGATTCGCCGCATCAAGTGCGCACGAGTCCTCGGCAAGGATTCTCCACATCTCTTGCAGGCATGGCAGTGACTCAGGGGAAGCTTAGCTCAACGGAGCTGCCGGGCTGCCAGCCGGGCCGAGCTTGGATTCCAGCTCGTTGATCCGCTGCTGCAGACGCTCGTTTTCCTCGCGTGCCTTCGCCGCCATCTGCTTCACGGCCTCGAATTCCTCGCGTTGGACGACATCCATTCCCGACATCGCCCGCTCGATCTGTGTGCGGACGAGTGAGTCGAACTCCCTGCGCGCGCCCTGCGCCGCTCCCGCCGCATTCGACATGAGTTTGGCTAGTTCATCGAAAAATCGCGAAGAGGTCGTGGTCATGGCCGTTCCTTCCGGGCTGTCGGACCCAAACTAGGCAGACAGCCCCAACCTTTCAAGTGAGCCGCGTAGCGCTTGACAGTCCATCGGCCTTCCCGCTCTTTCCCCCAGATGATTCGACACGCCGCTCTCGCCTTTCCCGACATCGACCCGATTGCCATTTCCATCGGACCATTCGAGGTCCGGTGGTACGCCCTGGCTTATGTCGCGGGCCTGCTTTTTGCCTTGGCCTATATGAAGCGTCTTGTCCGCAGCCCGGCACTGTGGGACGGCAAGCCCCCGACGATGACGCCCGAACACGTCGACGACCTTTTTCTATGGGCGACGCTCGGCGTTATTCTGGGCGGCCGCCTCGGCTATGTCTTTTTTTATGATCCAGGCTATTTCGCTGCCCATCCGCTGGACATCGTGAAGCTTTGGCAGGGCGGAATGTCTTTTCATGGCGGCTTCCTCGGCTCCATTGTTGCCTGCTGGGCTTTCGCCCGCGCGCGGGGAATTCGCCTTGATCAGCTCCTCGATCTCGCTGCCGCTGCCGTTCCGGTGGGGCTGGGCCTGGGCCGCTTGGCGAATTTTATCAATGGCGAGCTTTATGGACGTGTCAGCGAGGTCCCCTGGGCCATGGTATTTCCCCATGGCGGGCCGCTTGCCCGCCACCCGAGCCAGCTCTATGAAGCGTTTCTGGAAGGCTTCTGTCTCTTTCTGCTCTGCCGTATTGGCACGCACCGCTTCCTTGCCCTGCGCCACCCCGGTCGCGTTGCCGGGCTTTTCGTCCTGGCCTACGGCTTGATTAGGATATTTGTGGAGTTCTTCCGCGAACCCGATCCGCAGATTGGCCTTTATGCAGGAATTATAACGCGCGGAATGGTGCTCTCCATCCCCATGCTTGCCCTCGGCTCATGGCTGTTGATCCGCTCCCGTCGGACATGACCGAAGCGACGACACCGCTCGAGCGCGAACTCGCCGGCCTCATCGAGATGGAAGGCCCTCTCCCTCTTGATCGCTTCATGGCCCTCTGCCTCGGTCATCCGAGGCATGGCTTCTACATGACCCGCGATCCCCTCGGCGCGGCCGGCGATTTCACCACCGCCCCCGAAATAACCCAGATGTTCGGTGAGATCATTGCAATCTGGCTCATGCAATGCTTCGACCTAATGGGCCGGCCCGCCGCGGTCGACCTGATTGAGCTTGGCCCCGGGCGCGGCACGCTGATCGTCGATATTATGCGCGCCGGCCGGGCGATGCCGGATTTTCTCGGCTCCGTTCGGCCGAGGCTCGTGGAAATGAGCCCCCATTTGCGCGCTCTTCAGGCGAGCACGCTGCAAGCCGCCGGCATCGAGGCGACCTGGCATGGCAGTCTCGATGAAATTCCTTCAGGACCCACCTTGCTGTTAGCCAATGAATTTATCGATGCCCTGCCCGTCCGCCAGTTTCAAAAATTGCAGAACGGCTGGGCGGAA
>Ga0126306_10000905_pt1 | contig 15127 bp, 17 predicted proteins | sample Plot27_FD_92592 | JGI IMG/M metagenome (GOLD analysis project Ga0126306, IMG submission 92592) | Serpentine soil microbial communities from UC McLaughlin Reserve, CA, USA - Plot27 | ecosystem: Environmental > Terrestrial > Soil > Grasslands | place: USA: UC McLaughlin Reserve, Lake County...
AGGCCCTGGTGGAGCGAGCGAACCTGCAGCCCGGCCACAGGGTGCTGGTCCACGCCGGCTCCGGGGGGTCGGCGCCTCCGCCATCCAGCTGGCCAAGCACCTGGGGGCGACCGTCACCACCACGACCGGCCCCAGCAACCTGGAATGGGTCCGTGTTGCGCCAGCTGCTGACGAGGGCGCTGACGCCGTAGCCCTCGGTCAGCTTCGTCCAGGCCAGCGCCCGGCTCCCCGTCGGCCCGCTGCTGGCGGTGGTGCGGTTCGCGGCGCCGCTGGCCGTGGTGTCGGATCGGCTGCTCGCCGAGGCCGGGTCGCTGGAGGCCATCGACGACCACAGCTGCCGCTACGTCTCCGCCCCCGACGCCTGGGAGTGGCGGGCCATCGCCGTCGCCCTGGTCGGCGTCCCCTACACCATCGAGGGACCGCCCGAGCTCATCGCCAGCTCCCGCGAGCTCGCCGCCCGCATGGCCCGCGCGACCGAGGGCGGCTAGCGGACGCCATGGAAAGGTTCTCCGGACATGCCCGGGACGCGATCAGTCGCCGTCTGGGAGGTCGTCCACCGAACGGTAGCGGCCGTGCAGGTAGGCCAGGGGATCCTCCAGGTCGGGGAGCTCCAGCTGCTCGATGACGCCTTGGACCAGCTCGCCGTGGCCGGCGGGGGTCGATCCGGCCAGGCGGCAGGCCGCTCGTGGGCGGCTGCCGCCGAGCACCGGTCCCCACGGTGACGCGGCCACCTCCAGGCGCTCGAACGGGGCCCGGATCGGGGGGCGGACCTCGGCGAACCGCTCGGCCAGGCGCCGGTCGCCGGCGGCGAGGACGTGGACGACGAACGCCTTGGTGTCCTGCAGGGCGTCCCAGAAGGCCGAGGTCGGGTCGATCAGGCCGAGCACCCGGGCCGGCTGGCCCTCGGCGACCAGGATCGAGGAGACCGTCAGGCCGGCCCCGCCCGGCGGGCGACCGGCCGTCCAGATGGTGACCGGCGCCACCAGCCGCCCCCGCAGCCGGCGGGCCGGGTCGCGACGCCCGGCCGGGACAGCGAAGGGGGGCTGGCCCCCGATGCGGATGGGTTCCTCACCGCTGACCATGCGCCATTGTGCAGGCCCGCGCCGGATCCGGTCAGCCCGCGGTCCTCTCGCCGGCGCTCCGCCGCCACTCGCGCCCGATCGCGCGAAGCAGCGCCGGATACACCCCCAGGTACCGGAAGGGCTTGATGGCCGCCATGTAGAGGGCGCCGAGGAGCCCGTTCGGTTTCACCAGGACGGCCATCTGGCCGCGGTAGCCGCCGGCCCCGTCCGGGACCCAGCCGATGTGCATCACCCCGTGCACGGTCCGGTTGGCCAGCTCGGCCGCCCACTCGTCGTGGGTCAGGTAGACGGAGGTGAACGGAACCGCGCGGAGGTCGGGCCCCCGGGGGCCCTCGCGCAGGTCCGCCGGCAACCGGTCCCGCAGCGTCCGCACCCGGGCGCCGATGCCAGCGTCGGGGCTGTCCCAGCCAAGCAGCTCCCCGAGCTTCCAACGGACCGCGAAGAGCATGCGCGACACCGGGGTGGAGAGGTGCTCCCCTCTGCCGGGGGCACCGTCCGCGAACTGGTGCACGAGCCGCTCGAGGTCGTCGGGACCGCCCGGTGTCGGGATCGCCCACACGTCCTCGACATGGAAGTCGCCGGCGATCTCGTGGATCCGCCAGGGACGGGACGTGTGCGCGGTCCTGGGGAGCCTCATGGGCGGGCCTCCTGTTCCTACAGTCGGCGCTCGGGCCGGTGCCGAGGTGGCGCCATCGGGTCGCCGTCGAGCGGGGTGAGCTCGAAATGAACCGTCCTGCCGGTCTTGGCGCGGCCGAGGCGGTGGGTCAGGGGTACCAGCAGGCCGTGCAGCAGCGGGTGCTTGGCGGCCAGCAGCCGGGCGGCGTGGCTGGCCTCGACACCCTCCAGCCGCCTGGCCTGGGCGTGGATGGCCGGGCCGGTCGGCCGGCCACGGGCTGTGGACGGGGCGACCTCGACGGCCGGGTTGTGGCGGATCCGCCTGGTCTTCCCGGCCTTCTCGAAGCTGCGGACAACGGCCCGGTCGCCGTCGACGGCGATGCTCACCGGGGTGCCGACCGGCCGACCGTCGCGGCGGTAGCTGGTCAGCACCACCGTCTTCTGGCGGACGAACCGGACCAGCGGCGGGCTGGCGGCGACGCCGACCTCGCCGACCACCCAGCCGAGCTGGCGGAGCCGCACGACCAGGGCGACGGCGGTGACCAGGGTCAGGGTGGCCAGCCCCCAGGGGTCCCAGCCGTGGCCGCCCAGGTCCAGGTCGACGGCGTGGTTGACCGTGTGCACCAGGCTGGCGACCAGGAAGCCGGCCAGGGCGAGGGCCGGGCCGTCACGCCAGGTGGTGGCCAGCAGCAGGGTGATCCCGATGCCGAGCTGGAACGCGCCGGCGTCATGGACGAAGTGGGTGTGGCGGGGAAAGCCGGTGGCGTCGGCGAAGGGGCCGGGCGCGAGCAGGGCCCACGCCCCGGCCGTCACCATGAACACCCCGGCGAGCAGGGTCACGGCGAGCACCAGCCCACGACCCGGCCCCGACCCTGGGACGGTCGCTGGCCCCCTTCGGGTGGTCGCGCCGGTGCTGGTGTGCCGCAGGCTCATGGTTCCTGGTCCTCCTCTTGGCGGCCGTCGAGCAGCCCGGCCGCGAGCTCGGCCAGGGCGGCGACGTAGCGGTCCTCGTCGATCCCGGCCGGGTGCTTGCCGAAGATGTCGCCGAGCAGCCAGTAGTGCGAGGTCGCGTTGACCAGCACCGCCGCCAGCGCCGGCCAGTCCCGCTCCTGGGCTCGGGTCCCGGCCTGCTCGGCCAGCCAGGCGGCGACCACCCGGTAGACCGGTTCGATCTCCTCCTGGGCCATCTCGGCCAGCAGGTCGGGGAAGCTGGCCAGGTCGCGGACCAGCAGCCGGCTCAGGTCGCGCTCCTGGTCCAGCCGGCGCAGCCCAGCCCGGGCGATCACCGCCAGGCGCTCCGATCGTCCCAGGGTGGCGAAGCCCGCTGGGTCGGCGATGAAGCTGAGCAGCTCCTCGCCGGCGGCGATCTGCTGGCGGACCCCCTCGGCCAGCAGGGCCTGCTTGGACGGGAAGTGCCGGTACAGGCTGCCCGAACCGGGCGACAGGCCGGCCGCCGCCTCGATCTGGGCGACCGTGGTCGTGGCGTAGCCCTGCTCGCCGAACAGGCGCATCGCCTCGGCCATGATGCGCTGGCGGGTCGGCCGGGCCTCGTCTGCCATCGCACCTCCTGCAAGCAAGCACTTGCTTGCAGCCAGGCTACCACTCCCAGCGGGGCTCGTGGGGCAGGCCGCGAGTTGGCGCCGCTCAGCTGGCGGGATCGAACACGGTGGCCCAGTCGTGCTTGACGCTGACCACCGTCCAGCCTTGCGCCCTGGCCTCGTCGAGGGCCTGCTCGGCCCCGGCGACGTAGTCGAACTCGCGCTCGGGGTCGTCGTGCAGCACCAGCAGCCGCAGCCCCGGCCGGGCGGGGCCGCCGGCGAACCGCAGCATGGGGAGGTCGCCGTTGGAGTTGCCGCCGGCCAGGATGGGACGGCGCCCGACCCGGCTCCAGATCCGCACCGGTTTGACGGGGCCGTCGTCGAAGTAGTCGGGCTCGGCCAGGTACACGACCTGGCCGCCGTGCTCGTCCGGCTCGTAGCGCAGGGCGTTGGAGCTGCCGATGACCCGCTCGGAGGGGATGCCGTAGATCGCCTGGGTGACCGGCCGCATGAAGTCGCGGTCCCCGCCCGAGGCGATGTAGCAGGTGAACCCGTTGGCCTCCAGGTACTCCAGCAGCTCGATCATCGGCCGGTAGCCGCACTCGTGGAAGCGGCGGCCGAGGGTCGGGTGCCGGCCCTCGTGCAGGAACCGGTGGGCGGCGGTCCCGTAGTCGTCGACCGTCATGCCCGCGAAGGCCTGCAGGATCCCGCCGATGAGCACCTTCACGTCGCTGTCGTCGCCGTGGTAGTGCCTGGTGATGACGTCGCCCAGCCAGCGGTAGTCCTTGTCGTGGGCGGCCTTCCAGGGCTGGCGGTCGCGCAGGGTCGGGTCCTGGTCGGCCATGGCGGCCAGGCGCTGGAGGATGAAGCCGAGCTCGATCGGCATCGGCTTCTCGCACCACAGGGTGCCGTCGTTGTCGAAGGTGGCCACCCGCTCCTCTGGCGGCACGAACCCCGCCCCGCCGGTCCGGGTCACCGATTCGACGAACGCCACGATCGCGCTCCGGGTGGCGGTGTCGCGCCAGGAGGGCAGGGGATCGGTCATTGCCGGCACCAGCTCCCCTCATCCGCACGACAGCTCTTCACCGCCGCCATCGTGAAGCGGGCCAGGGTGATCGGTCCTCACCCCGGCCGGGTGATTCCGGGGCGTGTTCGTGCCGGCCTCGGCGCCCCGCCCCGCCCCGCCCCGGGGACGGTCTGCTGAGCGCGGCCTCCCGTCCCTAGAACGACAGCATCCCGCTGACCAGGGCCCGCCAGGTGACGGGCCCGACGATGCCGTCGACCGTGACCGAGGGGATGTCCTGGTGGAGGGCGTCCTGGAAGCCCCGCACGGCGGCGTCGGTCTTGGGCCCGAAGATCCCGTCGATCTGCAGTCCCTTGGTGGGGTCGCCGGACAGGTTGCGGAACTGGAACTCCTCCTGCACGCCGCGCACGGCGTCGCCCTGGCTGCCCTGCCTGACCGTGACGATCAGCGCCGACCAGGTGTCGGGGCCGACGATGCCGTCGACCGCGAGGGCCTTCTGCTGCTGGAAGGCGCGGACGGCGGCGTCGGTCCTGGGGCCGAAGATCCCGTCGACGGTGAGGTTCTGGCCGCGGGCCCGAAGGAGGTGCTGCAGTGTCTGGACGGGGTGCTGCTGGTCGCCCTTGCGGACCAGCGGAAAGGGACTGACGGTGCTGGACATCTGACCCTCCGTTCTGCCGCTCCGGCGTCGCGGCCCTGGTCAGGCTAGTTGCCCTGCCTGGTGGGGCGCTGTGCCGCCGGGCACGCCCGGCGGGTGCTCCGCGTCACGTCGCCGAAGGCCGGCGGGTCAGCCGGGGAGGAAGGCGGCGGCCGCGCTGGCCAGCAGGGGGCCGAGGATGATCAGGCCGCTCTGGAGCTCGCCGAAGGCGCTCCTGTCCACGCCGAGCAGCTGCTCCAGGCGCTGGCGCTCCTCGGCCAGGCGGAGCACGGCCGCGGCCTCCTCGGCCTTGCGGAGGGGGAACAGGTCGTCGGACAGGGCCTGCCCTCGGTTGCGCAGGGCGGTCGCCGACGGCAGGTAGGCCAGCCCGACGAGCAGCGATCCACCGGCGCCGAAGAAGGTGACCGCCTCCTCGGGAAGGGCGGCGACGCCCGAGCCGGCCGGCGGCTCGGGCCCCATCGCCATGGCGGCACCGAGCGCCAGGGTGGACAGCGCGACCAGCGACCCGAGGGCGGGCAGGAGACGCTGGAGCAGCCGCCGCAGCGCGATGAGGTCGGCGACCTGCCCACCCGGGGTGGACGACAGCTCGTCGCCTCCGGCGGCCAGGCGGACGGCGAGCATCACGCCCAGCGCGGGTCCGCCGCCCATGAGCATCATCGCGACCAGGTCGCCGGCCCGCCAGGACCCCGTCCCGCCGGTCAGCGGCACCTGCGCGGCCAGCAGCAGCGCGGCCAGGGCGACGAGCCCCAGGATCAGGTGGAGGAGCGCGCGCAACCGGATGACCCGCAGCTCGCGCAGCTCGGCCCAGCGCTCGAGGCCGTAGACGAACACCGCTCCGGCGGCGGTGGTGAGGGCGACCGCCAGCGCTGCCCACGCCGGCCAGCCAGGGGCCTCCCGGTACGGGCTGGCCAAGGCGATCCAGGTCCCCAGGGCCAGGCCGAGCACCGGCCCCAGGACGACAACGGTCGCATGCCGGAAGCCCTGTCGCTGAACGGGAAGACCCGGCCACCTCGCCATCGTCGCCTCGAACGTCGCGGTACCGCCGAGCGCTATCTTGGCACGGCCGATACCGGCCCCTAGCTTGAGGTGAAGGCGGCGGCGGCGCCCCTGGCCCCGATGGCGGCACGGTCCCAGAAGCCGTAGGTCCCGGCGTCGCGCAGCTCGCCGGCCGCCTCGACCAGCGCCCCGAGGGCGGCGAAGGCGAACCCGCCACCGACCGAGACCCGGGCCACCCCGGCCGCGGCCAGCTCCGGCACCGCCGGGACCCCTGGGCGGGCCAGCACGTTGACCGGCCGGTCCAGCGACGAGACGACCTGGCGGATGTCGTCCAGGCGGGTGAGGCCGGGGGCGTAGAGCACGTCGGCCCCGGCCTCCTGGTAGGCCTGGAGGCGGGCCACGGTGTCGGCCAGGTCGTCCCGGCCGTGCAGGTGGTTCTCGGCCCGGGCGGTCAGCACCAGGCGGACGGGCCCGCGGTGGGCGGCCTCGGCCGCGGCCTCGATCCGGGCCGCGGCCAGGCCGGCGTCGTAGATGGGGTCGTCGGTGTCGCCGGTGAAGTCCTCGACCGAGCACCCGGCCAGCCCGGCCGCCACGGCCAGCCGCACCGTCTCGGCCACGCCGGCCGGCTCGTCGGCGAAGCCGGACTCGAGGTCGGCGGTCACCGGCAGGTCGGTGGCCTGGACGATCCAGGCCGCATGCTCCAAGGCCTGGTCCCGGGTCACCTGCCCGTCGGCCCGGCCCAGGGTGGCCGCGAACCCGCTGCTGGTGGTGGCCAGCGCCTGGAAGCCAAGGGAGGCCAGCAGCACGGCCGAGCCCCGGTCCCACGGGTTGGGCAGGAGCAGCGGCCGCCGGCCATGGTGCAGGTCCAGGAACCGCCTGGCCTTCTCGACCTGGTCGGTCATCGCGGGCCCTCCCGGGCGTCGACTCGTCACCGTCCGGGAAGTCTGCCAGAGCCTCCCGACACCCCGGGCACCCGCCGGACCTCCTGGCCGGACCGTCCCGCCGGGGCCGGCTGGGAGTACGGGACCGACCCCGGGTACCTGCGGTCGCTGCTGGCCACCTGGGCCACCCATGGCTTCCCGAGCTCGTTCGTCGAGCACCTGGAGCTGCTGCCGCTGGTCACCGACCCGGCCGCCCACGGCGGGCAGGCCGGGGACGCCTTCGACGTGGTGGTCACCTCGCTGCCCGGGTACGGCTTCTCCGACCCGCCGGCCGGGCCCATGCTCGAGGCGGCGACCGCCGACCGCTGGTGCCGGCTGCTGCGCGACGGCCTCGGCTACGAACGGTTCGGCTTCCACCTCAGCTCCTTCTACCTCGAGCCGCCGCCGCGGCCATGGCCTCCGGTGGTGCGCGAGTTCATCGAGACCCAGCGGCGGGAACGCGCCTGGGACGTCGCCTACTCCCGCATGCAGGCGACCAGGCCGCAGACGGTCGCCCACGGGCTGACCGACTCGCCGGCGGGACTGGCCGCCTGGATCATCGACCTGTTCCGCTCCTTCAGCGACTGCGGCGGCGAGCTCGAGTCGAGGTTCACCCGCGTGCCGTCGGGGTTCGCCGTGTTCGCCGACAGCTACCGCCCCGGCAGCGCCCGCCCACCCCGGGAGCTCGCCGAAGCCGGCTTCAACATCACCCGCTGGACCCGGATGCCCCGAGGTGGCCACTTCGCCGCCCTCGAGGAGCCACAGCTCCTGGCCGAGGAGCGCCGCGCCCTCTTCCGTCCGCTCCGGCCCAGGGCCAGGCTCGAGCGCAGCTGACGATCTCCGCTCCGGGAAGGGCCGTGCTCAGGGCCGGCGGCGGGTCCTGGCGAGGATGACGGCGCCGGCCAGCGCCCCGGCCACCCAGGTGGTGGTGAACCCGCCCAGGGCGACCACCAGCCCGGCCGCGGGGGCCCCGGCGGCGGCGGCCAGGCCCATGGAGGCTTCGCCGATGGCCTCGGACCGGGGACGCAGGGCCGGGGGGACCGAGGCGGCGAGCAGGGCGCTGCCGCCGACCACGCCGCAGTTCCAGCCCAGGCCGAGCACAACCAGCAGGCCGACCATGTCGTGACCGCCGAGATGGCCGTCGAGGCCGCCGATGCCGGCCAGGATCAGCAGGACGGCTCCGGCCGCGGCCACCGGAGCGGCACCGAACCGGTCGGCCAGCCACCCGGTGACCGGCGAGGGGGCGAACATGGCGGCGACGTGAAGGCTGACCGCCAGCCCCACGAACCCCAGGTCGTGCCCGTGATGGAGCAGCTGCACCGGGGCCACGGCCATGATCGCCACCATGACCAGGTTGGTCCCGCCCCAGGACCACCAGGGCGGCCCGTGCCGGGGCGGGGCGGAGCGCCGCCGCGAGCTGGCCTCGGGTGACCGGCCGGCTGGGCCCGTCCGCGCCGGCGACCCGCGCGCCGCGGCCCAGCCCGGGAAGGCCGCGCCGCGACAGGACGGCGACCACCAGGGCGGCGGCCGCGAAGGCGGCCACCGCGACCAGGTAGAGGCCGGTCAGCCGGGGCAGCCCACACGCCTCGGCCAGCCGGCCCGTCGGGACCAGCAGGGCCGGGCCGGCGACCGTGCCGAGCGTGGTCGCGAACAGGACGGTTCCCAGCGCCCGGCCCCGAGCCTCGGGCCCGCCGATGTCGGCCGCCGCATAGCGCGACAGGAAGATGGCCGCGTTGGCCCCGCCGAGCAGCAGGCTGCCGGCGAGCATGAGCGGGAAGCTGGCCAGGACCGCCGCGGCGACCACGGCCAGGGCCCCGAGCACGCCGATGGCGTAGCCGGCGACCAGGCCGGCGCCGCGCCCGGCGCGGGCGGTCAGGCGGGCCACCAGCAGCGAGGCCCCGGCTTGGCCGGCGGCCAGGGCGCCCAGGGGGAGGCCGGCGGCGGCGTCGCGGCCGGTCGTCTCGACGGCCAGCAGCGCGGCCGCGGTCCCACCGGCGGCCAGGCCGAGGCTGCCGATGGCGGTGGAGGCGGCCAGTAGCGGCAGGGCCGGCCGCGGCCGGTGGACTGGGAGGACAGGGGCGACAGGGTCGGAACATGAAGTGCTCATGGGCATCATGCTAGACAGGCGGAATCACGAGGAGAATACTCAAGACAAGGTGTTGCCTCGCTTCCGCCATCGACCTGAAAGGAGTTCTGCGACGATGGGTTCGCGAATCGAAAGATCGCTCGATGCGACCGACTGGCGGATCCTGGACGAGCTCCAGGCGGACGGGCGGCTGTCCTGGAACCAGCTCGGGCGGCTGGTCAGCCTGTCACCGCCGGCGGTGGCCGAGCGCGTCCGGCGACTGGAGGAGCTCGGCGTGATCGCCGGCTACCAGGCCCGCGTTGACCCGGCCCGGGCCGGGCTGCCGCTGACCGCGTTCGTCCAGATGCGCTGCCGGCTGGACCGCTGCCTGCTCAAGACCAGTCAGGCCGACGACTACCCCGAGATCGTGGAGATCCACAAGCTCACCGGCGACTACTGCTCCATGCTCAAGGTCCGGGCGGCGTCCATGGAGCACTTCGAGGGCCTGCTGGAGCGCGTCGGCCAGCACGGTGAGATGCGCACCTCGATGGTGCTGTCGACCCAGTACGAGGGCCGCCCGGTCCAGCCCCAGTCCGACGAGTTCCTTCACGCCACCCGGTCCCAGGGATGGAGCCAGCCCCGGTGAGCGTGGGCGACGCGCCGCGGCTGCCGCGGGCGCGTCGCCCCGGGCCGCCTACCTGGCGTACTCGATGTCGGCGATGACCAGCACCGTGACCTCACCGGTGTAGTTCCCGCCGGAGTAGTTGGTGGTGACGTTGTACTCGACGTCCTCGTCCCCGATGCTCTGGAGACGTACCGTCACCTGCACGATGTCGCTGGGCCGCGAACCGCCGACGGCGTCCAGCTTGAACGACTTGAGGGCGACCTCGGCGGTCCGGACCTTCTCGCCGAATGGCTTGCTCTGGTTGGTCGAGAACGCGCCCGTCGTCTGCGGGATCTTTATCGTTTCCGATCTGAACTCGAGGGCCATGAGTCAGCTCCTGACTGCTCGTGGAACTCCGGCGGCGGGACGGATCGGAATGCAGGTCGCCAGTCGCGCACCCCCCCTCGGTCCGGCTTCCTGATACGTCGGGAAGCGTAACAGCTGCAAACAGGCAGAACAAGCAGAATGTCCAACTTCGAGCACGCTTGGGCGTGTTGGGGCGCCGGAGGCGGTACATTCAGCCTGACGTCTCGCCGGGCCGGGAGGACCGCTGGTGAACGGCCTGGTCGATCGGGTTCGTGCCGGGCGGGCCCAGCTGCTGATGCTGCTGGCCTTCCTCGGCCTGGCGGTGCTGCTGCTCGGCTCCACCTGGGGGTCGCCGACGACCCGGACGCTCGGGGGCGGCGTCGGCGACCCGGGGATCTTCACCTGGTCGCTGCGCTGGACGCCGTTCGCCATCGGCCGCCAGATCTCGCCGCTGTTCAGCGACTACCTCAACCATCCCGACGGCATCAACCTGATGTGGAACACCTGGGTGCCGCTGCCGGGCCTGCTGCTGGCGCCGCTGACCCTGGCCTTCGGGCCCGTGCTGAGCTTCAACGTGCTGCTCACCCTGGCCTACGGCCTCTCCGCCTGGAGCGCGTACCTGGCCATCCACCGCTACGTGCCCAATCACGGCGCGGCCGCGGCCGGGGGGCTGGTCTACGGGTTCTCGCCGGCGATGGTGGCCCACTCCCACCACCTCAACCTGATCCTGATCTTCCTGCTGCCATGGCTGCTGGTGCTGGTCGAGGAGATCGTGGCCCGCCAGGACCGGTCGCCGGTCTGGCTCGGCCTGGCCCTCGGCGTGGCCGCGGCCGCCCAGGTGCTGATCGGCGTCGAGCTGTTCGCCGCGGCGGTGCTGCTGGGCGGGCTGCTGCTCGTCGCCCTGGTGGCCATGCAGGCGCCGCTGCCGCCGGGGCGGGTGCGGTTCGCCGCGATCGGGTTCGGGATCAGCCTCGTCGTCTTCGCCGCCCTGGCCGCGTGGCCGCTGAAGGAGCAGGTCGCCGGCCAGGGCCGGGTGCACGGCGACCTCACCGAGGAGGTGCGCGGCTCCAGCGACCTGCTGGCCGTGGTCACGCCCAGCCGGCTGTCGGCGATCGCCCCCGACGCCGCCATCCGCCGCGGCGACCGGTTCGCGGGCAGCCGGGAGGCCTACCTCGGCATCCCGCTGCTGCTGGTCGTGGCCGTGCTCCTGGCCCGGCACCGGAGCCCGGTGGTGGGGATCTGCGCCACCATGCTGGTGGTCTGCGTGGTGCTCTCCCTCGGGTCGAGGCTGCGGGTGGGCGGGCACCTCACCCCGATCCGGCTGCCCTGGACCGCGATCGAGTCGCTGCCGTTGCTGCGGAACATCGCCCCGGCCCGGTTCGCCCTGCTCGCCGCCCTGTTCGCCGGGCTGCTGCTGGCGGTCGCGCTGGACGCCCTGTGGTGGGACGGGGGCTGGTGGCGGCGGGCCCTGGCCGTCGCCACCGCCCTGGTGGTGCTCGCCTTCCTCGCGCCCTCGTCGCCCTTGCAGCCCCGGCCGGTGGTGGCCACGCCGCCGTTCTTCACCACCTCGGCGGTGACGACGCTGCCCCGGGACGAGGTCGCCCTGGTGGTCCCGTTTCCCCAGAAGGGCCGGGCCAACCGGGCGATGCTCTGGCAGACCGAGGCCGGCATGTGGTTCAAGATGCCGGGCGGCTACTTCGTCGGGCCCGGCCCGGACGGTGCCGCCCTGCGGGAGGCGCCGCCGAGCACCACCTCGCTCGCCCTCGGCCACATCCAGCGGGGCGGGCGCCCGCCCGACCTGACCCCGGCCCTGCGCCGGCGGATGGCCCAGGACTTCGCCAGGTGGCGGGTCCGCTCGGTGGTCCTTGGCCCGATGCCGCACCGCCGGGCCATGGCCGGGTTCCTCACCGACCTCCTCGGCCGCGCCCCCGAGCGGACGGCCGGGGTCGAGCTGTGGGCCGGGGCGACGGTGGCGGCATCGCCACCCCAGGGGGTCTAGCCCCGGGAGTGGAAGCGGCGGTGCAGGTCGTGGACCGCTTCGGTGAGCTCCGGGACCGGGCCCTCGACGGGCAGGCCGGGGACGACCTCACCGATGGCCAGGGTCCGGACCGGGGGCGGCGGGACCCCGAGCTCGGCCAGCCAGCCGGCCAGCTGCTCGGAGGAGGCCACGTACACGATGCGGCCCAGCCCGACCCAGCCGTGGGCGGCGGCGCACATCGGGCAGTGCTCGCCCGAGGTGTAGACGGTCGCGGCCGCCCGCTCCTCCGGGGTCAGGTTGGCGGCCGACCAGCGGGCCAGCTCGAACTCCGGGTGGCGGGTCCGGTCGCCGGAGGCCACCCGGTTGTGGTCCTCGGCCAGCACCGTGCCGTCCCCCGCGACCAGCACCGACCCGAACGGCTCGTCCCCGGCCTCGAGGGCCGTCGTGGCCAGCTCGACACAGCGGCGCAGGTGCCGCAGGTCCTGGTCGTTCATGGGCTTCCTTCCCGCAGGTGGCGTGTGCTCCGCCTGGCGGGGGAGCCGGCCCGGTCCCTCCGGCCGAGGCGGTGACGGGGGCCGTCCCGCATCATCGGGGGCATGGCCAGGCTACCGAACGAACGCATCCAGGCGCTCGACGTCCTGCGCGGGTTCGCCCTCTGCGGGATCGTGCTCATCAACATCTACCAGACCCTGGGGATGCGGGACCTGCCCGCCGGGCTGGAGCACTTCGTCATGGCCCGCTTCTACGTGATCTTCAGCCTGCTGTTCGGCATCGGGTTCGCGATCTTCCTGGAGCGGGCGGCGGCCCGCAGCGACCGCCCCCGGGTCCTCCTGGTCCGGCGGTTCGTGTTCCTGGCCCTGCTGGGCGGGCTGCACCACCTGCTCCAGCCGGGCGAGGTGCTGCTGCCCTACGCCATCTGCGGGCTGCTGTTCCTGCTCCCCTTCAGCTACGCCCGGCCGGTGGTCAACCTGGTCGTCGGGGTGGCGCTCCTGGGGGCCGGGATGCTGTTCGTCGGCGGCGCCGGGCTGATCCCGGGCTGTTCCTGATCGGCGCGGCCCTGGCTGCTGGCCGTGCTGTGCTGCGGGTTCGCGGCGGCCTCGCTACTGGTCTGGTGGCTGTCGCCGGTGATCGCCGGCGGGCCGGAGATCGGGGCCCTCGAGGTGGTCCAGCCGGTGCTGATGTCGTGCGCCTACATGACCGGGGTCATGCTGGCCCTCCACACCCCCCTGCGGGCCCCGCTGGCCGCGGTCCTGGCCCCGCTGGGACGGACCGCCCTGACCAACTACCTGCTGGCCACGGTCGCCTTCGTGGCCGTCGGCCGGGCCATCGGGCTGGAAGGGTCGGACCGGTGGGGGGCGGCGATCGCGCTCGGCGCCGGCATCCTGGTCGTCCAGGCGGTGGTCAGCCCGCTGTGGCTGCGCCGATTCCGGTACGGGCCGATGGAGTGGCTCTGGCGCTGCGCGACCTGGTGGCGGTGGATGCCGATCCGGCGCCGCGAGGTGCGGGCCACGACCTGACGGTGCGACCATCGCCCGGGGGGACCGGCGCGGGAGGAGCCCGACGGTGCGACCATCGTCCCCCGGGGGACCGGCGGCGGGAGGAGCCTGATGGGGGGTGGCTGCGGGACCGGCTGGCCCGCCTGGGCGTGCGCAGCCCGGCCGGGCGCGACGCCGTCGCGGCCGCCGCCGCCCTGCCCGTGCGCGACGCCATGACCGGGCTCGGGGTGCTGGTCTGCGCCTACACCGTGGCCACGCTGCTGCCCTGGCGCCGGGCGGCGGCGGTGCTCGGGGCCTGCGCCCTGGCCCACGCCGCCGGCGGGGCGGCCGTGACCGCCGCCGGCGGGGAGTTGCGGCTGCTGCTCATCTTCTGGGGCGTGGACGGCCACGACCTGTCGGCCATCGTCGTCCAGGCGGGCGCGGCCGACCGGCTGGTCGACCGGGACGCCACCGCGGCCAAGGCCACCCTGGCGTCGATCCGCCGGCAGGGCCGCGAGACCCTGACCGCGCTGCGCCAGCTGGTCGGGGTGATGCGCGACAGCGACGAGGCCGGCCCGCGGGCCCCGCAGCCGACCCTGGCCCGGCTGGACGAGCTGGTGGCCGGCGCCCGCGAGGGCGGCATGGCGGTCGAGACGACCTGGAGCGGCCACGGCCGCCCCCTGCCGCCAACGGTCGACCTGGCCGCCTACCGGATCGTCCAGGAGGCGCTGACCAACGCCCGCCGCCACGCGCCCGGCGCGGCCGTCTCGGTCGCCGTGGCCGTCGACGACAGCGGGGCCCGGGTGGTCGTGGCCAACGGGCCGCCCGGCAACGGCTCGGGGACGGCGTCCGGCCGGCGACCGATCGACCCCTGCCGGGACCGGGTCCAGGCGGTCGTGTACGCCTACGAGCACGGTGTCGTGACCTCCGGCGAGGATCCCACCGGGCGGGGCGCCGACCGAGGAGAGGAGGGTCGCCGGTGAGGGTGCTCGGCATCGCCCTGACCGCGGTGCTGATCGTGCTGAGCGTCGCCGGGATCGTCGGCGGGTTCGCGCTGCTGGCCCGGCGGTTCCTCGGGCTGCGGTTCGGGCTGGTGCGGCTGCTGCTGGCCGGGCTGGCCGGGTTCGCGGTGGCCGGGCCGATCGCCCAGTCGCTGGTCGGGAGCCTGCCCGACGACGGAGCGGGCGCGACCCCGCTGTGGTTCCTCATCCTGGCCGCGGCGTGCGCGCTGGTGGTGGCGATGGTGTTCCTGGTCGTGGCCGAGGCCCTGGTGCCCAGCGGCTCCCTGCCAGGTCCGCTGGAGCTGCGGCGGGAGCTGCGGGGGCGGGTGGCCAGGGCCCGGCGCTACTCCCAGATCAGCCGGATCGCGGTCCGCCACGGCCTCGGCCCGTACCTCAGCGGCCGGCGGGGGGCCGAGCTGGACTCCCCGGGCGGCCGACAGCGGCTGGCCCGCTCGGTGCGCCTGGCCCTGGAGGAGGGCGGGGTCACCTTCGTCAAGCTCGGCCAGGTGCTGTCCACCCGCCCCGACCTGCTCCCGGCCGAGCTGGTGGAGGAGCTGGGGCGGCTCACCGACCACGTCGCCCCCGCCCCCTGGGACGAGGTCGAGCAGGTGCTGGCGGCCGACCTGGGCCGGCCCGTCACCGAGGTGTTCGCCGACTTCGACCCGGAGCCGCTGGCCGCCGCCTCGGTCGCCCAGGTGCACGCGGCCCGGCTGCGGTCCGGGGAGGAGGTCGCGGTCAAGGTCCAGCGACCCGGGATCCGGACGGTGGTCGAGCGCGACCTGGACATCGTGGCCCGCCTGGCCCGCTC
>Ga0126306_10000906_pt1 | contig 15124 bp, 8 predicted proteins | sample Plot27_FD_92592 | JGI IMG/M metagenome (GOLD analysis project Ga0126306, IMG submission 92592) | Serpentine soil microbial communities from UC McLaughlin Reserve, CA, USA - Plot27 | ecosystem: Environmental > Terrestrial > Soil > Grasslands | place: USA: UC McLaughlin Reserve, Lake County...
CGAAGACGACCCACTGGGTACCGTTCAGGATCGACTCTTCGAGGTAGTTGAAGAGCCGCCGGACGTTCAGGTACCGCCAGGCCGGGTCGGAGGAGAGGGTCCGCGCGCCCCAGACCCGCACGCCGCGTCCGGCGAACGAGCGGACGCAGTTCACCCCGGTCGGGTTGAGCAGCTCCTGTTCGGCCCGCGTGAGCTGGGTTTCCAGCGTCACGGCGCCGCGGATCACCTCGTTCGCCGGTGCCTTGTGCACGCCGCGGGTGGCATCGTTGCGGGCCCAGACGCCGGCGATGTGGCCGCTCGGCGGCACGAACCTGTTGGTGCCGGCCTCCGGGTCGAAGACCCTGATCCAGGGGTAGTAGAGCGTCGCGTACTTGGAGTCGTAGCCGGCGCCGTCCTGCCGCCACTCCTTCACCTGCTGCGGCGACAGGCTCGGCGGCGGGTCGAGGATCGCCATCCGGTCGCCCATCAGCTCGCAGTGGGCGATCATCGCGAGCTGGACCGACTGCACGGTCTCCAGGTCGACCGCGCCCTGCTGGTAGGCGCCCATCAGGTCCGGGACGGCGACCATCGTGATCTCGTCGATCGCCTCCAGGCCGCCGAAGCCGGTGCGCTCGGCCACATCGCCGACGTAGTCGTCCGCGCCGAGCTGGGCCGGCGCCACCTCAGCCGGCGGCGTGGCGGAGAGCGTGACCGCGGCCTTCTCGGGCTTGGTGAGGGCCGCGCCGGTGGCGGTCTCCTCCAGCGTGATGAGCTTGGACTTCTCCTTGACCGCGGTCACCACGTTGTCCTTGCCGCGCTTGGTGGTCACCCCGGCGAAGGTCTCCTCGACCTTGTTGCCGCGCTTGACCAGCAGCGTGAACGCGTCGTCGGACGCGCCCTCGCCAGCGTCGGTGACCTCGACCGTCACGTCGCCGTTGCGGCCGTCGGTGACCGCGCCAGGCCGCGCGAGCACCCGGTACCCGCCGAGCGCGGCCTGCGGCCCGGCCGGCAGCTCCTTCGGCGCGGCCTTGCCGTTGCTCGACACGCGGTCGCCGCCGATCCGGACGACGTAGCAGTTGCCGCCGCCGTTGAGGAAGTAGCCGTAGACGGCGTGAGCGAGGTACGAGCCCTCGACGAAGTCGCCGAAGGTCTGGGTGAACTGACTCCAGTTCGTAACCAGCGTTGGGGTGTTGAACGGGCCGGTTGCGGCGAGGCCGACGAAGGCCGCGACCGCCGTGCCCACGCCCTCGATCGGCCGCGAGCCGGCCTCGACTTCCTCGACGTAGACGCCCGGCGACAGGTACGTGGGCATGGATCCTCCTCGATGACCGCTACTGGCCACTGGAAGCCTGAGCCCTCGGCGGTGTGCCCGGAACGGCCGCGAGGACGCGTCTGGAGGAAGCGCTGAAGGGCCGAAGAGGCGCCTGAAGGGCTGCCTCAAAGGGCAGTGGGACGGGTTCCGCCGGCCGCACGGTCCACAAAGGAGGCTCAGACGTCCTCGGCCGGCGTCTCGTCCTCACCCTCGCGCTGGACGAATGTCTGCGCGGTCTGGTCCTCCTCCGCCTCCTCGCCACCGGCCTCCGCCCGCTGCACGGGCGCGTCCGCGGCGCGCTGCGCGGACGGCTGAGTGGCTGGCGCGGCTGGCGCGGCTGATGCGGCTGGCGCGGTCACCGGAGCCGGTGCGGACATCGCCCGGTCGGCGTTGGCCACCGCGTCCCGCTCGAACCGATCGGACGGGTCGCTCACCGCGATGCCGCTGCCGGTCGAGGTGCCGTCCACCGGTCCCTGCCGTTGCTGGACGACGTGCGTCAGCTCGTGCGCGAGCATGTGCTTGCCGGCGTCGGAGCCCGGGTCGTAGGCGTCCCGCTGGAAGACGACGTTCGAGCCGACCGTGTAGGCGTGCGCGTTGACGGCCTTGGCCGAGTCGCTGGCGCGGGAGTCGGTATGCACCCGGACGTCGCCGAAGTCATGGCCCAGCCGGCCCTCCATGTCGGCGCGGGTCTCGGTGTCCAGCGGCTGCCCGCCGCCGGAGGAGACCACGTCCAGCACCGGCGACCGCTCCTCCACCATGCCGATCACCGCCGCGTTGCCGGCGGCGCGCTGCAGGCCGAGCAGCCCCTCGGCGCCGAGCACGTCCGGCCGGCCGGCCGCGGCGGCCTGGTAACCGTGGGCGTGATCCTCGGCCTGGATCCGGTCCGCCTTCGGGCGGAGGCTCGCCTCGACATCGGTGTCGTGGTGGGCGTCGTGTGAACGCATGATGTCCCCTAAGGCAAAGCGGTCGTCCCGCCGACCCTTGCAGCCGTTACGCCGGCTCGCGAGAGTGCGCCGGGCCGCCGCCCGGGCATTGTCCGCTTCCCCATCGGGCACCGCGACGCGGCGAGCCGCGCGGACGTGCCACCGAGTTCACGAGTGGCCGGCGCACTCCCGCTCCACCTCGTGCAGCAGGTCGCGAGCGAAGCGCTGCTGCTCGGGGGTCTCGCCTAGCTCGTCCCGGTGCCAGATCCCGATGCCGCGAGCCTCGTCGAGCTGGTCGGCCTCGGCGCTCAGCCGGGACCGCAGCTTCCGCGTCCCGGCTGCGTGATCGTTGCCCAGCCGCTCCAGAGCCCGGCGGACGACGCAGGGAAAGTGCCGGACGATGACGTGCTCGCCGCCCTCGGGAGGAAGCTTCACGGTGTCGAGCGCTACCCCCTGGAAGTCCACCCAGCGCAGCGTCGCGGCGGAGAGGTCGACGTCCTCCAGCCGCCCGGGTTCGGCCTTGTCGACCCCGATCGTGGGCGCCGCCAGGAACCGCACCTCCTCCAAGACACCTGCGAAGCGGCAGCGGACGAACTCGCACCCGCCGAACTCCACCTGCTGGAGCCTCGCGCCGCTGAAGTCGCAGTCCTCGAAGTACGCGCCCTGGCAGGCGATGCCCCGGAGGTCAGCACCGCTGAAGTCCACTCTGCGGAAGCGGTTGCCCTCGCCCTCATACCACGTGCCGAGGGCGGAGTCGCGCAGGTTCGCGTTCCGGAACGAACACTCCTCGACCGTGAGGTTCCAGGCCCGCAGGTCCCGGCACTTCGCCTTCTCGAAGTGGCAGTTGCGCAGGGTGGTGTCGAACAGGCGAAGGTGTTCGAGGTGGCCGCCGGATAGGTCGACGTTTGCCATCGTCACGCCGCGTAGCTCAACCAGCCCACCCAGCCACCGCGCCTGCGCGACAGCGCTCTCACCGCCGACGCGCTCCTCGGCAACCACCCCGGTAGCGAGCACCTCCGGGTCCGGAATGCTGAAGCCGCGCAGGTCGAGCCGACCGGCGTGGCGGCCGAGTGGCAGGGCGTCGAGTGGCTCGCCTCCGACCAGCCTGTCCAGAACCTGGGCCGCCAGTCGGGCGCCGGACTGGTCTCGCCACCGGTTGGCCAGCGAACGGTTACTCACGTGCCACCTCTCAGGAGTGCTTCTTGGACTTGATGCGGTAGAGCAGTCCGAGTGAGCTGCTGCCGAAGGACGCGCTGTACTTCGTGAAGTGCTTGGACCATTCTCCTTCGGTCGTGACGTCGGCCCACCACCGGCCGCTCGTACTCGCCGGCGGCGTGCGGACGTCGGGCTCCTTCACACCGGGGGTGAAGAGCTCCAACCCGGACAGCGCCGGGTTCACGATCGCGGCGGTCTTGAAGGCGGCGTGCACGCGCTCGCCGCGGGACTTGTAGAACAGCTCCCAGAACCTCCCCCAGATCGGGCCGGCGTCCGCACCGGACTGCTTGGCCGCGATCGCCGCGTCCTTGTACTCGTGCAGCTTGCTGAGCTGGCCGGGGGCGAAGCCATTCGCGAGGAACGTCTTGACCGCGTTCTCCAACTCCGTGACGAGGGCCGTCTTGACCGCGTCGGTCCAGATGTTGTCCTTGTCGGCAGGGTCGGGTTCCTTGGTGGAGATCTCGTAGTCGTCGGTGGCGACGTGAATGGTGCTGACCCACTTCTGGCGCGGGTTGACGGCACCCTCGACGGCCCACACATTGCCCTCGCGGACCAGGGCGAGCGACGTCATCCGGTAGCGCAGACGGATCGCGGCGAGGAGCGGCGTGAGAACGGCCCTGCCGACCCACTTGCCGCTGTGCCTGTCGACCGCCCGCCGCGCTGCGGCCATGCCCTGGTCGAGGCGGCGCTGCTTCTGCTTCGGGGTCTGGTCGGCGCCGGAGACCTTCCCCTTCAGCTTCGCCCAGAGCTTCCTGGCGCCGCTGACGATCTTGTCGACGACCCAGTCGACGGCGCGCATGACCGGCTTGGCGAGGGCCTGGAAGATCTTCTTGACCTTGTCGGCGATGCCGCCGATGCCGAGGATCGCGGCGAGGAACCCGATCAGCACCGGGATGGACTTCGCCAGCGCTGCCTCGATCAGCCCCGGGACGCCGCCGCTGCCGCCGGCGGCGATCGCGATCACGGCGTCGAGGACGGCGTTGACGAACTCCACGATCTGCGCGCCGCGTTCGACGATGAACGTGACGATGTCGATGATCATCTTGCAGGCCTTGATGAACGCCGACGCGGGGTTGAGCAGCGAGATGACCCAGGTGATGCCGGCGATCAGCACGGTGGGGATGAGGTACTCGCTGATCTTCGCGATCAGGGTCGTCTTCAGGTCGCCGACCTTGGCCTGAATCTCCTCCCAGACGCCGCCGACGCCCTCGTCCTTGAGCTTCGCGGCGACCGGCACGGCCTTCTCTGCCGCGTCGACGACCGGCCCCGGGACGCCCTTGGCTGTGATCCGGCCGCGGATCGCGCCCCAGGTGAGGCCGAGCAGGGACGCGATGAGCTGCAAAATGCCCTTCAGGTCGAACTTGGCCGGCAGTTGCAGGCCGGCCTTGGCCGCGGTGCCGAGCAGCCAGGAGACCAGGCCCTTCTGCAGGTGGGCGCCGATGTTGGCGATGAACGCCTTCAGCCCGGCGCCGACCGCGGCGACGAGCTTGCCGAGGAACCCGATGGGGTCGGAGATGATCGCCTTCACCGCCTGGGCGGCCTTGGCGAGCACGCTCAGCAGCATGTCCTTGAGCTTGAGGATCGTCTCGATGACGCCCTTGACCGCGTCGACGGCCTTGGCGATGAGGCCCTTGTTCTTCTCCTTCTCCGCGGCGATCTCGTCGTCGACTGACTTCAGCGCCTCGGTGTACTTCGACGCGAGGGTGTCGACGAGCCGGCTGCCCTTGTCGTCCACGGCGGACGTCAGCTCGTCGAACTTGCCTGCGAAGTCGGCGGCGGCCTCCTTGCCGATCGCCTGCAGGTCCTTCGGGAGCTTCTGCACCTCGGCCTGCAGGTCGGCGCGCCCCTTGGCGATCCGCTGCTTGGCCCGGTTCAGCTCGGCGCCGATGGTGTCCGCGACCGTCGAGATGACGCCCTGCATGCGGGTGACGTAACCCTGCCGGGCGGTCACGAAGATCTGGTTGGCCTCCTCCGGCAGGCCGGCGAACTTGTCCTTGACCCAGCGGCCCTTGCCGATGAGGCCGGAGTACCGCCGGTCCTTGTACTCGTCCATCTTCCGCTTGTGCTCGGCGGTGAACGCGTCCCGCGCGTCCTTCTCGCCCTTGCTGAACTGGTCGTCGACCTTCTTGTCCAGGCCGGTGAGGATGTCCTCGACGTCCTTCTTGGTCGCGTCGAAGACGGTCTGCAGCCGCGCGGTGACCTGGGCGCGTTTGGTCTCGTCGTCGCTCTTCGCCCCGGTCTTGCCGGCGGTCACCTCTTTGCCGCTCTTGAGCCGGGCGGCGGTCATCGCGGTCATCGCGGTCGCGCCGGACTGCGCGGCCTCGGCCTTCGCGCCGGCGAGCGTCTTCGCCTCGGCGCCGCGCACCTGGCCCGGCGCGGTCGCGGAGTGCTGCTCGCCCGCCTTCTTCTCCTTCAACGCGCCGGTGAACTCCGGCTCGTTCGACTTCGCCAGCTGCTCCTCGGTGACCTGCGCGTCGGCCATCTGCTGGTCGACCTGTTTAGGGCCGTCGGAGAAGTCGGTCGCCGCCGGCGGCGCCTTGTCGGGGACGGCGAGGTTGGGGTCCGGGGCGGACGGCTTGGCCGGTGGCTGGTCCGGCTTGAGCGGGGTGACCGGCTTGTCCTTGGCCGCGGCGGTGTCGGGCGGGGCCTTGGTGGTGGTCTCGATCTGCTGCGCGGACGCCTTCTTGCCGTCGCCGACCTTGCCCTGCACCTCGCCCTTGACCGCGTCCGCCTTGCCGGAGCCGCCGAACTTGTCGGCCTCGTCGAGGTTCTTCGGCGCCTGCTTCGCGATCGCCGCGTTCACCGCGGCGATGAACGCGCCCTTGTTGAACTCCCCGGGCTTGGCCGCGTTCATCTTCTCCGCGTTGGCCGCCTTGCCCTGGGCCTCCTTGTCGTCCTGCGGCGGCTTCGCCGCGCCCTGGGCGGCGCTCGCCTCGGCCTTGGGCGGCGGGTGCTTGCCGAGCGTCTGCCGCTTGGACTTCACGTCCCGCTTCAGGGCCGTGAACTTCGGATCGGCGGACGGCCCGGGACGCGCGATCGTGTCCGCCGCTCGCTGGACGACCGGACCGTCGTGGGCCTCGGCCGGCGCGGTCTGCTCCGGGCCCGGTGCGTTGCTCTGGCTCTGTGCGTTGCTCTGGCTCGCCGCGGCAGGTGTGTTCGTGGGGGCGGCTTTCGGTGGCGACGGCGCGGTGGCCGCCTTGCGCTGGGCGACCAGCCGGGACACCGCGCGGTTGCCGGCCTTGCCCTGCAACGCGACCGCGGACCGGGTGCTGAGCCGCGACACGGTCCGGGCGGACTTCGGCTCGTCGGCGGCGCGGTCGGGATCGGCACCGCGGCCGGGTTCGGGGCCGCCGTCGATCTGCCGGTGGGCAGGGCGGCGCTCGCGCTCAGCCTCGAACTCCATGCCGCCCTCCCTCCATGCATCCATTGTGGAACGCTCGGGGAAGATCACGTCTCCTCGATGACTGAGGCGTTACCTTCCCCGAGTAGTTGCGGGAGGAGGCGGCGGCGGGCGGGGTCATCGGATCAACTTGTGGTACGGGCCGAACTCGCGCTCCAGGCAGAGCCGGCCGAGCTTGCGGTACTCCCGGGCGATCGCGGTGATCAGGTGCGCCATCGTGAGCTGCGAACCGGCGTCAGCGGCGAGATACGCGGCGGCCACCGCGGCGGATCGGATGTTGCCGCCGGAGAGCTCGAACGCGTCCGCGCAGAAGTCCAGGTCCAGGTCGGCGGCGCGGGGCATCGCCGGTCCGAGGCACCGGTCCCACAGCGCGCGGCGCAACGGCTCATCTGGTACTGGGAAGTCGGCGATCACGTCGAGCCGCCGAGTGAATGCCTCGTCCACATTGGCGCGCAGGTTGGTGGTGAGGATCGCCAGTCCGTCGAACGTCTCCATCCGCTGGAGCAGGTAGGCGCTCTCGATGTTGGCGTACCGGTCGTGGGCGTCCCGCACCTCGGACCGCTTGCCGAAGATCGCGTCGGCCTCGTCGAAGAGCAGTACCCCGTTCACGCCGGCGGCTTCGGTGAAGATCCGCTCCAGGTTCTTCTCGGTCTCGCCGACGTACTTGTCCACCACGGTGGCCAGGTTGACCGCGTACAGGTCGAGACCGAGGTCGGCCGCGATCACCTCGGCGGACATCGTCTTGCCGGTGCCGGAGTCGCCCGCGAACAACCCGGTGATGCCCCGGCCGCGGCCGCCGCCCGGTCGCATCCGCCACTCATCGAGCACGGTCTCCCTCAGCCGGGCCCGCGCGCACAGCTCCCGCAACTGGCCCAGGGTGGCCGCCGGCAGCACCAGATCGTCCCAGCCGACCCCGGGCTCGATCCGCCGGGCCAGCCGTTCCAGCCCGGCCGCGTTCTCGGCTCGGGCGCCGTGGCGCAGGTGCTCCACCCCGACCGGCGCGCCGGCCAGCGCGGCCTGCAGCGTCGCTGCCCGGGCGGCCCGGTGGATCTGGCCAGGACCGAGCCGGAAGTGCGCCGTGGCGTCGGCCGGGTCGACGCCACCGGCCAGCGCGCCGTTCAGTGTGGAGCGCCAGGCCGCGTCGCGCAGCGGGCGGGGGGCGGCCGGCGCGGCGGCCTGCAGGGGCGGCCCGTCGCTCCACGCCGGATCCCAGCCCGTCCGGCCGTGCAGCAGCACCGGCACCGGCGCCCCGGTCAGCGCCCGCAGTACGTCAGGGGCGTGCTCGGCGAGCGCCTCCACCGGGCCGACCACCAGCCCGGCACGCCGCAGCGTTGCCTCGCGCACCAGTACGGTGGCGAGCCAACGGGCGTCCGGCTGCGCGGCGAGCCGATCGGCGTGCACCCCGACCGCGCCCCGGCTGGCCCGGGTGAGCGCGGCCGCGGCCAGCGCGGGGCCGCTCCCGCCGGCTTCCTCCCGCAGGTAGACCAGGTGCGCGCCGCCGGCCAGCACGCGGCCGAGGTCGGCCCCGCCGTCATCGATGGCGGCCGGCGCCGCGGCCAGCACGGGCGTCAGCGCGGCGTCCGGCCGGTCGTCGCCCAGCAGGTGCGCCACCACCCGGTCGGGCACCCGCAGCGCGCGGGTGAGGAACGCGCGCTCCCGCTCGTCCACCAGCACGAGCCCGGTCTGCACCAGCGGGCCGTGCGGGCCTAGCCGGCCGCGCCCGCCGGGGTCGGCCTCGGCGAGGCCGCAGAGCCGAAGCGCCAGCCCGACCGTGGCCCGGCGCCGCGTGACGTCGTCGTTCAGGTACCCGTAGAGCTGTTCGAACCGGCTGTCCAGATCCGGCACGAGCGCGACCAGGAGCAGCGAGACGTCGAGCCGGGAGAGCCCCGCGTCCGCGGCCAACCGCCGCAGCCGCACGTCCGCGCCGCCCTGCTCGGCGAGGTCGGCGGCGGCCTCGACCTCGGCGAGTGTGCCTTCGGCGAGCGCGAACGGCCGGCGCCGCACCGCGACCAGCTCGTCCACCACCTCGTCGGAGAGGTAGAGGCCGCGGAACGGGTCGTCCGGCGCCGGGTCGGTGGCCCGCCGTGCGGCGACCGCGCGGCGCACCTGTGCCTCGACGCCGATCAGCCGCCCGAGCAGGTGCGCGAGGCTCGGATCGCCGGTCACCGGAGGCGCCGGGTCCGCCGCATCGCCAGCCGGGGCGGCTCGTCCTCGGCCGGTTCCGGGGCGACGTGGTGGCCGACCTGCTCGTCGCCGCCCAGGTCCAGGGTGAGCCCCTCCTGCACCGGCGGCCCGGCCTGGAGTACGGCGGCGGCGTCGATCGGCGCGCTCACCACGATGTCCAGTGACGGCTTCAGCTCGCCGCCGAGCGCGGTCCAGACGTCGGCGAACGACCGGTCCTCGGGCGGCGGCAGCGCGACGGTCAACGGCACCGGCAGGGCGAGTTCGGCGATCCGGCCGCTGAGCAGCTCGGTCGGGACCGATTCGCGGGCCAGGAAGCACATGAGCAACGCCGAGAGCAGCCGGTGCTCGTCCTCCGGGCGCTGGGTCCACGCGGTGAGCAGGTACGACAGCTTGATGTAGCGGGGCGGTAGGTGCCGGGCCACCACGGTGGTGCCGCGCTCGTCGTACTCGTTGAGCAGGCCGCGCTGCCGGCGGCGGAGGTCCTCGCGGAGGTCGTAGAGGTAGAGGTTGACGGTGGGGGAGTTGCGACGCGCCGCCCACTCCTTGGTCGGCGCGTCGAACACGACCTCCACGTCGGACCCGAGTAGCGCCTCCTCGCGCACCAGCCGGCGCAGCGCCTCGTCGACCTCGTGGATCATCGCTCGTCAGCCCCTCGAGGTGAAGCCCGGCGGCGAGAACGTCTTCGCCACCACCAGGAACGGTTGAGCCTGCACGGTGCCGAAGCGCAGGCCGTTCGCCGCGAGCAGCCGGTTGCCGAGCCGGTCCCGGTTGAAGACCAGCGCCTGGGCGTCGAACGTCCCGTTCGGACGGATGACCACCGGCCGGGCCGGCGGGTTGATCCCGCCGTCCCAGGCCAGGTTGAGGGTCACGCCGGGCGGGAAGTCGACGCCGCTGGCGCGGGTCACGAACCCGGGCGGTCCGATCGCCGGGTTCACCGTCAGCGTCGGCTGCAGGACCTTGACCTGTCCGGTGGCGGTGTCATTCCCCCTGTTCTGGTCGGCCCCCTGGGCGAACCGCGCGGTCACCGTGCCGCTCGCGGTCGAGCTGTGCTTGGCCGTCGCGTCCAGCGCCACGCTCACCTGCTTGGACGCGCCGGGCGCCAGCGCGCCAATCTCACAGCTGTCCCCGGCGAACGTGCAGCCGCGGACCGTGCCGCGGCGCAGCACGCTGGTCGGGAGAACCGTCCGCAGGGTGACGCCGGAGGCGCGGGCGCGCCCCCGGTTCGTCACGGTGTAGGTGGCGATCACCGGATCGCCGCCGGTGTAGCTCGGCGTCGGGCTGGTCGTCATCGCCACCCCCACGTCCCGGAAGTCGACCTCGATCGAGCTGACCGTGACGGTGGTGCTGGCCTGGTTGTTCGGCGACGCCACGTCCAGGATGCTGCCGGTCACGGTGGCGGTCGGGGTGTACGTGCCGGCCGCCTGGCCGAACGCGACCACGGAGAAGACCAGCGTCCCCTCGGCCGCCAGCGGCCCGGCCAGGTGGCAGCTGAGCGTCGCCTGGGTGCAGGTGGCGCCCGTGGTGGCCGGCGTGATCGAAAGCGGGATCAGCCCGGACGGCAGGCTGAGCGAGGCGCGCACCTTGCGCGCTGCGGCCTGCCCGAGGTTGGTCGCCGTGACGGTGAGCGTGGTCGTGGTGTTGACGTTGATCGCCGCCGGGTTCGCCGCGACCGTCACCTCCAGGTCGGACGTCGGCTGCCAGACCGGCTGGTTCTCGTCGCCGACGGACGTGGTCAGCCAGCGGAACGCCGGCTCCGCACCCGGCGCCGGCACCGTGACCACGGCGATGTCCCTGGTGTTGCTCGGTCCGTGGATCACCGAGAACGCGACGGACTTCGCGTCCGGCGCCCAGGCCGGGTACTGCAGGCCGCTCAGCTGGTCGTCGGGCTGGGCCGGGACGGTCAGGTCGCGCTGGGTTCCGGTCGGCTGGTTGCCGACCAGGTCCCACAGCCGCAGCCGGCCGTTGCGGTTCCAGAGCAGGGTCCGGCCGTCCGGGGCCACCCGAGGAGTCCGGTCGAACTGCGTCTGGGTGGCGGTGTCGTCCGCGCCGGTCACGTTGACCTGGTCGCCGCCGTCCGAGGCGCGGACCGACCAGACGTCGGTGTCGAGCCCGTCGAGCGGGTTGGCGGCGAACGCGCGGGCGCGCAGGTCGACGTCGGGCAGCGGCGGCGGCGGAACCGTGTAGCGGGCGAAGACGATCCGCTTCCCGTCCGGCGACCAGCTCGGCTCGCCGTCCAGGAACCCGTTGTTCGGGGTGGTCGGCGGGGGCGGCGGCACCCGGAACAGCTCTGCGCCGGTGGTCGCGTTGATGACGATGATCCGGTTCGAGCGGACGAACGCCAGCTTGGTGCCGTCCGGGGAGTAGACCGGGTCGACGTCCTTCTCGCTCTTGCGCGGGTCCGGGCGGGTCAGCACGGTGGGCGTCGCCGAGGTGGCGTCCGCGTTGATCGTCACGATGTCGGCGTAGTTGCGAACCCGCCGGCTGTACGCGATCTTCCGGCCATCCGGTGAGTAGGTTGGCGCGCTCTCGAACTGCCCGGGCCGGAAGCTGAGATCGCGGTCGCCGGACCCGTCGGAAGCCTGCACGTCGCGGATCTCGCCGGGCTCGTCCACGGCCGCGTGGGTGAAGATCACCTGCGGCGGGGTGTCCGACGGGTAGAGCCAGGTCGGGTGGGCCTCGGGGTTGCGGTTGTCGTCGTAGACCAGTTCCGGCTCGGGCGAGCCGCCGCCGACGTCGTCGATGGTCTTGACGTAGACGCCGCCGTCCCGGTTGATCCGGCGGCTGACGAACGCCAGCGTGGTTCCCTCGGCGTTCCAGGTCGGCTGGCTGGCGTCCCACCGCGGCACCAGCGAGGTGGCCGCGCCGGCACCGGTGGGCGGGATCGACAGCACCGAGGTGACGTTCGGCGTCGCGGTGTTGGTGCTGGTGAACGCGATCCGGTTGTGGTCGACCACCGGGTCCCACGCGGGCTGGATCGCGCCGCGGTTGGTGGGCGAGGTGGTGATCCGGGTCGGCGTGCCGGGCGGGGCGGGCGTGGTGGGCAGCGGCGGCGTGACGTAGAGGTCGCCGTTGGCGTTCTGCCGGGTGCTGCTGAACACCAGCCTGGTGCCGTCGGGTGACCAGCTGGGCCAGGTGTCGGCCGGGTTCGGCGCCGTCGGGTTCGGCGTGGGTTGGGTCACGGGGTGCAGGTTGCTGCCGTCCACGTTGACCACCCAGAGCTGGGTGACGCCGTTGCGGACGGAGTCGAACGCGACGCGGCTGCCGTCGGGAGAGAGTGCCGGGTGCCGGTCGACGGCGGTGTCGCGGGTCAGCCGGGTCGGCGCGGCCGCCGGGTCGGCGTCGGCGGGCAGGTAGTAGATCTCGCCGCGCCGGTCGTCCCTGGTGCTGACGAAGACCAGCCCCTGTGCGGCGCCGGCCGGGTCGTAGTCCACTGTGGTGGGGCCTGCGTCGGCGGGGAAGAGCGGGATCTTCGCGCCGTCGAGCGCGTAGGCCAGCTCGTCGTGGTGGTCGCCGACGTAGGCGACCCGCCCGGGGGCCGGTGCCGCAGCCGCCGCGGCGGGCGCTGCGTTGCCGACGACGGCCACTACCGGCACGCCGGCGAGCAGAACCGTCGCGGCGGCTACTCGGGACAGCCTGGAAGTACGTCGCACGTGCACTCCTCAACGGGTCGTGGCTGGTGTTTCGTCGCCGAAGGCGCCGGCTATCACCGTCCCGTCCCGCGAGTGGGAGAGCAGCCCCTCCAGGGCAGCGGTTGGGGTAGCCCCGCGTGCCCCTCCGGGCACGCGGGGCGAGCCGGCCTCTGCTAGATGAGGCCGTGTCGGAGGGCGTAGGCGACAGCGTGCGAGCGGTTCCGGAGCTGGAGCCGGTTGGTGACGTCGTGCAGGACGTTCTTCACGGTCCGCTGGGAGTACGCCAGCTTGTCGGCGATCTCCGCGGTGTCCAGCCCGTCGGCGACCAGCCGGAGCACCTCGACCTCGCGGTCGGCCAGTCCGCTGAAGGTCAGCCCGCGCGGGCTCAGCACCTGACGCTGCAACCGGCCGACCTGGTCGAGCAGCCGGCCGAGCAGGTCCGGCGGGACCGCGCCCTCGCCGGCTGCCGCCGCGGTGATCACCGAGACCAGCCGATCCGGCGTGGCCTCGTGCCGGCGGACCAGCCCGGCCGCCCCGCTTTCGATCGCGGCGACCAGGTCGGCGTCGTCGAGCTGGGTGGCGACCAGGACGGCCCGGGCATTTCCGCTGCGGCTGAGCGTCCGGAGCACCCGCAGGGTCTCTTCGGTCACCCGATCGGTCACCACGACGGCGACCCGCGCGTTCTCCCGCTCCTCGGCGGTGAGCACGAGCACCTCCGGTCGTGGCCGGAGCTGGCCGGAGACGCCGACCTGCGAGATTGGATCGTCGGTGTGGACGTAGACCGGAATTCGTTCCATTGTTGATGACCCCCGTGGCCGTCAGTGTGTTCTCAGCGCGCCCACCCGTCAGGCGCTGCGACGGAGGATGGCAGGCCGGGCTCAGCGTGCACTCAACGTGGACTCAACGGGCGACGCAATGTGCCCGAAGGTGTACCCGTCCGCACTGTGGCCAAGGCGTGCCGGGTTCGTACCGTCGCGGTCATGACCACACTGGCGAGGCTGGAGGCCCCTGCCCTGGACGTCGCGCCGGGCGGCGAGGCGGAGACGCTGCTGACCATCCGCAACACGGGCGACATCGTCGAGGCCTACCACTTCGAGGTGCTCGGCGATGCCGGGCGATGGACCACCGTCGAGCCGCCGGCCGTCTCCGTCTTCCCGGGTACCGAGGAGCAGGCCCGGGTCGTGTTCCGCCCGCCGCGGGCGCCGTGGGTGGCGCCGGGTGAGACGCCGTTCGCGGTACGGGTGATCCCGACCGAGCGGCCGGAGGGGGTGGTGGTTCCCGAGGGCGCGGTGCACGTGCTGCCCTACAGCGAGACCACGGCCGAGATCCTGCCCCGGACGTCGCGCGGGCGCCGCAACGCCAAGCATGAGATCGCCATCGACAACCGCGGCAACACGCCGCTCAGGATCGGCATCAACGGCGCCGACCCGGACGGCGCGCTGGCGTTCTCCGCCCGCCCGCCCACGGTCGCGGTGCCGCCCGGTGAAGCGGTCTTCGCCAACCTCAAGGTGCGGCACCGGCGGAGGCTCTGGCGCGGCCAGCCGGTGACCCGTCCGTTCCAGGTGCTGGTGGTGGCCGAGAACCACCCGCCGTTGACGCTCGACGCGGCCACCCTGCAGGATCCGGTCATTCCGCGGTGGAGCGGCCGCGCGGCGGCGCTTGCCGCGCTGGTGCTGCTGGCGCTGGCCGGGCTCTGGTTCGGCATCCTCCGGCCGGCGGTGCAGTCGGCGGCCAAGGACGCGGTGGCCAGGCCGCTGCGGGCGGCCGAGAAGAAGGCCACCGCAGCGCAGGACACCGCGCAGCGGGCCGAGGAGAAGGTGGACACGGCGGTCGGGCCCAACCCGGGGCGTCCGCTTCCCACTCCGAGTGGTGGCCGGCCACCGGTCGCCGCGCCGCCGCCGGTGAAGCCTGGCACCGTCACCGCGCCGTTCGGCGACCGGCTGGAGGTGGAGGCGGCGGCCGGCCGGGTGGGCACCGACACGTTCACCTCGGCCAGCCGGACCACGCTGGTGGTCACCGACCTGATCCTGCAGAATCCGCAGGGCGACGTGGGGCGGGTCGACGTCATCGTGGACAACAAGCTGCTGCTGACGCTGGCGCTGGCGAACTTCCGGGACATCGACTACCACTTCGTCTCGCCGCTGGAGATCACGCCGGGACGGACCGTCCGGCTCCGGGTGACCTGTCAGGCGCCGGGGCCGCGGCTGGCCGGCACGGGCAGCGACCGGTGCCGGGCGTTCATGACGATGGCGGGGACGACGCGCAAGGCGCCGGCGCCGGCCCCGGTGGCTCCGGCAGCGGACTGAGGACCGCCTCGACGAGCTCGGCCACAGTGTCGGCCAGCTCGTGGAGGCGCCCGGTGCCGCCGTGCTCCACAGTGGAGAGTACGAGCTCGTTGATGCCGCCGACCAGCGCGATGGACATCGCCGGGCGGAGCGGCCGCAGCTCCGGGTTGCACTGCCGGCCCTGTTCGACCAGCTCG
>Ga0126306_10000908_pt1 | contig 15113 bp, 7 predicted proteins | sample Plot27_FD_92592 | JGI IMG/M metagenome (GOLD analysis project Ga0126306, IMG submission 92592) | Serpentine soil microbial communities from UC McLaughlin Reserve, CA, USA - Plot27 | ecosystem: Environmental > Terrestrial > Soil > Grasslands | place: USA: UC McLaughlin Reserve, Lake County...
CACCCGGAGTCGAACCTCTCCGGCAGCGCCGGGACCGTCGGCCCGGGCAGGCCGACCTCGGCGATGGCGGCCGGCTGGCTCACGTCGGTGTCGCTCACCCAGTCGTTGGTCTTGACCTCTCGCACGCCCGTGAGGCGGAAGCGGAACTGCGAGCCGGTGAGCGGCTCGGGCAGGTCGAGGTCGACCGTGGTGGTGGCGTTCTGCTCCTCGCTGTCCTCGATGGCGGGCAGCTCGACCTCGGCCCGGATGTCGCCGTCGACCCACACCTCGACCAGGGTCGGCACCGAGTGGAGGCCGTCGGCGACCACGCTGAGCGGGACGCGATCGACCGTCACCGGCTCCGGGAGCGTGACCTCGAACCACGACCGCATCGGCTGGGACCGCGCCGAGGTCCAGGCCGTCGACTCGTCGCCGTCGAAGGCGGCCGCCGGGGTGGCGACCCCGCCGGTGAGCTCGCTGGACGATCGCACCCACGGCACCGAGCCGTCGTGGGGCCGGCCCAGCAGGTCGTCGAGCAGGTAGCTGTCGGCCCGGGCGGACAGCCGCGCCTCGCCGCTGAGCGTGAAGTCGCGCGCCGTCGGCAGCGTGAACTGGCGGATCATCTGCCGCTCGTCGTCGTTGCGGGTCGGGTCGGACGCGTCCTGCCGCTGGCGCTCGACGGCGATGGCGAGCGGGTGGTCGAGCGAGTCGCTCCCGGCGTCGGCCAGCAGGTCGGTGGGGAGGCGGATCGACTCGGTCGTCGGCGTGAGGCCGGCGCCCGACCCGATCGTCACCTCGGCGAACCCGACGCTGCCGTAGCTGGCGAAGCGGGGGGCGTCGCCGACGGTGTCGGCGAGGATCTCGATGGAGAGGCGCTCGAACGTGCGCTCGTCGAACTCGACCACCTGGCCGGGCTCGTCGCGGGACTGCTCGGTGAGGTCCACCTCGATGCTGTCGCCGTCGTCGAACGTCAGGCGCACCTCGGTGATGAAGCGGTCGCGGGCGCCGGTGGTCGGCTGCGTGAGGGTGATGCGGTCGGCCGTCACCGGGTCGTCGACGGTGAGCTCGAGCCGCTCGCCCCGGGCGTCCGAGAACGCCGCCGTGCGCCAAGCCGTCTCCGTGTCGCCGTCGACGGCGTAGGGCGGCCGCTCCTCGGCGGTGAACGTGATCGGGTTGCCGTAACTGGTGGCCTCGGCCACAACGTCGCCGCTGGTCACGGCGACGGTCTGCGACTCGGTCCCGGCGTCGGGGAAGACCGGCAGCCGGTTGTCGGTGAGGTCGGTGTCGAGGACTCCGCCCTCCTCGGTCTCCGTGTAGCCCCGGGTGTGGCGGACGGTGGTCCACCGCTCGCCCCGTTTGCGGTTCGAGTCGGTGAGCAGGAGGACCGCCCCGTCGTCGAGGGCCGCCTCGACCTCGTCGGGCTCGAGCGAAGCCGCGTAGTGGATCAGCTCGGTGCCGTCGAGGAGCCCCGCCCCGGCGCCGGACACGAGGCCGGAACCGTCGCCCGCCACCAGCAGCGGGTTGGCCACCGGCTGGGCGGTGACGATGCCCCGGGGGCCCTCCACCGGGATGGACGCCACCTCGGGCGGGTCGGGGATCGAGGGGTCGGTGAGCAGCAGCAGCTCGTCCTCGAGCTGGACGTCCTCGATCGTCTCGTTGGGCGCACCCGGGCCGAACCCGACCGGCTCGCCGAGGCCCGGGGCGCGGCCGATGAAGTCCCAGAAGATGCGGGGCCGTGGCGTGTTGTAGCGCTCGTACTGGAGGTCGCTCTGGACCACGATGTCGCCCACCCGCATCAGCCGGGCGATGGCGGCGACGGCGTCGGGGTCGGCGGTCCGCTCCTGGAACGGCAGGTCGAAGGCGTTGAGCAGGTTGGCCGACGCCCGCGACCCGTAGGGGATCAGCTCGCGGGCGACCGACGGCCGGTCGATCATCCCCGGCAGGATCGGGTCGACCGTGTTGCCCCACCGGTAGCTGGCGAAGTCGCTGCCGGGCAGGACCAGCACGCGGGTGTCGTGGTCGCGGGCGTCGACGTACTGGGCCACCTCGTCCCAGTACTCGGGGACGTCGTTGCGGCGCAGGTTCTCGGGGACGAAGTCGCCGGTCCACAGCGGCGGCAGCGCCAGCACGGCGAGCGCGACGGCGATGACGATGGACGGCCGGCCCGTGCGGGGCCAGCGCCGGACGACGCTGGCCAGGCCGGAACCGAGCAGGACGGCGAGCGCCAGCGCCACGAGGGGGACCGCCCGGGGCAGGCTGCGCATGGCCAGGCCGGTGTCGGACTCGAGGAACGTCTTCACCAGCCGCGCCCACGGCGTGCCGGGGTCGGACCACGGGTAGGCGCCGACGGCCAGCGCCGTGCCGACGACCAGGAGCAGGACGAAGTAGGCCCGGTGGCGCCAGCGGGCCACCACGCCGCCCAGCAGCCCCAGCATCGGGATGAAATAGGTGAGCGCCACCAGCGGCACGGACTGCGTGTAGGCGACGCTGGGCTCGATCCAGGGGCCGAGCCTGTCACCGCCGTAGAAGAACCAGTAGCCGAGCCCGCGCAGGACCTCGTGGCTGACCGATACCGCCGCCACGACCTGGGCGGTCTCGGTGTAGCGGAGGATCTCGATGCCGTTCGTGGACTGGACGGACAGGCCCGAGATCCACCACAGCGACAGCGGCACGGTGATGGCGGCGAGGCGGGCGGCGGCCATCAGCACCGTCCGCAGCGACGCCTCCTTCGCCACCCAGACCGCGTGGCCGAGCCACAGCAGCGGCGCCACGCCCACGAGGAACAGGGCGGTGGCGTTGATCGAGCCGCAAGTCGCGACCGTCAGGGCGAAGAGGGCGGGGTAGCGCCAGCCCTTCGACCGGACCGTCAGCATCGTGAAGGCGATCAGCCACGGCAGCGCCACGAACGGCAGGAGTAGGCCGGACAGCCGGGCCACCAACGTGAGCAGGAAGGGGCTGAGGGCGTAGGCGAACGTGGCGGCGATCAGGCCCGGGCCGCTCCAGTTGAGTTTCCGGAGGAGGTAGGCCACGCCGGCGCCGGCGCCGAAGATGAGCGTGCCCCACCAGAGGCGCTGGGCGGCCCAGTCGGGGACGCCGATGGCGTCGAGCAGCCAGTAGAAGGGCCCCATCGGCCACAGGAAGCCGATGTTCTGGTGGGTGACCGTGCCGAAGCCGACCGTCGGGTCCCACATGGACCAGGCCCGCGACAGCAGCCGGGCCGGGTCGAGGTACAGGTAGGTCTTCGTGTCGGCGCTGACCCACTGGCGCTGGGTGAGCAGGAGCGGGACGTACGCGACGACCGCGAGGCCGAGGTGGAGGCGGGCCGACTCCGTTGCCGGCCGCGGAACCGGGTTCCTCATGAGCGGGCGCGGCGCCTCGACACCTCGGCGGCGATGATCCGCATGAGCTCGGTCGACGTGTTCGACCAGGTCAACGTGCGGGCGTAGGCCAGCGCCCCGGTGGCCAGCCGGCGCCGCAGCACCTCGTCGCCGAGCACGGAGGCCAGGGCGCCGCCGAGCTCGTCGGCCTCGGCCAGGACGCCGGTCTCGCCGTGGCGCACTGCGTCGGCGTGGCCGGCGATGCGCGTGGCCACCGCCGGCGTGCCGCAGGCGGCCGCCTCGGTGAGCGTCATGCCCCAGCCCTCGTGGGCCGAGGCCGAGGCCACCACCCAGGCCCGGCGGTACAGGTCGACCTGCTCCTCGTCGCTGATGCGGCCCCGCAGGGTGACCCAGTCACCGGCACCGAGCTCGGCGATCAGCGCCTCGAGGCGCGGGCGCTCGAAGCCCTCCCCGACGATCTCGAGCTGCAGGTCGGGCACCATCCGGCGGGCCTCGTAGGCGGCACGGACCAGCAGGTCGTAGCGCTTGACCGGCGCCAGCCGGCCGCACGCCACGGCGAGCGGCACGTCGTTCAGCGCCACCTCACCGGGGGAGAAGCGGGGGTCGATGCCGGGCGGCACCACCGATACCCGCTCCTCCGGGAAGCCGAGGGCCTGGACCATCTCGCGTTTGGACGACTCGGACAGCGTGACCACGGGCGCCCGCCTGTAGAACGGCGGCGCCACCCTGGCCTCGAGGAACCGGCCGGCGGCGCCGAGGCGCGGCCCGAGCATCATGTCCCACATCGCGTCGTGCACGTGATGCAGGAACGTGACGCGGGGCCCCGGGTTCCAGATCGGCGAGAGGAACGGCATGCCGTTCCAGATCTCGATGAGGACGTCGCGGGGGCCGGTGCGCCGGAACAGCTCGGCGGCGGCGGCCCGGGGGAAGACGGAGTAGCGGCTGCCGCGCCGGACGACCTTGTAGCCGTCGCGCACGGCCTCCTGCGGGCGACCCGGCGAGAACGAGGTGCGCATCGTCACGTCGACGCCGGCGGCCGCCCACAGCTTGGCCACCTCGTCGATGTGGACCTCGGACCCGCCGGCCTCGTCGTCGTCGAGGTCGCGCCACGCGAGGACGTGGACGCGGCGCACGCCGGCCGCTGCGGCCAGGTCGCCGATCTTCGCCACGGGATCGGCGAGGTCGTCCAGGGCGTTGCTCACGTGTACGTCGTCCTTCCCCCAACGGCTGGTGCCGTCCTCGCCGGCGGCACCTGGGCTCGGGTGGCCGGGCCGCCGACTGGAGAGATGGGAATCGGGCACCAGGTCGCCCGTATGCTACGGACTCGCGCGCCACCGCACCAACGACCCTCCCGGTCCTGCGGCAGAGCGCGGCCCCCAGCCTCCGAACCATCCATCCAACCCGTCACGGAGCTGCCCTGTGAGCGCCACGAACCCCTCTCTCGACGAGGCCCTCGATGGGGTCGAGGGCTGGTTCAGCCCCGACCAGGTCGAGCGCGTCGCCACCCGCGCCGGCGAGGTCCCGGCCGGCGGGCGCGTCGTCGAGATCGGCAGCTTCCGTGGTCGGTCGATGGTCGCCATCGGGCTCTCCGCGCCCGCGGGCGTCGAGATCTACGCCATCGACCCCCACGCCGGCAACGACCGCGGGCCCCAGGAGATCGAGGGCTTCGAGGACGAGGCCGCCGTCGACTCCAAGGTCTTCCTCGACAACCTCGAACGGGCCGGGGTGCGCGAGCGCGTCACGTACGTGCGGAAGTTCAGCCACGACGCCCACGGCGACGTCCCGGGCGACATCGACCTGCTGCACATCGACGGCGCCCACCGCTTCCGCCCCGCCGGCGACGACATCAGGGCCTGGGGTGCCCGCGTGAAGCCGGGCGGCACGATGCTGATCCACGACTCGTTCTCGTCGATCGGCGTGACCGGAGCCATGGCGGCCACGCTGCTGGCCTCGGGCCAGTGGTCCTACCAGGGCCGCAGCCGCTCGCTGGCCGAATACCGCAAGGTGGCGCCGTCGGGGCGCGCCGGCAACATCGGCCGCCAGCTGGCGCAGCTGCCGTGGTTCGCCCGCAACGTGCTGATCAAGGTGCTGGTCACGGCCAAGCTGGGCAGGGTGGCCAAGGCCCTGGGTCACGACGGCGAGTCCTGGCCGTACTGACCCGCCGGGTCACCGACCTCGCCGGGTCGCCGCGAGGTCCGAGGAACGCCCCGCCCGCCCCGGGTGGGGCGTTCCCGCGTCAGGAGGGCGTGTCGCCCTGGACGGCGAGCGGCGGCGTGGACGCGCCGTTGCCGTTCGACGCCGCCGTCGGCGAGGTGGCGCCGGCGCTCGCCACATCGGCCTTCGCATCGTCGGGAGCGACCGGGACGGCGGCGGCCACGGCCTCCGTGGGTGCCGGGGCCGGGGTGGGGAACCTCCGCTGGCGCCGGGCACCGCCGGGGAAGCGCTTGAACACCCGGTCGCGGACGCCCCACCAGGTCACGAGCGTCATGGCCTCGCCGATGATGTGCCACGACATCTTGGACACGCCGCGCACCCGGTCGTTGAAGGTGATGGGCACCTCGACGATCGTGGCGCCGAGCCGATGGGCCCGGTAGTTCAGCTCGACCTGGAAGCCATAGCCCGTGGCCCGGGTCGAGGCCGACTCGAGCTGCTGCAGGATCACGGACCGGTAGGCGCGGAAGCCCGCCGTGGCGTCGTTCACCTGCAGGCCCAGCATGCGCGAGGCGTAGTAGTTGCCGATCCGGCTGAGCGCCCGGCGGCGGAACGGCCAGTGCGGCGTCGAGCCCCCCGGCACATAGCGCGACCCGATGGCGACGTCGGCCCCCTCGTCGATGCGCTGGAGCAGCTCGGGAAGCTTCTCGGGCGGGTGCGAGAAGTCGGCGTCCATCTGGACGAGGACCTCGTAGCCCCGCTCGAAGCCGGTCTCGAACCCGGCGCGGTAGGCGACGCCGAGCCCGCCCTTCCCCGGCCGGACCAGGACGCCGACCTGCCCCAGCTCCTCGCCCGCGGCCCGGGCCAGGTCGGCCGTGCCGTCGGGGGAGTTGTCGTCGACGACGAGGATGTCGACCGACGGCGCCGCGGCCCGCACCCGCCGCAGGATGTCGGCGATGTTCTCGGCTTCGATGTAGGTCGGGATGACGACGAGTGTCTTCAACATGCGAGGCCCCGGGCGGTGAGCGGACGGGACACGGCGAGCCGTGGCCCACGGACGTTGGGGTGACGGCGCCCGGCCCGACCACGGCCGCCGTCGGTGCCGCCGGCGAACGGGCCGGCGACGGATTCCGATGCCAGAAAGCTAGTCGTCACGCGCCGTCATCTCCCGTGTCCGGCGCGTCTCCCGACGTGCCGGACACGGCGTCGCAGCGCAGGTACAGCTCGTAGATCGGGCGGGGCACGCCGTCGAACCCGGTGTTCGAGCCGTACTCGTCGTGGAGGCAGAAGTCGTCGGCGAGGACCTGGTTGGGCTCGTCGGAGCCGAGCTCCTCCGAGGTGTTCGGCTCGTCCCAGTCGTCGTAGACCGTGGACAGGATGACCACGTCGGCCTCGCGCAGCTCGTCGGCGAGGCCGGAGTCGTCGGCGTTGGCCACGCCCGGGTCCATCTCGATGTAGTGGGTGCCGGGGTCGAGCTGCGGCAGCAGGAAGTAGAAGAACACCTCGCTGTAGGGCGTCTTGCGGAGGTCGCCCGTGCCGACGATCAGCGAGTCGCCCGGCTCGCTGTTGGCCTCGACGTCGCCGATGACTTCCTCGGCCGCGTCGGCCACCGCGGCCCGGCCGTAGTAGAAGGACCGGCCCCGGTTCGAGATGTTGGAGACCTCGCGGTCGTGGCCGAGGCTCTGGGCCGCGTAGTCGGCGTACCAGCGGTACGTGTAGGCGGGGAACAGCAGCATGAGCGCCATCGGCGCCAGCACGGCGGCCCCGGCGACGAGACCCCGGCGGCGGCTCTCGGCCTCGACCGGGTCGGACGCGCCCAGCCGGCGCAGCCGCAGCGTCTCGGCGATGAACGCCGGCAGGAGGCCGAACGGCACGCAGCTCACCCACGACAGGTGGGCGGTGTCGGCCCGCTGGACGGCCTGGGGCAGCAGGCCGCAGGCGAACAGCGCGAGACCGACGAGCCGCCAGGCGTGCACGCTGCCGGCCCGCCGTGCGTGCACGGCCATCACCAGTAGGGACAGGCACACGGCCACCAGCACCCAGAAGAAGACGGCCACCTGCATGGTCATCGACGGCTCGGGCAACGGCCACGGGAACTCGCGCAGGGCGTAGGCCCGGTTCAGGAAGCTCGGGAAGTAGTCGGTCGGCGGCGGGAACGGCAGCCGGCGCCCGGGGCGCAGCTCGAACACCGGCTCGAGGACCATGCCCCGCACGGCGTTCATCGGCCCGGCGAACGCGAGGTGGAGGAGGAACGGGCTGACGGCGATGGCGGTCCCGAGGGCCAGCCGCTTCCGGCCGGCGCCGTCGAGGGCGAACAGGAACAGGACGCCGAGCGCCAGCCCGAGGGCGATGACCAGGTCTGGCCGGAACAGCAGGGCGGCGCCGGCCAGCAGCCCGGCGACCAGCAGGGTGCGCGATGCGTCCCGGTGGCCCTCGTCGAAGACGCGCACCGCCCAGATGACGGCCCACAGGGCGAGCGCCACGCCGCCCACCCAGGCCAGGGCGGTCACACCGATCGGCGGGACGATGATGATCGCGGTCGTCGCCCCGGCCACCACCGCCGGCCAGCGGCCCCACCGGTAGCCGATGTGCGTCGTGCCGGCGACGAGGGCCACGAGCTGGAGGAAGCCGAAGACCCGGGCGGTCCACAGCGAGACGCCGAACACCTTGAACAGGCCGGCGATCACCCAGATCGAGCCGGGCCCGTACAGGTGGAGGAAGTCGCGGTTGGGGATGTCGCCCTCGAGCAGTCGCTCGGGGAAGACGAGCATGAAGCCCTCTTCCATGGGCGGGCCGGGCGCGCGGAACACGCCCCGTGCCGGCAGGGCGACGACGATGCCGACGATCACCGCCGGGACGATCCAGGCATGGCGCCGGTACCAGGGCTGCTCCGCGGCGGCATGGGGCGGCGGCGTCGCCTCCTCGACGACGTCGACGCTCATCGGCCCACCCCCACGGGCTCCGGCGCGGCCGCCGGGGCCGGCCGGGTGGCCAGGGCGGCGTCCGCGGGGAGGCCCACGGGCCGCCAGTCGGGGAACAGCTTGCGCCGCTTGTCCTTGAGGGACAGGGCCGGGCGCTCGACGATCAGGTAGGAGAGGCCGGCGAACACGACGCTGCCGACCAGCGTGACGGCGAGGACGCCGGCGAACCAGCCGTGCAGCACCGGCTCGTTGGCAATGTCGCGGTACACGTCCGTCACCCCCTCGTGCCACAGGTAGATGCCGTAGGACAGTGCCCCCAGCACCACCATCGCTCGCATCCCCAACCAGCGCAGTGACCGGGGCAGTGTGGCACCTGCCAGCGCCACGGGCAGAACCAGCGCGATGCCGACCGCCGCGTACAGCAGTTCCTTGGCGATGGCCTGGTCGCCGTCGGTGGCCCCGACCTGGACCCCGAGGCCGAGCTGGGTCGAGACGGCCCAGAAGGCGACGGCGGCCGCGCCCCAGCACAGCAGGGGGTGCCTCCGGAGGGCCTCGAGCAGCGCCAGGGGCCGATCGCGCCGGCGGGACCACTCGAGGGCGACGGCGAGCGCCATGCCCGGGACGAACATGTGGAAGTTGGCCACGATCCAGTGGAACCTCGGGTCGAAGTCGCCCAGCGACGGGTCGTTGGCCTGGAACGAGTGGAGCCAGAGGCGGAAGCCGAGGGCGCCGGCGGCCGCCAGCCCGAGCACGGCGAGCTCCGTGGCGACGGCGAGCCGGGGCTTCAGCCTGCGGGCCAGGGCCGCCGCCCCCGCCGCCCAGAGGGGCAGCAGCAGGTAGAAGGCGACCTCGTTGACCAGCGTCCAGGCCTGTTGCAGCCCGCCGAGGGCGTGGGCCTTCGAGTAGCTCTGCAGCAGCCCGTAGTACATCACGATGTCGCCCCAGCCGCTGATGTCGTCCCGGCCCCTGGTGTCGACGACCACCGCCAGCACGGTGAGCGCCAGCCAGTAGGCGGGGAAGATCCGCAGGAAGCGGTTGCGGAGGTAGCGGCGCACGGCGGGGCCGCGGCGGCCGTCCATCCGGGCGGCGACGAACGGCCGGTACAGCAGGAAGCCGGACAGGACGAAGAACAGGGCCACGCCCACGTCCGCCCGGGAGACCCACGGGCCGGCGCCGGGGTTGTTGCGCCCGACCCAGCCGGTCTGCAGGCCGACATGGCACAGCAGCACGCCGAGCGCGGCGATGGCGCGCAGCCCGTCGAAGCCGGCGAAGTGCCCGCCGGAGCTGCCGTGCCCGCCGGGCGGGTCGGCCGCCGTGTCCCCCACCGGGGCCTCGACGCCGTCGGTCGGGGCGTCGACCAGGGCGGCGGCGCGCGTCTCGCGCCGGGCGTCCCGGTAGGCACGCCAGCGGCGCCGGGCGGCGGAGGCCCCGGCGTCGAGGGTCACCGCCGCCGGGATCATCAGCGCCAGCTCGGCCGGCAGGCGGAACCGGGTGGTGCCGTACACGACGGCCACGGTCACGACCACGCTGGCGACGGTCGCCACCAGGGGGAAGATCGGCCGCCCGGCCCGCCGCAGCCCGACCAGCCCGATGGCCCCGGCGACCGCCACGCCGTACCAGGTGGCGAGGCCGGCCTGCCCCAGCTGGCGCTCCTTCGACTCGACCGACAGGTCGAGCTCCACCATGTTCTGCGCGGCGTAGAGGCCGAAGGCCCGCCCGACGCGGGCGCCCACGACATACGGGATGCGACGCGTGTTCTCGGCCATGTACTCGCGGGCGATCCGCTGGAAGCCCCGGCCCTGCGCGGAGGCGTCGCCCTCACCGACCAGGTGCTCGACCCGTTGGATGCAGCCCAGCTGCCAGTAGCCGATGCGGTCGCCGTAGTAGACGTCCTCGCAGTTCGCCGTGCCCAGCGTCTGGTCGAACTGGGCGGACAGCGTGGTGGGCTCCTCGAAGCGAGCCATGTTGTGGGCCACCCACGGCCCGATGACCACGCCGGCGACCAGCCCGGCCGCGGCCAGCTGCCGCAGGACGGCGAGGTTCCGGCCCCGCCACCAGAGCAGGGGCAGGCCGATCGCCGGGCCGAGCAGGAGCGCCTCGGAGCGGACCAGGGCGGCAACCCCGACGGAGGCGCCGAACCACACGGCCGCCCGCACGGACGGTCGGTCCCACCAGCGGTAGGCCGCCAGCAGGACCAGGCCCGTCGTCGACACCACGAGCGTCTCGGACACGACCACGGGATCGAACCAGAAGACGTTGGGGGAGAGGGCGGTGAGGACGGCGACGATCAGCCCGACCCGCGCGCCGGCCACGCGGCGCCCGGCGAGGCCCATGGCCCCGACGCCGAGTGCGCCGAGGACGCAGCCGATGACCTGGTGCTGGAAGAACGTGCGCAGGCCGAGCCACGAGAAGCCGGCGAGCACGGTGAGGAAGCCGGGCGGGTGGTCGGCGCCGGGCATGCGGACGCCGTAGAGGATGAAGCGGTAGGGGTGGACGTACCCCTCGCCGTCGGCGAGCAGGTTGGCGCCGTGGTGGTAGTAGTACGGGTCGCCGACCGGCTGCCACGGGTCCCGCCATACGAGCAGGTAGCCGAGGCGCACCAGGAAGCCGCCGAGGACGACGGCGCCCAGCCACCACCCGAACCGGCTCGAGCGGGCCGTCGCCTCGTCGACGGCCGCGGCGTCCGCCCCGGCCTCGCGTCCCGCGGCCGCGGTGTCGTGCGCGCCGTGCGTACCCGCCGCGTCGCCGCCCGTGGTGCCGTCCGGCGCCGTGCCGGGGGCCTCGGCGGGCGCCGGCGGGGCGTCCGGGACGGCGGGCGCGCTGGCCGTGGCACCGGGCGTCCCGCTCCGGTGCCCTGCCACGACCCCCCGGCCCCAGCCGTGGTCGTCCGTCGTCGGCCCTGCGGCCTGCACCGAGCGGTCGGCCATCGGCGGGCGATGCTACTGCGCAGTCGCCACCTCGCTCGCTTCCGAGCGGAACCGACTGCGAACGCGCCAGCTACTACGGTCGCGCCGTGCGTCATGTGCTGGCTCGCTGGGGGAGTCGCGCGTTCCCGCCGCTCCCACGCCTCGACGGCCGCGCCCGGTGGGCGCTCGTCGGCATCGTCGTGGCCGCCGCGCTCCCCCGCCTGGTGTGGGCGCTGCAGGTGCAGCCACCGCAGGAACTGCGCGACCCCTCCCTGTACCTGCTCCTCGGCGAACAGCTGGCCACCGGGAACGGCTACTCGTACCCGATGGAGTTCCAGGGCACGTTCGACAACTTCCCGACGGCCTACTACCCGCCGGGCTACCCGCTCTTCCTGGCGCCGATCTTCTGGGTGGCCCGCCTGCTGCCCGGCGACGTGTCGCTGTTCGGGACGGCCGTGGCCGCCAACGTGGTCCTCTCCGTCGTGCTGGTGTGGCTGACGTTCCACCTGGGCCGCCGGCTCGCCGGCGTCGCCGTCGGGCTGGTGGCGGCGGCCGCCACGGCGATCTGGCCCAACCTCGTGTTCCACAGCGGCGTGGTGTTGACCGAGACGCTGTTCCTGGTCCTGCTGGTGCTGATGTTCCTCGTGGCCTTCGCCACGCCGGCGGTGGCCCGCCATCCCGGCACCCGGCGCCTGGTCGCGCTCGGCGTGTTGCTGGGCCTTGTGGGCCTGGTGCGGCCCGTGTCGCTGGTGGTGGCGCCGGTCTTCCTGCTGCTGTGGTGGTCCGACGGCGTGGGGCGGGCCGTCCGGCGGACGGCGGTCGTGGCCGCCGTGACCGTGGCCGTCCTGCTCCCGTGGTCGGTGCTGAGCACGATCCGGATGGAGTCGCCGGTCCTGCTGTCGCTCAACTTCGGCGACAACGTGTGCATCGGCTACCGCGACGGAGCCTACGGCGGGTTCGCCCTCGCCCCGGAGTGCTTCGGCGGCTACGACGACATCCCGCGACCCGAGTCCGAGACCGAACGGCAGGCGGACAACATCGACCGGGCACTGACGTACATCGGCGACCACCCGGCGTCCGTCATCACGCAGATGCCCGCCCGGGCCCGCTACACGCTCGAGTCCGACTGGGACGGGCTGCAGGCGGCCAACGACTACGGTGCCCACCCCCTGCTCGGCGACGCGCTCGACGACCTGCTGCGCTACGGCGCCAATGCCTTCTACGCGGTCGTCGGCCTGCTGGCGATCGGCGGCGTCGCCGTCGTGGTGCGCCGGGGCGCCTGGCACGACCGGCGCTGGCAGGTGCTCGTGCTGGCGGCGCCCGTGAGCCTCGTGTCGCCCTTGCTGACGTTCGGCGACACCCGGTTCAAGATGCCGATCTACCCGACGCTCGCCGTCTGCGCCGCGGTGGCGGTCGTCGCCCTGGCCCGGCGGGGGCCGGTGTTCGATGAGGTCGACGCCGTCGACGGTCCGGGCGGTGACGCGACGGCGGCCCCGGCGCAGAGCACCGGGGCCGCCGAGAAGGACGAGGTCGTCAGCCCGGCTTAGGCGTCACGGGGGCGGCGCGGCCGGTGCCGCCCCCGGCCCCGCTCTTCTCCTCGTGGTACTCGCCCTCGACGTTGACGTTCCAGACGTCGTGGCCGGCGTCGGTGAGGATGTTCTCGACGGTCAGCATGGCCGTGTACATCGAGTGGTCCTGGTTGTTGTAGCGGTGCATGCCGTTGCGGCCCACGGGGTGGACGTTCGGCGCATGCTCCTCCAGCCAGGACCGGAGCACGGCGATGTTGTCGGTGTAGTCCTCGTCGTAGACCGGATAGGCCTTCGGCATGCGGACCACGTAGCCGGCCTCGACATCGGCCGAGCGGGCCAGCCCGAGCTTCTCGATCTCGACCTTGGCCATCTCGACCAGCTCGTCGTCGGACTTGGACCAGATCTCGTCGCCCTCGAACTGGAAGTACTCCAGGCCGAGGCAGGTGCGCCCGTCCTTGACCATGTAGGGCGACCAGGAGGCGAAGTTCTGGATGCGGCCGACGTGGACGTCGGGCTCGTGGATGTAGATCCACGTGTCGGGGAACCCGTCGGCCTCGGGCACGACCAGCGCCACCGTGAAGAAGTCGCGGAAGGTCAGCCCGTCGGCCGCCGCCAGCACCTCGGCGGGCGGCGGAGGGTCCATCGCCCGCAGCAGGTGCGGGAACGGCATGGACGACACCACGTGGTCGGCCGGGTAGTCGGTGGTGCCACCCTCGGCCTCGGCGACGACCGTCGTGGCCCGCCCGCCGGCGTGGCGGATGCGGGTGACCGGCGTCTCCATGATGACCTTGGTGCCCTCGGCCTCGACGAGGTCGCGGCAGCGCTCCCACATCATGCCGGGGCCGAACTTGGGGTACTCGAACTGCTCGATCAGGCTCGTGACCTGCTTCGACTTGTCACGCCGGCCGGCGACCTTGGAGCGCACCGGCTCCCACACGGCCTGGAAGATCGACATGCCCTTGATGCGCTGGGCACCCCAGTCGGCCGACAGCTCCTTGGCCGAGACGCCCCAGACCTTCTCGTTGTAGGCCTTGAAGAAGTGGTTGTAGAGGCGCCAGCCGTAGTTGGCGACGATGTAGTCCTCGAGGGTCTTCTGTTCCTTGATCGGGCGGATGCGCACGGCCATCGCAGAGGCCATGCACTTCACCGCCTCGGCCGGCCCCAGGTTCCTCAGGGCGTTGAGCGGCTTGATGGGGTAGTCGTAGTACTTCCCCTGGTAGTAGATGCGGCTCAGGCGGGGCCGGGTGAGGAACTCGTCGTCGTCGAGGATCTCGTGCCACAGGGCCTCGACCGGCTGGACCTTCGTGAAGAAGCGGTGGCCGCCGATGTCGAAGCGCCAACCGTCGCGCTGGGCGGTGCGGCTGATGCCCCCGACGACCGAGTCGGCCTCGAGGATCGTGCTGGCCACGCCGGCCTTCGTCAGTTGGTACGCGGCGGTGAGGCCGGCCGGGCCGGCGCCGATGATCACGACGCTGGGCGCTGCGGCGGCCCCGGGCGACTGCGACGGAGTGTCGGTAGCGCTCACGTGGTGAATTCGCTCCTGGCGGTGCGGCGGACGTGACACTGTAAACCACACCCCGCCCGAGCCCCGCTACCCGACCCCATCTCGGGCGGCGGCGCATCGCGTGGACGGGACGCCGCATTGCGGCCGCGGTCCACCCCCATTGCTAGCATGCCCGGCTCATGCGAGCCCTTGTCGACGAGGGGGTGGACGACGGTTCCCCAGCGCCGGACTCGGCCGACGCGCCCCGCCGCAGCGCGGTCCTGGCGGCCCTGGGGGTGGCCGCTGCGGTCGCCGTCGGCGTGGCCCTCCGTTTCGTCTCGACGTCCGCCCTGTGGCTCGACGAGGCGCTGAGCGTCAACATCGCCTCGCTGCCCCCGGGCGACATCCTCGAGGCCCTCCGCCACGACGGCCATCCGCCTCTCTACTACCTGCTCCTGCACTACTGGATGGAGCTGGTGGGCGACGGTGACACGGTCGTCCGGGCGCTGTCCGGCCTGATCGGCGTGGCGACCCTGCCGTTCGCCTGGGTGGCCGGGCGCCGCATCGCCGGGACGGCCGGCGCCCGCTGGTCGGTCGTCGTGCTGGCGCTGTCGCCCTACGCCATCCGCTACTCCAGCGAGACCCGCATGTACTCGCTGGTCATGCTCCTGTCGCTGGTCGGCTACCTACTGGTGGACGACGCGCTCCGGCCGGCCGCCGACCCCTCCGGGAACGGCGCCGACCGCCGGTCCGGGCCCACGCCGCTGCGCCTGGCCGGCATCGCCCTGGTCTCGGGCCTGCTGCTC
>Ga0126306_10000909_pt1 | contig 15110 bp, 20 predicted proteins | sample Plot27_FD_92592 | JGI IMG/M metagenome (GOLD analysis project Ga0126306, IMG submission 92592) | Serpentine soil microbial communities from UC McLaughlin Reserve, CA, USA - Plot27 | ecosystem: Environmental > Terrestrial > Soil > Grasslands | place: USA: UC McLaughlin Reserve, Lake County...
ATCAAGTCCTCCGCCGGAGCCCTCGAGCACCTCCCCGTCGCCGAGGTCCCCAACCTCGCCCGAGCCATCGAACAGCTCCAAGCCTCCGGCATCTGGACCATCGGCCTCGACGGCACCGCCGACATGAGCCTGTTCACCCTCGAGCTGGCCGACGAGCCCGTCTGCGTCATCGTCGGAAGCGAAGGCACCGGCCTCCACCGCCTGGTCCGGGACTCCTGCGACATCCTCGTCCGCATCCCCATGTCCGGCCAGATCGAAAGCCTCAACGCCTCCGTCGCCGGAGCCCTCGCCCTCTTCGAAGTCCACCGCCGCCGCCGCCACCCACCCCCCTGATCACGTACCCTTGCCCCACACCCGCTGGCGTGGCGCAACCGGCAGCGCAGCTGTCTTGTAAACAGCAGGTTGGGGGTTCGAGTCCCCCCGCCAGCTCCCAAAGGTGCAGGTCACAGGCTATATAGCAAGGCGAGCAACAGATTGCCTGTTTCTGGCACTGTCATTCCTTGAGTGCTGGAGACCCGCGGCGACATGAGGGACCGGGCACCTGCGAGTGGCTACTCCGGCCGCTGCCGCTGGTACTACCGGGCGCGGTAGGCGACGCTACTCCCCGGAGAGGATTGTCGAGCCAGTGACCGGCAGCCTACCGTGCTCGCGTGGCCACCACCGACCGCACCGCCATCGAGCGCCCCAGCCTCGGCGACCGGGAATCCGGGCGCGCCCGGCCCGGCGGCCGCCGGGCCGAGTGGTGGCGGGGCTGGTTCGCGCCGGCCCAGGGGCTGCGGCCCCGGCCGCTGGACGTGCTTGTCGCCTTGGTGATCGCCTTCGTCCAGGTCGCGGGGACGATCACCTACAGCCAGGAGAAGCCGCCCAGCCCTTGGGCGTTCGATGCCTTTGCCTGCATTCCTCTCGTCGCCGGTCCGGTGGCGTTGCTGTTCCGCCGGCGCTGGCCCGAGGTCGCGCTGGTGGTCACCTTCGCGGCCGCCGCCGGCTATGCCGCCAGCGGTTATCCCGGCGGGCCGGCCGGGTTCCCCGCCTTCGGGTTCGCCGTGGCGAGCGCCATCATGATGGGCCGGAGCTCCTTTGCATGGCGCGTGCTGGTGGTCGCTTACGCCGCCTTCATCTGGCTGCCATCCCTGATCCCGGACGAGGTGGAAAACGCCCGCGGCCTCGCCGGCGCGGCCACCAACCTCGTCTGGTTGCCGCTGGTCGCCGCCGCAAGCGAGATCGCGCGTATCCGCCTCGAGCGGCGTGCCGAGCGGGCCCATGTGGCGCGGGAGGAGGCCCGGCGTCGCGCGAGCGAGGAGCGCCTGCTCATCACCCGCGAGCTGCACGACGTGCTGGCCCACAACATCTCGCTCATCAACGTGCAGTCGGGGGTGGCGCTGCACCTGCTGGACGAGCGGCCCGAGCAGGCCCGCCCCGCCCTGGAGGCCATCAACGAAGCCAGCGAGGAGGCGCTCGCGGAGCTGCACTCGGTGCTGGACATGCTGAGCCGCGGCCTTGGCGAGGACGGGGCGCGAGGCGAGTCCGGGGCGTGGGCGCCCCACGTCCCCACGGCCGGCCTGCGCGACCTGGACGGCCTGCTGCGACGGACCCGGGCGGCCGGCCTCGATGTCCGGTTGGCGATCGAGGGCGAGGCCCGGTCGGTGCCCGCCGGAGTCGACCTGGCGGCGTTGCGGATCGTGCAGGAGGCGCTCACCAACGTCGTCCGCCACGCCGGCGGCGGCGCCCGGGCCACGGTCCGCCTGGTGTACGCACCCTCCGAGCTGGTCGTGCAGGTCGACGACGACGGCCGGGGCGCCGGGCTCGCGGCGGGCGGCTCGAGGACGACGGGCAAGAACGTGGGCCGTGGCCTCGCCGGCATGCGGGAGCGGGTCCACGCTCTGGGCGGCACGTTCGCGGCCGGCCCTCGCCCCGGCCGGGGCTACCACGTCCGGGCGCAGTTCCCATTGCAGGATGGGGCGCGATGATCCGAGTGCTGCTCGCCGATGACCAGGACCTGGTGCGGGCGGGCTTCCGGGCGTTGCTCGACGCCCAGGACGACATCGCGGTGGTGGGCGAGGCCGGTGACGGCGAGGAGGCGGTGCAGCTCGCCCGCCGCCAGCGGCCCGACATTGTGCTCATGGACATCCGCATGCCGGGCACCGACGGCCTGACCGCCACCCGCTCGATCGCCGCCGACGACGGGCTGGCCGAGGTGCGCATCGTCATCCTCACCACCTTCGAGCTCGACGAGTACGTGTTCGAGGCCATCCGCGCCGGGGCCAGCGGCTTCATCGTCAAGCACACCAAGCCGGCCGAGCTGCTGCGGGCGGTGCGGGCCGTCGCTGCAGGCGACGCGCTGCTGTCGCCGAGCGTGACCCGGCGGCTCATCCGTGAGTTTGCGGCCAGGACGCGGGAGGCCACCCCGCTGCCGGCGCTCGATGCCCTCACGGAGCGGGAGCGGGAGGTCATGGGGCTGGTCGCCGAAGGGCTGACCAACGACGAGATCGCCGAACGGCTGGTCGTGAGCCCGCTCACGGCCAAGACGCACGTGAGCCGGGCCATGGTGAAGCTCGGCGCCCGCGACCGGATCCAGCTCGTGGTCTTCGCCTACGAGTCGGGCCTGGTGCGGCCCGGCTGGACGTAAGCCCGCGCGACGGGAACGTCGGCGTGGGAGTAGGAGCGAAGCCTTCCCCGGGAGGACGACGACGCGGCCGCCCGGCGGGAGGATACGGGCATGTCCACTTCAACGCAGATCCCCACCACCACCGCGGCCCGTGCCGTCGAGGCCACCAAGGTCTACGGCTCGGGCGACACGGCCGTGATCGCCCTCGACGAGGTGACGGTGGACCTGCCCACGGGCCGGTTCACCGCCATCATGGGCCCGTCGGGCTCGGGCAAGTCGACCCTGGTGCACTGCCTGGCGGGGCTCGACAGCCTCACCGAGGGACGGGTGTTCGTCGGCGACGTCGAGCTCGGCGCGCTGTCCGACAAGGAGCTCACGCTGCTGCGGCGCACCCGGATCGGCTTTGTGTTCCAGGCCTTCAATCTGGTGCCGACGCTGACGGCCGGGGAGAACATCACGCTCCCCCTCACCCTCGCCGGTCACAAGCCCGACCCGGAGTGGTTTGACGAGGTGATCGCCACCGTCGGCCTCGGCGACCGGCTCGGCCACCGACCCTCTGAGCTGTCCGGCGGCCACCAGCAGCGGGTGGCCACGGCCCGGGCACTGGTCAGCCGGCCGGCGATCATCTTCGCCGACGAGCCCACCGGCAACCTCGATTCCCGTAGCGGCGCCGAGCTCCTCGACTTCCTGCGGCGGGCCGTCGACGAGATGGGACAGACCATCGTGATGGTCACCCACGACCCCGGCGCGGCCGCCCACGCGGACGCCGTCGTGTTCCTGGCCGACGGCCGCATCGTCGAGCGCATGGCCGACACGACCGCCGAGCGGGTGCTCGACACGATCAAGCGGCTCGGGAGCTGACGATGTGGCGCATCACCCTCAAGTCCATCGCCGCGCACAAGCGGCGCCTGCTCGCCACCGGCTTGGCCGTGCTGCTGGGCGTGGCGTTCCTTGCGGGCACCCTCATGCTCTACCACACGCTGATCAACGGCTTCTCGGACGTCATCGCCGAGGCCAACAAGGGCACCGACGCGCTGGTGCGCTCGAGCCTCGAGCTCGGCCAGGAGGAGCGCACCGAGCGTGGCCTCATCGACCGCTCGCTGGCCGACACCATCGCCGCGGTCGACGGCGTCGCCGCCGTGGCACCCCGCATCGAGAGCTCCGGTGGCATTGTCGGCGTCGACGGCGACCCCATCGGCGGCGGCGCGCCCACCATCGCCGGCAACTGGGTCGATGACGACCGGCTCAACCCCTATGACCTGGCCGAGGGCCGCGCGCCCGCCGCACCGGGCGAGGTCGTCATCGACAAGGCAGCCGCCGAGGACGGCGAGCTGGTGGTCGGCGACACGACCGTGGTGCGGTCGCCCGACCGGGTCGAGGTGAGGATCGTCGGCCTGGCCACCTTCGGCGGCGCCGACAGCCAGGGATCGGCCACCTACGCCGGCTTCACCGCCGAGTTCGCGGACGAGGTGCTCCTCCCCGAGCCCGGTAAGGCGACGAGCATCGCGGTGGCGGCCGAGCCGGGCGTCAGCCAGGCCGAGCTGGTCCGCCGCCTCGACGCCGTGCTCCCCGACGGTGTCGAGGCGCTGACCGGTGCCGAGCTGACTCGCGAGATGGAAGAGGAGACCCAGGGGGAGGACCATGAGGCCTTCCAACAAGCCCTGATCCTGTTCGCGGGGGTCGCCCTCGTCGTGGCGACGTACACCATCTACAACACCTTCTCGATCCTGGTGGCCCAGCGCACCCGCGAGTCGGCGCTCCTGCGGGCACTCGGCGCATCGCGGGTCCAGGTGCTGGGCTCGGTCACCGCCGAGGCACTGGCCGTGGGCCTGCTGGCCTCGGTGGGCGGCATCGCCGCCGGCATGGGGCTGGCGTTGGGCCTGCTCGCCCTCATGGACGCCATCGGGCTGACCACTCCGGCCTCCCCGCTGGCCCTCGACACCAGCACGGTCGCGATCGCCCTCGCCGTCGGCGTGGTCGTCACGCTGGTGGCGAGCCTGGCTCCGGCGGTCCGGGCCTCGCGCGTCGCCCCCCTGGCGGCGCTGCGTGACGTCGCCGTCGACCGGTCCGCGACCTCGCGGCGACGGGCCGTCGCCGGTGCCGTCGTCACCGGGGCGGGCATCACCCTGACCATCGTCGGCGCCACCGGCGAGGCGCTGCTGCCAACGGGCCTGGGCGCGCTGGCGACCCTGGTCGGTGTCGTGGTGCTTGGACCTGTCATGGCCCGCCCCGCCGCCGCCGTGCTCGGCGCCCCACAGGCGGCGTGGCGCGGCATGAGCGGGGTGCTGGCCCAGCGCAACGCGATGCGCAACCCGCGGCGCACCGCCAGCACCGCCGCCGCGCTGCTGATCGGCGTGGCTGTGGTGTCGCTGTTCGCCGTCGTCGGCGCGTCGCTCAAGCAGTCGATCGACGACGCGGTCGACCAGCAGTTCGCCGGCGACCTGGCGATCATCGGCGAAGGCGCAGGCGGCCTCAGCACCGACCTGGCCCCCGCGGTCGCCGAGCTGCCCGAGGTCGCGGCGGCCGCGCCCCGAGGCGGCGGGCCCGTGCGGATCGACGGTGAGAGCACGCTCGTCCCCACCTTCGATCCGGCCACCATCGAGTCGGTCGAGCACCTCGACGTGCGGCATGGATCACTACGAGACCTCCGCCCCGACCAGGTGGCCATCTCGGCCGACTACGCCGAGCAGCACGGGCTGGCGCTCGGCGACCCAGTGACCGTCGACTATCCCGACGGCGTGACCGAGCGGCCGACGGTCGGGGCGATCTACGCGGAGGACAACCTGAGCGAGGGCGACGGGATCAAGCTGCCCCGCGACGCGTACCTGCCCCACACGTCCCGTCCCGCCGACGTCAACATGCTGATCGCCCTGGCCGACGGCGTGCCCGTCGCCGAGGGCGAAGCGGCCGTCCAGCGGGTGGCCGACCGGTTCGGCGCCCCCGACGTGCAGACCAACCAGGAGTTCACCGAGTCGATCGCCGGCGAGATCAACCTGTACCTCACCGTCGTCTACCTGCTGCTGGTCCTGTCGATTGTGATCGCCGTCATGGGCATCGCCAACACTTTGTCGCTGTCGATCCACCAACGCACCCGCGAGCTCGGCCTGCTGCGGGCCGTGGGCCAGACCCGGCGCCAGACCCGGACAATGGTGCGGGGCGAGGCACTCACCGTGGGCCTGTTCGGCACCGTCAGCGGCCTGGGCTTGGGCCTGTTCCTCGGCTGGGCGCTGGTTTCGGCGCTGGCCAGCGAAGGCTTTGGCTCGTTCGCCGTCCCGACGTTGTCGCTGGCCGTGGTGCTTGTGCTCGGTGCTCTGGTCGGGGTGCTGGCCGCCGTCCTCCCCGCCCACCGAGCCGCCCGCATGGACGTGCTGTCCGCCATCGCCACGGAGTGACCATCGCAACTGAAATGCCAGCGTCCCCTCCATCGACAGCGGCGCGCCGGAAGACTTGATGGGCATGCCCGGACCTACCAGGTTCCCCCGAGCGGGCAATCGGGTCGGGTGAGGGCATGTCATTCCGCTTGTCATTCCACCCGGCGCTACTCAGCCTGTCAGGAACGTACTGGCTGGACGACCTCCCCGACGTGAGCTGCAAGGACAGCACGCGCCAGCACGCCGTGGACGATCCGCTCCTGTCTTGTAAACAGCCGATCCCGGTTCGAGTCCGGGCGCCAGCTCTAGGCAACCGCTCTGGTCAGGGCGGTGCTGGGAGGCTGTGATCGTGGCGGTCATGGCGGCGGTGCAACCCTCCTGCAACCCGCCCGGGTGCGAGGCGCTCAGTATGGGCGCCAAGCCGGACAAATGGAAGCGCCTCACGGCGCCGGGCTCTTCCTCTTCCCGTAGACCCTGCTGTGGAGCACTGGACTCTCTTCCAGCAACGTCTGGGCGGGGATCTTGTCGAGGGAGCTCACGTTGTACTTCCTGAGTAGTCTCCGCTTGAGCTTCCCGAGCTCTGGCTCCTTGCTGAATGGATCCTTGGCCATTGAGTGCCTCCGCGATGCAGGTCGATCAGGGGGAGCCGAACACCAGCCGGGCCACGGTGGCAGCGGCCTGCTCCTCAAGCGCCGGCGTCACGTGCTGGTAGGCGTCGGCGGTGAAGCTCGAGGTGGAGTGGCGAGGCGCTCGCTCATCACCTTGATGGGCACGCCGGCGGCCAGGCCCAGCGAAGCATGGGTATGGCGCAGGTCGTGGAAGCGAATCGGAGGCAGCCCGGCCTGCTTGATCCGCCAGGCGAAAGCGTCAGACAGCCACTCCGGGTGCAGCGCCGTGCCGTCCTCCCGGGTGAACACCAGGCCGGAATCGGTGTAGGCGGCTCCCCAGGCGAGGCGCTCCTCGAGCTGGGCGGCCCGCCATGCCCGGAGCTTGGCAACCGTACGCGGGTCGAGCGCGATGGAGCGCCGGCCTCGGCTGTCTTGGGCTCGCTGGTGACGACCTGGCGGCCGGCGACCACGAGGGTCTGACGGACGGCGACCCGGGCGCGGTCTAGGTCGACGTCGACCCAGCGCAGGCCGAGGACCTCGCCGCGGCGCATCCCGGTGGAGGCGGCCAGCGTCCACAGCGCCTTGCGGATCGTCATGTGGACCGCCTGGACGGTGCGGGCCGATAGCGGCCGGCCGCCCTTGCCGCCGGCGGCCAGCAGCGCGCCGTAGAGCTGGTTGAGGTGGGCCGGGGTGAGGCGCTGCAGGAGCACGGCGCCGATCCTGGGGGTCACGTACCGCTCGAGGCTGGTCGAGTAGCTGTGGAGAGTGGTGGGACGCACCTACCCGGTCAGGCCCGGCAGCCAGTGGTCGACTCGGAAGGCGACCACGGTCAGGCGGGACGGTTCGACGTAGCCGCCCTGGTCGACGCGGGCCAGCAACTCCACCCGGACCCGCTCGGCATCCCGCTTGGTCCGGTAGCCGGAGTGCCACTTGCGGATCCGCCGGCCGTCCGCCCCGCGGCCGAGGTCGAGCACGACGCTATAGCCGCTGCCCCGCTTGATGATCGTGCCCCGGCTCACGGCTCGTCCTCGACGTCCTCGAACTCGACGCCCTTGAGCTCGGCCAGGCTCCAGCCGCCCCACTCGACGGCCGCCCGGCGGCCATGGCCGCACACCAGCGCCGCCAGGTCCCGGCCGTCGACCTGCACGCGGCCCTGGCCGTCAACGGCGACCGCCCGGCCGCGGGGGTCGAGCAGGTCGCCGATGGTGGCGCCGAGGACGATGGTGAGGGAGAGCAGCTCGGCAGCGGTCACGCGCCGCCGGCCACGCTCGACCTCGCTGACGGTCTGCTGCACCCAGTTGTGCCCGAGGTCGCGCATGCGCAGGGCGACGTGCTCCTGCTCCAGGTCCTCCTTGGGCGTGGGCAGGGCCGGGTCGTCCAGGTCGCTGCGGCCAGAGACGGTGTAGCGGCGGTCCCAGTACCGCCGGCGCCGGATCGCCCGGAGGTTCGAGGCCAGCACCTCGTCAACGGTGAGGCGGAGCGGCTGATCCCCCGGCATCCTCCGACCTCGCTTCCCTGGGCACGTTCGGGCCAGTGAACCATACCGTCTTGGGCCATACAAGACCGGCTTGTGCCTCACGGCCCCTGCGTGTATGTTCCGTACACAGGCTCATCTTGTATGGAGGAGGGCGCCCGGATGCCGAGGCGAGGTCCCGACGTGCTGAAGGTTCCAGAGGTCGCCGCTGACCTGCGCGTCGATCGCAAGACGGTCTACTCGCTGATCCGCGAGGGCGAGCTGCGGGCCCTCAGAATGGGACGGACGCTTCGGATCACGCGCCAGGCCCTCGAGGAGTTCAAGGCAGGCGGGCGTGCGCAGTCCGCCTGACAACGGCAGAGGCCGGGCCCCCGCTCAGAGACCCGGCCCCGAAACCACGACCCCGCCGACGCCGACCAGCAGGACCGATGCCATGGTAACCGACCTTGCAGACGCGGCCCTCGAGTACGCCGCGCGAGGCTGGCCGGTCCGGCCGCTGGTACCCCGCGGCAAGGTGCCGCTGGTGCGCCATGGCCTCAAGGATGCGAGCGCCGACCCGGCCCAGGTCGAGCAGTGGTGGCGACGGTGGCCGGCGGCCAACATCGGGGTCGTGACCGGCCCGGCCAGCGGCCTGCTCGTGGTCGACCTGGACGGCGACGAGGGGCTGGGGAGCTGGGCGCGGCTCGAGGCCGCCCACGATTCGGTCATCACATTGGAGGCGGAGACCGGCGGCGGCGGGGTCCACCTCCTGCTCCGCTACCCCGCCGGGGTCGAGCTCGGCAACACTGCCGGCCGGTTGGGCGACGGGATCGACACCAGGGGCAGGGGCGGATACATCGTCGCCCCACCGTCGATCCACCCCAACGGGCGGGCCTACAGCTGGTGCGCCGCCGGCGGGACGGAGATCGCCCCGGCACCACGGTGGCTAGCGACGCTGCTCCAGCCACCGCCCCCGCGTGCCGAGCCGGTCAGGAAGGCTGCCGGCGGCACCGACGATCAGCGACTCCTGGCCCGCTTCAACGGCCTCCTGGACCTGATGGCCACCGCTCAGGCACCGGTCGGTGAGGGCAAGAGCAGGCGCCCCGGCAACCGCAATGAGCGGCTGTACTGGTGCGCTTGCCGGCTGCGAGAGATGCAGGCGGAGGGGGCACCCCCTGAGTGGGCGGAGCTCCTCGTGCGAGCTGGGGTCGCCCGCGGGATGCCCGAGGTGGAGGCTCGAAAGACTGTTCGATCCGGCCTCGAGGGCAGCGAGTGAGCGACTTCGAGGACCTCAAGCAAGAGGCCGCCGCCATGCCGAGCGTGCCGCCGGCCGAGCAGTTCGAGGCGAAGCACCTGACCGTCGAGCAACTCCTCGAGCTGCCGGCGCCGAAACCGCTGATCGACGGGATCCTGTACCGCGACACCATGGCCGTGCTGTTCGGCCTGCCAGGGTCGGCCAAGTCCTTCCTGGCCCTGGACTGGTCGTTGCGGATCGCCGCTGGGTCGGCGTGGCTGGGCGGGTTCGAGGTTCACCAGGGCCCGGTGCTGTACGTAGCCGCTGAGGGCCGCCATGGGATCGGCCAGCGGGTCCGGGCCTGGTTGGAGGCCCGCGAGGTCAAGCCGCCGGCCACGTTCCGGGTCTACCCGGACGTGGTCAACCTCCTGATCCCCAGCCACGTCGACACCGTCTGCGCCTGGGCGGCCGATGTCCGCCCGGTCCTGGTCGTGCTCGACACCCTGGCCCGGGCCATGCCCGGAGGAGAGGAGAACTCGGCCCGCGACATGGGCATGGCGGTCGCGGCCGCCGACCGGATCCGCGCCACCGCCAGCTCGACCGTGCTGCTGGTGCATCACACCGGCAAGGACGGCATGGACGCCGGGGCAGCTCGGCCCTGCGAGCGGCGGCCGACACCATGGTCAAGGTCGAGAACGACGACGGCCGGGTCAAGGTGACCTGCGAGAAGGAGAAGGACGCCGAAGAGTTCCGGCCGCTGCGGCTGCGACTGGAGAAGGTCGAGTTGAAGGACGGATCCAGCTGCGTCCTGCGTGAGCTTGCTCCGCTGGAAGGTTCGGACGCAGAACAGGCCCACGCGGCCCGGATCTTCCAAGCCTTACAGGGGCCGTTTGGAAGCTTGGGCGCCAGCGGGAAGGTGCTGCGCGAGCACCTGAGCATGAGCGAGGCGACGTTCTCACGCGGCATCAACCTGCTGGTCAGCGAGGGTAAGGCCACCAACGAGGGCAGCCGGTACCGGCCGATCTGGAAGGTACCGACACCGAAGGAGCTCTAGTGACCTTCCAAACCTTCCAGAGCCTTCCAAGCCACCGGCCAGAACCTTCCTTCCAGCCAGCCCCCCTTAGGGGCTGGAAGGTGGAAGGTTGAGCCGAAGCAGTGCCCCGAAAAACAGCCCCGGGCGGTACCACGCAGCGACGCGAGGGGCAGCCGGGTCAGGACGGCTGGGTCGACTTCGCGATCGCCTAGCGCGACCTCGGGGAGAGAAATCGCACGGCTGCGGCGGGATCGACGCCTGCTCCCTCATTCGCGATGGATACTACGCACAGCGTTACTACGTCATGCGATACTGGCCGGAGCGGTGTGGCGGCTGTGCCAGGTCCTTCCCGGATCCTCCCTGGCACAGCGCCCCGCACCGAGGACCCGGGGCACGAGGAGTAGGCGATGAACAGGGTGGCGTTCCTCAAGAACAAGTGGCGGGGCCTGGTCGAGATCGGCCACGAGCTCTACAAGGACGGCAACGTCGAGGGTGTCTCGGACATCCTGGATGCGATGGAGACCATCGAGAAGCAGGAGCTGCCGCGGGCGAGGGCGCAGACGCGGCACGAGCGGGCGGTGGCGGCGGCGGAGCGTCGGGCCGATCCGCAGGACGTGGCCGCTGTGCGGGTGCATGAGGATGCACCGATGGGATGGGTCGCCGATCCGGAGCATCGGGCCCGCATGTCGCCGACGCTGCTGCGGCGGATCGCTGAGGATGACGCCAGGGAGGCGGCCGAGGCGGCGCGGGTTGAGCGGTGGCGGCAGGAGGAGACGTCCCACCGGCAGGAGACGGCGATCATGGAGCGGTGGCGGGAGGACGTCGCCTTGGGGATCGCCACCGTGGCCGATCTGCCGCGCTACCAGCTGGAGACGGCCGGCAGGACGCACACCGAGGCCCTGGCCGCGTTCTCGGCCGAGCAGGACCAGGAAGACGCACGGCTCCAGGCGGCGGTGTTGCGCTATGGCCGCATGGTGGCCGAGGTCTTCGGCGCCGATGGTGACCGGGCGCTGTCGGAGCTCCTGGACGGCGACAACCGCCCAGCCGGCCGGGAGCGGGGGGTGGCGTGATGAGCAGCACCCCGCCGAAGCCGGAGTACGAGCAGTTCGCCGATCAGGCGCGGGAGTCGATCGCTTCCCAGCAGGCCATCCATGCCGCCTATCAGGGGCTGGCCAAGGCGCTGCTCGAGGGCCAGGAGGTCGACGTGCGGGCTGGGGAGCCGAAGGACTAGCAGCGGGGCCCCGACCAGCCTCCTCGGGTGATGGTCGGGGGGCGTTGGGCCCGGGTTGATGCCTCCTCGGGCCCTCGCCGATTCTCGCGGTCCTGCTTTCCCCCGGGCCGCGGATGCCCGGCGGCCCCCGGTGCCTGTCCTGCCGCCGGGGGCCGCTCGGTTGTCTGCTACCGCTTGCGGCGGTGTCGGGTCAGACACCGGCCGAGCTCAGCCCGCTCGGGGCGCGCGAGGAGCGGCCGAGCGATGGCCCGGATCAGGCTGGCCGGCTGGTCGGCGTCGACCGCCACGGCGAGGACCTGGCCGCCGTGTCGAGAACGCAGAACCAGCATGATGGCCGGGAACCCGGGGACCAGGTGAATGCGCATGGACCGGTTCCCCCACTAGGTGATGCGGTAGATGACCACGATCGCGGCCAGGGTGAGTAGGAGCAGGGCGGCGAACAGGCACCCGAAGAAGGCGTTGTTGTCGTCGGGCAGCTGGTACCGGCTGCGGGGCATCAGGCGACCTCGACACACACCGGGCAGCTGGTCCGGGCGGCCTTACGCTCGACCCGGGACTGGCGGCGGCCCTCGACCATGACGTACCCGCAGGTCGGGCAGGCGGCCTGCCACCAGCCGGCGTGAAGATGCAGGTTCGGCTCGGGCTGAGGGTCGAGGCCGACCCGGCGGAGCCCTGGAACGGGGATGAGAGACTTGTGCTGCACGGAGCTACTCCTTCGTGCCGGCCCCCGGGCGTTGCAGCGCTGCGGGGGCACCTTCCGTTACCGGCTGGCCAGATCCGCTAGGGCCGCTCGATGGCCTCACCTCCGTCCGGGGTGCGGTCGTCTGCTGGGCCGCTCCTGCCCGGAACCGGGGACGGTGGATCCGCACCCGGCCCGTTGGGTGGGTCGGGAGCGCGAAGCGCCGAGCGTGCGAGGGCACTCTTGACGCGGCCGATCGAGGGCCGGGTACTGCCCTGCAGAGGACCGAACGGCCGGCGCGGGAGCGCAAGGTCGTTGTTGGCCCCGGGGGCTCGGATCACCTGCAACTTCTCCGCGCGGCCACCCGAGACCAGGACAGCCTGGCCGGGGGCCAGCTGGCGGACCGTGTTCGGGTCGACCCGATGCCTGGCCCTGGTCGTCACGCTCGCCCGGCCGGTCCAGCGGCCATCCTCGGCTTGCAGGACGGCCTCGGCCGTCTGGACGCTGCCGGCGAGGCGGGCCAGGTCGTCGGGGGTTTTGCTGGCGAACAGGGCGAGGGTGGCCGCGGCGCTGACGATGCGGTCGGCGTCCTCGGGGCCGCCCAGGGAGGCATAGGACTGGCCGGACAGCAGCGACGGCACCCCGAAGGACCGGCCCCGTTCCATGACGTCGATGGCGGGCTGGCGGGCGCCACTGACGGCCGAAACTCATCGACCACTAGGAACGCCGGCCGTGCAGTTTTCCGGACGCTGACCCAGTGGCCGACGTCCTCCATGAGGATGCGGAAGACGGCTTCGCTGTCGCCCCTGTTGGCCATGGTGGGCAGGCTGACGATGGTCAGGTCGGCCTCACCGATGGCCCGGGTGCCGTCCAGCTGGCCGGCGATGGCGGCGGCCAGATTGGCCACCCGCATGGCCACATCCCCGAGCTTGGGGCCGAGCATCTTGACCAGGGCGGCCTCGGCGGGATGCTTGGCCCAGGCCCGGGCCAGGCGGCGGGGTCGAGGCGGTTCACCAGGTCGCCCATGGATTGGACGGGCGGGCCGGGCTGGCTGCAGGCCAGCCGGAGCGCGAGCACGCACACCTCGCGGTAGTAGGCGGTCTCGATGCTCCAGGCCCAGCAGCCGAGCAGCCGGTTCACCTGGGCGGCCGGGTCGCCCCGCCAGCCGTCCAGAGGCTGGTCGGGGAACACGTGGATGGTCGCCCCGCGGGCCGGACGGCCAGGTAGGCGTCGGTCACGGCCTGGACGAAGCCGCGATCGCCCTTGCCGTCCAGAGCGATCACCTGACGGTCCTGGCCGGCGGCGAGGAACACCCGGCGGCCGATGTAGGTGCTCTTGCCGGCGCCGCTCTGGCCGATGGCGAGCTCGGGCAGCCGGGCCGCGTGGTCGGGCAGGACCACGTACTTCCCCGACCGACAGGACGGGGGGGCAGGTCGCCCCCGAGCGACACCCCGAGCGGGGCGACTTCTCTTGCCAGTGGCGAATTAATTGCACCGCGGTGCAAAGAATCCTGGCGGGCGGCGATGGCCCGCGCCTTGCGCTCCAGCTTCACCTGCCGGCGCTGCTCCCTGACGGCCGCGGCCGGATCGGGCACAGCCAGATCCCGGGAGCGGGTCAGGGAGGCCGCCAGCAGCCCTACAGGGACGCTCAGGGCGATCTGAGGCCACAGGAACGACCCGGGGAAGGGCAGGTGAACCCTCGGCTGCCCGAACCGGCTCAGGAGGCCGAGGAGGCCCGAGAAATGGGCGACCACGGCCGGGACGGGACCGCCCTGGATCCAGACCACGAAGGCCCCGCCGGCGACGGCCGCCGCAGCCAGCCGCCAGCGGGGCCAGCCGGTCGCCCGCAGCAGCGCCTGCCCGCCGGCCCAGGCGACCAGGATGAGGGGCGAGGCGAAGAACGCCGCCACGAACAGGGCGAAGCCCGGCCGCGGCTCTGGCGCCGTCGGCCGGCTCACGACAGCACCCCGGCCACGTCCAGTACCCGATGGGCGGGCCGCTCGGGCTTGGGGATCTCCTCGAGGACCTCGGCCAGCCAGGTCACGTCCTGGGCCGGGGCAGAACTACCAGACCTGATCGAACGCCGGGTCGAGGTCGCAGCCGATGCTCGCGTACTCCCACCGCTTCTTGCGGTGCCGCTCCAGCTCGATCCCGATGCAGCGCCCGTCCGGCAGATCGAGCTGGGCATCGGCGTACCGGACCCGGGCGCCGGTGTTGGCCCACCGGGACCGGATGGCCCGCTCGCTGGTTCAGACCGCGTCGGGGTAGCGGCCGGCCAGGGCCAGGCGCAGCCGGGCGACTCCCTCGACGTGCTCCAGCTTCCAGGCCCGCGGCTGCCAGACGTCGTGGTCGAGGTCGGCGAAGCGGAGGCCGGCCCGGGTCGGGACCACCCACTGCTGGCCGGCCACGGTCAGGCGTCCGGCGAAGCCGGCCCGCTCCAGCCTGGCGACGTGCCGGCGGGCCACCCGGTCCCCCACCCTGTACAGGCTGGCGACCACTGATAGTGGCGCCCCGTACTGCTCGCCCAGGAACCGCAGCACCGCCGCGTCCCGCTCGCTGAGGCGCACCTGGCCTGCGTCCGACCGCCTGGCCCGGATCCCCTTGGAGGCCGTCACCGGATGCCACCGATCGACGCCGCGACCGATCCCGGAGCCGTCAGTTGGTGGCCCGGATGGATGCTCCAATCAACGGTCGCTTGCGACCGTGCGGGCCGTAGGTCCGCCCATCCACTCACCGAAGGTGCTCTGATGCAGCGGCGAAGTGGTCCGCCCCCCGGACCGGCTATAGACCGGCTCTAGACCGGCCCTAGTCCCCTCCGCCGGAGCCGGGCCAGGGCTCGGTCGGCCACTCCTCGACCGGCCAGGGCTCGTAGAACCCGGCCGGCTCGCGGCTGAGCA
>Ga0126306_10000910_pt1 | contig 15106 bp, 15 predicted proteins | sample Plot27_FD_92592 | JGI IMG/M metagenome (GOLD analysis project Ga0126306, IMG submission 92592) | Serpentine soil microbial communities from UC McLaughlin Reserve, CA, USA - Plot27 | ecosystem: Environmental > Terrestrial > Soil > Grasslands | place: USA: UC McLaughlin Reserve, Lake County...
CCAGATGTCCCTCCTGGACGGTGGCGGTCGACCCGGGCAGGCACACCGCGTCGTCGACGGTGTCCGCAAGCGGATTCGGAGCCGGGCCGGTCAGCGCCCAGCAGCACGCCCCGGCGCGGCGCGCGGCGGACGCGGCGGCGAGCAGGTTCGGGCTGCGCCCGCTGGTGGAGAGGAGGAGTACCACGTCGCCGAGGCGGGCGTGCGCCGTCACCTGGCGGGCGAATACCTCCTCGTACCCGTAGTCGTTGCCGATGGCGGTGAGGCTGGAGGTCTCGGCGTTCAGCGCGATCGCCGAGAACGGCGGCCGGTCGTCACGGAACCGGCCCACCAGCTCGGCGGTGAGGTGCTGTGCCTCCGCCGCGCTCCCGCCGTTGCCGGCGGCGAGCAGCCGCTGGCCCTGGGCGAGCCGGTCGGCCAGCGTGGTGCCCCACCGGCTGAGCCGAGCGGCCTGCCCCCGCAGCGCCCGCAACGCTCCGGCCAGGGCGTCGACGTGCTGCACTGCCTCCAGCTCGACCACCATCGGATCGGCGTCGAGCCGGCGGTCGGGTGCGGCGGGGCCGGTGCGACGGCGCCCGAACGGCGCCGTGTCGACGGCCTTGCCATGCGCCCTGCCGTGCTGTGTGCCGGTCATCGGGCCACCCCTGTCGGGTCGATCTCGGCGGATGTGGCGCGCCGGCCGGCGACCACCTGGTGGTAGACACGTGCGGTGTCGGCGCCGATCCGGTCCCAGCTGTACCGGGCCCGCGCCCGATCCGCGCCGGCCGCTCCGAGTTCGGCGAGGCGCACCGGATCCGCGAGCAGCGTGCTCAGCGCCGCGGCCAGCACGTCCGGGCGGCGCGGCGGCACCAGCCGGCCGGTGACGCCGTCGACGACGGTGTCGGTCAGGCCCCCAACGGCGGAGGCGACCACCGGCACGCCGCAGGCCATCGCCTCCAGCGGAACGATCCCGAACGGCTCGTACCAGGGCGTGCACACCACGGCGTCGGCAGAGCGAAGCAGCGCCGGCAACCGCTCACGGGGGACCGCGCCCAGCATCCGGACCCGGTCGGCCACGCCGGAGCGGCGGGCGATCCGGCGCAACCGGGCCGCCTCCGGATCCGCGTTAAGCCGGTTCGCCGGCGGGCCGCCGGCGATCAGCAGCTCGGCCGCTGGCAGGCCACGCAGCGCGGCGATCGCGGTATCGAACCCCTTCCGCGGCACCAGCCGCCCCACCGCAACCAGCCTGGGGCGCCCACCCCGCCTGGCCACCGGTCCGGCGGAGGAGAACCGCCCCAGGTCAACCCCGCACGGCACCACCGAGATCCGGTCCCGAGGCACACCCAAGCGGACCAGCTCGAACACCTCATCGGAGCAGGTCGCGATCGTCCGGTGGACGCGGCGGCCCAGCTGCCGCTCGCGCTCGATCCGCTCCGGCGGGCTGGTGTCCTGGCCGCCCTGGTACCGGCGCTTCACCGCGCCGAGAGCATGGAAGGTCTGCACCACCGGGACGTTGCGGCCCCGCGCGCCGGCCACCGCGGCCAGGCCCGACATCCAGAAGTGGGCATGGACCAGGTTCGGCGGTGACGTGGCCCAACTGGCCGCGAGGTACTCGCCGAACGCGGCCATGTGCGGCAGCAGCTCGTCCTTGGCCAGTTGCGTCGGCGGGCCGGCCGGCACGTGCACCACGGTCACGCCGCGGGCGGCGGCGACACGCGCCGGCAGATCACGAGCGTCCTTGCGGGTGTAGACGGTCACCTGATGCCCCATCCGTCCCAACGCGGCGGACACCTCGGCGACGTGAACGTTCTGACCACCCGCGTCCGCACCCCCGAGCACAGCAAGTGGACTGGCGTGTTCGGACACCATCGCGAGCTTCATAGGCGCATCTCCCCTGCCCCGCCTGATGATTAAGGGCTCCAAGACTGAATCTCCTCAGAGGAGATTGATAAACGAGTCCCGGAGAAGCGCTTCGGAGAGTGACCAAACGCCGCCCGTTGGCGTGCCAAATCGCCATGGAGTTCGACGCTGCGTCATGATGCACGTGCTTGGTCGCCGCAATGTCCGGAGTGTGGCCACGCGCCGACGGGGGTATAGGTGCCCCCGTGACTACAGACCGGATCAGCGTGGTCGTGGTGACCCGCAACCGGCGCGCGAGGCTACTGCGCACGCTCGCCCGGCTGCACGCGACCCCGCGCCCACCGCCGGTCCTCGTGGTCGACAACGGCTCCTCCGACGGCACCGTCGACGCGGTACGGCGGGCCTGGCCACGCGTGCGGATGCTGCCGTTGGGGCGTAACCTCGGCGCGGCCGGACGGACCGAGGGCGTGCTCGCCGCCACTACCCCGTACGTGGCGTTCAGCGACGACGACTCGTGGTGGGAGCCCGGTGCACTGCGCCGGGCGGTCGAGCTGTTCGACGCCGCGCCGCGGCTGGGGCTGCTCGCCGGGCGGATGACCGTGCACCCTGGCGGTAGGGAGGACCCGGTCTGCGCGGCCATGGCGGCCGGCCCGCAGTCGGCCGCGGTGCCAGGTGGTACGGACGTGCTCGGCTTCCTGGCCTGCGGCGCGGTGGTCCGCCGCTCGGCCTACCTCGGGGTGGGCGGCTTCCATCCCCGGTTCGGGATCGGCGGCGAGGAGGAGTTGCTCGCCCTCGACCTGGCGTCCGCCGGCTGGGTCTGCGCCTATACGCCGGAGCTGCTGGCGCACCACGAGCCGGATCCGGCTCCGCGCGGCGCCGACCGGCAGGTGCGGCAGGTGCGGAACGCGCTCTGGACCGCCTGGTTGCGCCGCCACCCGGGCGCGGTGCTACGCCGGACAAGCGCGGTGCTCGGTGCCGGGTGGCGCACCGGCGTGACCTGGTCCGGGCTGGCCGCGGCCGTCTCCGGCCTGCCCTGGGTGCTCGCCCAGCGCAGGCCCGTCCTGCCGGTCGTGGAGGCGCGGCGGTCGGCACTGGATCGGGCCGGACGGGCCCCAGAACCGACGCGCGGAAGGGCTTGGGGCGGCACAGCTGAGGTCTAGACTCGCCGCAACGACACCCACAGGTAGGGGGTCGACCGTGACGCATCCCAGCCACTCCAACGATCTGGGCCCAGCTGCACTCGGCGTCCGGCACGGCCCGCCGGTGCGCTCAGATCCGCTGCTCCACATCACCACCGGATACGACGGCATCGACCGGGTCGTGTTGCACATCTACGGTGAGGTCGACCTGTCCGGCGTCGCGACGCTGCGCACCGCGCTGGTAGCGGCGCTGGCCGAGGGCGCGCGCCAGATCGTCGTGGACGTCGAGGAGATGTCGTTCATCAGCAGTGACGGGCTGCGCTGCCTGGTCGGGGCCGCACAGAGCGCCGCCGCGGCGCGCAGCACCCTCTACGTCACGTCGCCGCAACGGATCGTCCAGCGCGCTCTCGAGGTGACCGGTCTCGCCGGTGCACTACAGCTTCGGGAGGGGATTGCGGACGTGCCGTCACCGGCGCTGGAGCCCTGACTGGCAGGAACGTCAGCCATGCCCAGCCGAGCCGTAGGGCTGGAGCCGGAGCATCGCCCACACCGCCTTGCCGGTCTCCGTGGGCAGCCAGCCCCAGCTGGTGGCGGCCTGCTCGACCAGCCGCAGGCCGAGGCCGCCAGCCCGGTGGTCGAGCGCGCCGCGGCGGATCTTCGGCGGGTCCGGGCTGCTGTCCCGGACCACCAGCTGCAGATGCTCCCAGCGCAGCGCGACGGTGACCTCGAGGTCGGTGCGGGCATGTGTGACCGCGTTGCTCACCAGCTCGCGTCCAGCGCCGCGGCGGCGTCGCGGACGATCGGAATGGTCCGGTCGAGGCCGCGCTGGCTGAGCCGGGTCGCCAGCGCCGGTCGGGCCCCGCAGAGGATCAGCGGCACGCCAGGCCACTCGTTACCGCGGCACTGCACCGCGCGGAAGACCGTCAGCTCCATCCCCGCCCGGCGGCCCGACAAGTCTGACAGATCGGCCACCAGCGCGGGCGGGCACTCCACCATGCACTTCAGCAGTGTCATCCGGACGTGGGCGACGCTGCGACCGGTCAACATGCCGTGGAGCCGGACCAGCGTGAACCGCGGATCCCGCTGCACGTCGCACCGGAGCAGGTCCATGCGCTCATGCTCCCCGCCAGAGTCTTGCGCAAACCTGCCCCTGGCGCCCAGGCGCCGAAGGGCGCACGCTCGACAGGTGGAGCAGTCGGCGGATCCCGGGCAGCGGTGGCGTGACGCCAGCGTGCGGGCGCGGCTGCGGGCCGCCGAGGCTCGCAAGCGTGCGGACGAACTGGCGGCGGTGCGGCTGGCCGCCCTGGCCGGGACGGCCGGGCGCCAGACGGGCGAGCGGGCCCGGGTCGCCCGGGTGATGGCCGCGCAGGCCTTGATCCGCGCCAGGCGGAGCCGTGTCGCTGCGGTACTGGCCTACCGGTCGGCCGCCGTGGCCCACGATCGCGCCGCGCTGATGGAGGAGAGCCGGGCCCGCACCGACGCGCCCAAGGCCGATGAGCACGCCCGCCGCGCGGCGGAGCATCGCCGGGGCGCGGCGGCGGACCGCGTCAGGGCCGTCGAGGCGGAGCAGCGGTGGACGACCATCGACGCTGATCCGCCGCCACCGGGCTACGAGTCACCGGCCGGGTGATCCCGGAGCCGGCGAGTCGCCGGCCGGCGACCCTTCATCCGGCTGGTAGCTGGTCCATCAGCACGATGGCGCCGGCGGGCGTCCCGGCGCTGGAGCGCAGCGGGCTGCACACTACGCGCACCGCGATCGGTCGGCCCCGCCGGTTCACCGCGTCCAGGTTGATCTCCGGTGACGACCCGGCCTCGCCCAGCGCCTGCCGGACCAGCGGGCGGAGCCCGTCGGTGGGGACGCCGATGTCGAGGTTGAGCAGGTGCTGGCCGACCGCCTCGTCCGGCCGTAGCCCCCACAGGTCCTCGGCCCCCCGGTTCCACACCTGGACCACGAGGTCGAGGTCGACAACTACGACCGCGCTGCCCAGGCTGGTCATGATCGACTCCAGGAACGCGTTGGCGTCGTTGAGCTGGTTGGTGCGATCCCGCAGCTCGTCGTTGATGGACTGGAGCTCGTCGTTGGTCGACTGCAGCTCCTCGTTCATCGTCTCGAGCTCCTCGTTGGTGGACTGCAGCTCCTCGTTGGTCGTCTCCAACTCCTCGACGGTGGACTGCAGCTCCTCGTTGGTCGTCTCCAACTCCTCGACGGTGGACTGGAGCTCCTCGTACGCGGTCTCGATCTGCCGGTTGGCGAACTCAAGCTCGCCCTGAAGCTTGCGCTGCCGGCTGACGTCGGTGAAGTACAGCGCGGTGCCGGCGTCGCCGACGTCCGCGCCGACCAGCGGGACCAGCTGGATGTCGAGGTGGACACTCTCGCCGGGCCTGCGAGGGAGCTCGGCCTCCCGGATCCAGACCGGCCGGCGTTCCCGCCGCATCTCGTCGAGGTAGGGCCGCAGCTCCACCGGTCGATACGACGCGTCGAGGTCGAGGAAGGGTCGGCCGACGTCACGCTGCGACACGCCGAAGAGTGTCTCGGCCCGCTGGTTCAGGCCGGCCACCATGCCGTCGGCGGTGAGCACCAGCGTGGCGAGCGGGCTGGCGAGCAGCGCCTCGGCCTGCAGCCGGTGGGCGTCGAACATCTCCCGCGCACCGCCGGCCGCGCCGTTCCCGTAGCCGCTCATGACGCTGTTGGTCGAGGCGCCCCGCGGCACGGTCCGGAAGAACCGCCGCTTGAGGTCGATCGGCGTGAACAGCTTGCCGTGGGTGAGCAGCATCTCTGCCTTGCCTAGGAACAGCACCCCGAATGGGTTCAGCGCGAAGTTGAACCGGGCCAGCACTCTGGCCTGCGTCTCGGCGTTGAGGTACATCAGCGTGTTGCGGCAGACCAGCAGGTCCACCCGGCTGATCGGCGCGTCCTGCACCAGGTCGTTGCGGCCGAAGATGACCACCCGGCGAAGATCCTTGGCGACCGCGTACCGCTGCCCGGTGTACTCGAAGTAGCGGTCCAGCAGGTCGGCCGGGACGCCGCGGACCTCCTTCTCGCCGTAGGTCGCCTGGCGAGCGATCGCGAGCGCCTCGTCATCCACGTCCGTGGCGTAGATCTTCACCCTGGTGCGGAGCTCGTCGCAGGCGAGCTCCTCGGCGAGGACCATCGCGACGCTGTACGCCTCCTCGCCACTGGCGCAGCCGGCGCACCAGACCCGGATCGACTCGGTGGGCTTCTTGTTGCTGAGCAGCGTCGGCAGCACCTCGGTGCGCAGGTGCTGCCAGTGGTCCTGGTCGCGGAAGAAGTCGGTGACGTTGATCAGCACCGTGTTGAACAGCGTCGTGAACTCGTCCGGGTGGACCTGCAGGTAGTCGATGTACTCGCCGTAGCTGGCGATGGAGAGCTGCTGCATCCGCCGGTTGACCCGCCGCATCAGGCTCGAGCGCTTGTACCCGGTGAAGTCGAACCCCCGGCTCTCCTTGAGCAGCTCCAGCAGCGCCTCGAACTGGTCCTCGTGCTCGGTCACCCCGCGCCCCTTCCGTGGCCGACGCGCCACGGGTCGGCACAGTGACGACGCTACCTGTCCGGGGCAGGTGAGGGGTGTTTGCGTTGATCAGCCGACTCGGCTCGTTCAGTTCCGACTGGGTACGTCGCCCACCAGCAACTGCCGGATCAACTCCGCGGACTGCTCCGCCTCCCGCGCGGCGCGCAGGTTCAGCCCGGAGAGGTACCGCGCATCCCGTTCACGCGCCGACTCGGCGATCCGCCGGTGCAGCGCCGCCTTGTCCTCGAGCGTCCGCAGCGCCACCCACAGCGCCGCCTCCACATGGGTGCCGTGGCGCTCCGCGAGCGCCACGGCCGACCAGGCGTGACCGACCCGGCACCGGTAGCGGACCCGACCGCCGTCGAACAGTGCGAACAGTGAGCCGCCGCAGTCCGGACAGTCCAGCCCCGCCGACACACCGAGACGGTCCGGGGAGCGCAACTCATCCATGTCGAAGTTCGCGGTCGCGACCTCGCTGGCCAGGTTGGGATCCGGCGCCACAGCCGTGCTGCTCCCCGGTTCGCCGATCAGCCGCTCGACCTTCTCCGCGAGGCCGCTGGCGGGTGCCACGACCGCCTGGGGCACCTGCGCGAGGGCGGCCTGCGGCATCCCGGCGTAGTGCGCGTCCTTCGGCTCCTGAACCGCCGCGGCGCCGCCATTGCGGACGATCGCGGCGAGTCCGGAGGCGCCGTCGTCGAGGGTGCCGGACAGGACGACGCCAACGACCCGCGACCCGAACTCCCGGGCGGCCGAGCGGAACAACGCGTCCACGGCGGGCCGGTGCCCGTTCTCCTGCGGCCCCCGGCTCAGCGCCGCCCGGCCGGCCCGCACGAGCAGGTGATGATCCGGCGGCGCCACGTAGATGCGGCCGGCCTCCAGCCGCTGCCCGTCGATCGGGATCCCCGCGGGGAGCCGCCCCGAGCGGGCCAGGATCTGCGCCAGCGCACTGCTGGTGCTGGTGGGCAGGTGCAGTACCACGAGCAGCGCGGCGGGGAACTCCGCCGACAGGCCACCCACGAATTCGCGCAGCGCCTCGACCCCGCCGGCCGAGGCGCCGGCTACGACGATGTCGCGGCGCGCCATCAGGCTCCTGTCGCCGGCGGCTGTGACGGGAGCACGCTACCCACGACGGCTCCGGTGGGCGCCGGGGCCAGGCGGCAAGGGCAGCAGTGCCCAGACTGTCTTGCCCTCCGGATGCCGCATCACGCCCCACTCGCCGGCGAGATGCTCGATGAGCCGCAGGCCGCGGCCGTGCGGCTCCGCCGCGCTCGGTGCGCGGAGAACAGGCTCATCCGGCGACCCGTCCCGGACGCTGACCGTCAGGCCGGCCGGCCACAGCTCCAGCTTGACGCGGGAGGCGGTTCTGGCGTGGGCCACGGCGTTGGTGACCAGCTCGTTGACGATCAGGACAGCTACTTCGCTCACCTCCTCGCCCACCAGCCACTCCTCGCACAGGTCCCGGACGAACCACCGGCTCCGAGCTATCGCCGACGGCACGTCCTCGGCGTGGAAGATCTGCCGCAACCGCGACGGCCGCGTGTCCAGGCGGCGCAGCGCGTCGGCCTCGTTGCTGGCCAGCGGCACGAAGCCGTCGACCCGGGACGCCCTCAGCGCGGCGCGGAAGTTCAGGTCCGCTCCCGCGATGGCGAGTCGGGCCCGTGGCCAGCCCCCCGCGGCGGCCTGCACGGCCGGGAAGACCAATGCACATGAGGGGCGGAGCAGCCGGACCCCGGCCACCTCCGCCACGACGCGGCCGACGTCCGTCAGCCCCTTGAGCAGGATGGCGCGGAGCGGCGGCACCGAATGCAGCGTCAGCAGTCCGGAAGCGTGGACGACAGTGTGATCGACCTCCGCGGTCGAGCGGAGGCGGAGGGTGGCCATGACGCCCCCTTCCGTGCGGATGCCGACTATCCCGGCCTACCCGTTGCCGAGCGAGTCCATGCGGATCTGTTCGGCTCCCGACCTGGCGCGAACGAGCGTTCAGGTCCACACTGACGACGATGGGTTGAGCAGTAGCCCTGGTCGGTCTGTCCCCGGGGTGGTGGCCGGGAGCCGGCAACCGAGCAGCGTCCGGCACCAGCCACCGGGACGACCGGCTCGGTTCGACGCCGAAGAAGTCCAGTGTGCCTACCTCAGTTCGCATCCTCGAGCCGGGACCCGACCGCGTCGACGTGACGCTAGTCGGCGACATAGATTACGCCGCCTCCAAGCAGCTCGACGCCGTGGTCGACCGCGCCCTGCGCGCCCGGCCGCGGGAGATCCGGCTCGATCTCGCCGGCGTCACGTTCTTCTCCGCGGCCGGCGTCAACTTCCTGCTCAGGCTGCGGGTCGCCGGAAACGTCCAGCCGGCCGTACTCGTCACCGGGCCGGTGCCGCGCTGCGTGCAGCGGGTCCTCACGCTGGCCGGCATCGAGGGGCTGTTGGCCCACCTTTACGCCGCGTAGCCGGTCTCCGCTCGGGCGCGGTTTCGGGCCGCCGGTCTCTCTTTCGTGACACTCGCGATCGACCGGTACTACGACTATGCGCCCGCCGCCGGTCGGAGACGACCTTTCGACCTCTGCCCGCTGACGCGCGCTCGCCTATCGTGTGGAGCATGAGCGCACACTTCGATGTCGTCGTGCTGGGCGCCGGCCCAGGTGGGTACACCGCAGCGGTCCGGGCCGCCCAGCTCGGGCTGAAGACCGCGGTCGTCGAGGAGAAGTACTGGGGCGGTGTCTGCCTCAACGTCGGGTGCATCCCCTCGAAGGCGCTGCTGCGCAACGCCGAACTGGCCCACCTGTTCACCCGGGAGGCGAAGACCTTCGGGATCCAGGTCGACGGTGAGGTCAGCTTCGACTACGGCGTCGCGTTCACCCGCAGCCGCAAGGCCGCCGACGGGCGCGTCAAGGGCGTCCACTACCTGATGAAGAAGAACGCGATCGCCAAGTACGACGGGCGCGGCACGTTCACCGACGCGAACACGCTGCAGGTGGCCAAGGCGGACGGTGGCACCGAGACGGTCACCTTCGACCACTGCATCATCGCCGCCGGCGCCACCACCAAGCTGCTGCCCGGTACGTCGGTCACCGACCGGGTCGTCACCTACGAGGAGCAGATCCTCACCGAGGAGCTGCCCGGCAGCATCATCATCGCCGGCGCCGGCGCGATCGGCGTCGAGTTCGCGTACGTGCTGCACAACTACGGCGTCGATGTGACGATCGTGGAGTTCCTCGACCGGGTGGTCCCGCTGGAGGACGAGGAGGTCTCCGCCGAGCTGGCCCGACGGTACAAGCGGCTCGGCATCAAGCTGCTCACCTCGACCCGGGTCGAGTCGATCGACGACTCCGGCGAGAAGGTCCGTGTCACCGTCTCCAGCGACGGTCAGCAGCAGACCCTCGAGGCGGAGAAGGTGCTGCAGGCCATCGGCTTCCAGCCACGCGTCGAGGGGTACGGGTTGGAGCACACCGGCGTGAAGCTCACCGACCGCGGCGCCATCGACGTGGACGGCCGGTGCCGCACCAGCGTGCCGCACATCTACGCGATCGGGGATGTGACCGCGAAGCTCATGCTGGCCCACGCCGCCGAGTCGATGGGGATCATCGCCGCCGAGACCATCGCGGACGCCGAGACCATGGAGCTCGACTACGTGATGATCCCGCGCGCCACCTACTGCCAGCCGCAGATCGCGAGCTTCGGCTGGACCGAGGCACAGGCCCGCGAGCAGGGCTTCGATGTGCGGGTCGCGAAGTTCCCGTTCTCCGCGAACGGCAAGGCGCACGGGCTCGGCGACACGGTCGGCTTCGTCAAGGTGCTGAGCGACGCCACCCACGGCGAGCTGCTCGGCGCGCACCTGATCGGCCCCGAGGTGACCGAGCTGCTGCCCGAACTGACGCTGGCGCAGCAGTGGGATCTCACCGTCCACGAGGTGGCCCGCAACGTGCACGCCCACCCCACGCTCAGCGAAGCCGTGAAGGAAGCAATCCATGGCCTGGCCGGCCACATGATCAACATGTGAGCCCTCTTGCCTGTGCACATCGGGCTCGCCCGTCGCCATACCGGCAGTACGATGACCGCCTCATTCCGAGGACTGGGGGGTCGATGTGAGAAAACTCGTACTGCTCCTCGCCGTGTTGGCGACGGCGCTCTGGGCGACTCCGGCGCAGGCGATCACGTACGGCACCGTGGACGTCAACAACACATACTCGTACGTCGGTGGCCTCGTCACCGACCTCAACCGACTCGGCGAGCCGGTCGAGCCGTACGTCTACTGCAGCGGAACGCTCATCTCGCCGACTGTGTTCTTGACCGCTGCCCACTGCGACATCTCGGCTCGCACGGGCGATGACATCGCGTGTGTCACGTTCGACGTAACGCTGAGCGAGAAGTCGAAGCTGTACTGCGGGACGTTCATTGCGAGTCCGTACTACACCCAGCGGCAGAACGACCCGAACGACCTTGCTGTCATCGCCTTCGACAAGCCGATCCGGGGCATCACCCCGGCCACGGTCGTGCAGGAGGTCGGCTATCTCGACGCGCTCCTCGCGAGCGGCGACCTGAACCAGTCGACGCAATTCCTGTCTGTCGGGTACGGAGGGACCGAGTTCACGAACGCGCCTGGCGGCCCGACCGCGCAGTACCTCAACACGCGGATGTACGCGACCGGCACGTTCAACGCGCTCGGCCCGGGATACATCCGCATCTCGCAGAACCAGGCCACGGGTAGCGCGGGCACCTGCTACGGCGACTCCGGCGGCCCGCAGTTCCTCGACGGGGTGCTCGTGTCGATTACGGTGACCGGCGACGCCCTCTGCAAGTCGACGAATGTCGTGCAGCGGCTCGACACCGAGCTCGCGCAGCAGTTCCTCCAGCAGTACATCTAGCCGTTGCTCCGAAGTGTGTGGGGTTCTGCGAGCTATACGTCGCGAGATCCCACATACTTCCGGCTGGTGGTGGGCGGGTTGGTGGGTGGCTCACGTCCATCGGCCGGCTCACGGTGGTGCCGTTGGCGTACCGGAAGGTCAACGACGCCGACCCGGCGGCGGTGGAGTCCACAGTGAACTCCACCGCGCTGCCGGCCACGTTGTCGTAGTTGACGAAGCCGGTGCCGGAGTAGCCGGCGTGGTTCGACTCGACCACACCGCGCGAGATCGTCGCGCTCTCGGCCTCGTACCTGGCGACGTCCGGCGCCGGCGCCGCGGTGACCTGGACCAGCACGTTGTCCAGGTTGGGCCCGCCGTCACCGGTGGTCGCGGTGGCGCGGACCGTGTTGACGCCGGCGACCAGCGACGTGTTCACGGTGCGGGTGTCCCATTCGTCCCAGGACAGCGTGTACTTGAACTTGTGAGCGGGGGCGACCACGGCGCCGTTGACCCGGATGTCCATCGGGCGGTCGATGGACGTGCTGCCGTTGGCGTACCGGAACGTGAGCGTGGCCCGGCCGGCGGTTGCCGAGTTGAACTTCCACTCGACGGAGCCGCCGGCGGCGTCGTTGTAGTCGACGAATCCGGTGCCGGTGTAGTCCTTGCGGTTGGACCGGACCACGCCGCCGGAGATCGCCGCGTTCTCGGCCTCGAGGAGCGCCGAGGTCGGCGGCGCCGGGCTGGCGCTCCACTCGTAGGCACGCAGGTTGCGCAGCAGCAGGTAGCAGTCCTGTAGCGAGCCGGACGTGTCGCCGAGCGAGCGGTAGATGCCCCACTTCGGGCGGACCCGGTCCTCCAGCCAGGTGTCCACGCCGGTGCGGGTCGTGTCGATGACCGTGCTGGCGCCGTTGCGGACGACCCAGCGGAGCCGGCCATCCGGCGCGTCGCCGATCGTCGCCGGGTGCGAGTTGGCCCGGTCCTCCTCGACCCACTCGAACGCGCGCAGCCCGTCGCCTCTGGCGTCAGGCGCCCAGCGCAACTGCCACCCCGGCGCCGCCGCGGCGCTGCCGGCAGCTACCACGACGGGCGGCTGGGCGAGCGGCCCCAGTGCGGTGAGGGCGAGCGTGCCGAGCAGCGCAGCCCCCAGGCGGCGCGCGGAGCGGGTGCGCATGACGGTCTCCCACCGGCCGAAGAGATACGACTACTACGGTGCAACGGCGGGTGCAGGATGCCTCGGTAACGGGGCAAAGGCAATGGTGCGGCGGTTAGTGATCCGATCGTTCGACATCAACCAGGTGTTCCCGGCCGGTGGGCCGCTCGTACGGCTCAGGCCAGAAGTCGATGACCTCGCTGATCAGCCCGGCGGCGTCGAACCGGAAGAACGTCAGCGCGTGCTGATGCTCGCCGGCCACCGTGGCGCCGATCCACGACGCGCCGCCGGTGGCGTCGGCATGTACCCGCTGCACCTCGACGTGCCAGTCGCCCGGGTACTCCACATTGAACTTCAGGTACGCCTGCCGGCCGGTGATCCGCTCGCCGGTCTGCGGCAGCTCGTACACCACGTCCTCGGCGAGCAGGGCGGCGAACGCCGCCCAGTCCCGCGCCTCGGCGTTCCGCCAGAACTCCTCTATCACGCTCGTCATGCCCGGACGCTAACGCCGCCCTCTGACATTCCCCGTCCCTCACCCCCGGCCGCCCAGAACGGTCTGGTTTGTCTGAACCGCCCGTGGTGTGCGGTGATTCGTTAAACCATTGCCCGCATCTGCGCAACGGACCGTCGCCTGGAGCAGCGTTTCGATATAGGGATCGCCGGCAGGGCTGATTAGCCTGTGTGGTGGTGCGGGCGCGAACCCGGGCGCCCGCTCCACGCCGTGTCCGGCCACCCGCTGGAGGTACCCCATGACGTATGCGCCCGCCCGCGCCGAGCTGGCCGACCCGGCCGCCGCGTTCATCGCGCAGGAAGAGCTGCGCGGCGCGCACAATTACCACCCGCTGCCGATCGTGGTGGCGCAGGCGGAGGGCTCGTGGATCACCGACGTGACCGGCCGGCGCTACCTCGACTGCCTCGCCGGCTACTCGGCGCTCAACTTCGGCCACCGCCACCCTGAGCTGGTCGCCGCGGCTCGCGCGCAGCTCGACCGGGTGACGCTGACCAGCCGCGCGTTCCACCACGACCAGCTGGGTCCGTTCTGCGCCGAACTCGCCGACCTGGCCGGCAAGGACATGGTGCTGCCGATGAACACCGGTGCCGAGGCGGTCGAGACCGCGCTCAAGGTGGTCCGCAAGTGGGGTTACGAGGTGAAGGGGGTTCCGGAGAACGAGGCGACGGTGGTGGTCGCGGAGGGGAATTTCCACGGCCGCACGATCAGCCTGGTGAGCGCCTCCACCGATCCCCAGGCGCGCGGCGGCTTCGGCCCGTTCACCCCCGGCTTCCGGACCGTGCCGTACGGAGACGCGGCCGCGATCGAGGCCGCCATCGACGACACCACGGTCGCCGTGCTGATCGAGCCGATCCAGGGCGAGGCCGGCGTCATCATCCCACCGGCCGGCTACCTCGCCGCGGTCCGCGAGATCTGCACCCGGCGGCAGGTGCTGTTCGCGGCCGACGAGATCCAGTCCGGCCTGGCCCGCGCCGGGACCACGTTCGCCTGCGACCATGAGGACGTCCGGCCGGACCTGTACCTGCTGGGCAAGGCGCTCGGCGGCGGCGTGGTGCCGGTGAGCGCGGTGGTGGCCGACCGCGCCGTGCTGGGCGTGATCCGCCCCGGCGAGCACGGCAGCACCTTCGGTGGCAACCCGCTCGCCTGCGCGGTCGGCCGCGCGGTGGTCCGCCTGCTGAGCACCGGCGTCTACCAGCGACGCGCCCGCGAACTCGGGGCGCGGCTCGCCGGCCGGCTCGATGAGCTGGTCGGGCACGGCGTCGTGAGGTTCCGGGTCCGCGGACTCTGGGCCGGCATCGACCTGGATCCGGTGCGCGGCACCGGACGCGACGCGTGCGAGCGGCTCGCCGAGCGCGGCGTGCTGGCCAAGGACACCCAGGGCTCGACCATCCGGCTGGCCCCGCCGCTGGTCGTCGAGGAGGCCGAGCTGGACTGGGCGATCGACCAGCTCGCCGCCGTGGTCCGACCCGGCTGACCGCACCCAGCTGCCGCGGAGAGCATCACAGACGGCCATATGATCGCCCTGAGCGAGAACGCAGATAGCAGCGGCGCGATGCAACTTCATCCGGTGCCGGCTCTACCCCCGCTGAGCCGACGCGGCGGCCCGGTGCCCACGGTGGCGCCGGGCCGTCCGGGTGCGTTCCGGCCGCGTCACCGCAGCGCCCGGAGCAGATGAGAGACGTGGGCCGGCGTGAGCGGCTGGCGGAGCAGCTGGCGCAGCCGCCGCTCCGCCCGCTGGCGGTCCTCCGGCTCGTGGCCGCCGAGGGCGCGGTCGCCGTAGAACCGCAGCAGGTGGCCCTGGACCGCGATCGCAGTGGAGAAGTCCGGTGGCCCGGTCAGCTCGGCCGGCCCGCCGGCCTCCTGATACGCGACGTGGGCGGCGCGGGCGTCGTCGAGGCCGAGGTCGGCGTCGACGTCGGACAGGATCGCGGCCAGCTCGCGTTCCGGCTGCCCAGGGCCGCTGTTCTCCCAGTCCAGCACCACGACCCCGCCGTCCCCGCCGCGGCGCACGTTCTCGATGTTGACGTCGAGATGGCACGTGGTGGTCCGCGCGTCGTCCGGCGGCGTGACCAGGTAATCTGCCTCGATCAGCTCGGGCAGCC
>Ga0126306_10000911_pt1 | contig 15103 bp, 11 predicted proteins | sample Plot27_FD_92592 | JGI IMG/M metagenome (GOLD analysis project Ga0126306, IMG submission 92592) | Serpentine soil microbial communities from UC McLaughlin Reserve, CA, USA - Plot27 | ecosystem: Environmental > Terrestrial > Soil > Grasslands | place: USA: UC McLaughlin Reserve, Lake County...
GACGACGGCTTCGCCCAGGACGCCAACACCCTGTTCGCCCCGACCGAGGTGCTGCGCGCCCTCGGCGGCTGGGACGAGACCATCAAGGGCTGGGAGATGGACGACCTGCTGATCCGGCTGGTCCAGCACTGCTCCATCCAGGCGGCGCCGCGGATCACCTACCGCCGCTACCGCCACGGCGGGCTGCGCAAGTCCGGCGGGGCCGCCCTGGCCCCCGACGGGGGCCGGCTGGTGCTGCGCAGGCACCGCCGCTTCTACCAGGCCCACCCCCAGCTGCACGGCCGGCAGCTGGCCATCCTCGGCACCAGCTACATCCGCAACGGCCGCTGGTGGCCGGCCGTGCGGGCCATGACGACCTCGCTGCGGGTCGACCCGGGCCGGCCCAAGGCGCTCATCCAGTGGGTCGGCGCCCTCACCGGGCCCCGGCTGTACGGCTCGTACCTGGAGGCGCGGCAGCGCCGCAACGGCCAGCGGGCGGCCTAGCGCCAGTCCCCGGCTAGCATGATGTGGCCGGCCTGCTTGACGTCGGCCAGCATCAGGCGGCCGTCGCGGATCGCGTAGCGGGCCAGGATGCTCCGGACCAGATCGGCCTTTTGCGCCGGGGTCAGCTGCCGGGAGCGGAGCACCACGCCGATGTGGCCCGAGCAGAGCCGCCAGTGCTTGAACGGCGGCCGGTCCTTGTTGGAGGTGTCGAAGAAGCTGGGCTTGCGGTTGCTGCGGGAGCTCAGCGTCTCGCGCTCGTACAGCAGCAGCTCGGGGATCTGGTAGAGCTGGCCGAGCAGGCTGAGCTCGGCCAGCAGGATGCGGTCGGAGCCGGAGTGGCTGCGGAACAGCGGGGTGCGGCGCAGGGCGTCGGTGCGGATGACCCCGTAGATGGGGTAGATGGCCCTCAGCGACCACAGCACCTGACGGAACCGCTCGGCCGGGTCGGGCGAGCGGACGTCCAGGGGGTCGAGGTCGACCACCAGGGTGTCGCCGGCCTCGTCGACCCGGATCGCCTTGGCGTGGCAGAGCACCACCCCGGGGTCGGCGTCGAGCACCTCGACGCAGCGGCCGACGAACTCGGGCTCGCACCAGTCGTCGTGGGCGGCCCACTTGAAGTACTCGCCGCGGGCCAGCCCGACCAGCTTGTTGAAGTTGGGGATGGAGCCGAGGTTGCGCTCGTTGCGGACGTAGCGGATGCGCGGGTCCTGGGCGGCGTAGCCGGCGCAGAGCTCGGGAGTGCCGTCGACCGAGGCGTTGTCGGAGATGACCACCTCGAAGTCGTCGTACTTCTGGGTCAGCAGCGACTCGATGGCCTGCGGCAGCAGCTCCTCGCCGTTGTAGATCGGCAGCCCGATCGTGAGCCGCGGCCTGGCGCCGTCGAGGCCCCCCATCGCTCATCTCCCCCCAACCACCGGTACGTCGAGTGCACCAACCATAGCCGCGGCCGCTCGGGCGCCCGAACATGCAGCCGCCGTAGCCGAGCTACGCACCACGGTCGATCACCCCGGACCCGGCCCTGGCTAGACTCCAGACGATGGGCTACGAGTCGAGCATCCTCCGAGTCGCCGAGGTCACCCCTGGGCTGGCCGCCGCCTGGGACGAGCTCCCGGCCACCCGCGGCGTCCAGGCCGACGTCTACGACAGCCACGCCTGGCTGTCGTCGTGGTGGGACACCACCGGGGCCGAGCTGGCCGACCGGGTGCGCATCCCGGTGGTCCTGGACGGCGACCGCCCGGTCGGCCTGCTGCCGCTGGCCATGCTGTCGTCCGGCCGCTGGGAGCTCGCCGGCCGCGGCGGCGGCCGCATGCGCTACCGGCCGGTCCTCGGCGCCGAGCAGCCCGACGAGGAGGTCCTGGGGTTGCTGGCCGAGCAGGTCGGGCGGACCGGGGTCCGCGACCTGACCCTGCCCCGGATGCCCGGCCGCGACCCGGCCACCGCCGCCCTGGCCGCCGGGCTCGGCCAGGCCGGCTTCCGGGTGGCCCGGCGGGAGCGGTCGAGCGACTGCCTGGCCCTGGTCTCCGGCGGCTGGGAGGAGCACCGGCGCCGCTTCGCCGGCTACGAGAAGTCGGTCAAGCGGTTCGCCAACCGGATGAAGCCGCTGTGGGACGTGACCCTGGAGGAGCGCGGGCCGGCGGAGACGGCCGGCCTCGAGGAGGGCTACGAGCTGTTCGCCGGCGTCCACGCCCACAGCTGGAAGAAGCCGCTGACCCCGGCCATGCGCACCCAGGCCCTGGAGCTGCTGCGCCGCGCGGGGCCGCGGGGCTGGCCGCGGGTCTACGTGCTGCGGGTGGCCGGGGTGCCGGCCGCGGTGCACATCTGGTTCCGGCTGGGGCCGGTCGTCACCTGGCTGGAGACGGCCTACGACCAGCGCCTGAGCGCCCTGGGCCCGGGGACGATCCTGATGTGGTGGTCGCAGGAGCGGCTGTTCCGCGAGGCGGTCCCCGAGGTGGTCGACTTCATCCCCGGCCACAACCCGCAGAAGGACCGGCTCGGTCCCGACCGCACCCCGATCGTGGTCCTGGAGGCGGCCCGGCGGACGCTGGTCTCGGGGGCGACCTTCCCGATCCGCCGCCAGGTCCGCTTCCTGGCCCCGGCGGTGGCGGGGCGGGCCCGGCGCAAGCTGGCCGGGCTCCGGCCGGCCACCCCGGCCCCGGCGGCCGACCCCGGCCGCGCCCTCCAGGTGACCTCTGGCGACGGCGGGACCGCGGTGGCCGAGCTGGAGCTGGACCCCTCCGCGCGGCGCTTCCTGGCCGCGGTGACCGGGCACCACAGCCCGGACGCGATGGCCGGCGGCTGGGTCGAGGGGGACTCGTGGTGGCGGGTCGGCGAGGGGCCGCTGGCCCTGGCCCGGGTGGGCGCCGCCGACGGCGACGGCGCGGCCCGGCCGGTGCGCGAGCTGGTGCTGTTCGAGGCCGCCGACGACGGGGTCGAGGAGGTCGTGGCCGCCCTCGCCGGCGAGCTGGACGGGCCGCTGGCGGCGCCCGCGGTCGCCGTCGGCCGGGCCCTGCTGCCCTGGCCGCGGCGGGACGCCGACCCCTGGCGGGCCCCGGCCGGAGGCGCCCGGTGAGCCAGGCCGTCGGGGCCAAGGGCGCCCCGGGCGGCGGTGGCCGCCCCATCGACCGGGCCCGGCAGGTGGTCAAGTCGGCCGTGGTCGCCCGCGGCCGCGACGTCACCGCGGCCAGCGCCGGCCGCTCCTGCCTGGTCGTCGCCCCCCACCCCGACGACGAGACCCTCGGCTGCGGCGTCACCATCATGCGCAAGCTGGACGCCGGCACCCCGGTCAAGGTGGCGATCGCCACCGACGGCCGCCGCTCCAGCGACTCCAAGGTCATGACCCCGGACGAGCTCGTCGCGATCCGCCGGCGGGAGGCCCTGGAGGCCACCGCCCGCCTCGGCCTCGCCCCGGAGGACGTGGTCTTCCTCGACTTCGAGGACCAGGGCCTGGCCGACCGCCTCGGAGAGCTGAGCGAGCGGATCGCCGCCCTGGTGGCCGACTTCCGGCCCCAGGAGCTGCTGGTCGCCTCGGTCCTGGACCACCACCCCGACCACCATGCGGTCGGGCGGGCGGCCCGGCGGCTGCTGGAGGCCGGCGCGGTCGACTGCCAGGTCGCCGAGTACCCGATGGGCTTCTGGCGGACCATGCCGTGGCGGGACCGCCCCCGCGGCGCCGCCCGCACGGCCTGGTCGTTCCTGAGCGGCTCGCTGGCCACGGTGGCCCGGCTCCGCCCCGAGCTGATCAGCACCGACGGCTACCTGGAGCGCAAGCGCCACGTGCTGGACGCCTACGCCAGCCAGCTCACCAACCTGACCGGCGAGTCGGAGTGGTGGACGCTGGACGACCCGTTCCTGGGCCACTTCCTCGGGCCCTACGAGGTGCACCTGCCGGTCAGGCGCTCCTGACGCCGGCGCCGGCCGGCTGGCCGGGCTGGCCCGGCTCGGGCTCGATGGTCCGGCCCAGGTTCCCGGTCCAGCCGTCGCGGCAGGCCCGCCAGTTCAGGCGCAGCCGGTGAAGCGCCCGCCCCGGCTGCCTCGGCGCGTTGGCCAGCGGCTTGCCCAGCCCCACGAGCAGGCTGACCCGGAGCGCGGCCCGGCGCCGCCCGGCGGCGAGCAGGATGGCGACGAGGTTGCGCAGCCGGTAGTAGTCGCGCCAGGTGGTCCGGGCCAGGCCGACCGTCGGCCCGCCGCCGACGTCGAGGCGGCCGAGCATGATGCGCCCGGCCCGCCAGCGGTCCCCGTCGACGTACAGCGACCAGCCGGCCGCCCGCAGCCGCAGCCCGTACTCCAGCTCCTCGAAGCCGAAGAACAGCTCCCGCCTGAACACCCCGACCGCCCGCGCGGCCCGCGCCGAGTAGAGCGGCAGCTGGCCGCTGCCGATGTAGTCGACCGGCACCGGGCCCTCCAGGCGGTCGTCGGGCACGCGCACCACCCGCCCCCGGGCCCAGTCGAAGGTGGCGCCGACCCCGCCGACCGCGCCCAGGCGCGGGTCGCGGGCCGCCATGGCCAGGGCGAAGGCGCGCATCTCGGCCAGCTCCTCCACCCCCGGGGGCTCGCCGTCATCGAACAGCACGATCCAGTCGTCGTCGGCCGCGTCCGGGAGCAGCCGGCCCATGGCCAGGGCCACCGCCCCGGCCGGGCCCAGGTTCTCCGGGGCGGCCACGTAGGTGGCCGCCCGGTCGCGGCCCCGGTACCGCTCCACCAGCAGCTCGGCCTCGGGGGTGGGGCTGTTGTCCACCACCAGCAGCAGGTCGACGGGCTGGGAGGAGTCGGCCAGCCGCTGCAGCATCAGGCCCAGCTCCCGGGGCCGCCGGAAGGTGACGAGGATGCCCAGGAGCCGCCCGCCACCGTCGCCGGTCACGGCCGCCTCCCGGCGGCGGCCGGGGCCGGCCGGGCCCGCCCGGCCAGGGCGCGCCGGTAGAAGCCGGCCATGCCGTCGGCGACCCGGTCGATGGTGAAGGTGGCCAGGAACCGCTCCCGGGCCCGGGCGGCCCGCCGGGCCGCGCCGTCCGGGTCGGCCAGGACGGCCGTGACCGCCGCGGCCAGGGCGTCGGGCCGGTCGGGCGGGACCAGCAGGGCGGCGTCGTCGCCCACGACCTCGCGGACGGCGGGCAGGTCGCTGGCCACGATGGGCGCCTCCAGGGCCATGGCCTCCAGCAGGACGCTGCCGAAGCCCTCCCAGCGGGAGGGGACCACGAACACGTCGGCCGCGCAGAGCAGCTCGGCCACGTCGCCGCGGGCGCCGAGGAAGCGGATCGCGCCGCCGTGGCCGGAGCGCTCGGCGGCCGCCCGCAGCCGCGGGGTCTGGTTGCCGTCGCGGCCGGCGACGGCCAGCCGGGCCCGGGGGGCGGCCTCGGCGACCGCCGGGAACGCCGCCAGCAGCACGTCCAGGCCCTTCTGGTGCTCGTGGCGGGCCGCGGCCAGCAGCAGCGGCGCGCCCGCCTCCACCCCCAGGGCGGCCCTGGCCGCCGCCCGGCGGGCGGCCGAGCGGGCGCCCAGGGCGACGGGGTCGCGGCCCCGGGGGACGACCTCGATCCGCTCCCGCGGCAGCCGCAGCCGGGCCGCCATCAGCTCGGCCACGTGGCCGGAGATGGCGTGGAAGCGGACCACCCGGCGGGCGCTGGCCGCGTCCAGCAGCCGGGCCGCCCCCAGCTTCCAGCGCGCCAGCCCCGGGGCGCCGGCCTGGGTGGCCCCGTAGGCGTCGTTGACCAGGCTGGTCACCACCGGCAGGCGGCCGGCGGCGACCCGCCCGACCAGGTCGGCCTCGAACAGGGTGGTGTGGACCAGGTCGGGCCGGGTGGCCGCCAGCAGCCCCCGGGCCCGGCGGACGGCCCCGGCCATCCCTCCCGGGCCCTCCAGCGAGCGCGCGGTCGCCCCGGCCGCCTCCAGCTCGGCCCGCACGCCCGGCCGCTCATGGAGGTAGCCGACGGTGAGCCGCAGGTCGCGCTCGGCGTAGGCGGGGGCCATGGCGGCCAGCGAGCGCTCGGCGCCCCCCGCGGCCAGGCTGTCGATCAGGTAGAGGATCCGCACGGGTTCACCGCTGCGACACCTTCGCGTTCCACTCGCGGACCAGCCGGCCCGGCTGGTCGGCCCGGCGCAGCAGCAGGGAGCCGAGGTCGGAGCCGCTGACCGCGATCTGCGACCCGGGCTGGATGCCGCCGTCCAGCCAGAACTCGTTGCCGTCGAAGCGGCAGTTGCTGACGCTGAACCACTCCCGGTTGCTGGGCCCGTCGCCGCCGTCGTAGACGAAGCCGAAGGCGGCCTTGCGGGCGCCGGTGAAGGTGCAGCCGCTGAAGGTGGTCGGCGACCCCACCTGCAGCCGGGGCTCGTGCCGCTCGGCCACCACCAGGTAGTCGGACAGCCCGGCCCCGTCGCAGTGCAGGTTCAGGAAGCTGAGGGGCCGGCCGGCGGCGGTGGCGTGGACGGCCACGGCCGCATACCCGTTGCCGTACAGGACCGAGTCCCGGTAGACGTACGGGTTCTGGTAGGCGCCGTGGGAGATGCCGGCCTCGGTGTTGTGGTAGCCGACGTAGTCCTCGATGACGTGCACCAGGCCGGTGTTCTGCCAGGTGAAGATGCCGTGCTGCTCGTTGTTGTGGGCCACGCAGCCGGTGAACTTCCAGACCCCCTCCGACCCCTCGGGCCACTCGAACCCGGAGGCGTCAGTGGCCCCCTGCACGCCCACGGCCACGCAGTCCCGGGCCACGTTGCGGTCGCCCCGGCCGATGAAGAACCCGGTCAGCCGGTAGCCGCGGTAGGGCGGGTCGTGCTTGACCAGGGAGGCGACGCAGCGGTCGTAGAGGATGTCGTGGCTGGGGTCGCCCTGGGTGCGGGTGTCGGGGGCGCCATCCCACCAGTAGGCGTCCTCGTAGGTGTCGTGGCTGATGCAGTCCCGGAAGGTGATCCCGTTGGACAGGTGGGGCACGAAGGCGTGGCTGCCGGCGTCGCGGATGACCACCCCCTCGACCAGCGACCCGCGCGAGCCGTCGTAGCACATGTGGATGTGCAGGGCGTAGCGGCCCAGCACGAACTCGCTGAACTCGTCGTCCGGCTTGCGCGGGCCCATGTGCCGGATGGCGGCCTGCTTGAGGGACTGGGGGCGGCTGGAGCGGACGAAGATGTGGGAGCGGCCCTCGGGCGTGCCCTCGATGTGGACGTTGCGGGTGAGGTTGAGGACCTCGGCGGTAAGGGTCTTGCCCGGGGCCACCTTGACGCTGGGGTGGTGGTTGCGCAGCGGCGCCGACAGGGTGACGGTGCGGCCGCTGATCGCCTTGACGGTGACGACGTCGTAGGCGTCGATGTTGCCGTCGTCGTCCGGGCTGGTGGTGGGGGTGATGGCCAGCTCGTCCCCGGGCCGCCAGCCGGCCGGGGCGGCCTGCAGGGCGATCCTGGTCGCCCCGGCCTTGAGGGCGCCGGCGGCCCGGGTCCAGGCCAGCTTGGGGGCGCCGGCCACCTCGAGCCGGCCCGCCCCCATCACCCAGAGGCCGACGTCGCGGGCGACCACGTCCATGCCGCCGCCCTTGAAGGACCGCTCGCGGGCGCCGGTGAGCACCAGCTTGTGGGTGACCGCGGCCGAGGCCGGCTTCATGATCAGGCGGCCCTTCACCACCACGTTGCCCCTGGACGCGAGGAGGCGGTCGGCCCGGGGGTCGAACATCAGCTGGCCGCCGGGCATGACCGCGACCCCGGCCACCTTCGCGTCGACGTCCAGGAAGATCGGCCGGGTCACCACCGCCGTCTCGCCCGGGCCGGGTACCCCCCGCGACCAGGAGCGCTTGTCGCTCCAGCGGCTCCAGCCGTCGGGGACCCTGGTCGGCTGGGCGGCCGTGGTCGAGCTGGCCGCCACCGCCGGCCGGGCCACGGTGGTCGTGGTGGCCGCCCCCTCGGCGACCGAGGCCTCGTCCCAGGGCAGTCCGAACCAGCGGACGCCGCCGGCGACGGCGGCGGCCCCCAGGGCCCCGGCGCCGATCAGGACCTCGCGCCGGGTCAGCCGCGGCTGGCGCTGCTCGCGCGGCTCCCGCTTGTCCCCGTCAGCGATGCTCGACCTCCAGCGACGCGTCCACGTGGATCGGGCTGACCCGCATCACCGCCCGCGGGGTGGCGTCCAGGTCGGGCCCGGCCACGTCGAAGTGGGTGGTCGGGTGCCAGGTCAGCACGTCCCTTCCGGTCACGTCGAGGATACTGACCCAGACGTAGAAACGGCCCCGGGGCAGCGGCAGGCTGGGGATCTCCAGGCGCGCCTCGGTCTCCCCCGCGGCCAGCTCCAGCTCCCGCCGGACCAGGAAGAACGGGGTCGCCGGGCCGTCGCTGACGCCCACGCAGATGCTGGCCGAGCGGGCGGCGTCGCTCTCCAGCACCAGGTTGACGTCGAAGGGCCCCTGAGTCCGGGGCATGGCGCCGTTCTCGCCCGAGGCCACCGCCTTGAGGACCCGGACCGGCCCGTTGGGGGCGGTGCCGCTCTCGGCGCTCTCCTCGATCGCCTCCCGGTACCGGCCGAGGACCTCGCGCACCGGGCCGTCGGCGGCGACCACGCCGTTGTGCAGCCAGAACCCGCGCTCCACGGCCGCCTCCACCGCGGCCAGGTCGTGGGAGACGAACACCAGGGTCGCCCCCTGGCCCAGGACCTCGCCCATCCGCTGCATGCACTTCTGCTGGAAGCTGGAGTCGCCCACGGCCAGGACCTCGTCGACCAGCAGGATGTCGGGCTCCAGGAAGGCGGCCACGGCGAAGCCGAGGCGCATCTGCATGCCGCTGGAGTAGAACTTGACCTGGCGGTCGATGGCGCTCTGGAGCTCGGCGAACTCCACGATGGCGTCGAAGCGCTTGGTCACCTGGCGGCGGGGCAGCCCCAGCAGGGAGCCGTACAGGTAGACGTTCTCGCGGCCGGTCAGGTCGGGGTGGATGCCGGCCCGGACCTCGATCAGGGCCCCGACCCGGCCGTTCACCTCCAGGCTGCCCGCGTACGGGTACATGACCCTGGCCAGGACCTTCAGCAGGGTGGACTTGCCCGAGCCGTTGATGCCGATCAACCCGACCGACTCGCCCGGCCGCACCTCCAGGTTGATGTCCTGGAGGGCCCAGCGCCAGCGGTTGGAGCTCTGCCCGCGCATGGCGTGGCGCAGGTGCTCGAGCTCGTCGCGGAGCAGCATCCGGCGCCGGTCGGCGCGGAACCGCTTCCAGATGTGCCTGGCGTCGATGGTTCCCCTAGGCGACATCCGCGAATCCCGTCTCCAGTCGCTTGAACAAGCCGTAGGCGGCCAGGAACATCACGGTGGCCGAGATCGCCGCGATAGACAAGAGCTGCATGTCGGGCTGCTGGCCGTACAGCATCGTCTGCCGGTAGCCGTCGATCACCGCCCCCAGCGGGTTCAGGGCCACGTACAGGGGCTGGAGGCCGGCCGGGACCAGCTGGTCCAGCGAGAACGCCACCGGGGTGGCGAACAGCCCCAGCTGCAGGGCGATGGGCAGCAGGTGGCGGATGTCGCGGACGTACACCATGATCGCCGACAGGGCCATGGTGACGCCCAGGGTGAAGGTCAGCTGCACCGCCAGCAGGACCGGGAACCAGTAGGACTCCGGCTGGGGGGCGTACGAGTAGATCACGAACAGGACGCCCAGCACGACGGTGGCGATCAGGGCGTCGACGGCGGCCACGACCACGCTGGCGATCGGGAAGACCTCCCGGGGGCAGTAGACCTTGTTGAGCAGCCCGGCGTTGTTGATGATGTTGGTCCCGCCCTGGGACACCGAGGTCGAGAAGAACGCCCACGGCACCAGGCCCAGGTAGGAGAACAGCGGGTAGGGCACATCGCCGGTGTCGACGTTGGCCACCCGCGGGAAGACCAGCGAGAAGGCCACCATCAGCAGCAGCGGGGTGACCACGGCCCAGCTGAAGCCGAGCACGGCCTGCTTGTAGCGGGCCCGGAGGTCGCGCTCGGCCAGGCTGAAGACCAGCTCGCGGGCCCGCCACAGCTCCCGCAGGGAGCCGAGCAGGCGGACGCGGCGCCGGAAGCGCAGCTCTGGCGGCGGCCCGGTGACCGTCACAGCCGGACGAGGTTGGGACGGCGCCCGGGACCGAGCGCGTTGCGGGCGTCGAAGAGCAGGTCCGCGGTGCCGGCCAGCCATTCCAGGTCGTAGGCGCTGTGCGGGGTGAGCAGGGCGACCAGGTCGGCCCTGGCCACCGCCCGGGCGGTCAGCTCGGTGCGGGCCAGCCGGCGGCCGTCGACCGTGACCGCCTCCACGAACGGGTCGTGGAAGGCCAGCTTGGCGCCGCGGCGGCCCAGGGCCTGCATCACCCGCAGCGACGGCGACTCGCGGACGTCGCCGACGTCGGGCTTGTAGGCCACCCCGAGAACCAGCACCCGCGCCCCCTTGAGCGGCTTGGCCCGCTCGTTGAGGGCCTCGCCGATGCGGGCCGCGACCCAGCCCGGCATGTGGGCGTTGATGTCCTGGGCCTGCTCGAGGATGCGGAACTGGTGGCCGACGTCGCGCCGCACCTGCCAGGCCAGGTAGGTCGGGTCGAGGGGGATGCAGTGGCCGCCCACGCCCGGGCCGGGGGTGAAGGCCATGAACCCGAACGGCTTGCTGGCCGCGGCCTCGATCACCTCCCAGACGTCGATGCCGAGCTCGTGGCAGACCATCGCCATCTCGTTGACCAGGGCGATGTTGACGTGCCGGAAGGTGTTCTCGAGCAGCTTGGCCAGCTCGGCCGCCCGGGCCGAGGAGAGGGGGATCACCTTCTCGATCATCTGCTCGTAGAACAGGGCCGCCACCGCGGTCGCCTCGGCGGTGGTGCCGCCGACGATCCGGGGGGTGTTGCCGAAGTGGAACTCGCTGTTGCCGGGGTCGATCCGCTCGGGCGAGTAGGCCAGCAGGAAGTCGCGCCCGACCCGCTGCCCGGACGCCTCCAGCAGGGGGGCGACCAGGTCGTTGGTGGTCCCCGGGTAGGTGCTGGACTCCAGCACCACCAGCCGGCCGGCGACCAGGTGCCGGGCCAGGTCCCGGCAGGCCTGCTCGACGTACGACAGGTCGGGGGTGTGGTCGCGGACCGGGGTGGGCACGCAGATGCAGACCACGTCGCTGGTGGCCAGGCCGGCGTCGTCGGCGGTGAAGCGCAGGCGGCCGGTGGCCACCCCGCTCTTGAAGGCGGCCTCCTCGACCCCGGGGACGACCAGCCGGCCGGCGGCCAGGGCGTCGGCCCGGTCGGCGTCGACGTCGATGCCGGTGACCTCGAAGCCGGCCTCGGCGGCGGCGCAGGCCAGCGAGAGGCCGACATAGCCCTGCCCGACCACCGCCACCCGGGCGTCGCGGGTCAACAGGCGGCGGCGCAGCATGGACGTGGATCGCATGAGCGTGTCCTCTAGACGGTCGCGGAGTCGCGGGTGGTCTGCGGGGCCGGGTCCTCGATGGAGCCGGCGGCCATGGCCTTCATGCGGCTGGCCAGCTCGGCCGGGGTGCCCTCGAAGCTAAGGTACTCGAGCTCGGCCAGGGCGCGGTGGACCACCGCCCGGTTCGGGACCGGTGGCCGCGACACCACGATCGCCGGGTGGCCACTGGGCAGCTGCTCCTCGTCGGGGGCGACGATGTCCTCGGCCATCTTCTCACCCGGACGGACCCCGGTGATGGTGATGGGGACGTCGCGGCCCGGGATGCGGCCCGACAGCCGGATGAGCCGCTCGGCCACGTCCAGGATCCGCACCGGCTCGCCCATGTCCAGGGTGAACACCTCGCCGCCGGTGGACAGGGCGGCCGCCTGCAGCACCAGCTGGACGGCCTCCTGCACGCTCATGAAGTAGCGGGTCATGTTGGGGTCGGTGACGGTCACCGGCCCGCCCCGGGCGATCTGGCGGAAGAAGGTCGGGATCACGCTGCCGCGGCTGCCGAGCACGTTGCCGAAGCGGACAGCGCACAGCACCGAGTGGCCGTTCTGGAGGCTGCGCACGACCTGCTCGGCCAGCCACTTGGAGGTGCCCATGACGCTGACCGGGTTGATCGCCTTGTCGGTGGAGATGAGCACGAAGCGCTCGGTGCCGTTGGCCACGGCGGCGTCGGCCAGGTTGGCGGTGCCGAGGACGTTGGTGGCCAGCGCCTCCGCCGGGTGGTGCTCGAGCACGGGCACGTGCTTGTGGGCGGCGGCGTGGAAGACGATCTCCGGCTGGTACTTCACGAACACCCCGAACACGCGCTCGCGGTCGCGGATGTCGGCCAGCACCGTCTCCAGCTGCAGCTCGGCCGCGACCAGGTCGATCAGGCCGGTGGCCTCGGTCAGCTCCTCGCGGAACTCGTCAAGGGACATGACCACGTCGTGCAGGTGGGTCTCGTCGTGGTCGAGCAGCACCAGCGAGGCCGGCCCGAAGCTGGCCACCTGGCGGGCGATCTCGGAGCCGATCGAGCCGCCGGCCCCGGTGACCAGGACCCGGCGGCCGCGCAGCATGGCCGCCACCGCCTCCAGGTCGGTCTCGACCTGCTGGCGGCCCAGCAGGTCCTCGATGCGCAGGTCGCGGATATCGCGGACGCTGACCCGGCCGCCGAAGGTCTCGTGCACGCTCGGCAGCACCTTGAGGGTGACGTTGGCCCGCTCGCACAGGCCGGCCACCTCGCGCACCAGCTCGCTGGTGGCCGAGGGGATGGCCAGCAGCACGATGTCGGCCTCGAGCTCGGCGACCAGCCGGGGCAGGGCGCTGCGGGTGCCGCGGACGGGCACGCCGTGCAGCGGGCGCCCGACCTTGCCGCGGTCGTCGTCGATCAGGCCCACCGGGAGCAGGCCCAGGGAGGGGCTGCGGAGCAGGTCTTTGAGGATCATCGAGCCGGCCGAGCCGGCGCCGACGATCAGCACCCGCCGCGGCTCCGGGCGCTCGGGGCGCTCGGCTCCGCCGCCGTCGCCGCGCTGGGTCGGGGTGAACAGGCGGCTCTGGAAGCGGATGGCGCCGGCGCCGAGCAGGGTCAGGGTGGCCCCGAACATGGTCACCGACAGCGGCAGGGCCCGCAGGCCGCCGGCGGGCAGGTTCACCAGCACGCTGGCGCTGATCACGCCCGAGCCGCCGGCCACGCCGGCCAGGACGATGCGGCGGGCCTCGTGGACGCTGGCGTAGCGCCACATCGGGCCGTACAGCCCGTACAGGTGGTTGACGACCAGGTGGATGGCCAGGGCCAGGGGCAGGAAGCGCCAGAAGCTCGACCAGTAGCGGGTCGGCACCGACCCGTCGAAGCGGAGCACGAGCGTGAGCAGGTACGAGCCGAGCGCGACCCCGAGATCGAGGATGGCGAGGGGCGCGTCACGACGAAGTCGCTCGGCGACCCAACCCCCCCGTCCTGGGGCCAGGGACTCGACCGACGCTGGTGCGGTAGTTTCCTGGTCCACGAGCCGAGTCTACGGGCCGGCCGCGGGGACCTGATCCACCGGGAAGCGTATCTGGCCTACGCGCGAATGACTAGCGGCTGCGCCAGCGCAGGTCGGCGTCGAGCCGGCCGGCGTCCATCAGCGACTGGATCTGGGCGATCCGCTGGTACCGCGAGCCGGTGAGGTCGCCGGCGTCCAGCCCGTGCTCCTTGAACGCCTGGTAGAGCTCCTCGACCCCGTCGCGGACGGTCCAGCGCAGCTCCAGCCCGGGCACGGTCGCCAGCTTGGAGCAGTCGACCCGGTAGCAGCGCAGGTCCGGCCCGGCCCCCTCGGCGAAGGTGACCTCGCTGCCCGGCACGACCTCGCGGACCATCTCGGCGACCTCGCGGATGCGGTAGTTCTCGTCGGTCCGGCCGACGTTGAAGGCCTGGTCGTGGACGAGCTCGCGGGGCGCCTCGAGCATGGCCTGGAACGTGGCCGAGATGTCCTTGACGTGGACCAGCGGCCGCCAGGGCGTGCCGTCGCTCTGGAGGTGCACCGCCCCGGTGGTGAAGGCGATGCCGACCAGGTTGTTGACCACCACGTCCCCGCGCAGCCGCGGCGACACCCCGTAGGCGGTGGCGTTGCGGAGGTAGGTGGGGCTGAAGTCGTCGTCGGCGAGGGCGGCGATGTCCCGCTCGGCCAGCACCTTGGACTCGCCGTAGGGGGTGACCGGGTTGAAGGCGGCCTGCTCGTCGAGGAAGCGGTCGTCGTCGGCGGCGCCGTAGAGGCTGCACGAGGAGGAGAACAGGAACCGGGGCACGCCGGCCTGCTTGGCCATCTGGGCCAGCCGCACCGAGGCCAGGTGGTTGATGTCGTAGGTGCAGCCCGGGTTGAGGTTGCCCAGCGGGTCGTTGGAGATGGCCGCCAGGTGCATCACCGCGTCGAAGCCGCGCAGGTCGTCGGCCCGCGCGTCGCGGACGTCGACGGCCAGGGTCTCGACCGGGGCCGGCGCCGGCCCGAAGCCGCAGCGGGCGAACAGTCCGCTGTCCAGCCCGACCACCTGGTGGCCGGCCTCGGCCAGCCAGGGGACGAGCACGGCCCCGATGTAGCCCTCGGACCCGGTCACCAGCACGCGCACGTCAAGCCCTCCCCTCGGTTCATCCGGTCAACCACTATAGGTCGGCCTCGCCGGCCGGACAGGCCACCCCTGCCGTAGCCGGCCTGCGCAGCTTGCGGGAGCGGGTATGGTCGGCTTGCGGGTGCCCCGCATCTACGGCGGGTCGGGGATCCGGCGTCGGGTCGCGGCGGTTACTGTCAGGTGACCACGTTTGCGAAAGGGACAGATGATGACCACCACGCAGCCGCAGGCGATTCCCATGTGGCTTCCCCACATCGGCCCCGAGGTGATCAAGGCGGCCAGCGACGCCTTGGAGATCGGCTACCTGGGCCTGGGCTCGGCCACCAAGGAGTTCGAGGACGCCCTGGCCGAATACCTGGAGCTGGACGACAGCCGGGCGCTGATGAGCACCAACAGCTGCACCGCGGCCCTCAACTGCGCCTGCCTGCTGGCCGGGGCCGGGCCCGGCACCGAGGTGGTCGCCCCCTCGTTCACCTACGCCGCCGCCCACCAGGCGATCACCGCCACCGGGGCCGACGTGGTCTTCTGCGACATCGAGGAGCCGACCCTCACCGTCAACCCCGACCTTCTGGAAGCGCTGATCAGCGAGCGCACCGTGGCCATCATGGTCTGCCACTTCGCCGGGCTGGTCGGGCGGCTGGACGAGATCTACCGGGTCGCCGAGC
>Ga0126306_10000912_pt1 | contig 15097 bp, 9 predicted proteins | sample Plot27_FD_92592 | JGI IMG/M metagenome (GOLD analysis project Ga0126306, IMG submission 92592) | Serpentine soil microbial communities from UC McLaughlin Reserve, CA, USA - Plot27 | ecosystem: Environmental > Terrestrial > Soil > Grasslands | place: USA: UC McLaughlin Reserve, Lake County...
GAGGTCACGATGGTCGACCGCTGGCTGGGGCGCTTCCTCGACAAAATGGAGGAGCTCGGCCTCTTCGAGAACACGCTGCTCGTGCTCCTCTCAGACCACGGGGTGGCCTTCGGGGAGCACGGCTATACCGGCAAGCCCTCCTACGCCCTCTGGCCTGAGATAACGGACGTTCCGTTCTTGATCCGTCATCCCGAGGGCAAGAAGAGCGGTCACACCAGCGACTTCTACGCCTCCACCCACGACGTGGCCCCCACCATCCTCGGCTTTCTCGGCATAGAGCCAGAGCAACCCATGGACGGAGAGGACCTCTCCCTTTTATTCGACGGCGGTCGGCCCGAGGAGCGGGCGTACTTCACGCTCGGCTACAACGACCACGCCTGGGCGCGGGACGAGAGGTACGTCATGTTCGCCAAGAACGACGGGTCGAACGCCCTGCTCTACGACCTGAGCACCGACCCCGACATGAATACGGACGTAGCGGGGTCCAACCATGACCTCCTCAACCGCATGTGGAACGAGTACGTACTCAAGGACGCAGGCGGACCCCTGCCCACGTACAAGAACGTGCGCCCCTACTAAGAGGCGGGATCAACCCACTCTTTGCCCGGGCTGACTCGCTCATGAGCAAGGTCTACCAGCTCTGAGGTACCTCGGGGTCCGGTGTATCTCGAGAAACAGAGAGGCTCCCGCCTCCGGGCTGTCACGGGCCGCCGGCTGACGCGTCGCCGCTGCGGTTAGTAGGGACGGGGGCTCGCGGATCGCCGCTTGTAACTTATGAGATCGTCCCGCCGCTTCTCTGCTACAATCGTCGGCCAGCGTGTTCGGTTTAAGTTTGGTGTGTTTTTGATAAGAAACCAGACGGTATAGAGAAGGAGGCGCAAGCGATGAAGGTATTGGTTCTGGGGGGCGACGGCTACTGTGGCTGGCCGACCTCCCTGCATCTATCCGAAGCGGGCCATGAGGTCGTCATCGTGGACAACTTCGTCCGCAGGACGATAGACCACGAGCTCGGGGCCGAAAGCCTCACGCCGATCGCCGACCCTAAGGAGCGGGTCAAGGCGTGGCGAGAGGTGAGCGGGCAGACGATCGGGTTGGAGTACGGCGACCTCCTGGACTGGGAGTTCGTCTCCGAGCTCTTCGAGCGCCACCGGCCGGACGCCGTCGTTCACTACGCCGAGCAGCGGGCCGCGCCCTACTCCATGATCGACCGGCGCCACGCGGTCTACACGCAGCACAACAACGTCATCGGCAACCTCAACGTGCTCTTCGCGATCAACGAGTACGTTCCGGATTGCCACCTGGTCAAGCTCGGCACGATGGGCGAGTACGGGACGCCCAACATAGACATCGAAGAGGGCTACATCGAGATCGAGCACAACGGCCGCAAGGATACCCTGCCTTACCCGAAACTCCCTGGGAGTTGGTACCACCTCACAAAGGTCCACGACTCGCACAACATCCACTTCGCGTGCAGGATCTGGGGCCTGAGGGCGACGGACCTGAACCAGGGCGTCGTCTACGGCACGGTCACCGAACAGGCCGAGCGCGACGCGCGCCTCATCAACCGCTTCGACTACGAGGACGTCTTCGGCACCGCGCTTAACCGCTTCTGCGTCCAGGCGGCGATCGGGCACCCGTTGACGGTCTACGGCAAGGGCGGCCAGACGAGGGGCTTCCTCGACATCCGCGACACGGTGCGCTGCATCGAGCTGGCCGTCGAGAACCCCGCCGAGCGGGGCGAGTTCCGGGTCTTTAACCAGTTCACCGAGCAGTTTTCCGTGGGCCAGCTCGCAGAGATGGTGGTGGACGCCGCCGGCAAGCTCGGCATCGAGGCGCGCATCGAGACCCTGCCGAACCCGCGGGTGGAGAAGGAGGAGCACTACTACAACGCCAAGCACACAGGCCTCTTGGACCTCGGGCTCGAGCCGCACTACCTAGGCGACAGCCTCCTCGACTCGCTCCTGAACATAGCGGTGGAGTACCGCGACCGAGTGGACGCCGACCACGTCATGCCGAGCGTGGACTGGCGCACGGGCCGCTCGAAGGAGCGCGTCACCAAGGCGCCGGCCGAGCCGTCGGCGTTGTAGCTGTTAGCTTCTCAGCCGTCAGCTTCTCAGCCGTCAGCTAGTCAGCAAAGGGTGAGCACGGCGCGACGGTAAGACGAAAAACCTCGGTTCGGCAGAAGAGTCCCGCTTCACGGCGGGGCTCTCGCCGTTTGTCGAGACGCTGAAAGCTGAAATACTGACTAGCTGACCGCTCTCTAAGCGACGAAGCGCCAGGTCACGAAGATGGCGCAGAGGACGAGGGAGAAGGCGGCGCTCAGGATCAGCCAGCCGCCAAGGAGCCGGCGGTCTCTAAGGAGCACGCCAAGCACGATGAACAAGGGAAAAGCGACGAGAACGTAGCGGGGGAGGCCCATGAGCGGGCCCTGTGAGGTCCCGAAGAGGGTGGGCGGTAGGATCAGGAGCAGGGAGTAGGCACTCAGGTCGGGGGGGAGCACCTTGAGGCCCGCGACGAGCAGCGCCGCGGCAAGGCCGAGGAAGATCAGATTGTACGCGTTGTTGGCCGCCCCGAGGTGGTCCGCGACGCGTCCCAAGGATGGGTTCGCCCACAGGCTGGGGGAGAAGAGCCGGACGAGGGCTTCCCCTCCCCGCACTAGGGCGCTATAGAGGGTGCTCACAGGGCCGCTCGCCTCCCGGCCCCAGCGGCTCTGTTCGGTATAGAAGAGCAATGGGTCGCCGAAGCGCCACCACAGGTACGCCGCGTACGCGAAGAGGCCCGAGGGCGCCAGGGCGATGTAGGCGACCCGCCACCGGTACTCCCGCGCGTTCTTGAGCCACTCGTAGGTGAGCGGCACCAACAAGAACACGCCGACATTTCGCGTGGCGGTCGCGAGCCCGGCGAGCAGGCACGCCAGGAGCAAGTGCCTCCTGACCCGGAGGGCCCACAGGGAGCCGGCCGTGAGCGCGAGGAACAGACTCTCAGTGTAGGCCGCGTTCAGGAAGAAGCTCGTGGGGAAGAGGGCGAGGGTCAGCACCGTCGCCCGCGCCGCGCGCTCGCCCCACCCGTTTTTGGCTATCCGGTAGACGAAGTAGAGGGCGAAGGGCAGCGCGAGCAAGGAGACTATCGGACCCCACGCAGAGAGCGCCTCCGGGGAGACGGGTCCACCGAAGAGCTCGGCGAAGGACCGGATCAGGAGCGGGTAGAACGGAAAAAAGGCGGGGGAGCCGTCCCCGGGGGGCTGCAGGTACCCGCTCGCGGCCAGCGCAACGTAGTGCTCCCCGTCCCAGTGGGACCAGAGGTTCATCTTGCCGAAGGGTACGTCGGCGGTTATGCGCTGGAAGCGTCCGACCGGGACGACGTTCGCGAACAGGGTCCCGGCCCCGAGGTAGAAGAGCCGGCTCGCGGCGTACACGAGCACCACGAACACGAGACCGTCTCTCTCTTTCTTGTCCTCCATGCTCTTCAAAAGTAGTGTCGGGCTTGCCGTTGGGCGGGCGGCTCGGGCATTATACCCGCGCGCATCTACGGCACCTCAACCCGCGGTCGCCGTCTCGCGCCGCGTTACGATAAGGACGTCCTCGTTCTCGAAGACCGCCCGGTAGAGGTCGGGCCGGGTTTCGAACAGCCTCCAGTAATCCCTGGTGACCCTGTCGGGCATGTCCTTGTAGAGGACGACGTACCTGACGTCGTGCTTCTCTAGCAGGTTCGCGGTACGCTCGTCCCCTGGGTGCGTCACCACCCAGAGCACGTCCCGCAGCGGCTCGGGCCCCGTCGGGGGAAGGTCCCTGGGGTTTTCGATCTGGACGGGCTCGAAGGACTGCAGCGCGGAGTAACCGCCCATAGCTAGCATCATGCGGCTGGGCACCTGGTTTATCTGCGGGCTCACCATGATGTTCCCGCCGCTGTTGTGCTCCCTGAGCCACTCGCCGGCGGCCGAGATCTCCGGCGTGATCGTCATCTGGACGCTCGGGCCGCTGGCGCTCTGGAGGCTAGTGGCGGTCCGCACTCCCACCAGGGTCGAGGCCGTGAGCACCGCCAGGGAAGCCACGAAGACCGCGGCCGCCTGCTTGCGCGGCCCCAAAAGCGACCGCAGAACCCCCACGAAGGCTAGGGCCGCGAGGGCGGCGAGCGGCACGCACAGGTCGCGTCCGAAGCGTTGCGGGAAGCCGGTCAGCGTCGTGCGGCTCCCCACGAACAGCAGCAGCGCCCAGAAGACAAGGGTGAGGTAGGCGAGCGTCTGCAGGCGGTTCGTCCTTCGCCACAAGAGCTCTCCCGCCACGAGGAACACGCTCAACAGCCCGAGCCACGCCACCGGCTGCGAGACCATGTTCCCCAGCAAGAAGTCGAGGGTGTAGGGGAGCTGGGTACCCACCGCCATGTTTATGGCGGCGCCCGTGGAGCTCGCCCCCGAACCCCCGAAGAACCCGGCGATCGTCCCACCCAGGTCGTAGGTGTCCCAGGCGTAGACTACCGAGAGGAGTCCGAGCAAGACGAGCGAGAGGAACAACGCAACGCCTTTCGGCCTGTCGCGCAGGAGCAGGTAGGGTACGAGGAGGAGCCCCACGAAGGCGAGCACCACCGCCAGGTACATGCTACCCACCGGGTGGTAGAGGACGACGGAGGAGCCGAGGAGAGCGAGGAGGAGACCGCCGCGGGGGGAGGGACGTGAGGCGTACGTCCCGATCAGAGCCGCTACGGCCAGAACCATCAGGAACTGTGAGGTCACGAGGTTGGGGTACATGGCGTCGTTGTAGTAATAGTAGGTGCCGCCGAGCAGCACGGAGAACAGTGCAGCCGCGACGCCGCACTCCCAGCCCCAGAGCCTGTTCGCCAGGACGTAGAGGGCAAGAGCCGGCAGCAAGAGGAGCAGAGGGGCGACCACGGGGAATAGCTCCAGGGGCTCCAGGCCGGTGAGGCGCGAGAGCATGGCGGTCATCGCGTGGAAGCCGGGGGGGTAGATCAGGTACGGCTCGATCCTCCCCTCGGTCATCATCAGCTCCGCCATAACGGCATGCGAGTAGTGGTCAACGCCGCGCATAAACGGCCAGTCGTGCAGCAAAGGCCCGCCGTAGCCGCGAAGCAGCGCCAGCAGGAGCACAGCCGGCAACAACAACCGTCGCGCCGGTCCGAACGGCGGCCCGCTGGACGCGACGCCCCGCTCACCGGGGTCGGTCGGCGGCGCAAGCTCCCGGCGGGAGTCGACCAAATGCACGATCCCCGCGAAGGCCACCAGCACCAGGATCGCGACCAGGACCCGCATCTCGGGCACGAAGCCGACCGTGATGGGGGGCTCGATCGACACCCGGGGCAACACCTCAACCACCACTCCGAGCGCTAGCGCGAGCGCTGCGACGAGCAAAAGGAGCGCTGGCGTTCTTGGGGCCGCGGGGAGGGGGGCAATGGGGGCGTCGAGGCCCTTGGCCGGCCCGAACCTCAGGTAGGCCACCAGCCCGGCCGAGAACACCGCCAGCGGCGCGGCCGCGGCCACGGCGAGGGTTACACCCACGCCGAACAGTCGCGTCGGTACCAGGAGGACGGCCGGGACCAGCGCCATCGAGAGTGCCACCGAGAAAGCGACCTGCTCGGCGCGGTCGGCGGATGCACGCAGGAGCTTCGCCCAGAACCATCCGGGGAGGAAGTAGACCACGAGCGCCACGGGCAGAGCCCGGATCAGATCGTAGAGCACGCCTCGCTCCTGATGTGCCGCTTCCCGCGCACGCCGGTAGCTTAACAAGATCCTCTGGTGCTGCCATCCGGATGGCGGCACCCCGGTGAGAAACTGGACTTTTACGCCGCTGCAATTTACATTCTACCGCCCGTTCTATACAATCGCGCTGGCATGTATTTCGTGGCAGGAGCAAGGCGGTGACGGCAGAGCACGTGCGCTTCGCTGGTATAATCGTCGCCGTACTCTTCGCGGTGTACGGCGTCCTCAGGTACCGTCGCGGCGGGTACAGCAGGTTCGGCCTGCTCCTCAGCCTCCTCATCGCCTTCGGGGTGGCCCTGGTCTCTGTGGTCCCGCAGGTGGGCGAGGTCTTTACCCGCCTGTTCGGATTGGAGGACCGCGGCTTCGCGCTCCTGTCGTTCGCGACCTTGCTGCTCTTCGCCCTGTTCCTCTACCTGCTCAACCAGGTGCAGGAGGCGAGGCGCCGAAACGGCGAGATAGTCACGGGCTTCGCCGTCAGCCAGTACGCGGAGCAATACCTTTCGCCGGAAGAGCAGCTCTCGGAGAGGCGCGAGATCCTCATCATCGTTCCCGCCTACAACGAGGAGGGGGGCATACGGGAGGTGCTGCGCCGGGTGCCGGAGGAGATCCTGGGCTACGAGGTCAAGATCGTGGTGGTCGACGACGGCTCGGACGACGCCACGGCGGCCATCACCCGCCAGGAGGGCTTCCCCATAGTCACCCACGTCGTCAACCGCGGCCAGGGCGACGCGCTGCGCACGGGCTTCCAGATAGCCCGGACTGAGCGCGCCGACATCGTCATCAACCTCGACGCCGACGGCCAGTACAAGCCCGAGGAGATCGAGCGCCTCGTGACGCCCATCATCGAGGATAGGGCGGACTTCGTGCTCGGCTCCCGCTTCATGGGCTTCTACGAGGAGGCCGGCAGCGTCCGCCACGTCGGCGTCGTCTTTTTCTCGAAGCTGATCTCGCTGCTCACGGGCGTTAAGATCAGCGACTGCACGAACGGCTTCAGGGCGATAAGGGTCTCCGAGCTGCACAAGCTCGACCTGCGCGAGGACCGCTTCAACGCCACGGAGATAATCCTCGAGGGGCTCAAGAACAAGCTGCGCTTCGAGCAGGTGCCCGTCACCATGCTCAGCCGCGCCGCCGGCGAGACGAAGAAGCCCCCGAAGCTCGCCTACCCGCTCGGGGTCTTCCGGGTGATAATCCAGACCTGGTTGCGTTAGGAGCTAGTCAGCCGGTATCAGGCATCAGGCATCAGCAAGAACCTGTAACCTGAAAAGCTGAAATGCTGATAGCTTGCTAGTGATGACTAATTTCCTGAAAGCACGACAGGGGGCGGGCGCGGGAAGCGCCTACGTCGCGGGCTCTTTCTTTATCTCCGGTCTGTTGACCTACGTCTTCCAGGGACTCTCGGCGCGGTACTTGGGCGAGGCGGGCTACGGTGACCTGATCCTGCTGTGGTCGATGACTTTCCTCTTTGTGCAGGTGCTCTGGATCGGGGTGACGCAAACTTTGGGGCGCTTCGTCTCCGAGAGGCTCTCGCGCGGCGAGGATCCGCGTCCAGTCGTCTCCTCGGTGAGGCGTTTGCAGCTCGCGCTGCTTGGGGCGTTCGTCGCGGTCTACCTGCTCGCGAGCCCCCTGATCACGAACGCGCTCTTCCGCGGGAGCTGGGCATTCACGGTCGCGCTCCTCGTTGCCGTGGCCGCCTACGCGCCGGAGTACTTCCGACGCGGCACGTTCAACGGGCACCGGCAGGCCGTGCGCCTTGGCGTACTGCACGTCGTAGAGTCTTCCAGTCGGGCGCTGCTGGCGGTTGCTCTCCTCGTCGCGGGGATGGGCCTGCTCGGCCCCGCGCTCGCGATCGTGCTCGCGCCCTTGATCGCGGTCTTCGCCGTCAGGCCCACGCCGGAAGCGCCCCCGGAAGGGGAGGGCGAGCCTTTCTCCGCCGCGAAGGCCTTTCGGTTCGCGGGGCCGGTGCTCTTGTGTGTCGCCTTCGCTCAGGTGCTGATGAACGGTGGGCCCGTCTTCCTGAGCCTGCTCGGCGGCACCCGCGCGCAGGTCGGCGTTTTCGGTGCGGCGCTCATCCTCACGCGGGTCCCGCAGTACGTGATCAGCCCCGCCATCGGCGCTCTCTTGCCCCACGCGAGCCGCGCGCTCGCGACCGACGGCTCGAGGTCCCTGGACCGCTTCGTAGCCAGGGCCGTCGGTGTCGTCGGCCTCGTCGGCGTCCTCATGGTCGCGGGGACGTGGCTTCTCGGTGAGTGGGGCATACGGCTGTTTGCAGGCGAGGGGTTCGACACGACCCGAGGCGTGCTGGTGTCCCTGGCGCTTCTCGCGGCCTTCTATCTCCTGTCCGAGACGCTGAATCAGGCGCTCTTCGCCCTTGGACGCGCGCGGCTCGCGGCGCTCGGGTGGTTCCTGGGGCTGCCGGTCTCCGGCGTCTGCATGGCGCTGCCGGCCACGGACCCGCTCTACCGCGTCTCCTTCTCCCTAACTCTCGGCACCCTCGCAGCGGCCTTGGCGCAGGCCGTCTTCTACCTGACGGTTCGCGGGCGTCCTGCCGGAGGGGCGGAGCCGGTTATCGAGCCCGAGGACCCGGCGATCCCATAAACCACTCCACCGTGCGCCTGAGGCCCTCCTCGAGCTCCATCTCGGCGCGCCAGCCGAGCATGCGCTCCGCCTTCGTGGTGTCGGCGTAGTTGCGGCGGACCTCGCCGCGGCGCGCCTCGGTGTAACGGACCTCGACGTCCTTTAAGCCGGCCGAGGCAAGGACGGGGAGCAATCTATCAAGCAGTTCTTGCACGGTCGTCTCGGCGCTGGTGGCGATCTGGAAGATCTCGCCCCCCACCCCCTCCACGGTGGCCGCGAGCCTCACGGCCCTTATGAGGTCGTCAACGTAGATGAAGTCGCGCGTCTGGGTGCCGTCGCCGTAGATCTCGAGCACCTCGGCGCCCGAGGCCCGCTTTATGAACCTGGCTACGACGCTGTTCTTGTGGCCTGAGAGCGGCCCGTAGACGTTGCCGAAACGCAGGGCCACCGTGTCTATACCGAAGGTCCCGTAGTAGGCGGAGCAGTAGCCTTCCCCGGCCAGCTTGCTCGCCCCGTAGGGGGAGACCGGGTGCGGTACCATCTCCTCGTGGATCGGGGGCTCCGCCTCCCCGATGGTCGTACCCCCGCTCGAGGCGAAGACGAACCGCCTCGCGCCGTTGTGCCTAGCGGCCTCGAGGTAGTTGAGCGTGCCGACCACGTTGCTCATGCAATCGGCCCTCGGATTCTCGATCGACGGCATGACCCCCGTGTTCGCCGCGAGGTGAACGATCACGTCGGCCCCCTCTGCGGCTCGCCCTGCGAGCCCCTCGTCCAGAATGTCGCCCACGACGAGTTCGACCGGGGCGCCGGCGCGCATGGGGCCGACCTCCCGGGGCGGCACCTCGCCGAAGGGGCTCACCGCCTCGAGGTCCTCGCGCTCGCCCACGGCTAGGTTGTCCACCACCCTGACAGAATGCCCGCCCTCTTCTACAAGGGAGCGGACCAGGGCGGTGCCGAGAAAGCCACAACCCCCGGTGACGAGCCAGTTCATGCCACACCCCGCGTGTTCGCTCCCAAAGTAAAGACCTCCGCTTCCCGCCGCCATTCGCCGACGCTCCTCGACCTCCGGGCGCGGATCTTCGGCCCGGAGAAGCAGCATACATTTTTAGCAGATATGCTGGTCCCTGCGCTGGCCTCCGCGTCGGCGGCATGACGGTGGCAAAATACCTTCGAGGACTGCCGGGCGATGAGAGCAGGAGGGCTCGTGGCGACGCAAAAGCAAGAGCGGTCGGCGAACCCCGGCGAGGGACACCTCGGATACATCTTCGAGCAGTTCCGGGTGCAGCGCGGGTGCCTCGGCTACGTGGTAGCCGAGGAGGCGACCCGCCGCGCTGCAATCGTGGACCCTGAGATAGAGATGGTTGAGCCGATGCTCGACTTCGTCTTCGAGCAGGGCTTGAAACCGTTCTACGTCGTGGACACACACACCCACGCGGACCACTTCTCCGGGGTCAGGGAACTCAAATCCAAGACGGTGGCAAAGATCGTGATGCACGAGGAGGCACCCTCGAGCGCGGTGGACGTGCGGGTGGAGGACGGCGACCGGTTGTGGCTCGGCGACGGTCTGCCGCTGAAGTTCCTGCACACTCCGGGGCACGCCAAGGACCTGGTCTCGGTCCTCTTGCCCGGCAGAATCCTCACCGCCGACGCGCTGCTCGTGGGCTCCTGCGGGCGCACCGACCTCCCCAACGGGAACGCCACGAGGCAGTACCACACGCTCTACTACGTCCTAAAGAGCCTGCCGGACGGGCTTTCCGTCTTCCCCGGACACGACTACGAGGGCCGGAGCTGCTCCACCCTGGGGGAGGAGAAAAAGGGCAACCCGAAGATGAACTTCCCCTCCGAGGAGGCTTTCGTCGAGTACATGCAGAATGAGAACCCCCAGAAGCTCACCCCGGTCTACCAGCTCGCCGACGCGCTCAAAGCCAACATGGCCTGACCCGCGGGGCGCGGCCCCTCCGGCCAAAGCGAAGGATTTCTTTTAGAATATGCCGCTGCGCGAGAGTAGCAGCGTAAGTTCTCGAGTTTTCGCGAGAGAGATGGTGTGGACCGGACGTTAACGAGAAGAGACTTCTTGAAGGTCGCGGGGGCGGGGGTGGCTGGGACCACCCTGCTCGGGACCGCCGGTTGTAGCCGCTTCGCCCAACTGCCCGAAGAATACCTTCCGAAGGGAGGGTCCAGGATGAACGTCGTCGTGGTGATCGTAGACAGCCTGAGGAAGGATCACGTGGGCGCCTACGGCAACGATTGGATAAAGACCCCGAGCCTGGACGCTCTGGCGAAGGAGAGCCTGCGCTTTACCCGCGCCTATCCGGAGTCGATCCCCTCCATCCCGGCGCGGCGCGGGATCCACACCGGGATACGGTCCTTCCCCTTCAGGGACTGGGAGAAGTGGTACGAGGACGACGTCGGACTCAGGGGCTGGCAACCCATCCCCAGGGACCAGACGACGCTCGCCGAGATCCTCGCGGACGAGGGCTACCAGAACCTCTTCGTCACCGATACTTTGCACCAGTTCAGGCCCTTCTACGACATGCACCGCGGCTTCCACGTATTTCACTTCATCCGGGGGCAGGAGCGGGACTTCTTCAGGCCGCGGACGCCGGCCTCGAGCCAGAGGATCGACGAGGTACTGATCGGGGGCCCAAGCGCCTCGCACGCCGAGGATATTATGCTCCAGTACCTGGCCAACACCATGGGCCGCGAGCGCGAGGAGGACTGGTTCACCCCGCAGGTGTTCATGAAGGGTATGGAGTTCCTGGAGGCGGCCAGGGGCGACCAGCCGTTCTTCCTGGTGGTGGACAACTACGACCCGCACGAGCCCTGGGACCCGCCCGAGAAGTACACCTCCCTCTACGACGAAGGCTACAACGGTAAGGAACCCTGGACCTCCAGCAGCGGTCCCTCCGACTGGCTCACGGAGAGGCAACTCCAGAGGATGCGCAGCCTCTACGCCGGGGAGGTGACGATGATGGATACCTGGCTTGGCAACTTCCTGGGCAAGATGGAGGAGCTCGGCCTCTTCGAAAACACGCTGCTCATCCTCCTCTCGGACCACGGTCACGCCTTCGGGGAGCACGGCTTCGCCGGCAAGGTTCCCGCGGCGCTATACCCTGAGCTCACGGACATCACCTACCTTATCCGCCACCCGGGGGGCAAGGGCGCGGGGGAGACGAGCGACTACTTCGCCTCGACCCACGATGTCGCCCCGACGGTGCTGGGCGCCTTAGGGATCGAACCACCCTCCCCGATGCAGGGGCAGGATCTGACCGTACTGCTCGACGGCGGCGAGCCCGAGCAGCCGCGCGAGCACTTCACGGCTGGCTACCACGACCACGTCTGGGCGCGGGACCAAGACTACGCCATCTTCGCCGCCAGCAACGGTTCCGAGCCCAAGCTCTTCGACCTGCGGGAGGACCCGGAGATGAAGAAGAACATAGCCGGGTCAAACGCCGATGTCGTGAGGCAGATGTACGAGGGTTACGTACTTGAGGACGCGGGCGGATCGCTCTCCTAGGCGTCAGGTCTCGCGCGGCTCGAAGATGACGACGCCGCCGTTCTCAAAGGCCATCCGGTAGAGATCCTTCCGACGCTCGAAGGCTCGCCAATCCGCACCGGGATACCGCTTGTGGAACACCAGGTAGCGGACGTCGTTCTCGGCCATGATCCTGCGCGTGCGCTCCCCCTCCGGGTGCTTGAGCACCCACAAAGCGTCCCACAGTGGCCCGGCCCCGAAGGGCGGCAGATCCCTACCGCGTTGGATCCGGGCCGCGTCGTACGATTGCATCCCGGTATAGCCACCCATGGCGAGCATCCCGCGGCTGGGGACGTAGTTGAGGTACGGTGTGGCGACGATGTTGCCGCCGTCGTTGTGCTCCTCGAGCCACCCGCCCGCGGATGCGACTGCCGGCGGGGACGGCCTGTCCTTGAGGCGCGGACTCGGGCCGGCGGCCTGCTCTAGGTTCTGCGCCGCCTGCACCGCCACCAGGATACCCCCTAGGAGCACCGCCGCGGAGGCCACGACCAGGAGCGCCGCCTGCCCGCGCTGCCAGACGGACCGCGAGACCGTCACTAGGGCGAGGGCGGCGACGACGGCGAGCGGGATGCCCAGGTCGCGCTCGAAGCGGTCCGGGAAGCCGCTAAGAGAGGTGCGGCTCCCCACGAAGAGCAGCAGCGTCCACAGCAGCAGGGTGAGGTAGGCCAGCGCCTGCGGCGCACCCACCCTGCGGCGCAACACCTCCCCGGCCGCCAGGATCACGCCCAGCAGCCCCAGCCAGGCCACCGGCTCCGAGGTCGTCGCCAGCAGGTGCCCGAGATCGTAGGTTGGCTTGGTGCCTATGGCCATCGCTACCGCCTCGCCGCCGCGGCCTGTCTCCTTCTCCTCTCCGAAGAGCCCTGTGACGAGGCGCGGCAGGTCGTAGGTGTCCCAGGCGTAGAAGACGGAGAGGAGGCCCAACAGCGTCAGAGACAGGAGCAGCCCCATACCTCTCGCCCTGTCGCGCAGGAAGAAGTATGGCACGAAGAGGAGCCCTACCAGCGCCAGTATCACCGCCAGCGAGTAGCCGGCTATCTGATGGTAGAGCACCGTCGAGGAGCCGAGGATGGCGAGCAGGAGGCCACCGCGGACGGATGGAGGTGAGGCGTACATCCCTATCAAGGCCGCAACGGCCAGGACGACGAGGAACTGCGTTCCTATGAAGTTGGGGTAGCGGGCCTCGGCGAAGTGCAGGTAGCTGCCGCCGAGGATGAGCCCTGAGAATAGGGCGGCCACGGCGCCGCACTCCCAACCCCACAACCTGTTCGCCAGGGCGTAGCAGGCGAGCGCGGGGAGCAGGAGCAGCGCGGGGGCGAGGATCGGGAAAACCGCGAGCGGCTCAAGGCCGGTGAGGCGTGAGATCTCCGCCGTCAGGAAGTGGAAGCCGGGGGGGTACAGCATGAAGGACTCGGTGTTCCCCTCCGAGAGCGTCATGCCGGTCATCACGGCGTGCTCGTATCGGTCCACACCTCTCGGGTAGGGCCAGCGGTGCAGCAAGGGCCCGAGGTAACCCCGCAAGAGCACGAGCAAGAGCACCACCGAGAGCACGCCGTAGCGGACCCAGAGGGCGGCACTTGGCGCTATCCTCGGCGTGACCGCCGGTGGGGCGTACGGCGAGCCGGACTGCGACGGGTCGGGGCGGGGATAAGTCAACAGGTGGACGCTCCCCGAGAAGAGCACCAGCGGCACAACGAGGATCGCCGACCACACGCCGGGGACAAGGTCGAAGAACGCCACAAGGGCCAACGCGAGCGCTGCAACGAGCAAAAGGAGCGCTGGCGTTCTCGGGGAGGCGGGGAGCGGGGTGAGGGGGGCGTCGGGACCCTTGGCCGGCCCGAACCAGAGATATGCTAGTAGGCCCGTCAGAAATACCAGGCTCGGCGCGGTAACGGCTACGGCAAGGGTAACGCCCGTGCCCAGGAGGCGGGACAGCACCAGCGCCGCGGTCGGCACCAGCGTGATGGCGAGGGCTACCGAGTATGCCACCTGCTCGGCGCGGTCGGCGGAGGTGCCGAGGAGCCTCGCCCAGAACCATCCCGGCACAAAGCAAACCAGGATGGCCACGGGCAGAGCCCGGATCAGGTCGTAGACCACGCGCTGCTCCTCCCCGCCGATCTCGTTGAGATAGCCAAGCTCATGCCCGAGAGTGTATAGCAGGAGTCATCCCCGATTAAACAAGCCGCCGGTCGGTGAATATAATGGCCGCCATGGATCGGGCAAAGCAGCTCCCGGTATCGGGAAGGATCTACGCGGCCCTCGTGCTGGTGGCCGCATGCCTGCTCGCCGCGTGCGGTCCGTCCGCAGTCGAGGGAGAGGTCGCGAACGCCGGAGACGGGGCGGGCTCCGGAACGGCGGCGAGCTCCGAGCCCGCGAAGCAGCCGAACGTGATCCTCATCCTCACCGACGATTTGGACTATCAGCTCCTGCAGGAGCATTCGGCGCACTACCCCAACCTCCAAAAGCTGGCGGCCGAGGGCACCACCTTCGAGAACGCCTTCGTGAGCGACCCTTTGTGCTGCCCTTCCCGGGCCACCATCCTGCGCGGCCAGTACGCCCACAACCACGAGATCTTGAGCAATGAGCCGCCGCACGGTGGCTTCGAGAAGTTCCGCGCTCTGGGCCACCAGAACTCGACGATGGCGACCTGGCTAGACGCCGAGGGCTACCGCACGATCTTCGTCGGCAAGTACATGAACGGCTACGAGGGTACCCACGTGCCCCCCGGCTGGGACGAGTGGTACGCCGTCTCGGGCAACTACATGAGCACCGACCTGAACGAGAACGGCACGATCAACCACTACGACCCGGAGCAGGACTACCTCACCGACGTGCTCGCAGACCGGGCGGTGGACTACGTCGGGCGTCCGGGCGGCGGCTCCCCGTCCTTTTTCGTGCCCCACCGGCCCTTCTTTATGTGGCTCGGCACGACCGTGCCCCACGCCCCGGCCGACCCCGCCCCTCGCCACGAGGACACCTTTGCCGACGCTCCCTTGCCGCGAGGGCCCTCCTTCGACGAGGCGGACGTCTCCGACAAGCCCGACTGGATAAGCGACAACCCTTCGCTCAACCCGGAGCAGATAGCGCGCGCGGAAGACTTTTACCGCAAGCGCCTTGAGTCCATGCTGGCCGTCGACGAGATGGTGGGGCGTCTGGTGAACGCCTTACGAGAGAGCGGCGAGCTGGAGAACACCTACCTCGTCTTTACCTCAGACAACGGCCTCCACCTGGGTCAGCACCGCTTGACCTCGGGGAAGTGGACGGCCTACGAGGAGGACATA
>Ga0126306_10000915_pt1 | contig 15074 bp, 19 predicted proteins | sample Plot27_FD_92592 | JGI IMG/M metagenome (GOLD analysis project Ga0126306, IMG submission 92592) | Serpentine soil microbial communities from UC McLaughlin Reserve, CA, USA - Plot27 | ecosystem: Environmental > Terrestrial > Soil > Grasslands | place: USA: UC McLaughlin Reserve, Lake County...
AACAAGCGCTCGATCCGGCTGGACCTCAAGCAGGAGGGTGGCCAGCAGGCGCTGATCAAGCTCGCCGAAACCGCCGACGTCCTGGTGGAGAGCTTCCGGCCGGGAGTGCTCGACAAGCTCGGGATCGGCTACGACGTCCTTCGCCAGGCCAACGCGGCGCTGGTCTGCTGCCCGATCACCGGCTACGGCCAGGACGGGCCGAACCGCGACCGGGCCGGGCATGACATGAACTACCTCGGTCTGAACGGCGTCCTCGGACTGACCGGCGAGGCGAGCGGTCCGCCGATCCAGTCAGGCGCCCAGATCGCCGACCTCGGCGGTGGCGCGCTGATGGCGGCCGTCGGGATCCTCGCCGCACTGCAGGAGGCGCGGCGAAGCGGTGAGGGCCAGATGGTCGACATCTCGATGACCGACGGCTCGCTCGCCTGGTTGGCGATGGAGGCGGGTCGCTACTTCGGCTCGGGTGAGGTGCCGAAGCGCGGCGACATCATGCTCTCCGGCGGGATCATTTGCTACCGCCCATACGAGGCGGCCGACGGGTGGGTCACCTGTGGCGCGCTCGAGCCCAAGTTCTGGAGCCGCTTCTGCCACGCGGTTGGGCGCGAGGACCTGATCGAGAGCCAGTTCGAGAAGCCCGGCTCCGACGCCCACCGCGATGTCGAGGGCATTTTCAAGACGAAGACGCGGGAGGAGTGGAAGGCCTTCAACGACCAGCACGACGCGATGATCGAGCCGATCCTCGACCTCGACGAGGCGCTCGAATCCGAGCTGATCCGCGAGCGGGAGATGGTGATCTCCTTCGAGCAGCCCGAGTTCGGCGAGATCAAGCAACTCGGCTTCCCGATCAAGCTCTCGCGGACCCCGGCGAGCGTCGAGCGGCCGGCCCCGGCCCTCGGCGAGCACACTGCCGAGGTGCTGACCGAGGCCGGCTATTCGGCCGAGGAAGTCCAGGCGCTGGAGGAGTCCGGCGCCGCGAAGGGCCCTGACACAACGCAGCGTGAGGAGCAATTCCTCGCATGAGCGCGGCCAAGGCACAGACGAAGAACGACGAGATGCTCCGCATGGGCGAGCTGGCGCGCGCCTCCGGGGTCTCCGCCGCGACGATCAAGCACTACCTCCGCGAGGGCCTGCTGCCGGAGCCGGTCAAGACCTCCCGGAACATGGCGTATTACCCGGCCGACTTCGTCGAGCGGATCCGGATGATCAAGCAACTCCAGGAGGAGCGCTACATGCCGTTGCGGGTGATCAAGGACCTGCTCGAGGAGGACCCCGACCGTGCCAAGGCCCTGATCGAGCTGGGCGACAAGCTGCTCGAGCACGCCCTGGCAAGCGAGAGCGAGCGCGTCAGCGCCGCGGAGATGCGTCACCGCTACGACGTCCCCCAGGACGTGCTCGACCGGCTCGCGGAGCTCGAGGTCCTGACCCCCGACGGCAAGGGCTATCCGCCGAGCGACGTCCGCATCATCGAGGCGATCAGCCGCTTCCGAGCGGGTGGCTACGAGGAGCGCATCGGCTTCACGGTCTACGACACCCTCCGCTACAAGGAGTCGATGGCGGACCTGGTCCGCCAGGAGGTCGACGTGCTGATGGAGCGGCTCGCCGGCGAGATGGACCCCGACCAGGCGATGGAGCTGATCGAGGCGGGGACACAGCCGCTCAACGACCTGCTCGCTGCGATGCACACCAAGGCGCTGGTCGCCGAGCTCGAGCACAGGCGCGGCAGCGAGCCCGACTCGAACGGCAAGGACGCCGACGGCAACAGGTAGCTGCCGTGGCGACGCTCGCGATCTGGATGCTGATCGCGTTCGGGGTGCTCACCCTCGGGGTCCGCGCCGCGATCCAGGTGCGCCGCACGGGCAGCACGGGCCTGATCGGGCTCCGCGCCGGGGCCGGGGTTGCGGACTGGGTGAGTGGGATCCTCTTCGTCGGCGGGATGGCGATGGGCGCAGGCTCGATCGTGCTGGTTCTCAACGACTCGCTTGAGCCGATCGATGCCCTGGACGTGGACGGGGTGCACGCCGCAGGCATCGCTCTGGCGGCTGCCGGCGGGCTTGCGGTGTTCGGCGCGCAGCTTGGCATGGGGGAGTCCTGGCGGATCGGGGTGAGCGATGAGGAGCGCACCGACCTGATCACCGGCGGCTGGTTCTCCCTCTGCCGCAACCCGATCTATACGGCGATGATCGTCGGCTGGCTTGGCTTCGCGCTGCTCGTCCCCACATGGCTCGGGTTCGCGGCGGTCGTCGTCATCGCGGCGGGGCTGGAGCTCCAGGTGCGCTTCGTCGAGGAGCCGTACCTGATCCGGATTCACGGCGACGCCTATCAGGCCTACACCTCGCGGGTAGGCCGCTTCCTGCCCGGGATCGGCCGGCTGAGCTAGGCGGGATCGAGAAGGCCCATCGCGTCGAGCGTCTTCCGGACACCGTCGGTGAGCGGTGTCGGCTTCCAGCCGAGCGCGCTCTGCGCCTTGGAGGAGTCCGGACGGGCCTGCCAGAGGAAGTAGGTGAGCTGGCCCCGCGGCAGCAGCGGCGGACGACGGATCACGCGCGAGATCCCCTCGCCCGCTGCGGCGATCGCCTTGGCCACCGGAATCGGCATCACCGGGGGCACCCGTCCGCGGCCCGCGACCTGCTTGGCCGTCTCGGCGATCTCCCTGAACGTCGCGTAGCCGTCGGCGAGGATGTAGCGCTCGCCGTCCACGCCCTTGTCAGCGGCGAGCAGGTGCCCCTCGGCGACTCCCGTCACGTAGGCGTAGCCGGTGCCGCCGGGCGGCAGGGCCGGCAGCCGCTTGCGCACGACGGGCTCGAAGATGCCGTTCTCGAACGATGGCGTGGGTGAAGGGGTCGGCCCGTAGACCCCGGCCGGGTTGAGGATCACCACCTCCATCCCGTCGCGCTCCGCCAGCACCAGCTCCTCGGCGTGCTGCTTGGAGCGCTCGTAGGCAGTCCCCTTCGGATTGTCCGCCAGCGTGGTCTCGTCGAACCGCTGGCCGCTCTCGGCGTGAAAAACGTCGTGGGTCGAGGTGTGGACGAAGCGCCGGACGCCGACCCGCCTGGCAGCCGCCGCGAGCGCGCCGCTGCCAAGGGCGTTGACGCGATCGAAGATCCCCTCGTCCTTGACCCACTGCTCCGGCATCCCCATGGCGTTGAAGACGAGCTCGCATCCCTCGACGGCGGCGGCCAGGCTTCCGACGTCGGTGGCGTCTCCGCCGCGCGGCTCCACTCCCGCGGGCAGGATGCTCGCCGCGCGCGTCGGATCGCGGACCAGCGCGCGTACCGTCTCGCCCCGGTCGAGCAGGGCGGATGCGATGGCGCGGCCGACCTTCCCGGTGGCGCCTGTCACCAGGACGTGCATCGGCGCATCCTAAGTCGGCTCGGCGCCCCCGTTTCCGTCGATCTGCCCTCCGCGGTTCCGGTCGCCGTTGGAGTCCGGGCGGCTGCCGTCGGCGGAGCGAAGTCCTGTCAGAACCTGCGCTCGGAGAAGAGGATGAGGACCCCCGCGATCAGAACGGCTGCGATGACCGCGCCGCCCCGGCCGCGCCTGGCGGCCGCCTGGTCGATCTCGGATTCCAGCCCCACCTCGCGCCAGACCTCGGTCCGCGACTCGAAGGTGGACCTCGTGCGTGGCAGCAGCCTGCGGAGCATCTTGGCGACGCTTACCCGCTGTTCCTCCGCTTACCCTCTAGATTGACTGGTCAGTCAGCCGAATGCGCGCCGCCGCCGTACAGCTCAACTCGACCGACCAATACGACCGCAATCTCGAGGTCGCCGAACGGCTGGTGCGCGGCGCCGCCGCTGACGGCGCCGAGCTCGTCGTCCTGCCGGAGAAATGGACGGTGCTCGGCTCCCCGGAGGCGATCCGCGGCTCTGCGGAGCCACTCGACGGCCCCGCGCTGAGCGCGGCGGCGGGCTGGGCGCGCGAGCTAGGCGTCTTCCTGGTGGCGGGCAGCGTGCCCGAGGTCGTCCCGGATCAGGAGAAGCTTGCCAACACTTCCGTCATGTTCGGTCCCGACGGAGAGCGTCGCGCGATCTACCGGAAGATCCACATGTTCGACGTCGATGTCGCTGATGTCTCCTATCGGGAGTCCGAGATCGAGCAGGCCGGCGATGAGATCGCCCTCGGAGACGCGAACGGGACCCAGGTCGGACTGACCATCTGTTACGACCTCCGCTTCCCCGAGCTCTACCGGCTCCTCGCGCTGCGCGGCGCGCGCGTGATCACGGTCCCCTCGGCCTTCACAGAGCGGACGGGACGGGATCACTGGGAGGTGCTGGTCCGCGCCCGAGCGATCGAGGACCAGCTCTTCATGGTCGCCGCCGGGCAGATCGGCTTCGCCCCGCCTCACTACCGCAGCTACGGCCGCTCGATGATCGTCGACCCCTGGGGCGTGGTTCTGGCGCAGGCAGGCGACACCGAGTGCTTCGTCTCCGCCGATCTCGACTTCGCGAGCCAGGACGAGGTGCAGAACAGGCTGCCCGCGCTCCGGCACCGCCGCCCGGATGCCTACCGGTGGCCCGAGATGACCCTCGCGGGGGCGTCCTGATGGCCCAGGCTCCCGCACCCGACAAGCGCCGCGCGATCCTCGACGCCGCGATCACGGTCTTCGCCCGCCAGGGCTTCCATTCGGCGCGCGTCTCCGACGTCGCGACGGAGGCCGGAGTCGCCTACGGGCTCGTCTACCACTACTTCAACTCCAAGGACCAGATGCTCAACGAGCTCTTCTCGGAGCGCTGGGCGCTGCTGGTCGAGGCGAGCCAGGAGATCCGCCGCAGCGAGGTGTCGCCGCGCGACAAGCTCGCCGGCGTCGCCAACTTCATCATCGAGTCCTACCGGCACGAGCCCGAGCTGATGAAGGTGATCATCGTCGAGGTCACCCGGGCGGCCAACTCCTTCGGCCGGACCCACCTCCCCGAGATCCGGAAGGCCTATGACCTGGTCGCCCAGATCGTCTCCGACGCCCAGGAGAAGGGGGAGTTTCGCGACGACGTCGACCCCAACTTCGCGGCGATGGTCTTCTACGGCGCGATCGAGCAGCTGCTCACCGGCTGGATCTTCGGCTCGATCCCCGGCACGGACGCGGACTACGAGCGAGCCAAGCAGCTGGTGATCGAGACGATCTGTGACGGCCTCGAGCCGCGGCCCGTCGGCGACGCGGTGCCCGGCTGAACCCGGTATGTGGGAAGGACTCGCCAGGACCGAGCGTCAGGACCGTGTCCTGCACGGGATGGCGAAGCTCGCCAACATCCTGGTGGGCATCGTCCTGCTGCCGCTCTGGCTCTTCGGTCAGCTGATCGGCGGGCGGGTCAGGGATCTCCTACGCGGCCTAGAGCGCCGCGGGAGGCGCCCACTACCGGTCGCCCCCGAGGGCGAGAGAAACATGGAGGCGCTGATGGGGGATCTCCAAATGATCCCCAACCGCCTCCGTCACTCCAACTTCGCCGAATTGCGCCGTGGTTTCGCGGACATCTCCAACTTCGTCGTCGCCCAGCATCGCGAGGGGGCGGTGATCGGCTATCGCTACCCGGGGCAGTTCAAGGACCACATCGTCGAGGGCGCGGATGGCGAGCGGATCGCGGCGTCGATCGCGGTCCAGGAGGCCGCGCGACCCGGGCTGATCGTCGTACACGGCCTCTTCACGTCGAGTCGCTTCGACTACGTCCGGCAGATCGCGGTCCGGGCGTTCTACGAGTGGGGCTTCAACGTCGCCGCGCTCGACCTGCGCAGCTTCGGCATGACCGAGCTGACCAGCCCGGCCCCCTCCACCGCGGGGTGGAAGGAGGGATTGGACATCCTGGCGCTCGCCGCCTACATGAAGGAGCTGGGCTCAACCAGCGTCGGGGCGCTCGGCATCTCGCTCGGCGGCAGCTCCGTTCTCAACGCATGCGACCAGGAGGCCACGCCGATCGACCTCGACGGCGGCATCCTCGCGGTCTCGCCGCCGGCGGTCCCCAAGGACGCCTGGGCGCGCCTCTCTGAGGACGTGCCGCGTGACCACCCTCGCTACCTGCTCCATCGTGCCTTCGAAGCGGCACTGATCTCACGCGTGCGCTCGGGCCGCTGGCCGCCGGAGGCCGAGGACATGGACCGGGTGATGGAGCATGTCTCGGCGCCCTACTACGGCGTCAGCGCCGACGAGATCTGGACCCAGGCCCGCGGGGTGGATCATGTTCCGAACGCGAAGGTCCCGCTGCTCATCCTCCACCCCGAGGACGACTACATCGTCAAGGTGGACCAGGGCCGGCTCCTGGCCGAGGCGGCGAGGGACAACGATCTGGTGCGAGTCTGGTTTCTGCCCGCCGGTTCTCACGGGCTGCTCGAGGCTGCTGACCCGCAGTGGACGCACGCCGTCTACCGCACCTTCTTCGAGCGCTGGGCCACCTACGCCGAGCGACCCGTCGAGCAGCCGAACAACCAAGGCGCTGAGTTGGTTTACTCCGCGCAGGAGCCCGGGTAGCGCGAACCCACATATGCGAGGGTGCGCCGAAAGGGGCAACCCGTTAAAGAGGGGCAAGCATGCAGAGCGAAATCACGAGGCGACTCATCTGGGCGGGGCTGCTGGCGGGCACCGGCGCGCTGGCGACGGTCGCGGCCCACCGGCTTTCCGAGGTGATCTGGCGGCGGGTCTTCAACGAGGACCCACCCGAATGACGGACGGCGAGTCGAGCCAGGCTTTGGGCCCCGGTCAGCAGGCCGAGCAGACGCCTCCGCCTGCGGAGACAGCCGGCAACGGCGCCAAGTCGCCCGAGGAGATGAGCGTCGGCGAGCTGGTCTTCGAGGTGTCGGACCGAGCCTCGGTCCTGATCCGCGAGGAGATCGAGCTCGCCAAGACCGAGGTCACGGAGAAGTTCAACCGCCTGCTCCAGGGCTCGGTCGCCGGGCTGGCTGCCGGGATCTTCGCCCTCGCGGCGCTGGTCCTGCTGATGCACGGGATCGCCTGGCTGCTCAACGACCTCGTCTTCGACAACTTCTGGGCCGGCTTCTTCGTCGAGGCCGCGCTCTTCCTGCTGATCGGGGCGGCCGCCGGACTGTTCGCCTGGCGCTCCTTCAAGCGCGGCGCCCCGCCGACCCCCGACATGGCGATCGAGGAGGCCAAGGAGATCAGAGCCGCTTTCGGAGATGGAGAGGAGGCACCATGAGCACCCCTGCGAGCCGCACGCTTCAAACCGGAGGCAACGGACGCTGGATGCCTCCGCCCCCCGGTACACGCTCGGCCGAGCAGATCCGCCGCGACATCGTCCAGCAGCGCCAGCAGCTCTCCCGCTCCGTGGACGCACTCCGTCACCGCTGGGTCGAGGCCACAGACGTCAAGCGGCAGATCCGCGAGCACCGCACTGAGCTCGCAGTTGGCGCCGCCGTGGTCGGTGCCCTCGTCGGCCTGATCGCGCTCAGGCGACGCCGCTAGGCGTCCGCTCGGCCCAGGGCCTCGCCGAGCACGCGCCACTCCTCGTAGGGGAGCCCGTCCGTGCCGTCCTCGGCGGAGTTCAGGACCTGGATGCTGACGTGGCTGGCGCCGGCCTCCCGGTGCGCAGCGATTCGATCCAGGACCGCGTCCACGCCGCCCCAGGCGACCAGCGCATCGACCAGACGGTCGCTGCCGCCCGAGACGAAGTCCTCGTCCGTGAAGCCTTGGCGCTTCAGGTTGTTGGTGTAGTTCGGGAGGCGAAGGTAGATCGGCAGGCTCGCCCTGGCGATCGCGCGGGCCTTCCCAGGATCCGACTCGAGCACGACCTTCTGCTCCGGAGCGAGCCAGGCTTCGGGACCGATCCGCTCGCGCGCCCTGCGGGTGTGCTCGGGAGTGACGAGATAGGGGTGAGCCCCGAGGCTGCGCTCGGCCGCAAGCGAGAGTGCTCTCGGGCCGAGCGCGGCGAGGATGCGGCTATCCCTGGGGATCCCCTCCGTCATCGTGTCGAGCTCGTCGAGGTAGCGCCGCAGCCTGCTCACCGGTCGCTCGTACTTGATGCCCCGCGCCTCCACCTGCGGCGCATGGCTCGAGCCGAGCCCGATCAGCAGGCGGTCGGGATGCTTCGCCTCGAGCCGCTGGTAGCTGGCGGAGAGCTCGTCGGCGGGGTTCAGCCAGATGTTGACGATCCCGGTGGCAGCGACGATCCCGCTCGTCGCGCCGAGTATCCGCTCCTGCCGCGCCAGACTCGCCTCCGAGCTCCCGGTCCAGATCGCTCCGTAACCCAGCTCCTCGAGCTCGGCGGCTGCCTCATCCACCCCGTTACCGGCGGCGTCCCAGATGCGTCCCGGATGCCAGATCCCTACCCGGCCGATTTCGATGGCCATCGGGTGGCCAGGCTACTGTCCCTCGAGCGCGTTCCAGGAGACGCCGCCGACGCCGAGCAGGCCCGGGCCGACGTGGGCGCCGATCACCGGCCCGATCTCCGAGGTGAAGACCGGGTCGTTGCCGAAGATCGGCTTGCAGGCCTCGACCAGGCGCGCGGCGTTCTCGGGATCCTGGACGTGCTGGACCACCCACGCGTCGGCGCCCGCCTCTTTGCGCTGCCGGGCGTAGTCGACCAGCCGCTCGAAGGCCCTGCTCCTGGTCCGCACCCGTTCGACCGGGGTGATCTCCTCCTCGAGGGTGAGGATGGGCTTGATCTTCAGAGTGGTGCCGATCCAGGCCCGCGCCGCTCCGATCCGCCCGCCGCGGCGGAGGTAGTCGAGCGTGTCCACGGCGAACCAGATCTTGAGCTCCTCTCGGGCCGCCCACGCCCGCTCGTTGGCCTCGGCGGCGTTCGCGCCGCTCTCGGCGGCATTAGCGGCCGCGAGGATCATCAGGCCCATCCCACCGCAGCCGGTGCGCGAGTCGCAGACCACGATCCGCTCGCCGCCCTTTCCATCGGCGGTCAGCCTCCCGCGGGCCTGCATCGCGGACTCGAAGGTCCCCGAGATTCCCGAGGCGAGGTGGATCGAGACAATTTCCCTGCCCTCCGCGAGCAGTGGCTCGTATACGGCGATGAAGTCGCCGACCGAGGGCTGGGAGGTGGTCACGGCCTGATCGGAGCTCCTCAGGCGCTCGTAGAAGCCCCTGAGATCGTCGATGTCCGCCTCCGGCTCCTGTTCCCCCTCGATGCCGACGTAGAGGCTGACGAGGCGGATCTCGTGCCGTTCGATCAGCTCGGGCGGCAGATATGAGGTCGTGTCGGCGACGACCGCGGTCGAGGGCATCGCAAGCGTTCTACCATGCCCGCGCATGGGGAAGACGCTCGTCACTGGCGGGACGGGCTTCGTCGGCCTTCACGTGGTCAGGGAACTGGCCCGTCGGGGAGACGAGCTTCGGCTGCTGGTCCGCGAGCGGAGCAACACCGATCCGCTCGAGGGCATCGAGTGGGAGCGCGCAAGCGGCGACGTCACCGACCGCGGCTCGGTGCGCAGGGCAATGAAGGGAGTCGACCGCGTCTTCCACGTCGCCGGCACGACCTCGATGCGCACCCGCGACCGGATCCGCGTCTTCAAGGTGAACGTCGAGGGAACGAGGAACGTATTCGAGGAGGCACTGAACGCCGGCGCCGAACGCGCGGTGCTCACCTCGAGCTCGAGCGCGGTGGGCGCGGCAAAGCCTGGCGAGACGATCGACGAAGACCACCCATTCACCGTCGGCCGTCTCGGGATCGCCTACATCAACTCGAAGCACGACGCCGAGCTCGTTGCGATGCGGGTCGCGGCCAAGGGCCTGCCGGTCGTGATCGTCAATCCCTCGTTCGTGCTCGGGCCCGACGACCCGAATCCGAGCGGGACCTCCAACGCGCTCGTTCGCCGGCTGCTGCTCCGCAGGATCCCCGGTTACGTCGACGGGGCGATCAACATCGTGGACGTCCGGGATGTGGCCAGGGGCCATCTGCTCGCCGACGAGCGCGGCGAGAGCGCGGAGCGTTATCTCCTGACGGGAAGGAACTTCACCCTGCAGCGGCTGTTCGCCGATCTCAGTCGGATCGCCGGAGTGCCGACGCCGCCTGTGCGGATGCACGGGAGACTGGTCGTGACAGGCGTGGAGACGATGGAGCTGCTCGGGGTGCGGCTGCCCACCTCCCCGGACGAGGTCCGATCGGGTACGCAGTGGTTCACGTACCGCAACGACAAGGCGCGACAGCAGCTGGGCTGGGAGCCGCGGCCGCACGAGGAGACGCTGGAGGATGCGGTCCGCTGGCAGCTCGAGCAGCTCGGCGAGCGCACCGAGGGGCATCGGCTCACGGATCTCGCCCTACGCACGACCGGCCGGGCATTCAGCCTGCTTCCCTTCGGCAGATGAGCGAGCCACGCCGAGTCCTCTACCGCTGCGGGACGCCGACCAACTCCCTCTGCCCGTGTGGCGCCGTCGCCCGGCGGCTGAACAAGCTGGGGCTCGAGTACCGCACCGAGCGCGTCCGCCGCCGCCGCTCGCAGCGGCCTGAGATCGTCGAGCTGACGAAGCTCCCCTACGTGCCGGTGCTGGTGGACGGCGACGAGGTGGTCAACGACTCGCGTCGCATCCTGCAATACCTCGATTGGCGCTACGCAGGCGAGGGATCAGGGTCCGCGGCAGCGGCCTCTACAATGAGCGGCGATGAGTGAGACACCTCAGCCGATCACGCTGACCGACAAGGCGGCGACCAAGATCAAGGAGCTGCTCGGCGAGCAGGAGAGCGGGGCCGAGCAGGCCCTTCGCGTCGCGGTTCGCGGCGGCGGCTGCTCCGGCTTCCAGTACGCGCTCGCCTTCGACGCCCCCAAGGAGGACGACCACCGCTTCGAGAACCAGGGCGTGGCGGTCGTCGTCGACACGACGAGCATGCAGTTCGTCTTCGGCTCGGAGGTCGACTGGGTCGATGGCCTGCAGGGCGCCGGCTTCTCGGTCAACAACCCCAACGTCGTCGCAGCCTGCGGCTGCGGGTCCAGCTTCCAGGTCAAGGACGACGCGGCCGAGCAGGCCGCGGCGGTCTAACCCAGTTTCGGGTTAGCGCCTAGCGCTCTATCTGGATCGGCGGGCTCTGCTGCGGGTCGTCCGCCTGGAGCTCCTGCTTCGCCGACTGCGGCGCCGGTTCCGTGCGCTCCGCGTCGAGCAGCTGGCCGAGTTCTCCCGACTCGTCCATCTCCTCGACGATGTCGCAGCCGCCGACCAGCTCGCCGTTCACGTAGAGCTGGGGGAAGGTCTGCCAATCTGAGATCTCGGCGGTGACTTCGCGCAGAGGCTGGAGCGCCGGGAGCACGTCAAGCGCCGCATACTCGACGCCGTAGTTCTCGAGTACCCCGACGACCCGCATCGAGAAGCCGCACTGGGGAGCGTCCGGGGTCCCCTTCATGAAGAGGAGGACCTTGTTCTCCCGGATCAGCTCCTCGACCTTGTCCTTGAGAGTGGGTTCAGTCATCGACACTCACTATACGCAGGGTCTAGTCCGGCACCGAGGTTTTGATGGAAAGCGCGTGAATCGAGCCGTCGTCGAACCGGGTCTGGACCGCTTTCTTGACGAGCTTGTGCTGCTCGATCCGCGAGAGGCCCTCGAACTGCGGCGCGGTGACAGTGGCGCGCAGGTGGTCTTGGGTGCCCGTCTCGTCGACGACCTCGACCTGAGCCCCGGGGAGCGAGGCCTCGATCATCAGGCGCACCTCGTCGGTCGAGATCGCCATGGTTCAGGCGGCGGTCTTGGTCGCCTTTGAGGCTTCGACAAGCTCGTGGACGCGGCAGAACTTGATCCGCGGGCGGCCGTGCGGCTTGCCGGCCTCGACCTCGGCGGCGTCGATTGCCTGCCAGCCCTCGAAGGTGACGTGGTCGGGCTTGCGCTCACTGAGCAGCGCCTCGATCGCGCCGCGGTCATCGGCGAGCGGCGCCTCCGGCACCTTCCCGGACTCCAGGTCGGCGAAGAGCTTGGCAACCGTCTCGTGGGCGTCCTTCTTGTTGGTCCCGATCACGCCCGAGGGACCGCGCTTGATCCAGCCCACTGCGTACAGGCCGGGCACCTGCTCCCCCTCGCCGTCGTGCACGCGACCGCCATCGTTGTGGATCAGGCCGCGGCGCTCGTCGAACGGAATACCGTCGATCGGGATGCCCTTGTAGCCGATCGAGCGCAGGACCAGGCCGCAGTCGATCGTCTCGCGCTCGCCCGTGTCGACGGCGCGGAGCCTTCCGGAATCATCGCGCTGGAGCTCGTTCTTCGCGACCACGATCCGCTCGACCCTGCCGTCGCCCTGGATCTCGACCGGGGAGCGCAGGAAGCGCATCACGATCCTCTTGTTCTTGCCCTCCGGCTCGCGCTGGGAGAACTCGGTGAAGATGTCGACGTTGCGCCGGTTAGTCGGGTCGGCGTCGTCGGAGTCGAGCCACGCGCGGCTGAGCTCGTCGAGATCCATCTCGCCCGGATCGACGTCGATGTCGGCGTCGACCATCTCGCCCAGCTCGCGAACCTCGGGATTGGTGAAGGCGGCTTGGGCGGGGCCGCGGCGCCCGAGCACGAGGATCTCCTTGACGCCGCAGGCGGCGAGCGCCTCGATCGCATGGTCGGCGGTGTCCGTGCCCTCGAGCTCCTCGCGAGGGAGGGCGAGCATCCGGGCGACGTCGGCGGCGACATTCCCGTTGCCGATCACCACCACGCGCTCACAGGAGAGGTCGAACTCCCGGTCGGCGAAATCGGGGTGGGCGTTGTACCAGTTGACGAACTCGGTGGCCGAATGGCTTCCAGGAAGGTCCTCGCCCGGGATGCCGAGGTGGCGGTCCACGCTGGTCCCGTAGGCGAAGACAATTGCGTGGTAACGGTCGCGCAGCTCCTCGGCCGTTACGTCCATGCCCACCTCGACGTTGCCGAAGAAGCGGAACTCGGGCCGGGCGGCGGTCTTCTCGTAGACGCGAATCACCGACTTGATCTTCGGGTGATCCGGCGCGACGCCGAAGCGCACCAGGCCGTAGGGCGTCGGCAGGCGGTCGAACATATCGACCTCGGCGTGCGTCCCCTCGTGCTTGAGGATGTGATCGGCCGTGTAGAAGCCGGCCGGCCCCGAGCCGACGATGGCGACGCGCAGGGGATTTTCCTCGGTACCGATCACAGCGAGCCGGAAAGGGTAGTGGCTGGCCCTGGAGCGAGATCTACTCGAGCACGCCCGCCGCCGGCGCCACCGCCGTGGCCGCGGTGCCGTCGAGGGCATCCAGGGCGCGGCCGAGCGACATCGCGACGCAGGTGAAGATCGGGGTGTCGCGCAGCGTGTAGGAGCTCGACTCGGTGCCGCGAAGCTCCTGCACCAGATCGAGGAACTCGCCGGGGTCGTCGCCCTCGAAGGAGACGACGAACTCCTGATCGTCGAGCCCGAAGGAGTAGGCGGTGTTGATGGAGATCTCGGGATAGCGGCGGCCGACCTCGATGTGGTTGGCCATGATCCGCTGGCGCTCCTCCAGCGACAGGCCGTACCACTCGCGTTTCTTGTCGAAGGGGTAGACGAACAGGTACTTCCGGTCGGAGGTGCAGATCTCAGGCCTCGACTCGGAGTCCGAGTACGGCGAGGGCTTGGTCATCGCCACGTAGCTGTACGGCGTCGTCGCCCAGCGCGCGAGGCCGCTCTGCCCGAGCACGACGTGGAAGGTGTGGATGTCCTCGAGGATGGGACTCTGGCTGACCAGCACCAGGTCCACGTCGCCCCGGGTGCCGACCGTCGAATACCCTCGCAGCGAGCGATCCTCGGCGAAGTCCTCGCAGGCCGCCAGGAACTCTGCCTTGTCGGCGGCCCGCTCCTCGGTGCTGCGCCTGCGCCACGCGGGGTCGAGCTTGAAGAACGTGAACTTGACGAACGTGCGGCCGGCCACGATGCGAAGGGTAGTAGCCGCCCCTCCGCCGGGGCGGCTGTGCCGGTGTGACTTCCGCCACTAAGAACAACCAGGCATCCCGGTACCCTGGCCCTATGCGCATTGCGCTTGTCTCGCCCTATTCCTGGACGTATCAGGGAGGGGTCAACAGGCACGTTGAGGCGCTGGCGGAGGAGTTCATATCCCAGGGAGATCACGTTCGCGTGTTGGCTCCGTGGGATCCGCCGGGCTTCATCAGCCGCCGCCTGCACCGCTCCCAACCCGAACTGCGGGAGGCTCCCGACTACCTGATCCCGCTCGGCAGAACCGTCGGCTTCGGGGCGAACGGCGCCGTCTCCAACCTGTCCGCCTTCCCGGAGGGGCCGGTCTCGCTGCGTCGTGAGCTGCGTGCCGGCAAGTACGACGTCGTCCACGTCCACGAGCCGCTCGCGCCCCTAGTGGGCTGGGATGTGATGACATTCCGTGATGCGCCGGTCGTCGGGACTTTCCACGCCTATTCGACCAAGGGCTTCCCCAACCACGTCGCCACTCTGCTCGGCGCCCGGCGCCGGTTCAATCAGCTCTCGGCGCGGATCGCCGTCTCCGAGGCCGCGGCCTGGACAGGCAGGCGCTGGTTCGGCGGCGAGTACGCGATCGTCCCCAACGGCGTCGACGTCGAGGCCGCGCCCAAGGGCCCCAAGACCCCGAGCGATGAGCTGCGCCTGCTGTTCGTGGGCCGCGCCGAGGAGCGCAAGGGCCTGCCGGTCCTGCTCTCGGCCTTCCAGGCACTGGTCGAGCACGTTCCCTCGCGTCTGACCGTGATCGGGGCGGAGCCCGAGGATCTCTCCCGCCTGATCGCCGACCCCGAGCTTCTCTCGCACATCGACGTGCTCGGCAAGGTCTCCGACTCAGTGCTGTGGCGCAATCTGGGCGAGGCCGATCTTCTCTGCGCGCCGTCCCTGACCGGCGAGAGCTTCGGCATGGTCCTGACGGAGGCGTTCGCCGCGGGCACCCCCGTAATCGCCTCGGAGATCGCCGGCTACAGCGACGTCGTCACCGATGGCGTCGACGGCATTCTGGTGCCGCCCGCCGACCCGCAGGCCCTTGCCGAGGAGCTGCAGCTGCTCGCGCACGAGCCCGAGCGCCTCACGGCCATGGGCGAGGCCGGCCGCCGCAGCGCCGAGCGCTACGCCTGGCCGCGGGTCGCGAGCGAGATCAAGCAGGTCTACGAGTGGGTGACCGAGCCCGTTCCCGCTCCGGTCTCCCAGGCTGAGGCGGCGGCGCGGCGGACCGGACTCGTCCCCATCGACGGCGGTCCGCGCCGCCCGGCGAA
>Ga0126306_10000916_pt1 | contig 15059 bp, 13 predicted proteins | sample Plot27_FD_92592 | JGI IMG/M metagenome (GOLD analysis project Ga0126306, IMG submission 92592) | Serpentine soil microbial communities from UC McLaughlin Reserve, CA, USA - Plot27 | ecosystem: Environmental > Terrestrial > Soil > Grasslands | place: USA: UC McLaughlin Reserve, Lake County...
TCCCTCACGCCCACGATGTTGATCCCGACCAGGAGGACGACGACGATCGCGCCGACGACGATGTCCCACGGGTTCTCGCGCATCGGCTCCCAGAAGACGGAGAGATAGTGCGGGACGAAGAACGCCGAGATCGCGACGGTTGCGACGTACACGAGCATCTGGGCCCAGGCGGCGCCGAAGCTGGCGAGCTCGTTGAAGGCATGACGGGCGAAGCTGGACGAGCCGCCGGCCTCCGGGTAGCGAACGGTTCCCTCTGCGTACGTCGCCGAGGTCGCCGCGAAGATCAGCCCGGCGACGACAAAGACGATCGGCGTGAGCCCGAGGGCGAACGCGGCCGTGACGCCCAGCGCGTAGTAGATCGAGGAGCCGACGTTTCCGTAGGCGGTAGCGAAGAGCGCGGGCGTCCCGAGGACGCGCTCCAGACCCTGCTGCCTGCGCCTCCGCCGCGGCACGAGCGGACTCTATTGCGATGATCGGCGCCCATGGTCCACCTGCGCATCGTGGCGCCCGAGCCTATGGCGGAACGTGTGCTGGAGGTGCTCGAGCGTTCGCCCGCCGTCCTGAATGTCGTGCATCTCCCCGGCGCGGCGCGGCGGCCGACCGGCGACGCGATCCTCTGCGACGTCCCGCGCGAGCACGCGAGCCTCGTGCTCGGCGAGCTCTGAGAGCTCGGGATCGAGGAGTCGGGCACGATCGCAGTCGAAACCGGCGAGTCGTCGCTCGGCCAGCTCGCGCGCACGGCGAACCGAGATCGCGCGCGGCGCGCCGGCCGACGCGGTCGTGTGGGAGGAGGTCGAGGAGCGCACATCGGAGTCGGCGGAGCTGTCCGGCTCCTTCGTCGCGTTCATGGTCCTCGCGACGCTGATCGCCGCGGTGGGGATCCTCACCGACTCGCTCATTCTGATCATCGGAGCAATGGTTGTCGGCCCCGAGTTCGGCCCCCTCGCCGGCGTTTGCGTCGCCGTCGTCCAGCAGCGTTTGCCGCTCGCCCGGCGCTCGCTGGTCGCCCTCGGCGTGGGTTTTGCCGCCGCGATCGGCGCGACTCTCCTCGGAACGCTGATCCTCAGAGCGGTGGGAACCGCTCCGGATGAGCTGAGCGAAGAGATCCATCCCGCGACGCTCTTTATCTCCGAGCCGAGCACGTGGTCGATCATCGTCGCCGTGCTGGCCGGCGTCGCGGGTGTCCTCTCGCTGACGACCGCGAAATCAGGCGCGCTGATCGGCGTCCTGATCTCGGTGACCACGATTCCCGCGGCCGCCAACGTCGGTGTGGCAGCGGCCTATGCGGACTGGGGCGAGTTCACCGGTGCGCTCGTCCAGCTGCTGATCAACGTCCTGTCGATCCTCGTCGCCGGGATCGCGACACTGGCGCTCCAGCGGGCCGTCTACCGGCGGCGAGCCGCGGCTCAGGGCTCGAACCGGTAGCCCATGCGGGGCTCGGTCACGAACTAGCGCGGCTTCGCGGGATCCGGCTCCAGCTTGCGTCGGATTTGGCGGAGGTAGACGCGAAGATAGTTCGTTTCGTTCTCGTAGTGCGGGACGGCACTGAACGCGACCAGCGAGAGGGCGTAGACCGTCCACGGCTGCTCGCGCTCCGGATAGATCCGTCCGGCGCGGTAGAGCAGGCGCTCCACGGGGAGGAAGACCCGGTCTCCCGGGCCGTGCTCCTGACATCCTCCTGCGCGCCGCGCTGATGGGACCTCTACGCGCGACAGCGAAGTCTTGACGCACTCTTGGCGCGAGTGGCTAACCGTGAATCGAGACGATCAGCGGGATGATCAGGATCGCGACAATGTTCGTGATCTTGATCATCGGATTGATCGCGGGGCCGGCGGTGTCCTTGTAGGGATCGCCGACGGTGTCGCCCGTCACGGCGGCGGCGTGGGCGTCCGAGCCCTTGCCGCCGTACTGCCCGTCCTCGATCAGCTTCTTGGCGTTGTCCCAGGCGCCGCCGCCCGAGGTCATTGCGATCGCGAGGAAGATGCCCGTGACGATTGTCCCGATCAGAAGGCCGCCGAGCATCTCGACGCTGATGATCCCGACCACGATCGGGAAGACGACCGGGATCAGGCTCGGGAGCATCATGTTCTTGATGGCCGAGCCCGTGACGATGTTGACGGCGCGGCTGTAGTCCGGCCGTCCGGTGCCCTCGAGGATCCCAGGGATCTCGCGGAACTGGCGCCGCACCTCCTCCACGACCTGGCCACCCACTCGCCCCACCGCCTGCATCGCGAGCGAGGAGAAGAGGAACGGCATCAGGCCGCCAAGGAAGAGGCCGGCGATCACCCAGGCATCGCCCAGCTCGAAGCGGACGTTGGTCAGGCCCTCGTCGGTGAGCTCGGTCGTGAAGCCGTCGAAGAGGATCAGCGCGGCGAGCCCGGCGGAGCCGATCGCGTAGCCTTTCGTGACCGCCTTCGTCGTGTTGCCGACGGCGTCCAGCGGGTCGGTGACCGCGCGCACGGACTCGTCCAGCTCGGCCATCTCGGCGATTCCGCCGGCGTTGTCCGTCACCGGGCCGTAGGCATCGAGCGCGACGATCAGGCCGGTCATCGAAAGCTGCGCCATGACGGCGATCCCGATGTAGAAGAGGCCCTCGGTGGAGGTGTCGCCGATCGAGAAGGCGCCCACGATCCCGGCTGCGATCACGATCACCGGCAGGGCCGTCGCCTGCATCCCGATCGCGAGCCCTTCGATGATGTTCGTTGCGTGACCGGTCAGCGAGGCGCGGGAGATCCCCTTGACGGGCCCCCAGCGGGTGCCCGTGTAGAACTCGGTGATCGCCACGAGCAGGAAGGTGATCGCGAGGCCGATCAGCGTGGCGCCGTAGAGCTCCCAGAATGTGAAGGCGTCGCCGTCGAAGGCGGCGGTGACCGGGATGAAGAGCAGCGCAGAGATCACTGTCGACGCAATGACGGCCTTGTAGAGCGCCGCCATGATCGAGCCGCCGCGGCCGATGCGGGCGAAGAACGTCCCGATGACGGAGGCGATGATCGCGACTCCGCCGATGACGAGCGGATAGTGGACGATCTCCGTCGCCGGGAAGTTGACGGCGCCCAGGAACATGACGGCGACGAGCGTGACGGCGTAGGTCTCGAAGAGGTCCGCGGCCATCCCCGCGCAGTCGCCGACGTTGTCGCCCACGTTGTCCGCGATCACGGCGGGGTTGCGCGGGTCGTCCTCGGGGATCCCGGCCTCGACCTTGCCGACGAGGTCGGCGCCGACGTCGGCGGCCTTGGTGTAGATGCCGCCGCCGAGGCGGGCGAAGACCGAGATCAGCGAGCCTCCGAAGGCAAGACCGATGAGGTGCTGGGTCGCACCGTCCTGGCCCTGGTCGAACCACTCGACGAGGACGCCGTAGTAGCCGGCCACGCCGAGGAGCCCGAGGCCGACAACCAGCAGGCCTGTGACCGACCCGGCGGAGAACGCGACGCGCAGCGCGGGTGCGACGCCCTGCTTGGCCGCCTCCGCGGTGCGGACATTCGCCCGGACCGCGACGTTCATCCCGATGAAGCCGGCAGCCGCCGAGAAGACTGCGCCGATCAGGAAGCCGACCGCCGTTCCCCAGCCGAGGTCGTTCCAGAACCCGATGACGAGGAAGAGGACGAGCGCGACGAAGGCGATCGTCGTGTACTGGCGCCGGAGGTACGCGGACGCCCCCTCCTGAACCGCCTTCGCGATCGCCTGCATCCGCTCGGTTCCCGCCGGGAGCCGGAGCAGCCAGACCGTCTGGAGGACGCCGTACACGATCGCGACGCCTGAACAGACGAGCGCGATCAGGACGGGATGGTCAGTGATGAAGTCGGTCATGGAGAAAGGCGCGCGGGCTCCCCACCGCGACGCGGCTTTCTACCACAAGCTGCGTTGCTTTAGCGACGGCCGCGGCTGAGGACAACCCGGACGCGGGCGCCGCGGGCCCGCCGGATGCCGGGCGCAGGCCGCTGAGCGACCACCCGGCCGCGCGCGACACGCCTCGAACGGACGCGCGAGATGCGCCCCAGCGAGCAGCCCCGCTTCACGAGCAACCGCTTGGCCGCGACGAGCGTCAGGCCGCGCAAGCGCGGGACGGCGCAGGCCACCGGCCCGACGCGGATCGCGAAAGGCCCGACGCTGACCGCGTCGCTCCAGTTCCCAGCGTTGTCCACCGCGCGGATGTTGAACCACCACGCGCCGACCGCGAGCTGCGGGCTCGTCACACGCGTGACGGTCTCCTCCACGTTCTTGACCGTAGGAGGCGACACGGCTCTTCCCTGCGTCCACGAGACGGCGAAGCCGTCGAGGCCGCTCTCGGCGTCCGACGCGCCGCTCCAGGCGATGTCGATCGTCCGGTCGGCCGAGGCGCCGCCGACCTGGTGGCTCGGGCTCGAGGGCACGGGCCGAACGGGCCGGAAGGTGTCGATTCGGATCGGCCCGACGTGCACGGCCTGGCCCCAGTTCCCTTGAGTGTCCACGGCGCGGACGTGAAACCAGTGCTCGCCGTCGGGCAGAGACATGGTCAGCGTCGTCGCCGTCGTGTCCTTCACCTCGTCGGGCACGAGGTCCGTCACCGGCGAGAACGCGTACGAGTAGCCGCCGATGCCGTTCTCGTCGGTGGCGCCGCTCCAGACGACCTGGACCGTGGAGTTTGCGCTCCAGCCGGCCGCATGGCTCGGGCTCGAGGCGGTCAGCCCGGTGGGAGGCTTGACCTCCTGGCCGAGCGCGCGGGCGACGTTCAGGCTGCCGCCGGTCTTGACTGCGCCTGAGTATGCCGGGGTCTTGTCGACGCTCAGGAGGAGTGTGTTCTTGAGCTCGAGCGGGGTGAGAGTCGGCCGGTGCGAGAGCACGAGAGCGGCCGCGCCGGCCACATGAGGGGAGGCCATGGAAGTGCCGTAGAACTCGTCGAAGAGTCCGCCGGGGATCGTGCTGAGGATGGCGGCGCCGGGTGCGGCAAGGTCGACGTTGGTCGAGCCGTAGTTCGAGAAGGGCGCCAGCGTGTCGTCCTCCTCGCTCGCAGCGACGCAGACGATGTTTTCGACGGGGTAGTTGCAGGGATAGCGGGGCTGGGCGTCGTTGTTCGTGGACTCGTTCCCGGCCGCGAAGACGAAGAGCGTCCCGGGGCAGTCTTCGATCGCGTCGCGGACGAAGGGGTCGGGCGAGGGCGAGCCGAAGCTGCCGTTGACGACGTGCGCCCCCTCCGCGCAGGCGTAGCGGAATGCCTGCTCGATCGCGAGGCCGCTGAGCGTTCCGTTACCGGTGCGGAGCGGCATCACCTTCACGCGCCAGTTCACGCCCGTCACGCCGGCCGCGTTGTCGCCCTCCGCGCCGATCGTCCCGGATACGTGCGTCCCGTGGCCGTTCGTGTCGTTCACGTTCGCGTCGCCAGAAGCGAAGTCCCAGCCCTTCAGGTCGTCGACGAGGCCGTTGGCGTCGTCGTCGAGGCCGTTCGCCACCTCACCCGAGTTCGTCCAAATGTTGGCGTCGAGGTCCGGGTGCATCACGTCGGCTCCCGTGTCGACGACGGCGACGACGACGGCATTACTCCCCTGCGTGACGTCCCAGGCGAGTGGCGCACCGATCGCGTCCAGGCCCCAGAGCTCGGAGTAGAGCGCGTCGTTAGGGGTGGCGTAAAGCTCGTAGGTCCCGTTCGGGCCAGCCGCGACGACGTCGCTCCGGCGCTCGAGCGCGCGCTCGGCCGCCGCGGGCGAGACACCCGGGTCGAGCCTGGCACGCACGAGGCCGCCGAGTGGCAGTCGCTCGACGAACGTCGCGCCGACCGACTCGAGCGCGCGCTTCGGCGCCGCACCCGGCTCGAAGCGCACGAGGAGCTCCTGCGCAGCCGGAACGGGCGCGGCCGCATCTCCGGCAGCGGCGATCCCACCCGCAAGGGCAAGACCGAGCACGGCGAGGAGAGCGGCTCCTGGACCCCGTTGCATCTCTGTGCCTATCGGCTGTTTTTCCGGCTTCTGGAGCACTTCTTGCTCAGCCGGCGGCAGCCTCCGCATAGGCGATCTGGAGATTCGCCACCACCTGGCTGAAGTCGCGATGCACCTCGGCCGGAACTGCGCCCTCGAGCGCACCCAGCAGCGCCTTCATCCCCTCGATCGCAAGTCGAGCCTGCTCCAGGTCGCGCGTGGACTCGTCGAGCTTCGCGAAGCCGAGCTGCGCGAGCGTCGCCGCCGTCGAGAGCAGCAGGTCGGAGACCTTCATCTGGCGGACGGCGTCCAGCAGCTCGTCGGGCGACGGTTGCTCGGGCTCAGACAACCGGCTCCTTCGGCCGGACCTGCTCGGCGTAGACCTCCTCGAGCGTGGCGCCCTCCTCGTAGCGTGCGATCTGGCGCTCCGCGGCGTTTGCGACCGGCACCGCGAGGAACGGCGCAGCGCCGATCTCGTCGGCTACCGGGCCCACCCACTCGATCAGCTGCTCGAGCCGCTCGCGGGTGTTCACGTTCTCGAGGCGATCGAGATCGAGCAGCTCGCCGGTGATCCCGTAACGCGTCGCGCGCCAGAAGTTCTCCTCGATGAAGCGACGCGGCGGGAGCGGCACCGGCTCTCCGTCGTCCAGGGCACGCGCGATCCGTACCGTCAGTCCGTACGCAAAGGCGGCTAGGGAGCGCGCCTCACCGAGCTCGGGCTGGGAATCTGCGATGCGGATCTCGACAGTGGGGAAGGCGAGATGCGGGCGGACGCTCCACCAGAGCTGCGTGTGCTCGGTGATCGAGCCGGTGCGAAAAAGCGTGCGCACATAGTCCTCGAAGGTCTGCCAGTCCCCAAAGGCATCGGGGATCCCGCAGCGCGGGAAGAACTTGGTGAAGATCTCGGTCCGCGTCGAGTGCAGATGCGTGAAGACGTTCTCGTGGAACGGCGAGCTGGCCGACAGCGCGAGGATCTCGGGGAGCAGGTGCCGCAGCCAATCGTGCACCTGCAGCACGCGGTCGGGCCCGTTGATCGCGACGTGCACGTGAAGCCCGAAGCTGTTGTTGCGCCACACGACGTACCGGAGGACCTCGTCGTTGCGGCGGTAGTGCGGAGTGTCGATGATCCGCTGCTCCTGCCACGGGCTCCAAGGATGGGTGCCCGTTCCGCCGAGCACGACGCCCAGCTGATCCGCGAGGGCGAGGAGCTGGTCGCGCCGCTCGCCCATCCGCGCGGCGGCCTCCGTGAAGTCGGCGCAGCGGCCCGTGCGGATCTCGATCTCGGAGGCGATCAGCTCGCCGACCAGGTGCGGCTCGAGCTCGGTTCCGACAGCGGCTGCCTGGAGCTCCTCGAACCGGTTTGCGAGATTCAGCGTCTCGGGATCGAGGATCGCGAACTCCTCCTCCACAGCGACCGTGAAGTCCTCTGCCTCCTCGAACGCCTCGCGTGCAGTCCGGATCTGCTCCTCCGGCGTGAGCTTCTGCTCGTCTCCCATGGGGCGTGAAGGCTATGCGAAGGGCTCGAGCAGGCGGTCGGCCACGGTCGCCCAGGACCACTGTTCCTCGACGACGCCGCGGGCGCGGCGCCGGAGCTCCTCGCGCTCCGATTCGGATCGCCCGAGGAGCGATTCGAGCTTGTCGACCAGGTCGTCGACGTTGCCCGACTCGAACGAGGCCGGGACGCCCTCTTCCTCCAGCGCGTCCGCGATCTCCGCCAGGCCCGAGTGCCGCGCGACGAGCGGCAGCGAGCCGGCGGCGGCGGCTTCGGCGGCGACCATGCCGAAGGCCTCCGGGAAGATCGACGGGACGACCGTCACGTCGGCGAGCGGGATCAGGTGGACGAGGTGCCGATGCTCGAGCGGCCCGGTGAAGAGCACGTTTTGTCCTGCCATCGCCTCCAGCTCGGCTCGATAGTCGCCGAAACCGACGATCACGGCCCTGGCGTCGATGCGCTCGAGCGCCTGGAGCAGCAGGTGGACGCCCTTGTTCCGGATCAGCTTGCCGAAGTAGAGGAGTGTTGGACGCTCCTCGGCGAGGAACTCGGCGAAGCTTTCGGCGTTCCCCTCGTCGGGCAGCCGCTCGTTGGCGCCGCCCCGGTTTGCGGGGTCGCGCCCAGCCTCCTCGATCAGGTTGGCGAGCGCGTTTTCGCGACGCTCGGGGTGGAACTCACGGACGTCGACGCCGGGAGGAACCTCGTGGACGCGGTCGACGTGCCCCACGACGTCCTCGAGCACCTCCCGGATGTGCGCCGAGCCGACGAAGACGGCGCAGGCTTCGGCGAGCGTCGCTCGCCCCCAGCGGGCAAGCTCCTCGTTGCCGCGCATCGAGTACTCGAGCTCGGAGCCGTGGGCCTTCACAGCGAAGGGTAGGCCGCTCGCGGCTCCCACCGGGCCTCCGAGGAGCACGTGATTGGCGAAGACCAGGTCGGCGGGTGCAAGCTCGCGCAGGGCGGAGGCGTTGGCCTCGATGAAGCGGGCTCGCTCTTCCGGCGAGGTGTCCTGGAGGAGCCTCGCCTCCAGTCCCTCGTAGCGGTCAAGCACGAACACGGGCAGGAGCCCGCCGATGTCGGGTCGCACCGTCTGCGCGCCGCCGAGGTCGTAGAGCTCCGGGTTCGCCTCCTGCGACACGACGACGACGGCGTGGCCGGCCCGGCTCCACTCACGCGCGATCGACCGCGTGTACACGTTCGAGCCGGTGCCGCCCAGCAGGTAGCCGTGCCAGAGCAGGATCCGCATGGTTGGGCAGTTTCACCGTATTGGTGACCCGGCGCAGGGCCATCTTGGCGATACCAAGAGGGTCTGGCAAGGACATGTTGGACGGCGGCCCGGGCAAGGACCCCCGACGCCGCCGCCGGCAACACACGATCAGGGCGAGGGACGGAAGACGGGACGCCGTCCGCTGTGGGAAGGGCCGCGACAGGGTCCGCGCCGATCGGTAAGGACACGCTCACCGGTTGCGAGGTGGTCAAGCGCCGCTAGGCGGGCGCGATCAGATCTCCGCCAGTGCGGCGGAGCTAAGGGTCACGGGAAGGGCCTCGCTTGGTCGAAGCTCTTCCCGTTTCCGGGATCGGGGCCTGTCCCGCCGAGACATGACGAGTGTCTGACACTCCTCACGTCCACTTGGGCGGTGGCTAGAGCGTCTAGGCGAGGTGAAAGTAGAGGGCGTAGAGCAGCTCGACCGCCGGGTTGGACGTGTGAACTGCCACGTCCGACGGCGTGTCGAGCAGGGCTTCGGAGTAGTTGAAAATGATCCGCACACCCGCGCCGACCAGGTCATCGGCCGCCGACTGGGCGTTGTCGGCCGGCACGGCGAGGACGCCGACGACGATGTTCTTGTCCCGCACCGCGTCGGCCAGGCCGTCGTATTCGCTCACCTCGACGTTGCCGACCCGGCGGCCGACCTTCTCGGGATCCTTGTCGAAGACCGCCGCGATGTTGATGCCGTGCTCAGCGAAGATCGGCGAGCTCACGATCGCCTCGCCGAGGCGCCCGGCGCCGACGAGCGCGATGTTGTGCTGCCCCTGCGTGCGAAGGATCCGCCGGATCTCGCCCAGCAGACCGTCGACGCTGTAGCCGACCCCGCGTTTGCCGAACTTCCCGAATGTGGAGAGGTCGCGCCGGATCTGGGTCGCGTTGATGTTGGTGTAGTCGGCGATCTCCTGGGAGGAGATCCGCTCCTTGCCCATCTTGCGAGCCTGCGTCAGGACCTGGAGATAGCGGCTGAGGCGGGCCGCGACGCCAACGGTGAGACGATCAGGCACCGACCCCTGCGGTGGAGCTTGTAACACCACACAAGGATTGTGCCAGCCCTCATCACTCCTTGCGTCGAGTGGTCACAAAGTCCCTTCGGACGCCCGAGCTTGTGCGACCTTCCGGCGGAGCGCCTTGGGCTCAACGAAGTATGTGAACGCCCGCTCGCCGTCGATCTCAACCACCGGCAGCCACTCGCGGTAGCGGGACTCGAGCTCCGGGTCACCGCCGATGTCGACCTCTTCGAGCTCGAACCCCAGCTCGTCCCGCGCCGCGTGTACGACCCGGCGCGCGGCAGCGCAAAGGTGGCACCCCTCGGCGTGGAAGAGGGCGACGCGGGTTACGGGTACAGGCCGCGCGTCATCGTGGCCTCCGAGACGCGCTGAACGGCGAGGCCGTAGGCCGCCGTCCGCATGGTCGTGTTCCGGCCCTCGTAGGTCTGCCAGGTTTCGTGGAAGGCGCGGGACGTGATCTCGTTCAGGCGCCGGTTGACCTCTTCTTCCTTCCAGAAGTACTCCTGGAGGCCCTGAACCCACTCGAAGTACGAGACAACGACTCCCCCGGCATTCGCGAGCACGTCGGGGAGGACCATGACCCCTTTGTCCTCGAGAATCTCGTCGGCGGTCGGCGTCGTCGGCCCGTTTGCGCCCTCGACGATGAGCATCGCCTTGATCCGGTCGGCGTTCTCCGACGTGATCACCTGCTCGAGCGCACAGGGAGCGAGCACGTCGACGTCGAGCTCGAGCAGCTCCTCGTTCGTGATCGTCTCGGTGTCCTTCAGGCTCTCGAGCCGGCCCGTCTCCTGCTTGTGGGCGAGCGCGAGCTTCACATCGATGCCGTTCGGGTTGTGAATGGCGCCCGAGGAGTCCGACACCGCAACCACCGTTGCGCCGTCCTCCTGGACGAACCGGGCGAGATAGCTACCGACGTTGCCGAATCCCTGGACGGCGACTCGCATGCCATCGAACGACTTGCCCTTCTTCTTCACCGCCTCGCGCAGGATGTACAGCGCGCCGTGGGCGGTCGCCTCGAGGCGGCCAAGGGAGCCGCCCACGTTCAGCGGCTTGCCCGTGACGACGCCGAGCACGGAATGGCCCTTGTTCATCGAATAGGTGTCGAAGATCCAGGCCATGACGCTCGGGTCGGTGCCGACGTCGGGGGCCGGGATGTCCTTCTCCGGGCCGATCTCGTTGATGATCTCGGAGGTGTACCGGCGAGTCATCTTCTGCAGCTCGCCGCGCGACATCCGCTTCGGGTTGCAGACAACTCCGCCCTTGGCGCCTCCGAATGGGATCCCCATCAGTGCGCACTTCCAGGTCATCCACATCGCGAGCGCCTTCACCTCGTCGACGGTGACGTCGGGATGGTACCGGATCCCGCCCTTCGAGGGACCGCGCGCGATGTTGTGCGTGACGCGGAAGCCCTCGAACGTCTGGATCTGGCCGTCGTCCATCACGACCGGGATCGAGACGGCCACGGTCTTCTTGCACTGCTCGAGGACCCGGACGAGGTTCTCGTCGATCTGGAACTCGCGCGCGACGTGGCGAAGCTGGTTCTGAGCGAGCTCGAACGGGTGCTCGCGGAGGTGCGTGGGTGCCTCGACGGTGGTCACGCCGGGCGAGTATACGACGGGGCTACCGGATCGTGAACTGTACGAATTGCCTGCTCGGGGGCGCATCTCCGGGCGGATAGCCCAGCAGGCGGAGCGTGTAGCGGCCCGGCGCGAGCCTTCGGCCCGCCGGCCCGCGGCCCGTGAGGCCGAACGTGTAGCGGCCTGGTAGCAGGTTCCGAAGCCTCACCAGCCGGCCCACCCGTTCACGGCCGCGCCAGAGCTCCATGTCGAGATAGGACAGCGGGAGCACCTCGCTTCCATTGGGGCCTTCGGCGACCCGGCCCGCACGAAGCTCCAGCAGCGCCGGCGCGGAGTCGGACGGCTTGAACCGGTTCGTCGAGAGCCTGGCGGCGCCCAGGAGAGCCCGCTCGTACCGTCCAAGCGTCAGCGTCCAGGGGACGCGAACCGGTGCCGCACCGCCTGCCCGCAGCTCGAAGGCCGCCGAGATCAGCTGCACGCCCGGCGGCACGTACGCCATCCGGGCCACGACGGAGACCTTGCGCTCCTCCCGCGGCGCCAGGCGGAAGCGCGCGGGCGTGACGGCGAGTGCTGTGCCGCCGACCTCTCCTAGCTCGCCGGTCGAGACCGTGACGCCGAGCGGACGTTCGGAGACGTTTCGCACGGTGAAACGGGCCGTGCCCTGCCAGCCGCGCGCGTTCGCATGGCCGAGTGGCACCGAGGCCGGCTCGGCGATCGCCTCGACCGCGGCCGCTGCACCGAGATCGAGCCTGCGCGCACCGTCCACCATCGCGGCGCTGCCGACTAGCGCGCCCCTGAGACCGCGCGCATCGAGGTCCGGCCTTGCCTGCGCAAGCAGCGCCGCGCCGGAAGCGGCCACTGCCGCCGCCGCGCTCGAGCCGCTGACGGTGCCGAAGGCGGGCTCGCCGTCGGCGCCCCGGCCCGGGAGCGACGTCAGGAGCGCCACGCCCGGAGCCAGGACTTCCGGCTTCGTGCCTCCGTCGAACGCCAGGCCGTCCGAGGAGAAGGCGGCCGGACCGCCGGAGAACGGGTTCTCCCGCTCGCGGGGAGCACCGATCTCGATCGTCGCCGGCTGGCCCGCCCGCAGCAGCCGAACCGCCTCGCTCGCAGCTGCAGCCGGGACGCTGACGACGGGCACGCCGATCCGTTCGTCCGCGCCGAGCGAGCCTGCGGGAACTCGTGCGTCATGCAGGACGACCGCAGCGGCGCCCGCCCTGGCCGCTCCGGCCGCGGCGGAGTCGGGTGAGCCGCCCGCCAGCGCGAGAGCGGCCCTTCCGGCCACGCGGCTATAGCCGTTCCGGTCGAAGAAGTCGGCGATCGAGAGCGTTGGCGCGCCCTGGCCGAGCACCGCGGGCAAGAGCCGGTTGCGGGGGGCGGGCGCGGCGAGGTCGAGCTTGAGGGAATCGCCCGGCCCGCGGGCGCCCCCGAGAGGCACCTCGCCGTCGAAGACGACCCGTAGGCCGGAGCGGATCGTCACGCGGACGTGCTCCGTCGTCCGCCTGTCGTCGGCGGCTCCCACCGTGAGTGCCTGTCGAGCGCCGCCCGGGCCTGAGATGCTGCCGTAACGAGGCCCAGCCGGCCCGTCGTTCCCGGCCGGTGCGACAACGAGCGTGTCGAGCGCGAGCGCCCCGGCGACGGCGCGGGCGGCCGGGCTGTCCTCGAAGGCGGCATAGGGCTCCGCCACGCCGACGATCGCGATCCGCGCGGCGTCAAGGGCGTTCCCGTCACCGTTCGGGTCGACCGCGCGCTCCAAGCCGGCGATCAGCTGGTCCGTGCGGGAGTAGACGGCCCATCGGCCCGCGACGTCCTGTTGCCAGCCGGCGACCCGGATCGGGAGCAGCGTCGCGTTCTCCGCCAGGCCGTTCAGCCCGCCCGGCCCTCCGGAGCCGACGACGAGGCCGGCGAGCTGTGTCCCGTGCCGCTCGAGCTCGGACGGCTCGTCGGGGTTGGCCCTCGCCGAGGCGAGATCGTCGTCTTCGAGAATGTCGACCCCTTCGAGAACCGCGCCGGCGAGGTAGTCGTGGGCGTGCTGGACGCCCGTGTCGAGCAGCGCGATCGTCACGCCGCGGCCGCTGTAGCCAGGCAGCCCGAGTCGGGCCCGGGCAGCCGAGCCGGCGGGCAGGTCGTTCCGCTCGAGCAGCTGGCTGGTGGTAGCTGCCGGGTAGGCGATGCGGACTGGATAGACGCCCTCGACCTCGGGAAAGCGCTGGAGGAGGGCGATCGCGCGCGCATCGAGCGGAGCGGAGAAGCCCGAGAGCACGCGCGAGAAGCTGAACTCGGGCCGGAGCTGGAGGCCGGCGACGCTGAGACGGGCGATGAGCTGACGCTGGGCGGCCTGTGCTGCGGTGTGCCAGCGTCGCTGGTTCGCCTCGCTGGCCCGCCCGCCCGCTGCGGCCACGCGCCGCGCGAGCGACGGGGTCCGGAGGACGACGATCATCCGCTGTCCGACCGGCACCTCAGGGCGAGGGCCGCCAACGAGCCCCCGCCAGGAAACCGGCTCGGCCCGCGCAGCTTCGGAGGAGCCGCCGGTCGCCGCCGCGACCGAGATCACAGCCGCCGCGAGGGCGACGATCGCGAGCAGGCCGAGCTGGGCGAGCCGTCTAGGGGAAGGCGTCGAGCGCAAGGTAACGAGGGTAAGCGATCGGCTCGACGAACCGTGCGGCCGAGGCGATCATCGCAGCGTTGTCGGTGCAGAGCTCGAGCGGCGCCTGCGCAGCGTCGGGAAGGGCGGCTCGGAGCTCGGAGTTCGCGGCGACGCCGCCGACGACCGCGATCCGCTCGGCACCAGTCGCCTCGGCCGCCTCCCGCGTCCGCTCGACGAGGGCGCGGACGATCGCGCGCTGGTAGGACGCGGCGAGGTCGGCGCGCCGCCGCTCCGCCTTCTCCTCGCCCAGGTCGCGAACGGTGTAGAGCAGCGCCGTCTTCAGGCCCGAGAAGGAGAAATCCAGACCCGGGACACGTGCGACCGGAAAGGAGAACGCGTCGGGGTCGCCCTCCTGCGCGAGCTTGTCGATCTGCGCGCCGCCCGGGTAGCCGAGGCCGAGCAGCCGCGCGCCCTTGTCGAACGCCTCGCCCGCGGCGTCGTCGAGTGTCGTCCCCAGCACCTCGAAGGCCGCGTGGTCGCGGACGTCGAGCAGGAGCGTGTGGCCGCCGCTCGCGAGGAGGCAGAGGAACGGCGGCTGGACCTGTCCCTCGCGGCCGTGACCAGTGTCTGACACTCCGTCCACAGCCAGGAAGAGGGAGGCGACGTGGCCGTGCAGATGGTTGACCGGGACGAGCGGCAGCCGCCGCGCCCAGGCCAGGGCCTTTGCGGCCGAGACCCCGACGAGCAGGGCGCCGACGAGACCGGGTCCCTGCGTGACGGCGATCCGGTCGACGTCGTCGAGCGCGGCTCCCGAGTCTTCGAGCGCGCGCCTCACAGCGGGGAGCAGAAGCTCGAGATGGTGGCGCGAGGCGACCTCCGGCACGACCCCGCCGTAGCGCGCGTGCAGCTCGGCCTGGGAAGAAACCACGTTTGCGAGCAGCCGGCCGTCGTCGGCGACGAGCGCCGCCGCGGTCTCGTCGCACGAGGTCTCGAGGCCCAGGATCACGCCGAAGCGCGTTCCCGAACGGGGTCCTTCCACATGATCAGGGCGTCCTCACGGTTGTCCGTGTAGTACCCGCGCCGGATCCCGCGCGCGACGAACCCGAGGCCCTCGTACAGCTTGATCGCGTCCCCGTTCGAGACCCGAACCTCGAGCGTGTAGCCGCGCCGGTCGTCGGTCGCGGTCAGCTCGAAGAGGTGGTTGAGAAGCTTGGTCGCGACCCCACGGCGTCGGTACTCCGGATCGA
>Ga0126306_10000918_pt1 | contig 15029 bp, 17 predicted proteins | sample Plot27_FD_92592 | JGI IMG/M metagenome (GOLD analysis project Ga0126306, IMG submission 92592) | Serpentine soil microbial communities from UC McLaughlin Reserve, CA, USA - Plot27 | ecosystem: Environmental > Terrestrial > Soil > Grasslands | place: USA: UC McLaughlin Reserve, Lake County...
ACCCAGGTGGCCCCGCCGGGCAGGCTGTCCAGGCCCCGCAGCCAGGCCAGGGCGCCGGCCTCCACGAACCGGTCGGTCGGGCGGCGGTAGGGGCGGGCGACGAAGGCCACCGCCTCCGGCGGCCGCGGGTCGCCCACCGCCGTCACCCGCGCCCCGGGCATCAGCGACAGCCAGTGCAGCTCCCGCCAGGGCCGCTGCCCGGGCAGCATCAGCCACTGGATGTCGAGGGCTCCCATGCCGCCTCTCCCTGTCCGGCCGCGCCGACGCCCTGTACCTTACGATGCAACCGGCCACCGGCCCCGGCACGGAGACGAGCACATGAACGGCCACGTCCAGGACGAGCTGCCGGCGCTGCTGGGCGGCGAGCTCCCGCCCTTGGTGGCGGCCGCCGTCCGCGCCCACCTGGCCGCCTGCGACCGCTGCCGGCTGGAGCTGGCCGCGGTGGCCTTCGCCGCCGGCGAGCTGCGGGCCACCGCCCGGATGCCCTTTGCCGACCCGGCCGAGCTGCCGCCGCTGGTGCTGGGCCCGCCGGCCGGCGCCGACGCGGAGCGGCCGCCCGAGGCCGCCACGCCGCCGCTGGACCTGCCGGCCTCCTCCGGCCCCCGGGTCGGGCCGGCCGCGGTCGTGGTCGCCGCCACCGACGACGGGCTCGACCCCGCCTATCAGGCGACCCGGCAGGCCGCGTTCGCGGTCGCGGCCAGGGAGGGCGCCCGGCTGGTGCTGTTCGACCGCTCGCCCGAGCTGTACCTGCTCGACCCCTACGAGCGGGCCCGGGGCAACGGCGGCCCCCGGAGCTCGCTGCTCAGCCAGCGGGCGGCCAGCCGGGCCGGCCGGCCGTACCTGGCCGACCAGCTCGCCGAGGCCCGCCAGCTCGGCCTGGACGGCGCCGCCTGGGTGGCCCGCGGCCACGGCCCCGACGCCCTGGCCGCCGCCTGCGAGGTGCTGGAGGCCGAGCGGGTGGTGCTCCCGGCCGTGCTGGCCACCCCGCCCCTGATCGACCGGGTCCGTGGCCACACCCTGGCCGCCTTCCGCCGCCGGGTGCCGGCGCGGATCACCCTGGCCGACCTCGACGGCTCCCTGGCCGAGGTGGATTAGAACAGCGGGCGAGTATTCGGCGCCGCATGCAGCGTCGAGCCATTGCTGCAGCGCCGAAGCGTGCGCGCCGCCCCCGACGACCACGCAAACATCTCAACCCCCGAATACTCGCCCGGTGTTCTAGGCTTCTTGTCACAGATGGCACCCCGACCGGAGAGGCGGCGCCGCCCCTGGTGGCTCCTGGGGCTGGTCCTGGTGGTGGCGCTGGCGGGAACGACCGGCTTGTGGGCGCTGCGGCGGAACGACCGCGAAGGGCAGGCCACGCGCATCCCCGACGACCAGCCGAGCGGCGCCTCGACGCCGCTGCCCACGACGGCTCCCCGCGGGGCGGCGCCGGAAGGGCCGCCGTTCGCGACCTCGGTGAGCCGTGACGGCCGCTACTTCCTCGACCAGCACGGCAGGCCGCTCCTGCTCCATGGCGACTCCCCCTGGGCCCTGATGACCAAGCTGTCGCCGGAGCAGGCCCGGCGGTGGTTCGCGGACCGCCAGAAGCAGGGCTTCAACGCGGCCATCGTCTCGCTGGTCGGCGCCACCGCGAACGGCGCCCCCAGCGACGACGGCGCCACCTACGACGGGCTGCTGCCGTTCGAGGACGGCGACATCCTGCGGTGGCAGGAGCCCTACTGGGAGCGGGTGACGTCGTATCTCCAGATGGCCGCCGAGCGCGGCATCACGGTCATGCTGTACCCGATCGACGGCTGGACCATCGGGCACTCCTTCGTCCCGACCTCGATCGAGCAGTGCCACCGCTACGGCGGCATGGTGGCGCGGCGCTTCCGCGACCTGCCCAACATCGTCTGGATGTCGGGCGGCGACTACGAGCCCGACACCGACGACCTGGCGCGCGGCAGCGACGCCGACCACTGCATCGACGCCATGCTGCGTGGCATCCGCGAGACCGGCGACGGCCGGCCGTTCTCCATCCAGCTGGGGGCGCGCAAGTCGGTCTCCACCGACAACCCCTACTGGGCGCGGCGGGTCGACTGGAACTTCGTCTACACCTACTACCCGACCTACAAGGCCGTGCTCGACGCCCGCCAGCGGACGCCGGCGATCCCGGCGGTCATGGGCGAGGCCAACTACGAGGGCGAGAACAACCAGGAGGAGACGCCCCCGACCACCGACGAGACCCTCCGCCGGCAGGTGCTGTGGTCGCTGACCTCGGGCGCGGCCGGCGAGTTCATGGGCAGCGACGACTGGGAGTTCCACGACGGCTGGGAGGAGCGGCTGTCGACCCCGGCGCTGACCCAGATCACCCGGCTGCGGGCCCTGTTCTCGGAGCTGGACTGGTGGCGGCTGGTCCCGGACACCGACAGCCAGCTGGTCACCGGGGGACGCGGCACCGAGCTGACCAGCGACGAGCCCATGGACGTGCTGGAGAACGACTACGCGACCGCGGCCCGGACCCCGGACGGCCGCCTGGCCGCCGTCTACCTGCCCACCGAGCGGACGATCACCGTCGACCCCTCGGCCATGGCCCCCGGGACCCGGGCGGCCTGGGTCGACCCCGCCTCCGGGGCCCGCCGGCCCGTGCCCATGGCGGCGACCTTCACGCCGCCGGGCCCGAACGCCGCCGGCGACGGCGACTGGCTGCTGCTCCTGACCGCGGCGTCCTAGCCGGCGGCCAGCTCCACACCGGGATGGCGCCGGCCACGGCCGTCGCGGCCGTCTGGCAGACTGCCCGGATGGGCGAGATCGATTACCTGCGGGCACTCCGCGACGACGGGGCGGCGCTGGCCGCGGCCGCCGGGCGCGGGCTCGACCCGCCGGTGCCGGCCTGCGACGGGTGGACGGTGGCCGACCTGGTCCTGCACACCGGCATGGTGCACCGGCACAAGCTGGAGATCGTCCGCGGCCGCCTGGCCGAGCCGCCGCGCCCCTGGCCGCCGCCCGCCCCGGATCGGGCCGAGCTGCTCGGCTGGTACCAGCAGGGCCTGGCCGAGCTGGTCACGGTGCTGGAGGACGCCGACCCCGAGACCCGGGTGTGGACCTTCTACCGGCCCGACCAGACGGTCGCGTTCTGGCGGCGGCGCATGGCCCAGGAGACGGCCGTGCACCGGGTCGACGCCGAGGCCGCCCACGGCGACCCCCGGCCGGTGCCGGCGGCGCTGGCCGCCGACGGGGTGGCCGAGCTGCTGGAGGTGTTCCTGGCCCCCCACGCCGAGGGCGAGCCGGTCGGCGGGCGCGGCGAGACCCTGCACCTGCACGCCACCGACACCGAGGGCGAGTGGCGGGTGCGGCTGCTGCCGGCCGGGGTCGAGGTCGGCCGGGGCCACGCCCAGGCGGACGCCAGCGCCGCCGGCACCGCCTCCGACCTGTTGCTGTTCCTGTGGGGGCGGGGCCCGGCGGACCCGCTGGACCAGGCCGGCGACCCGGCCGTGGCGCCCCGGGTTCGGGAGCTGGCCGCCGCGGCCACCCAGTAGCCGTGGAGCTGCGCGAGGTCGTCCGGCGGCGGCGCATGGTGCGCCGCTTCGACCCCCGCCCCCTGCCCGCCGAGACGCTGGAGCGGATCCTGCGCAGCGCCACCCGGGCCCCCTCGGCCGGGTTCAGCCAGGGCCTCGACCTGCTGGTCCTGGAGGGCCCGGAGGCGGCCCGGGGCTTCTGGCGGGCCACCACCGACCCGCGCTTCGGCAAGCCCTACAGCACCGCCGAGCCGCCGGTGATCGTGCTGGTGCTGGCGGACAAGCAGGCCTACCTGGACCGCTACGCCGCCCCCGACAAGGCCGGGCTGGGCATGGACGTCGAGGCGGGCTGGCCGGTCCCCTACTGGGACATGGACGCGGCCATGGCGGTCATGCTGATGCTGCTGACCGCCGTGGACGAGGGCGTCGGCGCCTGGTGGTTCGGCGTGTTCCACGGCGCCGAGGCGCTGCTGCGCGGCCTCGGCGTGCCCGCGGGCCGGCGGCTGGTGGGGGCCGTCGCCCTCGGCTACCCGGCGGCCGACGACCGCCCCGGCGGCTCGGCCACCACCCGCCCCCGCCGCCCCCTGGACGAGGTCGTCCACCGCGGCCGCTGGTAGCCATTGACACCCGCCACGGCCGGGGGTTGCATTGGCGATCATGCTCGCCGAGCCCAGGACCGCCGCGCCCGGGGCGATCTGCCCGCCGGTGCCCGACCTCCCCGGCGGCGACGCCACCGTCAGCGGCTTCGCCAGGGTCGACGGCATCCCCGGCGAGTCGGTCAGCATGGGCCACCGGGACGAGATCGACATCGTCACCCTGCACTGGTGCGTCACCCACGAGACCGGCCCCGGCGGCGGTGGCGGCGGCGGGGCCGGGCGGGCGGTGGCCGACGGGGTGGTCATCGGCAAGCACACCGACCTGGCCACCGTGCCCCTGACCGAGGCCTGCGCCACCGGCCGGCACATCGAGCAGGTGGTGATCACCCTGGAGCGGGGGGCCAAGCCGCCGTTCCGGTTCCTGACCGTGGAGCTGGAGGACGTGATCGTCACCCGGGTCAACTCCAGCTGGTCCGGCGGGCTGCCCGACGAGGAGGTCTCGCTGGGCTTCAACCGGATCTGCTGGGAGTACCGCCGCGGCCCGGGCGCGGGGGCGGTCCGCTTCTGCTTCGACGTCAGCCGCTGAGCTCGTAGAACCGCCAGAAGACGTGGTCGACGGGCAGCACCTGGAGGCTGGCGAAGCCGGCCTGGTCGGCCCACTGGCGGACCGTGTCCGCCCGCAGGGCGGTGCCGGCGGCCACCGACGGGGTCTCGGCCCGGCTCGCCGGCAGGCAGTGCCACCAGCTGAAGGCGAAGTTGAGCCGCTCCACGTCGTCGCCGGGGGCGGTGAAGGTCTCGGCGACCCTCTCGTCGGCCACGATCAGGACCCCGCCGTCGGCCAGCAGGGCGCGGATCGCGGCCAGGGCCTCGACCGGCCGGGCCATGTCGTGCAGGGCCTCGAAGATGAAGGCGGCGTCGTAGCCGCCCTCGCCGGCCGCGCCCAGCTCGGCCGCGTCCACCACCCGGAACCGCACCCGGTCGGCCACCCCGGCCTCCTCGGCCAGGCGCTGGGCCTCGGCGATCGACGCCTCGTCGGAGTCGATCCCGTCCACCCGCAGGCTCGGGAATGCCTTGGCCAGGGAGACGCTGGACCAGCCGATGCCGCAGCCGATGTCCAGGGCCCGCGCCCCCTCGGCGGCCAGGCGGGCCTCGACTTCCGGCGCGGCCGCGAACCAGCCGGCCAGGTCGTTGACGAACATGGGCCGGTTGAAGTTGGCGATGGCCAGCCGGCAGTCGGCCCCGTACTCCGGGTACGGCAGGCCGGCGCCGCTGCGGTAGACGTCGGGGATGCGCTGGAGCACCTCGGCCAGGCTGCCGATCCACCAGGCGGTGGCCCCGGCGTGGGCCGGGTGGTCGGCGTCCAGGAGCACGTCGGCGTGGGCGTCCGGCAGCCGGTAGCGGCGCGAGGCCGCGTCCTGTCCCGGATCCTCGACGTCCAGCAGCCCGGCCACGGCCTGGCGCTCCAGCCACTCGCGGGCGTAGCGGGCGTCGATGCCGGCCAGCTCGGCCAGCTCGTCCACGGTCACCGGCCCGTGCCGGCGCAGGACCTCGTACAGGTCCAGGCGCAGGCCGGCCCAGATGCTGGCCAGCTCCATCGACCCGATCAGGCTCTGGAACAGCCGCTCGGCCAGGGCGTCGCGCCGCCCGGCCTCCTCCGCCCCCGCCCCTGCGCTCACGGTGTTGGTCACGGCCCCCTGCTCCCTTCCCGTTGCTCGGCGGCGGATACTTACCGCATGCCCCCCACCGATCATCCCATCGCCGGCCCGGCGGCGTCCCCGCCCCTGCCGAGCCAGCGAGAGCTGTTCGACATCCCCGACGACGTCGCCTACTTCAACTGCGCCAGCATCGCCCCGCAGCTGCGGGTGGCCGGCGAGGCGGCCGAGGCCGCCCTGGCCCGGCGGGCCCAGCCGTGGCGGATCCGCAGCCAGGACTGGTTCGGCGAGGTCGAGGAGCGCCGGGCCCTGTTCGCCCGGCTGGCCGGGCTGGACCCCGAGGGCGTGGCCCTGGTCCCGGCGTCCAGCTACGGCCTGGCCGTGGCCGCCGCCAACCTGGAGGCCCGCCTCGGCCAGCGGGTCCTGGTCCTGGCCGAGGACTACCCGTCCAACTGGTACACCTGGCAGCGGTTCACCCGACGCACCGGGGCCACCCTGGTGGCGGTGGAGCGCGAGGACGGCCAGTCCTGGGGCGAGGCCGTGGTCGAGGCCCTCGACGAGCGGACCGCCGTGGTGGCGGTGCTGGCCGCCCACTGGACCGACGGCGGGGCGGTCGACCTGGCCGCGGTCGGGGCCCGGGCCCGTCAGGCCGGGGCCGCCCTGGTGGTCGACGCCAGCCAGGCCCTGGGGGCGACGCCGCTGGACCTGGCGGCCATCCGGCCCGACTACCTGGTCACCGTCGGCTACAAGTGGCTGCTGGGCCCGTTCGCCCTCGGCTATCTGTACGTGGCCGAGGAGCGGCGCGACGGCGTCCCCCTCGAGGAGAACTGGATCTCGCGCCTGGGGTCGGAGGACTTCGCCGCCCTGGTCGACTACCAGGACCGCTACCAGCCGGGGGCGCGCCGCTTCGACGTCGGCCAGCGCACCCACTTCGAGACCACCCCGATGGCCGTTGCCGCCCTCCGCCAGCTGCTCGACTGGGAGGTGCCGCGCATCGCCGCCACCCTGGGCCGGATCACCGGCCGCATCCAGCGCGAGGTCGAGGCCATCGGCCTGCCCCTGACCACAAGCGACCGCGTCCCCCACATGCTCGGCATCGGCCTGCCCGACCGGGCCCGCGGGGCCGTCGCCGGGGCGCTGGCCGACGCCGGGGTGTTCGCCGGGGTCAGGGGCTCGTCCCTGCGCGTCTCCCCCCACCTGTGGACCACCGACCAGGACATCGAGCGCCTGGTCGGCGTCCTGACCATGACGACGACCGGGACGGTGGCCTCGTGAGAATCCTGGCGACCTACAACATCAAGGGCGGGGTCGGCAAGACCGCCGCCGCCGTCAACCTCGCCTACCTCTCCGCCCGGGGCGGGCGCCGCACGCTGCTGTGGGACCTGGACGCCCAGGGGGCGGCCAGCTACCTGCTGCGGATCCGGCCCCGGGTCAAGGGCGGCGGCAAGGCTCTCATCCGCGGCAAGACCTCCCTCGATCAGGCGGCCCGGCCGACCGAGTTCGACAACCTGGAGCTGGTCCCGGCCGACTTCACCTACCGCAGCCTCGACCTGGTCCTGGACGCGGCCAAGCGGTCGACCCAGCGCATCGCCCGCCTCCTTGCCCCGCTGGAGGACGACTACCAGGTGGCTATCGTCGACTGCCCGCCCGGCATCTCGCTGGTCTCCGAGAACGTCGTCCATGCCGCCGACGCCCTGCTGGTCCCGCTGATCCCCACCACCCTGTCGGTCCGCACCCTCGACCAGCTCACCGAGTTCGTCGCCGAGCTGGAGGAGCGGCCGGCCCTGGTCCCCTTTTTCAGCATGGTCGACGGCCGCAAGCGCCTCCACCGCGAGGTCGTCGAGGAGCTCCGCGCGCAGCGCAAGGACGTGGCCACCACCGTCATCCCCGCCCTCTCCCTGGTCGAGCAGATGTCGGTCCACCAGGCCCCCCTGCCGGTCTTCGCCCCCCGCTCCCGGGTCACCCGCAGCTACGAGAAGCTCTGGGAGGAGGTACGGTCCCGGGCCAACATCGGCCCCCGGGTCCGGGCGGCGAGGAAGTGACCATATGGTCTATCATATGGTCATGGGACGACGGGAAGTGCTTGTCCAACTCGACGACGAGCTCGTATCGCAACTGGATCGGCTGGCCGCCGCGGCCGGCGTCAGCCGCTCGGAACTGCTGCGGCGCGGCGCGCTGGCGGTGATTCAGGCGGCGGAGCTCACCGAGGCCGACCGGGAGCTGGTCGCCGCCTACCGACGCCAGCCCCAGGACCCGGCCATCGTCCAGGCTGCCGCTCGACTGGCCGCCCAGACGGCGCCCGAGTGGTAGCTCGCTCCGAGATCTACTGGGCCGACCTCGGGCCGCCGGCGGGCCGGCGGCCGGTCTGTGTTCTCACCCGCGATGCGGCCATCGGCGTGCTGGCCACGGTCACCTGCGCGCCGATCACCCGCACCATCCGCGGGATTCGCTCCGAAGTGGAGCTCGGACCAGAGCACGGAGTACCCGAGGTGAGCGCGATCTCCTGCGACAACCTTCTGACGATGCCGCAGGCTGCCCTCGACCCAGCGCCAATCGGTCGCTTGGATACGGTGAAGCGGGTGGAACTGGACCACGCGCTCCGCTACGCCCTGGACATCCAGTTCTGAGGGCGCGGAGGGGCGCCGGGCCCACCCCATCCCCAGTGGCCGACAGCGCCGGGTGCGAGATGATGGGGGCGCGGGGCGGGCACCGTGCGGAGCGAAGGGGTGGTCATGACCCACCAGTACGTTGCCGGAACCTGCAACATCGGCCCGGACGAGATCGCCATGCGCCGCCGGGCCGGTCACGTCGGGGTCGTCACCACCGCCACTCTGGCCGCGGGCCTGATCCGCTCCGACCTCCACCCGGCCTGGCGCCTGACCCTGGCCGTGCCCGCCGCCGGCGCGGCGGCCGGCTATCTCCAGGCCCGCGAGCGCTTCTGCGCCGATTTCGGCTGGCGGGGCGTCTACAACTTCGGCCGCCGCGGCCTCGAGCACCAGGTCACCGCCGACCAGGACCTGGCCCAGGACCGCCGCAAGGCCCTCCAGATCGCCGCCGCCTCGGGCGCCATCGGGGTCGGGGTGGCGTTGGCCTCGATGCTGGCTTGACCACGCCACAGGGTGGAGCTGCGGGGACTCGAACCCCGGACCTGCTGCTTGCAAATTAGCAATCTGCGAGCGGCTTGCCAAGCCCAATTTTGCAGGTCGTCATCGAGCGGAAGGCGCCATATTAGGGTGTCGTGCGATACACCCCACCAGGTGGGGCTCGGCCACACAGTGGCCCTCCAGCTGCTGCATCAATGTCCCTCTGTTGTCAGCTGCATGGCATCTGAGCTGCACGTTTGCTCTCCCAAGTCCAAGTGATGCTTGAGGCCGAAGCGCCTCCACAATCGCTCCACAGATGACGCTTACGATAGCGCTTGCCAGCTGGTGTGGTAGCTGCTTCAGGCCGTATCTTATGAGAAGTCCAATCACAGCCCGCGATCCTGCTGTCCTAGGGTGAACTGCTGGCTGGTCAGGCCGGAGATGGCATCTCCGGCCCCTGCTCAGGCGCCGAAGACGTCGGCCCCTGTCGACGTGTAAGCCACCACACCAGGACGGCGGATGCCAAGAGTCCGAACAGCATGCCAATCGCCATCGGGCGACGCGGTCTGGGCTGGATGGGCTGCTCGGGCACGGCGGCGCGTTCCCGCAGGATGCCTTCGGCGTCTATCTGCAGGAGCAGCCGCCTCAGGACCTCCGACCGCTGCGCCAAGCTGGCCTTACACTTATTCCGAACGCGGTCGTCGTTCGGTCTGCCGGCAGGCTCGACCACGTCGTTGGCCAAGGTGTTCTCCAGCTCGCACCGCGCCTCCAGCCGCCGGAGTTGCTCGGCCACCTTGCGGGCTTGTTGGCGGGCAACGACCTGGTCGTAGGCGAGCATCACCGAATTGGCCAGCTGCGCTGCCCCCGTCGCGGTCGAGTCCACCACCCGGATCGTGACCAAGTTGGTGTCCGGGGCGACATCGACCTGCAGACGCTGGCCCACCGCCACGGCGGAGATCCTGTTGCCCCTGAGCTTGACCGCACGCTCCAAGACGGCTGGTGAGCGCAGGAGCTGCGCCCGACTACGAACAGGGACGCAGTGCGCGTTGGGTGGGCAATCCATAGCCATGCGGGAGACGCCCTCATAGAGCGTCGGCTGGCGAGCCGCCCAACCATAGCCGAGCAGCGCCCCGAGCAGCACCGCCGCGGCGATCAGCCACTTGTACCGCCAGACGGCCTGGAGCAGGCCACCCATCGCGCCCCCGCCGCCGGGCTGCCTGTGGACGGTGCTCATCGTCTCCCCGTGGTGTGTGGCTATTGCGGCGGTGCAGCGCCGTGCTGCGGTTGCGCTGGCAGCACCCGGACTCTACCGGTTGCGCCATGCCAGGACGGCCGCATGGTCCTGTGGGGTGAGAACCCCACGAGCAGCAGGAACGTGCCTTCTCGGTGGCGAATCGGCGCCCCGGCTAGACGGCCACCCACGAGCTGCTCAAGCCCTACCCGAACCAGCGCATGCGGGTTGTGTTCCGCGGGTCGAGGACCCGGCCGGCTGACTGGGTCGGCTTCGACCAGGACCAGGCCAGCGAGCCAGGCTCAGCGGCGCCGGTGCCGAAACGCCCGCACGGCCAGTACCACCCCCCAGTGAGGCACGGCCAACTACCTGGGCCTATGAGGTCGTAATCTGCCTCCGGCGCTGCCAATCAGGCTGCCCAAGTGTCAATGCACCTCAGCGACGGGCCACTAGGTAGGTGTGGAGAAACGACCCAAGCGGGCTATGGTGGCATGCTTGGTCTGGTCTCGATAATCGTCCTGTTCGTCCAGGGATATCGGCCGAACAACCGGCCCACTGCGGGCCCGGCACCGCAGCCGGCGTCCGCCGCACGAAAGGGATGCGCCGTGGCAGCCCAACCCAGCGGCAAGGCCGCACCCGCCTCTCCCAGCTACCTCCATACCGCCGAGGTGGCCGACCTTCTCCACGTCTCGCCCAAGACGGTGTCGCGCTGGGCCAAGGAAGGCAAGCTACCCTTCCTGAAGACCCTGGGCGGCCACCGCCGCTACCCAGAAGCCGAGATCCGCGACCTGGCCGCGGGACTTCGCGAGGAAGTGACGGCCTAGCGGTCCCGTCCGTTTGTCGAGGACGGCGATTCGGACGGGGTCCGCCGAGGCTGTGGGCTGAAGGCTCGGTTGGTTCCTTCAGGTCCGTCAGCACCGCTCACACTGCATTGTCGACCCAGCGATCTGCTGAAGTCCCAGCCGAGAGCGGGTACGCGTTTGGGGTGCCGGCGCGGTCGCCGCGGATCCGAGGTCAGCTGGTCGATCTCGGCGTCAGAAGATACCCGCGCTGGTGGTAGATGCCGTTGATCAACGCGGTTCCCAAGCCGATGACCTGGGCCGGTGTCGTTTACGCCCCGTGCCTCGAACACCGGCCAGCCGGCATCCTCGGACATGCCGTCGTTCAGGTCGGCCACGGCGTCGACGGCGGCATCCCAGGCCAGCGACAGTCGGTGAGCCAGCTGTCCTTGTATCGTCCGATCACCAGCCCAGCCTCGTTGACCCGGTGGCCAGGCTCTCCACCGTGCCGCCGCGATGCCGGACGGTCCCTCCGGCAGGTCCAGGCAGCAGCCGCGAAGGGTCCCCCTCCTGGTCGCTCGCCACCCACCACCTGGCCGGCGTCATTGATGGCAGCGGATCATTGCTTGTCGAGGCCGAGGCGGTGGGCGATCGCGGCCGCCTCGCCTCGACCGGCGACCCCCAGCTTGGCCAGGATCCTTGAGACATGGATGCTGGCGGTCTTGGGCGTGATGAACAGCGCCTGGCCGATCTGCCGGTTGGTCCGGCCGGCAGCCACCAGCGCGAGCACCTCGGTCTCGCGGCGGGTGAGTCCGAGGAATGCGGCCGGAGACTCTGGCGCCTCAGGCTCCGAAACCGTGTCGACTTGCTCCTGCGGCGGTGCTGTCAGGTTCGGACGGTGACCTTGCTGGCTCCGGCACCGATCTCGATGTCGTAGCGGCCCTCGACCAGGTCGTAGTCGGGGCTTCGCCAGTCGGTCTTCCCGGCGGCCCCGACGCGGACGTCGTCGATGGCCAGCCTGGAGGCCCCGCCCCCGATGCGGACCCGGACGGGCACATCGGCGGGCCGGATCAGCTCGAGGTTGCTGGCTCCTGCACCGATCCGAACCCGAACGACCGCCTTCGGGCGAGGCAGCTTCACCTCGAGCCGGGAGGCGCCCCCGGAGATCTCCAGACCCGTGAGCTCCAGGTCCGCGAGATCGGCCGTGACATCGGACATCCCCATGCCGGCCTTGATGGCCCACGGGACCCGGCCGAGAGCGTGATCTCACCGCGGGTAACGTGAAAGCTGGGCCGGTACTTGACGGTCACCGTGCCGCCATCGACCCGGACGTCGGGCCGCCTTGCCCTCGAACCGAGCCCGATACTCGAACCGAACCCGATAGAGGTCCCTCATGGAGCCGTCCACCCCGATGGTCAGATGGGCGGCGCCTCGGACAAAGACCAGGCGGGCCATGTCCACCGAGCCCAGCGGGGCGGCCAACTCCTCGGCGGATCTGGTTGTCGTCATCTCCTGCTCATCTTCCTTCACGTCGCACCGAGCGTGCTTGCGACAGCGCCACACGCTCAGCACGTGAACCACTGATGGGGTGTGCTGTGGATCTCTGGTCGGTGGCGGCGAGGGCGGCCAGGAAGCGTTCCAGGACGTGGATGGCCGTGCGGGCGGGGAGTGACCAGGTGGTGGCGAGCAGGTCGAAGGCGTGGTCGGTGTGGGGCAGGTACACCCCGGTCACCGGCACGCCCGCCTGCTCCAGGCGCCGCTGCAGCCGCCGCATGGCGGCGACCGGCGCCATCTGGTCGTGTTCCCCGTGCACCAGCAGCGTGGGTGGGCAGCCGGGGTGGACGCGGTGGAGCGGGGACAGCTGGGCATAGCGGTCGGGCAGCTGGCTGGGGGTCCCGCCGACCAGCCAGTCCAGCCGGCCGCCCGGCACCAGGTGCAGTCGGCCGGCGTCGGGGCCGACCAGACGCCGCACCCATGGGGGCGGCGGGGCGTCCCAGTCAGGTTGCGGGTCGTCAGGTCGGCAGGTCTTGTGCTGGCTGGTGTGGTGGTAGTGGGCGGCCAGGTCGGCCTGCCCGTACAGCGAGACGACCCCACAGACCCGCGGGTCGGCCTCGGCCAGCTCGGCCGGGGTCAGGATCGGATCGTCGGGCGCGTAGGCGGCCAGCAGGGCCAGGTGGGCGCCGGCCGACCCGCCGGCCAGCACGATCCGGTCGGGCTGGATCTGGAGGTCGGCGGCGTGGTCCTTCACCCAGGCCACCGCCCGCTTGGCGTCGGCGACCATCCCGGGGATGTCGGTCTCGGGGAACAGCCGGTAGGCCGCGTCCACGACCACGTGGCCCTGCGCGGCCAGGTGGCGGAACAGCGGCCGGGTCAAGACGTCCTTGTCCAGCATGCACCAGGCGCTGCCGTGCAGGTACACCACGGCCAGCCCCGACGAAGGCACCCCAGCGGGGGGCTGCCACAGGTCGCACCGCAGCTTGCGGACGGTGCCCGGCAGCGTCGCGAAGACGACGTCCTGGTGCAGGCGCGGCTCGGGGGCGGTCGGCAGCCGCCCGCGCCACCAGCGGCCCACCATCCTCGCCTGACGTTCAGCTGGGATCTGCCCTGCCCAGTCGGGGCCGAGGGCGCCGGTCAGGTCGGCCCGCACCAGGCCCAGCCGCACCACTACCATGGCCGCCGCCACGGCGGCCAGCGCGCCAGGCACGGCCAGCCACCACGAGCCAGCCAACCCGCCCACCAGGGCAACCAGCAGCCCGGCGGCGGCGATGAACGGGGTGAGCGCCCCGGCGGCCAGCTTGGGAGCCCACAGGTACCGCCCGACCGGCCACCACCGCAAGGGCACATAGAGCAGCACGGTCCAGGCCAGGAGCAGGACCGCGATCCCCACCCCCAGCGCCTCCAAGATGGCCCAGCCGGTCATGGCGACTCCTTCCTCGCCGGCGCCGCCCGGGCTGCCCGCCCGGCCCGGCAGCCTCACCACCGGACGCAGCCTCGCTGGCTGCCCCCGGACCACCTTCACCGTGCGCCTGTTCGACGGGTCCGGACAGGGCCGAACAGCCCGCCGCGCTCGGGCCCGGGGACCCCTCCGCCCCTCCAGCTCCGCCCGTCCGTCGCCCAGGACTCGACCGACGAGTTCAGTGATCAGGCCGTGAGGCCGGGGGAAGAAGGCCGGCGGAGGCTCTTCGGCGGCCGCCGTTCCTCCTCTCGGTCCTTGAGGCCTGCCCTTGAGGTTTCCACTGGCGGGACGACCAGCCCGCCCCAGCGGCTACACACCTGCGGCGCCAGGGGTCGGGGCGTCCGAGAGCGGCCGGGCCACCCGCTGAGCATCCCGGGCCGATGGTCGCTGTCGTCACGGGCCGCCCGGCACCTGCGCTCCCCGCGGGCACGGACTAGCGTCAGGGCAGGGTTGCTGGATGGCAGGCCCGCCCAGCCAACCCCGGCAGCGCCCGGTGCGGCAGGTCGCAGGGACGCTGCGCTGGAGGAGGTTCAGAAGGTGGACAGCGCTGCACTCGCAAAGGAACCCTTCGTCAGCATCACGACCTTCAAGCGCGACGGCACGCCGGTCTCGGTGCCGGTGTGGTGCGCCGCCGACAACGGCACGCTGCTGGTCTTCAGTGAGGCGGACTCCTGGAAGGTCAAGCGGATCCGCCGCGACGCCCATGTCCGCCTGGCTCCCTGTAGCGCCCGCGGCAAGCCGCACAGCCCGGCGGTCGACGCCGACGCCAGCCTGGTGGAGGAGACCACCAAGGTCCAGGCGCTGCTGGCGCGGAAGTACCCGTGGACGTGGCCCGCCTACCGTGCGCTCATGGTCGTGGCGGCGGCGGTCCGGCGCCTCCGCCGACAGGCGCCGGCGCCGTGGCTGACGATCAGGATCACACCCCGCTGAGGCATAGCCGCATCCGGCGCTAGGCATGGGCATCGTCCTGCGAGCGCCGTGGCGGCCACCCCCGGGGGAGGGACAACCGGTGAACGGGTAGCCAGTGGGCCTTTCGAATCAGGGTCCTCTGGCTCCTGACGGTGGACCAGCTCTGGGGGACAGTGAGCGGAGAGGAGGAAGGAGGCGAATGATATGACCTCCTCGCTGACAGAACTCCGACCACCACCGACACTCCCATCCGCCCCACCGACACCACCGACCCGGACGAGGAGAACGCCGTCCACGGCCTGGTACTGGGTGGCCGGCGTCGTGGC